>JFJP01006100.1_pt1 | contig 10152 bp, 5 predicted proteins | sample 431651 | NCBI WGS metagenome assembly JFJP01 (sample SAMN02602958, study PRJNA72255) | Microbial mat metagenome, whole genome shotgun sequencing project. | biome: fresh water; feature: sink hole; material: water; isolation source: purple microbial (photo- and chemosynthetic) mats found in... | reverse complement strand
GCTTTGGCAAGGATTTTTTCGCGCTTCAGGCCACCGCCATCGTCCTGCACGGTGATGACAATGGCACCACTGTCATGAAAGGCGTTGAGCTTGAGGGTGCCTTGCGCTGGCTTGCCGTGGGCGGCGCGCACGGCGGCGTCTTCGATGCCGTGGTCTATGGAATTGCGCACCAGGTGCATCAGCGGGTCGCCAATTTTTTCGACGACAGTTTTGTCGAGTTCGGTTTCTTCGCCGTCAATCAGCAGGCACATGTCTTTGCCCAGGTCGCGCGACACGTCGTGCACCACGCGCTGAAAGCGGTTGAAGGTAGCGCCAATGCGCACCATGCGCAATTGCAGCGCGCTGTCGCGCACTTCTTCGACCAAGGTGGCGAGTTTGGAGGTGGCCTCGGTGAGTTCCACCACCCGCGAGCGGTGGGCGATCAGGTTGACACTGGCACCGGCAATGATCAGCTCACCGACCAGGTTGATGAGCTGGTCGAGCTTGTCGGCATCCACACGGATCGACTTGCTCTCGGCCGCACCCATCTCTTTGACTTGCTTTTGCTTGGTCAGGGCGGCTTCCACCACTTCGGGCTGCACCGAACCCTGCTCGACCAGAATGGTGCCAATGGGTTTGCCAGGTGCATCCACCTGCACATCCAGCGCCATGTCCAACTCTTGCGGGCTGAGCGTGCCGCAGCGCACCAGCATGTCGCCCAGGCGCGTGGCCTCGCCCTGCTGCAGGCTGATCAGGCTGATGTATTCCGAAATGCGGCTGTGCGGCGGCAAGATGACCAGACGGCAGTCGTCGCGCACAAACTCAAACACTTTTTCTATCGCTGCCTTGTCGGCTTTGGTCTGAAACGCCAGCTCAAAGCCCAGGTAGCACAGCTCGGGGTCCATGTGCTCGGCATCGGGCAACGCATCGGTCACGGTTTCGATGGCCATCACCTGGCCCATGGTGCCCAGGTAGCGAATGAAACTCAGCGGGTCCATGCCATTGCGTAGCACGTCCGGGCCAAAGCGCACCGAGATGTGCCAGTGATCGGCATTCACCGCGTCGGCGTGGATGCGCTGCACCTGTTCGGTGTCGGCGCTGGGTACCGAGGCTTTGACCTTGCCGGCTTCGGCAGTGCTGCCCGCGTCAAGAAACTCGCGCAATTGCGCCACCAGCGGCGCGCCCTGGGCTTGCAAATCGGCATTGCCCTGCATCTCGCCAGCGGCCACGCCGTCAATCAGCGCACCGATATGGTCGCTGCACGCCAGCAGCAGCACGACCAGGTCGTCGCCCAACGCCAGCTTGCCACCTCGCACCCGGTCGAGCACGCTTTCCACCACATGGGTAAAGGCCACCACGTGGTCCAGGCTGAACAAGCCGCTGGAGCCTTTGATGGTGTGCGCCGCGCGAAAGATGGCGTTGACCATCTCGGATTTGTCGTCGGCACCTTCCACGGCCAGCAGCGCCGTTTCCATGTCTTCCAGCAATTCACGGCATTCGGTGAGGAATGTTGACAGTGCGTCGTCGAGGTCCATGTCAGCTCCTTGAGGCACCGGTGGACTTGCGCGAGTCCATCACCAGGTGGTCACCAAAATAGGCTGCCACATTGAGCAGCTCAAACACTTCGAGCACGGCCGGGCTGTGGCCCACCAGCTTGAGGTCGCGTTGGGCGGCCAGCGCGGTCTTTTTAGCCAGCATCAGCAACTGCACGCCAGCGGTGTCAAGGTCGGTCACACCCGACAAATCCACCTCATCGACCGGCGGTGTGGCCAGCAACACGGGTTTGAGCTCCATCGCGCGAAAGATGGTCAGCTCGCCTTCAATGCGCAAAACGTTGGCGGCGCTCATGGCAGGCACAGCCGTTGCACGGCGTTCACAAGTTGTTCGGGCTGAAACGGCTTGACCACCCAGGCGCGGGCACCAGCGGCCTGGCCTTCGCGCTTTTTCTCTTCGGCGGACTCGGTGGTCAGCATGATGACCGGGGTGAACTTGTAGGCCGGCATGGCCTTGACGGCTTTCAGGAAAGCAATGCCGTCCATCACCGGCATATTCACATCGCTGATGATCATGTGGACCTTCTGCCCTTTGAGTTTGCTCAAAGCGTCTTTGCCGTCAACGCCTTCGAGCACGTCGTAGCCTGCACCTTTAAGTGCAATGCTGACCACGCGTCGCATCGACGCCGAGTCGTCCACAATCATGATGAGTTTTGCCATGGCTCTACCTCTAGAAAAAACTGATATCGGTGGTGTTCTTTTGCTCGACTTTGCCGCCGGCATGGATGATGTGCTGGTCGGCCATCACATAGGTCTTCTTCAGCTCGCCAAGCACCATTTCGGCATCCAGCGGCTGCAGCACCTGCGTCTGCTCATAGTCGTCGTGTTGCTGTTGCAGCAGTGCGGGCAGCTGGTCCATGTTTTTCAGCACCTGCGTCATGATCTGGCTGACGCGGTCCTGAAACTGCAGTTGCACCAGCGCGTTGTTGACTTCGGACTGGATGCTCACACTTTCGTCTTGCAGCAAATTGCTGGAATTGCGAAACGCCTCGGTAATGCCCTTGAAGTCTGCCAGCACGCGGTCGATGGTGCCGTGCACCGATTCGAGCGAACTGTCTTCGGCCACCACTGCTTCGCGCACCACGGTGCAGGTATCGACAATGGCGGCGCTGATGACGCCCACTTTTTCGGCAATCTTGCGGCCAGTTTCGCCCGACTGGTTGGACAACATGCGAAATTCCTTGGCCACCACGGCAAACCCGCGACCCAGCTCACCGGCGCGGGCGGCTTCAATCGCCGCGTTGAGCGCCAACAGGTTGGTTTGCTGCGCAATGCGCGCCACGTCGGCGGCCATGTCGTGCAGTTCGGCCACAAAGCGATCCAGCCCCTGCACTTTGGCCAGCATGGCTTCCATGTTGCTCATGGAGGCTTGCTGGGTCGTCACCAAAGCGTTCAGGTCTTGCTCACTCTGGCTGAACACCGCCACCACACTGCCCTTGTTTTCAATGCTGTCGGTTTGCTGGCTGGCGGTGTGCAAGGCCACATCGAGCTTGTCAACAATGCCGCCAAAGCGCTCTGAGAGCTGGTTGACGGCGCTCTCCATCTGCTCAATGGAAGACTCGAAATGCCGCCGCCAAACCGGAATCACGGCGTTGGCAAAGCTGGTCTGGCGTTGCAAAAAGCCGCTCAGCACCGCACCCTGGCTGCGGTACAGGCCGGCCAGGTGCCAGCCTAGGCCAAACCCGGCCAGCAGCAGCAGCAGCGCCAGCCCTGCCGCCAGCAGTGTCAGGCCACCGGCCAGCAATACGGCCAGCGCCGCGCCTGCGCCAAGCGCTGCGCAATAGACAAGAGCCGTTGTTGATGGGTTGATTTTTCTCATGTTGCAAGACCTTGGTGCGAAACTTCATTCTCTGGAGATTCAGCCATCAAACCCGCAATGACCGGCAACAGTTCAATGACGAAATTGGCTTTGCCCACCAGCCCCACGGCCCCGAGTTCGCGTGCCGCAGCACGGTAAAACACGTTGTCGTGCAGGGATAAAAAAATCACTTTGGGCGCCTTGGGCCAGCTTTTCATGGTGCGCGCCACATCCAGGCCGGTCATGCCGGGCATCACAATGTCGAGCAACATCAGGTCGGGGTGCAGGCGCTGCGCCATTTCCAGCGCTTGTGTGCCGTTGTGGGCCGCACCCACCACCTGAACCTGCGCAAACATGGTCAGCACGCTTTTGACCGAGGTCAAAAAGGTCTGGTTGTCATCGGCCAGCAGTATTTTGAGTGACATGCAGCAACTTTACGCCGCATCGGCTGCTGGCGGTATCAGGCCAACACCTGAGTGGCGGCAGAAAAACACCTGAGTCACGGTACCCCGGCGCCGCGCCAATCCGCGTCGCGGGCTTAGACTTTGATTGCTGTGGGCAAGAACGTCACGCCAAAGGTACTGCCGCCAGTCGTGCTGACATGCAGCGTGCCACCAAGTTGGCGCACCAGATCGGACACCAGTTGCAGCCCCAGCGACTGTTTGCTGCGCAGTTCAAAGTCGGCTGGCAGCCCGACGCCGTCGTCAGAAACCGTCAACAGCCACTCGCCGGGTGCGGCAGCCGGCTGCAGCCGCAACTGCACTTCACCGGCGCGGCCATCTGCAAAGGCATGTTTGAGGCAGTTGGAAATCAGCTCGTTGACCAGCAGCCCGCACGGCGCGGCCTGGTCCATCACCACCTGCAGCGGGGCCAGCTCGAACGTCAGGCGCACTGCAAGGCCGTGACCGCTTTGGGCACGAAACGCCTGGGTGGCCAGCTGCTTCAAATAGGCCGCGAGTTCGACCGAGGCAAAGCTGTCGCTGCGGTACAGCGTCTCGTGCAGCAGCGCCATCGCCAGAATGCGACCCTGCATTTCCTGAAGCACGGCACGGGTGCCAACCTGCTGGCTGCGCCCGGCCTCCAGCCGCAGCAGGCTGGTGATGACTTGCAGGTTGTTTTTGACCCTGTGGTGGACTTCGTGCAGTAGCGCCACTTTTTCCTGCAGCGACGCTTGCAGTGCCAGATCGGCCTGTTTGCGCTGGGTAATGTCTTCCTTGACGGCCACGTAATGGGTGGTTTGACCATCCACGCCCTGCACCGGGGCAATCACCGCGCGCTCAATGAAGAGCTCGCCATTCTTCCTGCGGTTGTGCAGTTCCCCTTGCCAAACCTGGCCCTGACTGACGGTGTCCCACAGCTCAACATACGTCTCGGGTGGTGTCAGGCCCGATTTCAGGATGCGCGGATTTTGACCCAGCGCTTCGTCCAGCGTGTAGCCGGTATTGCGGGTAAAGCGGGGGTTGGCGTACAGAATGCTGCCGTCCAGGTTGGTGATCACAATCGCCACGGGGGCCTGCTCTACCGAGCGCGACAACTGGCGCAGCCGCTCGTCAACGGCCTTGCGCTCGGTGATGTCGGTGATGAAACCGTGCCACAGTGTGCTGCCGTCGTCCTGGCGCTCGGGCAAGGCGTTGCCAAACAGCCAGCGCACGGTGCCATCGTCGTACCTGACGCGGTACTCATGCTGCCAGGGGGTCAGTTGCTGGGCCGAGTCCTGGATCGAGGTGGCAACGGCGCCAAAGTCTGCCGGATGCAGCACCGCAAAAACACCGGCAGCGTCAACCTGCGCCTCCTGCGGGCTGATGCGGTAAATATCGCGGATTTTCCCGCTGGCAAAAGGAAAACACGAGCTGCCATCCGGGCGCAACAGATATTGATAAACCAGGCCCGGCACCCGCTCAGCCAGCTTTTGCAGCCGGGTCAGGGCTTCATCCCGCGCCAGCCCTGAATTGCGTTGCTCGCTGACGTCGAGAAAAATCCACAGCGACTCGCGCCGCTCCCCGGGCAACATGGCGCCGCTGAGTTCCACCCAGATGGCGGCTCCGCTGCGGTGGACAAACTGCCAGCGGGTGCGGTAAACCTTGCCCGCCGCCATCGCCGGATACGCCGCATCGGCGAGCCTCTGCCAGGCCTCGTCGCTGGTGTAGTAAAGCCGCGTCGATTGGCCGGCCAGTTCGTCCGGGGTGTAACCAAACATCGCGGCAAAGGCCGGGTTGGCCCATATCACTTGCCGGTCGGCCACTTTGACGATACCCACCATGTCGTTGTCGAGCATGGCTTTTTGTTCCATCAAGGCTTGCTCCAGCACCTCATGTGTCTGCTCCAGCGCCGCCAGCGAATCCGTCAGCGAGCGGGTTTTTTCGTGCACCCGCCGACGCAGCATCAGGTTCCACAGCACCAGCGCCAGCCCCAGCACGGCAACCAGCAGCGCGGCCTGCGCTGCATAACGCCAATAGCGCGAATGGTTGACCGCCTGCCCCAGCCACTTTTCCTCAATTTGCTTGAGCTGCTGTTCGCTGATGGCGGCAAAGCCTGCCGTCAGCGTGGCCAGCAAGGCGGTGTTGCCCTTGCCCACGGCGCGGTGAAATTCGCCCACCGAGATCGGCTGCGTGTAGCGGAACTCGTCGGCCATGCCGGTCTGATTGAGCAGGTAAGCGGCCGGTGGCTGGTCCATGCAAAACACCCGCAGTTCACCGGTTTCAGCGGCCGCCACCACCGCAGAATAGCTGCTGAAACGCTTGAACTCGGTCACCCCCTGTGACGTCAGCACATCGATGCAGGCATCGCCGTCTTTCACACCAATGGTGAATCCCCGCGCCGAGCGGGCATCCACGATACCGCCAATGCTGCGGTGAAAATACAGCGACACCTTGATGCTGGCATAGGGCGGCGTGAAGTCGTACAGGGGCAGGCGCGCCGGGGTCATGAACATGGTGTCGATCACGTCGGCCTGATCGGTCTTCATGACTTGCTGCGCGGCCTGCCAGTCCATCGCCTGCAAGTTGACCTGGATACCGGTGCGCTGCTGCCACAGGGCCCAGCTGTCTTTGAGTATGCCTTGCAGCTGGCCGTCGGCATCACGAAAAATGTACGGCGGGTAGTTGTCGTCGAGCACCACGGTGATGGCCTTGGGCGCGGCCGCTGGTGGTGTTTGTGCCGCTGCCGCCAACCAGGCAGCGCACAGCAGGGTTGGCAGCAAGATTTTCAGGATATTCATCTATTTGTAGCTGGTAGCGCTTGATGGATATGGGCTGGAGGCTAATTTTTCGTATAACTCACAAGCGCGAATGGTGCCAGGGGTTTGGTCGAGGCGGTGTCAGGTGAGCTGCGCCCAGGCTTTTTCCAGGCGTTTGATGCTGACTGGCTGTGGCGTGCGCAGTTCCTGAGCAAAAAAGCTCACGCGCAGTTCTTCAAGCAGCCAGCGGAATTCTTGCAAGCGATCGTCCATCACACCTCGGCGCTCGGCCACCAGCCGCCAGTAGCGCTGCTCCAGCGGACGCAGTTCGGTCAACCGAGCGGCGTCGCGCGCCGGGTCGGCACGGTATTTATCAAGTCGCGCGGTGATGGCTTTCTGGTAGCGGGCAAAGTGCTGTAGCGCGGGCCACGGGGTTTGCACCAGAAAACGCTTGGGCATCAGGCGCATCAGTTGCTGCGCGGCATCGGTGGCGGCCTCACCGGTGGCTTTGCTGTCCTTGATCTTGCGTGCGGCCAGCGCGTATTCGCTGAGGATGACGGCGCACAGGCGGGCTACTTCGGTGGCGATCAGCGTCAGCCGAGCGCGACCTTCGTCCAGGCGGCGCTTGAAATCGAACGCATCGGTCGGCAAGGGCTCAAGCAAAAAGGCGCGGTCCAGCGCCACTTGCAGAATCTGCTCGCGCAGTTCTTCGAGCGTGCCGCCCACCGCATTGCCGTCCAGCGCTTTACCCACCTGCATGTAAGTCACGGCCATTTTTTGCAGTTCGGGAAGACTCTTTTCAAGGGTTTTCAGCGCGTCGCGAATTTGCAGTGCAAACAGGCGACGCAGGCCGCCGCGGTGTTTGGCGGCGGCCACGTCGGGCTCGTCAAACACTTCGATGGTGACCGCATCGCCGGCGTCGAGCAAGGCCGGGTAACCAATCAGCGTTTGGCCGCCCTTCTGGATTTCAAGCAGTTCGGGCAACTCGCCAAACGTCCACGCGCTGTAGCGCTGCCCTGGGGTGGGCGGGCTGGCGTGGATGGCCCGGCTGGGTGAGCTGTCATCTGCTGCGCTATTAATAGCTGACTGCGCTTGTATTGATTGGACTACAGGCTGATTTGATGTATTTTTTTGGCGCTGCGTCAGGGGTTTGCCCCAGGCGGCTGCCAATGCACTAATTTCTATAGCTGCCTGCACTTCACCAGATTGGGCTAGAGGCTGATTTGATGTATTTCTCTGGCGCAACGCCGTCTGGGGGCCTGAAGCCGGTTTGATTGCCATGTTTTTTGTAGCTGCCAGCGCTTGTCCTGTAGGGGCCAGAGCACAATTTTCCATGTCAATATCGGGTTGGCCTGAAGCCGCTGCGCGGCCAGTCAGTTTCAGGCTGGCCAGCGCCTGAAAGGCACCGCGCGCACGCGCGCCCAGCTCGGCTTTGAGCGCACCCAGGTTGCGCCCCTGCCCGATCTGGCGGCCATGTTCATCGACCACCCGGAAGTTCATGAAAAAATGCGGCGCCAGCATATCGACCTTGATGTCGGCGCGCACCACATCGACCGTGGTGGCAGCGCGCACCAGTTTCAGCACCGCTTCGATCAGCGAAGCGTGGCCAAACAGCGCTGGCTCGTTCAACTGTTCGGCCATCTTGCGGGCCGACTCGGCCAGCGGCACCAGCCGCGAGCGCGGGCGCTGGTGCAGGGTTTTGAGCAGCGCCTGGATTTTGTCCTTCAACATGCCGGGCACCAGCCATTCGCAGCGTTCTTCATTGACCTGATTGAGCACAAAAATCGGCACGGTGACGGTCAATCCGTCCTTCGGGTCGCCCGGCTCGTGCAGATAAGCGGCAGCGCAGTCAACGCCACCGAGCCGCACGGTTTTGGGAAACGACTGGCTGGTGATGCCAGCGGCCTCGTGGCGCATCAGCTCCTCGCGGGTGAGCAGCAGCAGCTTTGGGTTAAGGCGCACTGCGTCGCGGTACCAGGCTTCAAAACTGAAGCCGCTGCACACGTCCGCTGGCAGCTGCTGGTCGTAGTAGGCGTAGATCAGCTCGTCATCGACCAGCACATCTTGCCGGCGCGCCTTGTGCTCCAGGTCTTCCACCTGCTTGACCAGCCGCTGGTTGGCGGCCAAAAACGGCAGTTTGGTGTCCCACTGGCCGGCCACCAGCGCCTCGCGGATGAAGATTTCGCGCGCGCCGGCCAGATCAACCCGGCTGTAGTTGACGCGCCGGCCGCTGTAAATGACGATGCCGTACAGCGTGGCACGTTCCAGCGCGTTGACTTCCGCCGCTTTTTTCTCCCAGTGCGGGTCGAGCAGTTGCTTTTTTAACAGATGTGCGCCGACCTGCTCGAGCCACTGCGGCTCAATTGCCGCAATGCCCCGGCCAAACAGGCGGGTGGTTTCCACCAGCTCGGCGGCCACAATCCAGCGGCCCGGTTTTTTCACCAGGTGCGCGCCGGGGTGCGGGTAAAACTTGATGCCACGCGCGCCCAGGTACTCGCCACTGGCCCCTTCGGCCTCCAGCTTGCAGCCAATGTTGCCCAGCAGCCCCGCCAGCATCGACAAATGCAACTGCTCGTAACTGGCAGGGGTGCTGTTGATGCGCCACTTGTGCTCGGCCACCACCGTGTGCAGCTGGCTGTAAATATCGCGCCACTCACGCACCCGGCGCAGGCTGACAAAATTCTGCCGCAGCAACTGCTCGTACTGTCGATTCGACAGCTTGTGTGAATTAATTGGGGTCAGAGTCAGATTATTTGGCAGCTTTTTCCCCGGCACGGCTAATTGGGGTCTGACCCCCATTATTTCCTTCGGTGAGTTTGGCGAATTAATCTGACTCTGACCCCCAATGTTTTGAACCGGGCCGCCGCGCGCGGTCTCCAGCCACTTCCAGAGTTTGAGGTAACCGCTGAATTCGCTCTTTTCGTCGTCAAACTTGGCGTGCGCCTGGTCGGCTTGTTGCTGCGCGTCCATCGGGCGGTCGCGCACGTCTTGCACACTCAGGGCGCTGGCAATCACCAGCACTTCGTCGAGCGCCTGGCGGCTGCGCGCCTCCAGAATCATGCGGCCGACGCGCGGGTCGAGTGGCAGTTTGGCCAGTTCCTGGCCGGTTGCCGTCAGCTCGTTGGCATCATCGACCGCGCCAAGTTCGCCCAGCAGCTGGTAACCGTCGGCAATGGCGCGGCCGCTGGGTTTCTCTAAAAACGGAAAGTCTTCCACCACGCCCAGGCGCAGCGACTTCATGCGCAAGATCACGCCGGCCAGCGAGGAGCGCAGAATTTCGGGGTCGGTGAACGGTGCCCGGCTGGCAAAGTCTTGCTCGTCGTACAGGCGGATGCAGATGCCGTTGGCGACACGGCCGCAGCGCCCTGCCCGCTGGTTGGCGGCGGCCTGGCTGATCGGCTCGACCAGCAGTTGCTCCACCTTGCTTCTGAAACTGTAGCGCTTCATGCGCGCTGTGCCGGCGTCGATGACGTATCTGATGCCCGGCACGGTGAGCGAGGTTTCGGCCACGTTGGTGGCCAGCACAATGCGCCGGCCGTGGTGACTGTCGAAAATCCGGTCTTGCTCGGCCTGGCTCAGGCGGGCAAACAGCGGCAGCACTTCGGCGCTGCGAAACAGTGGCTGGTGGCTCAGATGCCCGCGCAGGT
>JFJP01041149.1_pt1 | contig 10153 bp, 5 predicted proteins | sample 431651 | NCBI WGS metagenome assembly JFJP01 (sample SAMN02602958, study PRJNA72255) | Microbial mat metagenome, whole genome shotgun sequencing project. | biome: fresh water; feature: sink hole; material: water; isolation source: purple microbial (photo- and chemosynthetic) mats found in... | reverse complement strand
ATCGCCAATGGCAAGCCAAAACAAATGATAATGACGAGTTCTTGGATAACGATGGTTTTGTAATGGAGATGCTTAGCGAGCATCAATGTGAGGGTTGGCTGGAGGGTTATTTACTAACCGGTCGACATGGTTTGTTTAATTGTTATGAAGCATTTATTCACATCATCGATTCAATGTTTAATCAGCACGCAAAATGGCTGAAGGTCTGTAACCAATTGCCTTGGAGAAGAGAAATAGCATCATTAAATTATCTACTTGCTTCTCATGTTTGGCAGCAGGCTCATAATGGCTTTTCACATCAAGATCCTGGTTTTATTGATCTTGTTGTAAACAAAAAAGCATCTGTTGTTCGGGTGTATCTTCCTCCCGATGCTAACTGCTTGTTGTCGGTTTGGGATCATTGCTTAAGGAGCCGCAATTATGTTAATGTGGTAATTGCGGGCAAGTATCAATCACCTCAATGGTTAAGCATGGATGCCGCAATTGATCATTGCACCAGAGGAATTGGCATTTGGCAATGGGCCAGCAGCGATTCGGATGCAGATCCAGATATTGTGATGGCTTGCTGCGGCGATGTTCCTACCTTGGAAACTTTAGCTGCAGTTGCTATCCTTCGTGAGCACTTGCCTAAAATAAAAATTCGGGTTATTAATGTGGTTGATTTAATGAAACTCCAACAAAATTCTGAGCATCCGCACGGATTGAATGATAAGGATTTTGATGCGCTATTCACTCAAAATAAGCCTATTGTCTTTGCATTTCATGGATATCCATGGCTCATACACCGGTTGACTTATAAGCGCACAAACCACGAAAATATTCATGTGCGGGGATATAAGGAGGAAGGCACTATTACTACGTATTTTGATATGACTGTTTTAAATGATATTGACCGGTTTCACCTTGTCCTGGATGTGATACATCGACTTCCTAAGCTAGGCTTCGAAGGGGCTAAGTTAAAATACTTGGTTCAGGAAAAACTGATCTATCATAAGGAATATATAAATAAGTATGGTCAGGATATGCCAGAAATTCTAAATTGGAAATGGCCCCAATTTTAATTGTATTAATCCGATTTAATAATAAAGCGTGCAGTTCAAAATGCTACGCTTTTTTCTTTTAAATTAGCTTATAAAATCTATGTTTTTTTCTTTATCTTTCGCCTATTAAAAATTAAAAAAATGGTTACCGCATTGTTAATTGCTATATTTTGTTTGCTTCTCGTGTTGCTTATAATGCAGTTTATTTTTAAACCTCAGCAAAATGACTCAAAGCTTTTTTCCAAATTGGATGTCTTGGAAAAAGATTTTCAAAAGATTCAGATTTCCGTGAAGGATGAAATTAAAGATAACCGATTGGAATTAAGTAATAACCTTACTGCTTTTCAGAAAAGTTTTCTCGATGCTTTGAACGGTATTTCAAAAGGACAGTTGGACCAATTTAAAAGTCACAGCGATAGCAATCAACAATCGTTGGCAAGCATGACCAAAACCATGGATGAAAAATTCCTCTCTCTGTTGGCTAAGGCTGAGGAAAATAATAAAAGCAATAGAGATGAATTGAGTAAAACCAGCAAGGAGTTTACAGATTCTGTTGTTCTACAGTTAGATAAAATAGCCACAAAAGTGGAAGAAAAACTTAAAGAACTGAATGAGCAGGCCAAACAAGATGGCAAATTGATGAGGGAATCAATTGAAAACTCATTCAAGGCTTTTCAGTTAACCTTTGATAAAAATGTTGAATCATTCAATAATACCCAAAAAGAAAAGTTTGGGCAAATGGAATTCAAGCAAAATGAATTGATTCTGAATACCGAGAAAAAGTTGGAGCAGATGAGGGAAACGGTAGATGAAAAATTACAAAAAACTTTAAATGAGCGACTCAGTCAATCTTTTGAAACTGTGGGTAAGCAGCTTCAATCGGTTCAGGAGGGTTTGGGTGAGATGAAAACACTAGCACAAGATGTAGGCGGGTTGAAAAAAGTATTAAGTAATGTAAAAACCCGAGGGGGAGTAGGAGAGGTACAATTAGAAATGTTATTGGAGCAAGTTTTAGCACCAGAACAATACGAAGCCAACGTAAAAACAAAGAAAAGCAGCAATGATACGGTTGAGTTTGCAATCAAACTTCCTGGAAGAGAAATTAGTCAATCGAATATTTATCTGCCTATCGATGCCAAATTCCCCAAAGATGCCTATGAGAATCTTATCAATGCCTACGAATCGGTTGATAGTAAATTAATTGAAAGCGCTTCAAAAGCTTTTGATTCTGCCATTAAAAGTATGGCCAAAGATATCAGCGAAAAGTATTTAGATCCACCCAATACTACCGATTTTGGAATTATGTTTTTGCCGTTCGAAGGTATATATGCAGAAGTGGTTCGCAAGCCTAGTTTATTAGAAGATTTGCAACGTAATTATAAAATAGTAGTTACTGGTCCTACTACTTTGGCTGCAATTTTAAATAGTTTGCAAATGGGTTTTCGAACCTTAGCTATTCAGAAAAGAAGCAGTGAAGTTTGGCAAGTATTAGGTGCGGTAAAAAAAGAATTCGAAAATTTTGGTTTATTGTTGAATAAAGCTCAAAACAACATACAAACAGGCTTAAATCAGCTTGATGATGTTATGGGAAAAAGAACCAGAGCTATACAGCGCAGTTTAAAAGGTGTTGAAGCGCTTACTGAGGACGAAACAAAGCTAATTTTGAAAGATAATTTGAATGAAGATCCTACTGCGGAGGAGGAAAGCATTTAAAGGAAATAACTTGATTAAAAGAAGTGACCCCGGACGGGATCGAACCGTCGACCCATTGATTAAGAGTCAATTGCTCTACCAGCTGAGCTACGGAGTCATTCTTATATCAAGTGCGCAAATGTAATATTAATTTTAATTCTATGCAATAATTCCGTTTTAATTTGGAATGATTGTTTTTCTTCAGTCTATTTAGCCCTCACTTTTATATCCTTTATAACATTATGTCTTAGTTCTTTTTTTATATTATACTTTTTACTAATTTAGCAGCATTATACAACCTGTATTTACAAGTTTGTATAATAAGTTGAAAATTAACATAAAGCGTAATTATTATTGTATGGATATATTAAAAAATTTCCCAACCAGTCAGGAATTACTCCAGTCTTATTCCCATTTTGATGTCCTAAATGTAAATGGGCATGTTCATTCCCCGTTCTCTTTTTCAGCATTTGATAGTATTCAGCAGATGTTTGAATTATCAGAAAAAGAGAATATTAAGGTGTTGGGCTTAAATGATTTTTTTGTAACGGATGGTTATGCCGAATTTTATAATGCTGCAGTAAATGCCCGCATTTTCCCTTTATTCAATATTGAGTTTTTAGGTTTAATGAAAAATGAACAGGCTAAGGGCATTCGCATAAATGATCCTAATAATCCGGGCCGAATTTATTTTAGCGGCAAAGGATTAAATTACCCAGTTAGCATTACCAACGCTTTAAAAAGCAAGCTCGATAAAGTAATTGAAGAAACTCAAAATCAAGTGCGCGCTATGGTTGTAAAAGCCAATGATTGGTTTGTGAAAAATGGCGTAAATATAAGTCTCGATTTTTCAGAAATGAAGGCTCTATATGCTCGTGAATTGGTTCGCGAACGTCATTTAGCAAAGGCAATTAGAGAAAAGGTTTTTAGTATTGCAGCAGATGACGATAGAAAAAAATTGCTGTTTCAAAAAATATATGGAGGCAAGGAAAGCAAATGCAACATGAACGATATCCCCGGTTTGGAAAATGAAATTAGAGGAAATTTACTTAAATCGGGAGGACATGCCTTTGTTGAAGAAACTCCGGCTGCTTTTATGCCCCTCGAAGATATAATTAATATAATTGTTACTTCAGGTGGTATTCCATGTTATCCTCTTCTTCTAGATGATAAGGCGGGTAATTATACGGAGTTTGAAAAGGATTTTGAAGTGTTACTGCAAAACCTTCAAAAGTATCAGGTTGGCTGTATTGAGCTGATACCCGGAAGAAACGATATCCAGCATCTAGCAAAATTAGTTGACTTTTTTGAATCAAAAGATTTTGTTATATTTTTTGGAACTGAGCATAATGCTCCTGAAATGATTCCAATTAGCGTTGACACAAGAGGCAATATTCCTTTAAATGCCCATTTGCAAAAAACATCATATGAAGGTGCTTGCGTAATTGCTGCGCATCAATATTTAAAATCAAAGGATATGGATGGGTTTTTATTCCCCTGCGGGACTCCAAAATTAAAAGAGAAAAAACAGTTTATACAGTTAGGAAATGCAGTTATCAATAAGTTTGTAAATATTTAATTTATGAAGGAATTACAAGATTTAGTCGCCATTTCAAATCACTATGGCCGTTTAAAGGAATATGTTATTGCTGGTGGAGGCAATACATCATATAAAAATGATAATTACGTTTGGGTAAAAGCAAGCGGTACCACTTTAGCTGATATCACTATTGATGGTTTTGCTGTTTTGGATCGTGAAAAACTTAAAGTGATTGCACATAAAAAATATAGCGATCAATCAGATGTGCGGGAAAATGAAATAAAAGTTGATTTATTCAAAAGCAGTGTATACCCCGAAAAAAATCTAAGACCTTCGGTAGAAACTTCGATGCATGAAATTATTGACTACCCTTTTGTAGTGCATACCCATCCTACTATTGCAAATTCTTTGCTTTGCTCTCAGAATGCACAAAAATTAGTTTCCGAATTGTTTGGTGATGCTGTTCTTTTTATTCCTTATACCGATCCGGGTTATATTTTATTTAAAGAGGTTGAGACCGAACTATTGAAATATAGGGCCAAATTTAAAATTGATCCTAAAGTTATTTTTTTACAAAATCATGGTGTATTCGTTTCAGCTGCTAGTATTGAAGAAATAAAAATTATTTATAATGATATTGAATCAAAATTAAACGCTAAAATAGCTGCAAAGCCTGATTTAAATCCTATTTCTATCAATGAAACTGTAACCGAAATACTCCCCGCATTGCGCATGATTGCATCAAAAGATTCAATTAAACTGGCCGCAATTAGAAATAATAAGCTGATTCAAGAATTTTGTCAAAGCGAAGAGCATTTTAATCAAGCTTCATTACCTTTTACGCCCGATATTATTGTTTATTGTAAGGCACGTCCACTTTTTATTTCATCGGACAAAGCAGCTGATATTATTATCGAGTTTAAAGAAAAATATGAGCAATATACTGCTAAATATGGCTATGCACCTAAAGTTGCATTACTTAAAAAAATAGGACTTATTGCATTAGAAGAAAATATCAAGTCTGTTCAAATTGTGCTTGATGTTTTTGAAGATTTATTAAAAATAAGTTTTTATTCTAGAAACTTTGGCGGTCCTAAGTTTATGAATGAAAGAGAAATTGCTTTTATTGATAATTGGGAAGTAGAAAACTATCGCAGAGCGGTATCAAAGGGAACGGGTGCAGGAAGTGTTGTTGAAAATAAGGTGATTATAGTTACAGGTGCTGCTCAGGGATTTGGTGCGGGAATTGCTGAAATGCTTTTTGATGCGGGGGCAAATTTGGTTATTGCAGATTTAAATGCTGAAAAAGGAAATGAATTAGCCGCAAATTTAAATCTCAAGGCGAAAAAGAATAGAGCCGTTTTTGTAATTGCAGATGTATCTAACGAAAATAGTATTAAATCCTTAATGGTTGATACCGTTGCTAATTTTGGTGGATTAGACGCATTTATTAGTAATGCGGGAATACTCCGAGCCGGAGGATTAGATGAAATGTCATTAGAAAGCTTTGAACTGATGACCAAAGTTAATTACTCTGCTTATTTTATTTGTACCAAATATGCTTCGGCCGTTTTAAAGCTGCAATCGCAGTATAAGGATGATTATTTTACGGATATCATTCAAATCAATTCTAAATCTGGATTAAAAGGTAGCAATCGCAATTTTGCCTATGCTGGCGGTAAGTTTGGCGGTATTGGCTTAACGCAATCTTTTGCTTTGGAATTAATGCCACATAAGATAAAAGTGAATTCAATTTGCCCGGGTAATTTTTTTGAGGGCCCTTTGTGGAGCGATCCCGAAAAAGGTTTATTTGTTCAATATCTTCGTGCAGGAAAGGTTCCAGGAGCGAAGAGTATTGAAGATGTAAAACGATTTTATGAAAATCAAGTGCCTGCTAAGAGGGGCTGCTTCGTGCAAGATGTAGTAAAGGCTATTAAGTATGTCATCGATCAACAATATGAAACAGGTCAGGCGGTTCCTGTAACAGGTGGACAAGAGATGCTTAAATAGTGAAATGATTTTTTGTATCATTTGAAACATTTATAGGGGAATTGGGGTTTATAATATAAATAGATAAAAATTAAAAAAAATATAATAATGAAAACAAAAGCAGTACGTATTTATGGCAAAAAAGATTTGCGTCTAGAAGAGTTTGATTTGCCTGAAATGAAAGATGATGAGATCATTGCTCATGTAATATCCGATAGCATTTGTATGTCTTCGTATAAAGCGGCTAACCAAGGACCTGATCACAAAAGAATACCTGATGATGTTCATATTAATCCTACCATTATTGGTCATGAGTTTAGTGGCAAAATTGTAAAAGTTGGAAAAAAGTGGCAGCATCAATTTAAAGAGGGTGATAGATTTGCCATTCAACCTGCTATGAATGCAAGTGGTTCCTTAGATGCACCTGGTTATTCATTCCGTTGGATAGGTGGTGATGCAACTTATGTGGTTATTCCTAATGTGGTAATGGAAAATAATTGTTTACTAAAATATAACGGTAAAGGATATTTCCCCGCATCACTTGCTGAACCAATGTCTTGTATTGTGGGAGCTTTTCATGCTAATTATCATACCTTAGACGGAACTTATACCCATCACATGGGGATTATTGAAGGAGGAAATATGGCCATTCTTGCTGGTGTTGGTCCTATGGGGCTTGGTGCTATCGATTATGCAATTCATAGTTCCCGGAAACCAAAATTAATTGTAGTTACCGATATCGATGATGCTCGCCTGCAAAGAGCCCAAAGGATTCATACTCCCGAAGAAGCGGCTAAACATGGCATTAAATTGGTTTACGTAAATACAAAAACTTTGCAAAATCCCATAGAACATTTAAAGTCTCTTACACAAGGTAAAGGATATGATGATGTTTTTGTTTTTGCTCCTGTAAAACCTGTTATCGAAATGGGTGATGCACTTTTAGCTTTTGATGGATGCCTCAATTTCTTTGCTGGCCCTACCGATACTAATTTTAAGGCTGAGTTCAATTTTTATAATGTTCATTATGCATTTACCCATATTGTAGGTAATAGCGGAGGAACCGCCGATGATATGATCGAGTCTATTGATATGATGTCTAAAAACTTGATCAATCCTGCAGCCATGATTACCCATATTGGGGGCTTAGATGCCGTAATTTCAACTACGCTGCATTTGCCAGAGATCCCAGGAGGAAAAAAACTTATTTATACCAATATTTCTTTACCCTTAACTGCTATAGCTGACTTTGCTAGCCAATCAGACCCCATATTTAAAACTCTTGATAGGCTGGTGAATGCCGAAAATAATGGTATTTGGAGTGTTGATGCAGAGGAGTATTTACTTGAAAATGCCAAACCAATTTAAATAGCTAGGTAGGTTTCTGGCATTTTTTTTTGATCTTTCTGATTAAGATGTTAATATTTTGTTTAAATTTAGCATCTTGTTTTTTGAACTCTTTCATACAATGGGCGCCATGAAGATAAAAAACGTTTTTCTAATAATCATATCGTTGTATATCAATGTTTTATCTGTTTTTTCGCAGGATGATATTGATACAACTCAAACCCTTATACCCGCTGCCAATCAGGAAGCTGAGCTTGCTTTTAATAAGGGTATTGAGAATTTTAAGAATAAAAATTACCTTCAGAGTGTATCGTTTTTTTCAGATGCTATCAAATTAAAACCTGATATGTTTATGGCATATAGTAATAGGGGCAATGCTTTTTTGGCCCAAAAAGATTACAATGCTGCCCTGAAAGATTTTAATAAAGCCCTTACTTTTTCAAAAGCCCCTAAAGGAGTTATTCTATATAATAAGGGCTATGCTTGGTTTCTGAAAGCAGATTATGATAGTACCTTATCAAATCTTGATCTAGCTATAGTTGCTGGATATAAAGATGCCAAAGTTTATTACTATAAGGGCGCAGCTTTCTATATGAAGAAAAAATATAAAGAAGCCATTCAAGCTTATGATAAGGCCATTACTTTAAAAGCAGATTATGGATTTGCACTACACGATAGAGCAAGTACAAAACGCCAATTGAATGATTATGAAGGGGCTTTGGCTGATTATAATGAAGCAATCAAATATGTTAAAAATGCAACATTCTACAACAATAGAGGGAGTATTTATAGGCGTTTAAAGGAAGTGGATGAAGCTATTATTGATTATACTGAGGCAATTAAGCTCGATCCTAGTAATGCCATGTACTATAATAACAGAGGTTGTGCTCGATTTGATAAAGTTATGTATCAGCTTTCGATTGAGGATTTTAAAAAAGCTATTTCATTAAATCCTAAATATGGTGCAGCATGCAATAATTTGGGAACCGTTTATTATGCTACAGAAAAATATACCGAAGCTCTTGATGCATTAAATCAGGCATTAAAAATAGATCAGAATTATGCTTTCGCTTTTTATAACAGAGGAAGCGTTAAGGAAATGTTGAAGGATACTAATGGAGCTGTAAAAGACTGGCAGAAAGCGTCGGAACTGGGTTTAAAGTTTGCAGATAAAGATGCCAGTGAATATACCACCATTTTAAATAAATAAGTATTATGGTACTAAAAATGATTCGTATTGCTTTTATTATTCTTTTGGGCACTGCTAGCCTCAATGCTCAGGAATTTATTAAAACCGATCTGGAAAAATTTTGCTTTAAAAAGGATGGCTGCAAAGATGCTCAAAAAAACCTGAAACAAGGTGATATCCTTTATCTTCAGGGAATGTCGAATTCCTATATTTTAGCCCTCGATTTTTATTTAAAATCATACGCATATAATCCTAATGATGCTTCTCTAAATTATAAATTAGGGATATGTTACATCCGCTCTTCTCAAGCTGCAAAATCATTGAAATACTTGCAATCGTCATACGATTCTAATAAAGAAGTAGCTCCAGATATCGCTTATTGGCTTGGAGTTAGTTATCAACAAAATTATCGATTCAGAAAGGCTAAGGAATATTATACCGTTTATCGCAGGTTAATGTCTAAAGAAAAGAAAACTGAACAAGTTGAAAAAGTAAAAAAACGTATTCAGGAGTGTGAAAATGGATTGGAATTGCTTAGAACTCCGCAAAAGGCTATTATTGAAAATCTTGGTCCTAATGTGAATTCAGCTTATACCGATTATGGTCCTGTAATTTCTGCCGATGAGTCCGTTCTTATTTTTACTTCCCGACGACCTGAAACAACTGGAGGTGGAATTGATATATCCGATAATGGCTATTATGAAGATATTTATAGTTCAGAAAATATATCTGGAAAATGGAATAAGGCTGCAAATCTTGGCGAAAATTTGAATACAAAATTAAATGATGCTGCAATGGGCTTATCGCCCGATGCACAGGAATTATTCATTTTTAAAGGCAGAAATGGTGGCGATATTAATATCAGCAAATTAAAGGGTGATCAGTGGTCTAAACCATCCAGTTTACCCAGCACTATAAATACCCCCGATTGGGAAAGTGCTGCTTCTCTTTCTTATGATGGAAAAACTTTATATTTTGTTTCTGATAATAAAGATAAATCACTGGGTGGAGCAGATATTTATTTGAGTAAAAAACAAACTGATGGATCTTGGGGACCTGCTCAAAACTTGGGTAACGTAATCAATACCCCAGAAGATGAATTGGGCGTTTTTATTTTGCCCGATGACCGTACAATTTATTTTAGTTCTAGCGGTCATAAGAGCATGGGCGGTTTAGATATATTCCGGAGTACCCTCCAGGATAACGGAAGGTGGTCGAAACCCGAAAATGTAGGCTATCCAATTAATACACCAGATAATGACCTTTTTTTCGTTGTTTCTGCTAGTGGTAAAACTGCTTACTATTCTACTGTGCGGGAAGATAGTTATGGCTTTACTGATATTTATAAGATTAAAT
>JFJP01018808.1_pt1 | contig 10153 bp, 7 predicted proteins | sample 431651 | NCBI WGS metagenome assembly JFJP01 (sample SAMN02602958, study PRJNA72255) | Microbial mat metagenome, whole genome shotgun sequencing project. | biome: fresh water; feature: sink hole; material: water; isolation source: purple microbial (photo- and chemosynthetic) mats found in... | reverse complement strand
CGAGACCGATGAGGAAGTCCTGCTGACGACACATGATGTCCGCAACGAGGCAACGCAGGTTGCCTGGAATCACGGGGAGGTGCGAAGGGGGTTGGTCGTTTCTGGCTATTGGGAAATTGATGTCCGCAAGGCGGGCCGCTATCAGTTCGAATGCAGGCGCTGGCCGCGCGAGGCAGGGCATGCGCTGTGTGATGGCATCGAAGGAAACGATGTCGATGTCCGGTTGGATTGCATGTTTGAACGTACGAAGCCATTCTACACGGGGGGCGAGGCGCTTGGAATCAAGTGGGCAAGACTGGTGATAGGAGACCAAGTCTTGAATGCCGAGGTAGCGCCGGGGGAGTCGCATGTCTGTTTCGAGGTGGATCTGAAGGAGGGGCTGGCGCATGTCTACCCGTCCTTTCATACCACCAAAATCCAGACGATAGCTCCGTATTATATTTATGTGCGGCGTGTTTGATCAGCTCCGGAGGGTAGAAACCATTCAGGGAGAGATCTGGATAAGAGAAATAGGGAACATTAAACGGGGATAATGATGCAGAGAAAATACAATATGGAAGAAGTTCTTCAACGGTGCCGCGATCGCTTTTTGAACGTTAGCGGGCAGGATCGCCTTTTCACGCGTGACGTCACGGTGGCAGAACTGCAGGGGCGCCGGCGGAAGCTGGCGGAAAAGATCGGGCGTGACTCCTATATCCTGATTCCTGCCGCGCCTGCCCAGGCCGGACATCGGGCAAGCCAGGACGCGACGTTCTATTACTTAACGGGACTGGATGTCCTGCAATCATTTCTCCTCATCCGCGGGGAGGATGGGCACAGTACGATCTTCCTGCCCTCGCGTGAGGAGATCGAAGGGGAATCTGGCGACCGTCTCGGGTTTGAAGAGGCCGATATGGTGAAGCACCGGCTTGCTTTTGATGATGCTAAGCCTGTCGATCAGATGGGGACCGCTCTCTCTGGCATCAGCAAGCTTTATCTTCCCTTTTCCGAGCCCGAAGGAGGCGGTGTAACCCGTTTCCAGGCGTGCGGATGTGCCAACAAACGGCAGGTAACTGAGTGGGACGGGGCGGAGCCACGGCACAAGGCTCTGATCCGGAAGCTTGGCGAGCGCTTCCCCGGAATGACAATTGAAGATGGCAGCGACATGATCGGCAGGATGCGCCGGATCAAGAGTCCGGCGGAAATCGAAGTTCTGCGTCAGGCCGGGCACCTTTCGGCCTTGATCATGATCGAATCGATGAAGGCCACCCGCCCCGGCCTGTGCGAGAGTCACCTTGAAGCCACTGCCAAGTATATCTACTCGGCCTTCGGTAACTGCGACTTGGGGTATGGAGTCATCGCCGCCAGCGGCAAACGGATCGTCAATGGTCACTATCATTTCAATAATTCGACGATACAGGATGGCGAGGTGGTGCTGATGGATTGCGGTCCTGACCTACGGCATTATTCGAGTGATATTGCCCGCATCTGGCCTGTTTCCGGAACCTACAGCGACTGGCATAGGCAGATATATGGATTCATTGTGGAGTACCATAAAGTACTGATCAGCCTTATCAAGCCCGGCATTCTGGCACAGGACGCCTATGCCGAAGCTCGGGCAACCATGCGTCGTGATTTCGTGCCGCGCTTCTTCCCGGATGGCAGTCTGCCGGAGCCGATTGACCGGATGCTCAGCGGCGGGGGGCCCTACAACCACTGCGTCGGGCTTAGCGTGCACGACTTTGTCGGGAAATGGCGGGATGAAATCATCGAGGAAGGTATGGTGTTCGTCGTCGATCCGATGGCCATGTTCTTGGATCGGCAGCAGTACATCCGCGTCGAGGACACGATCGTGGTCACCCGCGACGGTTGCGAATGCCTGACCGGTGCGGCCCCGATTGAGCTTGATGAGGTCGAAGCGCTGATGAAGGAACCCAGCCGCATTTTCATGAAACAACCTTGAGGTAAACTTGGAGCCAGTATGACGTCACGTTCTATTCAGCAATTGCGAGATAGCTGGAAATTCACACGGTCCCCTCATGCCGATGCCGTTGAGTTTTCTTTCGATGACGCTGACTGGGATACGGTTGAAGTTCCTCACGACTGGGCGATAGCCGGGCCATTTGACAGGGAACATGATATCGACCGCAAGGTCGTGAAGGGCCAAGCCGATCTCGAAAAAGGCGTGCAGGAAATCACCGGGCGTACGGGTGGGCTGCCGCATACGGGGGAAGGCTGGTATCGCCGCTGGATTGATGTTCCGGCTACGGATCAGACGCTTTGTTACCTGCTGCCATTGCCGGGGTCTGCAACGGCGATGCCACATCCCTCGAATCCTTCAAGGGGTCTCGCATCAAGGCGTTTAACGGGTTGTGTGTGCTGTACATTCAGTCCCGGAACGGAGAAGCTGGTGATATAACCATCGCTGCCTGCGCAGACGGGCTGTCGCAAGGGTCAGCCAGTCTGCGGTCAGAAGCGAAGTGGTGATGGGGATGGGGAATGGGGAATGGGAAATGCAGGTTGACAGGCTACCGTCGAGTAACTACAGTAATAACATCATGAAGACGAAGGAACTGAAACTCAGTCAGATCGGCAACTCACGCGGGGTGCGAATACCTGCCGACACCATCAAGCGCTATCACATGGGTGCATCTGTGCTGATGGAGGAGCAGTTGGACGGGATTATGCTTCGCCCCGGTCCCATTAAAACCGCCCGTTTGTCGTGGCAGGAAACCGCATGCGAGATGGCCGCGAGTGAAGAGGATTGGAGTGACTGGGACAGCGTTGTCGCGGATGGAGTAGAGATGGTTTCCTGGGAATGTGCCCCCGTTGCTGTGGCGGAATCGAAGACTTGTTATGGCGGCGAGAGTAGACAGCGCAATCCTGATTCCTTCAAACGGTACGATGTCTGTTGGGCTGCCTTGGACTCGGTCAAGGGCTCTGAAATGGCCAAGACACGGCCTGTTGTGATCGTGAGTCTCGATATTCTGAATGAACGATTGCAGACGGTAACCGTTTGCCCTCTCACCTCGCAACTGCATCCTGGCTGGCGAACGCGGCTTCAGGTCCGATGTGGCGGAGTCCAATCTGAAATCGCGGTGGATCAGATCCGTACCATTTCCCGATCTCGATTGGGAGAGAGGGTTGATACCTTGTCCGATGACGAAGCGACTACTCTGCGTCGGCTGATTACGGAGCTGTACGGTGAGTGATTTAGCTGGAGGAACCCCGGTACAGTCGACAGATCCATGCAGCAGGGTTGCCTGGCAGGCGTCGTGGCTAAAGGATCCGGTCTTTGACGGGATGGCGCATCGGGAGTTGATTGATCCCGATTCTATCACATCTAGGTCAATGGGCATCGTTCTATCAGGCAGATGAGCGAGAGGCTCCCGATACGATTGTTGCGCTCGAGCTGGTGTGGCCGTGAGGATGAGCTGGACGATATTGGTTGTTAGGTAGATTGATAAAGGAGACTGCACGATGAACGTATTTCGAAACAAGCTTTGGCTCGGTATTGCCGTTCTGGCGACAAGTACTAGTACGGGACTGCGTGCGGGTGATGCCGCCCCAACGACGGCAGAAGAGTCCGTCGTGCCCGTTCCGGTGCGGACGCTTGCGCCCATTTGCGGAATTCCGTTCCAGGATAATATGGTCCTGCAGCAGAAGATACCGTTGCCGGTATGGGGAACCACCCTGCCGGGGGCAAAGGTGTCCTTGACCTTCGATCAGCAGGTGAAGACGGGTGTTGCCGACGAAACCGGCCGTTGGCGGGTTGTGCTGGAGCCCATGACGGCGGTCAAGCTGGCCTCGGTGCATGACGCGCCAGCAGGATTGGTCATGACGATCACTTGCGAGAAGGATGGCGAGACAGCGGTTAAGGAGATTTGCAATATCCTGGTGGGCGAGGTCTGGCTCGGTGCGGGTCAGTCCAATATGGCTGGCGCGATACGCTCGGGCAGCCCGCGACTCTATCCGCCGGGCCCAGAGACCGTGGCCAACTATCCGGCGCTGCGGCAGTTGGCCTCCCCCGGGGGCGGCCCCTGGGCGGTGTGTACGCTGGAGGGGGTGTCTGTGTTCAAAAGGGTATGTTTCTTTTTTTCCAATCGGCTGCAGGGGGATATCCTGGTCCCGGTGGGCCTGATCAACGCGTCGGTCGGCGGATCCTCCATTGAGAGCTGGCTGAATCAGGAACCCTATGCCATCGGCGGAAATTATAGCAAATTGATTGATCCACTGGTCGGATTCGGCCTGCGCGGGGTCATTTGGTATCAGGGGGAAAGTAATGAGAAGGATCGTCGCGCCTATCAGCCCAAACTGGAATCCCTGATTACCGGTTGGAGAAAGGTCTGGAATCAGACCGGTGTTGAAGGCGGCCCCCATCGTGATTTCTCTTTCTACTTTGTCCAGTTGCCGGGGATAGGGAAATCGTCGCTCGATAATCCGGCCGGTGGTGATGGACGGGCGGAGATCCGACAGGCCTTTGCGAATGCCCTGGCACTCCCGAATACCGGAATGGCCGTGGCTTATGATGTGGGTGCCGAGGGGGAGCATCCCCCGAACAAGCTTGATACCGGATACCGACTGGCACGGGTGGCGCTCCACAAGGACTATGGATTCACGAACGTGTCGCTCAGTCCGCTCTACAAGAGCCATAAGATTGAGGGCAGTTCCATCCGCATTGTTTTCGATAGCGTGCCGAATGGCCTGATGATCGCGCTCAAGGAGGGCATGAATGCGCCTGTGCCGACGCCGGAGGCGAAGTTGGAGTGGCTGTCGATCCAGGCCAAAGACGGAAGCTGGCATTGGGCGGACGGACGCATTGATGGCGCGGATCTGGTCGTTTCCAGCGCGAGTGTGAAAGAGCCGGTCGCGGTGCGTTATGCGTACACCCAGCATCCGCGTGGCCATTTGCTGTATGATGCTGATGGGATGCCGGTGGCGCCGTTCAGCACCTGCGGTTATGGTGATAAATAATCTGGAGAGTATCGCGATGAAGAAGCCGAACATTATTCTGATCAACTGTGACGATTTGGGGTACGGCGATCTTGCCTGTTACGGATCAAAGGTCAACAAGACGCCGTATCTGGATAAGATGGCGGCAGAGGGTGTGCGCTTCACGGACTACCATGTCATGTCGCCCGTCTGTTCCGCCTCGCGGGCGGCACTGATGACCGGCTGCTATCCGCAGCGGATCGGCTTCCCCGGTGTGCTTTTCCCCGGAAACGCGATCGGGTTACACCCGGATGAGATTACGATTGCCGATGTACTTAAGGGCGAGGGGTATCGCACGAAGATCGTCGGCAAATGGCATTGCGGGGATCAGCCCGAATTCCTTCCAACGAATCATGGCTTTGATGAGTACTACGGACTCCCCTACAGCAATGACATGGGCATTCAGGGAGCGATAGAAAAACGGCCAGAGAGGGTCCCGTTGCCGTTGCTGCGTAATGATGAAGTCATTCAGGAACAGCCGGATCAGCGCGGATTGACGGAACGCTACACGGAGGAATGCGTGCGGTTTATCCGCGACAACAAGCAGGGTCCTTTTTTCCTGTACCTGGCGCACATGTATGTGCATGTTCCGCTTTTCGTCCCGGATCGGTTCCTGAAACAGGCCGAGAATGGCGGTTATGGTGCGGCCGTCGAATGTATTGACTGGGTGGCGGGTGTGCTGTTTGATGAACTCATACGTCAGGGCCTGGATGGGAACACGGTCGTGATCTTTACGAGTGACAACGGGTCGCGGGCACGTGACGAAGGCGGTAGTAATGCACCGCTGCGCGGCAATAAGTCTACCACGTGGGAAGGGGGCCAGCGCGTGCCCTGCATCATCCGCTGGCCTGGCAATATCCCGGCCGGACGCTTATGCGATGAGCTGATCACCTCCATGGATTTCCTGCCGACGTTGGCCCGGCTTGTCGGGACGACAGAACCGCAGGACCGTAGGATTGACGGCAAGGACATCGCCCCGCTCCTGTTTGGCGAGAAGGGTGCCGCCTCTCCGCATGGGGTGTTCTATTACTACATTCAGCAGCGCCTGGAGGCCGTGCGCAAGGGCAAATGGAAACTCCATGTTGGTAAAGGTCCAATGTTTGCCCGCCAATCGGAGCCTGTAAAAGAGCTTTATGATCTGGAGGCCGATATCGGGGAACAGGTGAATGTGTATGACCAGCATCCGGACATTGTGGCGGACTTGATGACCGCGCTCGATGCGGCCAGGCAGGACCTGGGTGACGCAATAACGGAAACAGTGGGTCATGGTTGCAGGCCCGTCGGACGCGTCGAAAACCCGAAACCACTGGCTGTATATAATCCTGATCATCCCTATATCGTTGCGGCGTATGATTCCCCTGATACGGCGGTGATGGGCGGGTAGGGGAATGGTTAAAGGGAGTCCGATTTATGAAACAACAATATGATGTGGTTGTGATCGGCGGGGGGCCGGCAGGCGTTGTTGCGGCAATACAGGCCGGACGCGCCGGGGCGAAGACGCTGCTGGTCGAGAAAACCGGGATGCTGGGCGGAACGACAACGAATGGCGGCGTGAATTTCCCAGGGCTTTTCCATGCCTGGGGGCGGCAGGTCATTGCCGGGATCGGCTGGCAGCTTGTCACCCGTGCGGTAGAAGCGGCGGGCGGCACTCTGCCAGACTTCACGAATTACAAGCGGGCTCACAATCTGTTGCAGATCCGTGTGAATGTTTTCCTTTATGCCGCGTGCTGCGATGAAGCCGTGGTGGATGCCGGTGTCGATGTGCTGTTCCACACCATGCCAGGTGCCTTGAAGCCGCGGCACGATGCGCAGGGATGGACGCTGACCCTTTGCGGCAAGGAAGGGTTGTTTGACTGCAAGGCCAGTGTCGTTGTCGATGCCACCGGCGACGCCAATGTCGTGGCGATGGCGGGCTTTCCGATCAATATCCCCGAGGAGACCCAGCCTGCCACGCTGTCATGCAAGGCCAGTGGATATGTGTTTGATCAGTTGGATATCAAGGCGATCAATGCGGCCATTGCGTCGGAGGTAAAGGCCGGTCGCATGGCCAATACGGATGCGGGCTGGAATGCCACTTATCCGAATTCCGGACAGTGGCTGAGCGGCGGCGGCGCGAATGCAAGCCATATTCACCACATCAATGCCCGCACCAGCCAGGCGAGGACGGTGCTGGAGCTCGAGGCCAGGAAAAGCCTGCTGCGCCTCTACCGGTTCCTGCGGACACAGCCGGGACTGGAACATCTGGTGATAGATCATGTTTCGCCGGAATGCGGGGTCCGGGAGACGGCTACGATCGTCGGCAAGAAGACGATTACTGTCGAGGATTACCGGACCGGACGCTGCGAGGACGATGCGCTCTGTCATGCGTTCTACCCGATCGATTTGCACATGTCCACCGGCAGCGGTCTTGGCAAACAGGAACTGGTTGAGCCGGTCGTGCCTTCCGTCCCGCGCGGGGCGCTGCTGCCAGCGGGGAGCCGCAACCTGATCGTGGCCGGGCGGTGCGTATCCAGTGACCGGCTGGCCAACTCGGCGCTGCGTGTTCAAGCCAGTTGCATGGCAATGGGGCAGGCCGCCGGGGCGATGGCGGCGCTGAGTTCGCGGAATGGCATGGATCCGGAGGATCTCGTGATCTCGGATATACATCAACTACTGGCCTTGCATGGTGCGATTCTGCCTCGATACTGACAAAGAATGAAAAGGAAAATCGGTTGACGAGAACGGCGACGAGAACGGATAACGAGTAGAGAATATCCCAATCGTTCACCGTTCGCGTCGCCGTTCTCGTAGGCCGAAACAGAGGGAAAATAGAGGTCCCGTGGGAGCGTGAAATGACAATTGAAAAAAAACTGGAAACGGCCAGTGTTGTGTTTGACGGGACGACGCTGCTAGCGGATACCGGACAAATAAGACGGACGTGGTGCTGGACGGGGCGAGGATTCCTGACCACGGAGATCAAGGCTTTCAGCACGGCCCGCTGGTGTCTTGATCACGACGATTCGCGGGATGCCGACTGGCTGCTGCCGGTGGTCGAGGGACAGAATCCGGAAGCAACGCTTGTAAATGCGGTTGCGGTTGTTTCCGATGACGATGGGTTCACTTCGACGCACGTCCGATTCACGGCTGAGCTTCATTATTCCGAGGCGCGATTGGCCGTCCGCTTTGAGGTCTGGGTTTACCCGCAGGCCCCGGGAATCCGTGTGCATCTTTCGGTAAGGGCGCTGGAGGGGTTCCAATGGGACGGAAGCAAGGATCGGTTGGAAACGACCGAGAAAAACCTGCTGGAGGCTCGTCGGGGCCGCGGGTGCCAGCGGCTTGACATGTTGCCTATCTCGTTTGAAGGCAGGAAGCGTCGCATGATCGGCTATCATGCCGACACACAGAATCGGAACGATCCCTGGCTGGATATCCTGCTTGAGGCGGAAGACGGAAAGCCGCTACTCTATCCCTATGTCTGTGAATGGTCCAATGCGTTGTGTGCCGAGGATGGCGCATGGGGCGTGGCCATGGTCAAGGAGTCACACAAGTGTGTCAATCAGCGAGGGGTCGATACGGGACTATTTCTCTGTGATCCTGAGTGCGGCTTGGAATCGTACGGCTGGGGGATCCGCCCGCCGGAGATTGATGATCAATGGCGTCCGGCCTGGGCGACGTGGTGTATCGTCTATGCGTCCGATGAGCGTTCGCGACTCCGTGCTTTCAAGACCTTTGATCGGCTGCGATACCCCCTGACGGAGCGGGATATTTACATCCAGGCCAACACATGGGGCAGTTCGCAGGGTTTCAAGCAGCATCGCGATGCGGCGGCCGAGGAGAATGTCTTGCGCGAGATCGACAGTTGCGCGGATCTGGGAATTGATGTCCTGCAGATTGACGACGGTTGGCAGGGGGACGGGTACGAGGAATGGAAGCCGGTTCCTCCCCGCTATCCAGACGGATGGGGGAAGGTTAGTGATGCCGCCAGGAAGGCGGGGGTATCGCTGGGCCTCTGGATGGCGGCAATACCGCCGTCGCTGGACGATATGGTACGCAACATCGAGCAAGGCGGCTTTGTCTCGCTCAAACTGGATTTCGCGGTCCTGAACACGCGTCGCAAGATCGACGACCTGATCGATAAAGTCCGTGCCCTGGTGCTGGGACGCCAGCACCATCTGCGTATCAACTGGGATCTTACCGAGGTGGATGCCCGTTACGGGTATTTCTTCGCGCGTGAATTCGGCTGTATCTATCTCGAAAACCGGAAACCGGCGCTTCCGGTGACGGTTGTTTATCGCCCAGGAACCGTGTTGCGGGATCTCTGGCAGATCTCGCGCTACTGCAACCTGCTCAAGTTCCAGGGATCAATCCAGAATATCGATACGGTCGATAAGCGCTTTTCTGATGCCGGTGCCTACACTCACGCCTACTGCACGGCCATTGCGTTGATGAGTACACCGCTGTTCTTCTGCGAGACCCACCTCTATAGCGACGAGGCTCGTGCCGAGATCCGTCCCTTGCTGGCGGCTTACAAGAAGGTGCGCAAGGATATTTACCGAGGTCTTGTCCATCCCATTGGTGACAAGCCGGACGGCGCAAGCTGGACAGGATTCGAGTGTGAACTGCCTGGCGAGGGGTGGGGGATCTTCACGCTCTTCCGAGAACCGGCCAACCGCGAAACAACTTATGTGTACCGGCTGCCTCATCTGGCGGGGAAAACGCTGCGTATGGAAAACCTGATCAACGGCAACCGGTGGAATGCAACCGTGGATGAAGGCGGTCTGGCTTCATTCCTGATTGAGGTACCTGGGGACTTTCGTTTTCTCGTCTACTCTTGCGATAAGGTCAGCGAATGACTGAATCAGCCGGAAAGAGGGTTGTTTGTTTTCCCGAGGCCATGGTCGAGAAGTGCCTGCGTCTTGAGGCACCAGGGAGCGGGCTATCCCGTATGATGATCACCATTCCGTCCGTCGTAAAGCCGGGGCAGCCCTTTTCAGCAATAGTGAGCCTGCTGGATGCGAATGCAATGCCACTGATTTCGCAGGGCGAGATGGTGACGCTTTCTCCCAGCACCGGTGATGCACAGGAAATCCTTTTTCCTGAGAATCGTTCGGCAGTCTGTCGTGTCGAGGGACTGGTTCAGAACGAGACGGGCTTCTTCCGGGTGCAGGGCGAGATCGGCGGAAAGGCGGTTTCCAGTAATCCG
>JFJP01012447.1_pt1 | contig 10153 bp, 12 predicted proteins | sample 431651 | NCBI WGS metagenome assembly JFJP01 (sample SAMN02602958, study PRJNA72255) | Microbial mat metagenome, whole genome shotgun sequencing project. | biome: fresh water; feature: sink hole; material: water; isolation source: purple microbial (photo- and chemosynthetic) mats found in... | reverse complement strand
TCCTACCTGGCCTGCCTTGTGGCAAACGCCGCTTTTGTGCGGCGTTTTAGCCGTAAATTAGAGAAGGAGTAATTGCCTTGGCTGAGAAAGAGAAGAAAGTCAGGAATAGTGAAAACGCTGTTCAGCGTTACTTCCGTGAGACATCGGGAGAGCTTCGTAAAGTGAACTGGCCGACCTGGCCTGAAGCAAAACGGCTCACCGGGCTTGTTCTGCTGGTGATGTTGATCGTGGGCGTTTTCCTGGCAGGGATAGATTACCTCTCGGGCGCGTTGATCAACTTTGTACTTGGCATTTAGGTTTGAATTGAGGATCTGATGGATTTACCGGAATCGCAAGAGCTTTTTGAACAGGAACCTGCGGATGAATTGTCCAGGGAGCAACCCGCTCCCGCGGAGGCGGAGCACGCCGTTTCTTCTGATGAGAAGCCTGCCAGGGATTCCGAAACGCAAATTCCAACCGACCTGCCTCCTGTTGAAGCAGTCGTTGAAGGTCCGGCATGGTATGTGATCCATTGCTATTCGGGATATGAAAACAAGGTACGGCACAATCTCGAGCAACGCATCGAAACCATGGGCATGAAGGATAAGATCTTTGACGTGGTCATCCCGACGCAGGAAGAGATCGAAGTCAAGGATGGCAAACGCCGCACGGTGGAACGCCATATTTTTCCCGGCTATGTGCTGGTAAATCTGGCTCTTTCAGAAGAATCCTGGTATGTGGTTCGTAACACGCCTGGCGTGACCGGTTTCGTTGGCATGGGAAATAATCCCACTCCGCTGCGCCCCGAGGAAGTTGCCCAGATCGTCAAGCGCATGGAAGCCGAAGCCCCGACAGTCAAAGTCTCCTTCAAGGTTGGCGAGCGTGTTCGTATCGTGGATGGACCGTTCAATGACTTTCGCGGTGTGGTTGCTGAAATTGATATGGAGCGCACAAAGGTGCGTGTGATGGTGAGTTTCTTCGGACGCGAAACGCCTGTGGAATTGGATTTCCTGCAGGTGGAAAAAGCGTAAAGTCGAAAATAATAATGGACAGTAACAGACCGCAGACTGGTCTGATGCGGTGGGAGGGTCTCCCAAATGACCCGCTAAAACCACAAAGGAGTTAAATAAAAATGGCAAAGAAACTAAAAGCAATCGTACGTCTTCAGTTAGAGGCAGGCAAGGCAAATCCTGCTCCTCCCGTTGGCCCTGCATTGGCAAGCCATGGCATCAATATCATGGCATTCTGCAAGGAATATAACGCCCGTACCTCCAATCGTCCGGGTGAAGTGCTTCCCGCAGAAATCACCATTTATACTGACGGTTCATTTACCTTTGTACTACGCACCTCGCCTGCCGCAGTTTTGCTCCGCAAAGCCGCCAAGGTCGAGAAGGGTTCCGGCGTGCCAAACAAGGACAAGGTTGGCAAGGTAACCCGCGCGCAGGTGAAGGAAATTGCAGAGTTGAAGATGAAAGACCTGAATGCCATCAGCATCGAAGGCGCGATGAAGCAGATCGAAGGCACTGCCCGCTCGATGGGTATTACGATAACCGATTAATTTGGTGGGAGGACGGCCCAGGCTGTCCGCTTGTACCACGGAGGATAAAATGGCTAAACACGGAAAGAAATATACGGCGGCTCTCGCCAAAGTTGATATTGACAAGGTGTACCTCACCCATGATGCCATCGCGCTGGCGAAGGAAACCTCCTTCACCAAGTTCGATGCCACCATTGAAGTTCACATGCGCACTTCATTAGATTCCCGTCAGGCAGATCAACAACTGCGTGATGTTGTTGTGCTTCCTCACGGACTTGGCAAGATGGTGCGTGTGCTTGTGTTTGCACAGGGCGAAGGCGCTGCCTCTGCCCGCGCAGCAGGCGCCGATCTTGTTGCGGATGATGATGAGACCATGAAAAAGATCGAAGGCGGCATGTTGGATTTTGATGTTGCCATTGCCACCCCCGATGCGATGGGTAAGGTTGGCCGCTTGGGACGCGTGCTTGGACCTCGCGGTCTGATGCCGAACCCGAAGGCTGGTACCGTGGTCAGCGCACAGGACATGGAACGCGCGATCAAGGAAGCCAAGGCTGGTCGTGTGGAATTCCGCCTCGACAAGACCAATAATATCCATGTGTCAATTGGCAAGGCCTCTTTTGAAGTCAAGAAGCTTGTGGAAAACTATGCGGCTTTGATGGATGCGATCAACAAGTCCCGTCCGTCTGGTGCCAAAGGAAACTTTGTCAAACGCATTACAATTGCTTCAACCATGGGACCTGGCATAAAGACAGATCCGAACGAACACATTGAAGGTGCCGAGTAACAATACTCGTTTATCCCTAAAACCACTTCGCCGTTGAAGGCGGGTGTCCCAACAAAATGATTGGGACTTAATTTCCTGCTCAGGTGGAGACTGATAGAAAATTTCAGCACGCAAGTGCTGATTCCCTCCGGGGACTAAAAGTCTTTGCCTGTGTAAGTGGCAAAGACTTTTTAACTGAAAGGAGGTGAATTACCTTTGGCAATTTCAAAACAACGCAAGGAAGAAGTGCAGGCCCGATATGCAGACTGGGTCAAGCGCAGTGAAGCCGTGATTCTTGTGGAATATACCGGCGCAAAAATGAAATCCATTGATGCGATCCGGGCCAAGATCCGTGAAACCGGCGGAGAATTCCATATCGTCAAGAATACACTCGCCCGCCGCGTGTTTGAAGCACATGGCATGGATTTCCCCAAGGATTATCTTGTAAAATCCACAGCGATTTCATTCGCATTCAAAGATCCTGCTTCCACCGCGAAAGCATTGACTGAAGCAACAAAAGGCAATGAGTTCGTGAAGGTGAAAGGCGGTTTGATGGGCGGCAAATCCCTAAGCCCGGCGCAAGTGAAGGCTCTTTCTGAGATGCCCCCGTTGCCTGTCATGCGCGCAACATTGCTTGGCGTTTTGCAGGCTCCGGCCAGCAAACTCGTGCGTACACTGGCAGAACCGGCACGCGGACTCGCGGCAGTCATCAAGGCGCATTCAGAAAGCGCACAGGCGTCAGCCTAGTTTTTTTCAACTTTACTAAATTCAAAATTCAATTAATAAGCAAGGAGTGCTAAAAAATGTCTGAAAAGCTCGCAAAACTCGTGGAAGAACTCTCCACACTTTCCGTCCTTGAGGCGGCTGATCTGGTAAAAATGCTCGAAGAGAAGTGGGGCGTTTCCGCCGCCGCTCCTGTAGCGATGGTTGCCGGTGGCGGCGCTGCTGCTGCCGCAGAACCTGTCGAAGAAAAGACTGAGTTCGATGTCGTCATCAAAGACCCAGGCGCCAAGAAGATCGACGTCATCAAAGTCATTCGCCAGTTGACCAGCCTTGGTCTCGGTGAAGCCAAAGCCCTCGCTGAAACCGCTGGCGGCAAGATCCTCACCGGCGTTGGCAAGGATGCCGCGATGGACGCCAAGAAGAAACTTGACGAAGCCGGCGCGAACATCGTCATCGAATAAGAATTCCAGATATAAAATAAAAAAGACGACCCACGGGTCGTCTTTTTTATTGACTCTTACTGTTAGTTGTATCGTTCCACTTTGCGGATGACCATGACCACTTTGCCTTTGATCTCGAGGGATTCGTTTTTGTCAATATAGATCGGCTTCATGGTGGGGTTGGCGGGCTGCAGGCGATATTTGTCCTTTTCCTTGAAGAAGAACTTCAGGGTGGTTTCGTTGCGGTCGGAAAGCCAGACTGCCACCATGTCGCCATTGCGTGCATCCTGGGTGGGCTTGAGGATGACGATGTCGCCATCGTTGACCATGGCATCGATCATTGATTCACCCTGAACTTTAAGGGCAAACAAATCACGTCCTTTTTCCTTGGCGGGCATGAGAGACATGGCAACGTCAATGGAGTCTTCTGCGGTAAAGGCATTGAAATCCGAGGATGGGATGGGGATGGGTTCACCGGCCTGGATCACGCCATATAGCGGTACGCGAAACAAGTCACCCACGGGGGCGGAGTTGATCAGCCGCACGCCGCGTGATATTTTCCGGTCACGTTCAATATTGCCAGATTTTTCAAGCTGGTCAAGATAGTAATTGACGACAGAAGTGGAAGAAATATCGCAATCTTCGCCAATCTCGCGGATCGAGGGCGGGTGTTTGTGTTCGCGCTGATAACTCGCAATGAAATCAAGGATCTTCTGGTGGCGTTCGCCCAGGCCTTTACTTTTTCTAACCATCATCATTTTAGCCTCCTGCCAGCATTACTGACATTCGTGAGCATTCTTCGCTCATTTGTGCTACGAATGATACTCGAACGTCTGTTCTGTGTCAAGGATTCGTGATTTTTTGGAGCGTCTAAATTGCAGGTTGTAAAAGTCTTTGATGTGGGTTTAATCGTTGGGGCATTCCTGTTTGTGAAGCTGCCTGCAGGAGCAGGATGCCATGAAGAACTTCAAGGCATAAGGGAAATGACAATACAAATAGGGGGGATGGAGAGCCTGGCGAAAAAATTCTTTTCTACATAATCCGTGTTCAAGGGGTGAATATCGCCCCGGTTGTCCTTGGATCAAATCCATTTGGAAATATTGTGTTTGAAGCATATACCGCTTCGGTCAGATTTGCCCAGCGCAGGTTTGCGCCGCTCAGATCGGCGCCGATCAGTTTCGTCTCGGTCAGGTCAGCTTTGGTTAAGTTGGCATTGCTCAGATTAGCCTCACTCAGGTCGGCTTTGCTCAGGTTGGCTTCGCTCAGGTCAGCCTCGCTCAGGTCGGCACTGGTTAGTTTGGCGTGGCGCAGGTCAACTCTGCTCAGGGTAGCTTTTCTCAGGTCTGCCCAGCGCAGGTCAGCGCTGTTGAGTTTGGTGTCTGTCAGGTTTGCGCTAAATAAGAAGGCACCGATCAGGTTGGCACTGTTCAGGTCTGCCTCGCTCAAGTCGGCACGGATCAGTCTCGCCCGGCTCAAATCTGCCTTGGTCAGTTTGGCGCGGATCAATTTGGCACCGCTCAGGTCAGCCTTGCTCAGGTCGGCAGCGATCAGGTCGGCACCACTCAGGTCAGCTTCGTTTAACCTGGCTCCGCTCAATCTGGTACCGATCAAGTCGGCATCCACCAGGTCAGCCCCGATCAGCCTGGCGCTGCTCAGGTCTGCCCTGCTCAAAATGGCATTGCTCAAGTTGGCCCAACGCAGGTCAGCGCCACGCAACGTGGCACGGCTCAGGTCAGCCCTGCACAAGTCAGCATCGATCAGGTCGGCACCGCGCAGGTCGGCATCGCTCAATTTGGCACCACTCAACCTGGCATCCACCAGATCGGCATCCACCAGTTCGGCGCCGCTCAGGTCAACATCCACCAGCCACAGTGGTTTTGGCTGTTTTAGCAGTAGACAAAGCTCTGTTTTTGAAAATTGCATTGTGCTGCCTCCGGATGTATTTTAAGGGGAAAATATGCCTTCAACATTAAAAAACGGTCACAGTTAAGGTCTCTACTTATTTTGAATTTGAATTTATAGCAATCCTGGGTTTCTTTGGCGTTTTCAGTTTCTGCGGCCGGTACCTGTTTGAGTAAAGAGTTAAAAATCCGCTGGAAAAATTTAAGAAAACGGATCATCCTTCTTCGATGTGTTGGTACATTCCTGTGCGCTGTTGTTAGTCTTTATGGTGGTGTGGAATTGGGTTGCGCGGAATAATCCCTGTTATGGGGTGAGCAGCGCTCCAACCACCTGTGGATCAAACCCGGTGGGAAATATTGTGTTTATATCATATCTGGCTTTGCTTAAATTGGCATGCTTCAGGTTGGCATGACTCATGTTGGCTCCGCTGAGATTAGCATGGCTTAAGTTGGCATGGCTCAGGTTGGCATAGCTCAAGTTGGTCTTGCTCAAATTAACATGGGTTAGGAAAACCATGCTCAAGTCGACTCCGCTCAGATCAAGCCCGCTCAGGTCAAGCCGATTCAGGTCAAGTACGCTCAGGTCTTTGATCCTTTGATTTATAAGCCTATCGATTTCTGCTTGCAAGATTTTTTTCATGGTGGGAGTGTTGATCTTAATGATGATTTTGGCTGCATATCCTGCTGGCGTTGAAAGCAATTTTTGTCATACCATGCATCTGTAAAACCGCGGTTCAGGTCTCCAGTTCCGAAAAAATCCATCCTCTGTAAATGGGGCATGGTTTGCAGGGACATATTCTATCTGTTTTTGAATGTATATGTTCCAAATATGCCCGATGGCAGATGATTTTCTGGTGTCAAAAGGCTGGAACAGACTGCCACTGCCTTTTCGACATTCATGGGATACCCTTCGAGTCTATATCTCATTTCCTGGTTGCTACCAGGCTAATTAGTTCCCAACTTCCACCGGTGCGATCAAGGAGAATGCACGTATAGGTAGTCGTAAGCTTTGCGTAATCGACATCCACCCTGTATTGACCATTATCCAAAAGGATGACCCCTTCTGAATTGTAGTTTTGGGAATCGATCCTGGATACTTTCAATTGATTTTCTATGAATAATGTACAGGCATACCAGGCATTTTCTTCGGTGGTTCTGGTAGGCGTGGGGGTGGGACTAATATTCTTTTGGGCAAAAATCATTAAGGCGTACGTTAATCCACAAATAAGGATCATGGCGATTATGCTTATGATCGTGGTTATGAGTTTTTTGCCAATCCCTGCCTTCTTTTGTTTACGTTCCTTTTTGCCATCAACAGCCCACCCGCAATATTTGCATCTTGGAGCTCCGGCTTGAATTTCTTCCTGGCATCGGGGGCATTTTCTGGTTGCGATATTGGGGGATTTTTCCTTATTTGGCAGTGGCTCTAATGGAGCAAGAGGTGGTGTTATTGGGACGGGTGGTGGAGCTGTTTGAACAGGAGGTGATGTTATTGGAGCGGAAGGCGGCGCAATTAATTGATTGAGTAGTTTTGCCGGTTTTTCATTTTTCGGATTGATCCGCAGCATTTGTTTCAGACAGTAGATGCGTTCCTTATCGTTGTCCGAAGTCTGATACATCCAACCCCAGGCGCGCTCACTTTCCGGGTTTTGTTTTACAAGAGTAATAAAAATTTTACGCGCTTCAGCCCGTTTCCCCGCCTTGTACGCCGTTATGCCTTGTTGAAGTAAGTCGTCCATAATTTGCTGCCTTTGAAGTCGGAATACTTTTCTTTTATACGGTTGTCTGCAAAAATTCCAGTCCCATAAAAAATACCTGTTCTGGACTGGATATCTTTCAATCTGTACTTAAATCTGTCTAATCAACCCGTTCACTTTTCCTTACCTTTCCACTCCCTCTGAACAGTGTGGGATTGGAAAATCCACGCGGGTTATGCTTCGAGCTTTCAATAAACGGTCTGTTGTAAACCCAAAGTCCATTTTCAAATTCGGGCATGGGCTTGCAATCCCTGCATTATACAAGACGATGCTGGAATTTTTTGCATCGTAAAGTGGCCCACGACTGTCGGATAGTCATTGCCCCATAATGATCCATTAACATGGGGTTCGTCAAAATATGACCTTCGCCCGGGCGGCAGATACCCGGAGTGATCCAGGAAGGGAATTGCCAAATGGTAAACGTGCTGACCGATGCAGGTTTTGCATTATGAGAGGCGATGCTTAAGGTGCTCCAATCGACCCGTTTTTAGGGTATAGTTCTTCGGGAGGGTTTTTTCCAGTTCTTAAGTAGGGTTTTTTGCCAATAAAATGGTTGTACGAGCTTGTTCTCGCGTAGTAGTGTTGACGCACTAATAGAATTAGGTATAATTCAATCCGTTCAATATTTATTAGTACACGTCAGAAATTTTTTTGCAGGAAATGTTAAAGTCTTTGTATTTATCCCAACGTAGAAAAGGACCTTACGGATGCCTGATCTTTTGTTAGATATAAAAGGGCTTGAGACGCAATTCAAGACCCCTGAAGGTGTTGTTCATGCAGTAAATGGTGTCTCTTTTGGATTGAAAGAAGGCGAGACGCTGGGGGTTGTTGGTGAGAGTGGTTGCGGCAAGAGTGTAACCATGCTTTCTGTGCTGGGTTTGATCCCATCACCTCCAGGAAAAGTAGTTGCGGGGGAGGCGTTTTTTTCCGGACAAGATCTGCTCAAAATGACCAATGAAGAAATCCGCCATGTGCGCGGTGCGCAGATCGGTATGATCTTTCAGGATCCAATGACTTCGTTGAATCCTGTATTGACCATTGGCCGTCAGTTGGAAGAACCATTAATGCTGCACATTGGCATGACCAAGAATCAGGCACAGGAGCGCGCGGCGGAGCTGTTGAGTTTGGTTGGCATTCCAAAAGCCAAAGACCGACTTGGTGATTACCCCCATCAGTATTCCGGTGGAATGCGCCAGCGTGTGATGATCGCCATGGCGCTTTCATGCAGTCCGCAAATTTTAATTGCAGATGAACCCACCACAGCCCTGGATGTGACGATCCAGGCGCAGATCATGGAATTGGTGAAACGTCTCCGCGAAGAATTGGGAATGTCGATTGTTTGGATCACGCATGATCTGGGTGTGGTGGCAGGTATTGCCCACCGTGTTGCTGTTATGTATGGCGGCTTTATCATTGAAGAAGCCTCTGTAAACAGCCTGTTTGCCAATCCTTCACATCCCTATACACTCGGCTTGTTGGGAAGTTTGCCGCGTGTAGATGAAGTTGAACATGGCCGTTTATTTTCAATTGAAGGACAGCCCCCTGTTTTGTACCAAAAGCCGACCACGTGTCCATTCGCACCACGTTGTAAATGGGTGATGGAGCGCTGCTGGAAGGAAAATCCCATGCTTGAACCAATCTCAACCGAGCATCAAGTTGCCTGCTGGGTGGATACGAAGACGGGGAGAAGCCGCTAATGAATTCACAAAATACCAATCAAGCCTTATTAAGGGTTGAAGATCTAAAAATGCATTTTCCCATTTATCGCGGTGTGCTTCAACGCCAGGTGGGTGCCGTTCATGCTGTGGATGGGATCTCCTTTGAGGTGCATCGTGGTGAAACACTTGGGCTGGTCGGCGAATCAGGCTGCGGCAAATCCACCACGGGCAGAGCCATTTTGCAGCTATACAAACCGACTGCGGGCAATGTGATCTTTGACTCGGTTGATCTGGTGTCCTTGAAGCATGAGGAAATGCGCAAGACGCGCCGTAAATTGCAGATGATCTTTCAGGACCCGTATGCAAGTTTGAATCCGCGCATGACGGTTTATGATATTGTTGCTGAACCCATGATGGTGCATAACACAGCGGTGGGCAAGGAGATTCAGGAGCGTGTTGAACATCTCCTGGAGTTGGTGAATTTGAACCCGGCCTTCGCCTCCCGCTACCCGCATGAGTTTTCCGGTGGACAGCGCCAGCGCATTGGTATTGCGCGCGCATTGGCCTTACAGCCATCGTTCATTGTGTGTGATGAACCGATCTCCGCCCTGGATGTTTCGATCCAGGCACAGGTTGTAAACCTGCTGGAGGAATTGCAGGAGCAATTTAACCTCACTTATTTGTTCATTGCGCATGACCTTTCCATGGTTCGTCATATCAGCAAACGTGTGGCGGTGATGTATCTGGGCGTGATTATGGAATTGGCTGACCGTGATGATCTTTATCACTCGCCCCTTCATCCCTATACCCAGGCATTGCTTTCGGCTGTCCCAATCCCCGACCCCATAGCAGATTCCAGGCGCAGGCGTGTCATCCTTGAAGGCGATGTGCCTTCCCCTGTGAACCCGCCCTCCGGCTGTCGTTTCCGTACCCGCTGTCCGATCGCAGAAAAGATATGCGCTGAGTCGCGTCCAGATTTTCGTGAAGCAACCCCAGGTCACTTTGTGGCCTGTCATTTGGCAAAGTAAATTGCTGTACATCAGATCATCATATAAAGGAGGTGGTTGTTGTTAGGTAGAAACCTGAAAAAAAGAGAACGTTCATTGTCAATTACTGTGAGTTTGTAAATCAAAACCTTCTAATTTCTTGAGGAGAAGAAAGATGCGAAAAATTTTTGCTTTGTTAAGCCTGCTTGTGATCGCAAGCATGGCCCTTGCCGCCTGTGGTGCACCTGCTGCTGAAGCACCCGCTGCTGAAGCGCCCGCTGCTGAAGAACCTGCTACTGAAGCACCCGCTGCTATGGTTGGTTTCAAGTCTGCTGACCCGACCACATTTGTCAATGCCACCATTGGCGAACCCGAAACCCTCGATCCCGCCCTTGCTTATGAAACCGCC
>JFJP01034897.1_pt1 | contig 10154 bp, 10 predicted proteins | sample 431651 | NCBI WGS metagenome assembly JFJP01 (sample SAMN02602958, study PRJNA72255) | Microbial mat metagenome, whole genome shotgun sequencing project. | biome: fresh water; feature: sink hole; material: water; isolation source: purple microbial (photo- and chemosynthetic) mats found in... | reverse complement strand
CGCTCGAGAAGGCCATCAAGCGTTTCAAGCGCATGGTCGAAAAAGAGGGCATCATCCGCGAATGGAAGAAGCGCGAATTCTTCGAGAAGCCCTCTACCGTGCGTAACCGCAAGGAGAAGGCAATGCGCCGCAAGCTCCTTCGCAAGGCTCGTAAACCCCGCGAGGGCAAGTCTTACTAAGTCTTTTTTCAATCAGGCAGAGCCTCGGAGCAATCCGGGGCTCTTTTTTTGTTGACACGGACTGTCGTTTCGTCAAGAATACGACAAGATGGCTATATTCCCGTATGAACCACCCCAAAGCGGCTTCGATACAGACGCCCGGCATGCCCGCTTCGCATTGTCCGCATTCCTGGGTGTCCTGTCCGTATACGGACTTACCGTCTCAGGCTTCGACCTTGGCACCATAGCCAGGGGGATGGTGGCTATAATCATCAGCCCTGACATCCTCATCAATGACTATGCGAGCATCGCCGGCCTCGGCCCTGCTTTCGTGAATGCCGCACTCTGCGTGTTTGTCGCCCTCAGTCTGCTCAGGCTATCCCGTGTCTCTATTTCGGGACCAGCCATAGCCGCAATTTTTACAATCGCTGGATTCTCGTTGTTTGGCAAGAATATCGCAAACATCTGGCCGGGAATGATCGGGGCGTACCTGTATTCGCTTGCTAGCCGCAGACCCTTCAGCGAGAACATAATTGTGGCGTTGTTCGGCACTGCGCTGGCACCGCTGTCCAGCGAAGTGGCTTTTGGCCTGGGGTTGGCCCTGCCATGGAGCCTGTTTGCGGCACTTTGTGCTGGTGTGGTGGCGGGGTTCATACTTTCGCCGATAGCCAGACATGTACTCGACTTCCATCGCGGCTACAATCTGTACAATACCGGTTTTGCCGCTGGTTTCATCGGCACAATGACGATGTCGACGCTCAAAGCGCTTGGCGTGACCCTTTCCGGAGGCTTCCACTGGGCCGAACTTGGTCCGGTTGGTACCTTGCCCTGGCTCTCCGTTTTCTTTGCCGCGCTGATGATTGCAGGCATGAAACTGGATCCAGGCTGGTTTAATTCCTACAAACGCCTGCTGACATCTCCGGGACGTCTCGTCAGCGATTTTGTGCGTTATTACGGGCTTGGTGCAACCTTCGTCAATATGGGCATCATGGGTTTCATCGCCAGCGCTGTCATGCTGCTGATAGGTGCCTCGTGGAACGGTCCGATGATAGGCGGTCTGCTGACCATCGTCGGCTTTTCGGCTTTTGGCAAACATCCAAGGAATACCCTGCCACCCATGCTCGGTGCCGCGACCATGGCCTTGATGTCCACCTACGGGTTGGGTTCTCCCGGCAGCCAGCTCGCGGTACTGTTCGCCAGCACTCTGGCACCAGTCGCCGGAGAATACGGCCCTGTTGCCGGGTTCATGGTAGGCATGCTGCACCTCGTGCTGGTCCAGGTCGTAGGTGGTCTGCACGGAGGGCTCAACCTGTATAACAACGGATTTGCCGGAGGTCTAGCCGCGGGGCTGTTCCTGCCAGTACTGGAATGGTTACGCGAATGGAGGAGACATGAAGTTTGACGCCGCCCAGCTCATGCGGGTAGCGGAGGAAGTGCTCAAATACTTCTATACCAAGGGAGCGCGATCCGTCAAAGTTGCGTATGATTTTGGCACGGAACGATCGTTCTGCGCCATTTCCACAAAGGATATACTCCTCACCGCAGAAGAAGAAGACTATGTACGCCGTGTATTTGAAGGGCCTGTGCAACCGGAAATAGCCAATTACTACGGCACCCTGGCAGGCAGACGCCGCGACGAGCTCGTAATGGAATTGGTTGGCACGATGGCAGAGCTCGAAGATGTGCAGAACGAAGAAGGGCTCGGCGTCGTCATCGTGCTCAGCCGCCGCGAACAGGAGTACCGTTCCGCACGCAAGAAGTAACCTGCGCATCGCGGACTTTTTCGCTGCAGATCTTTGCGCCGCGACTTGTCTGGTCCCGGCTATCCGGTTTATGCTTTGCGTGGGTATTACCGGAGGATCCCTTGAACATGAAAACCCGTTTTTCACGATTGTCGAATGAACACAAGGTTGCGGTGGTACTGCTCGCGATTGCCGGTATCGTTCTGGCGGTTTCTGCCCTGTCGATGCTGGCATCAACCCTGGTTTCGTGCGCTCCTGCTGGAGCCTCAGCCCCCGCGGGGCAGTCAACTCCCACCGGCAAGCCTCAGGCAAGCCTGAAAACCGCTACACTGCGTGCCAATGATGTCGAGGTAATCGTCGAGCTTGCGGTGAGTCCCGCGGAACAGGAAACCGGCTTGATGCACCGCACGGAACTCAAAGATGGTTACGGCATGCTCTTCGTATACACGTCTGACCGGCGGCTTTCATTCTGGATGAAGAATACCCTGATTCCACTCTCCATCGCCTACCTTGGTGCTGACGGCACGATCAAGGAAATCCATGATATGGAACCGCTGTCGCTGGCCGGCGTGCAGAGCGAACGCTATGTCCGGTATGCGCTCGAAGCTCCGCTTGGCTGGTATGCCCGCGTTGGTCTTGAACCGGGAGACCGCTTCGATCTGTCTGGTCTGACAACGAGCAAATAACCATGACTGCAGCACCCTGAAGAAAGGCCTGCAAGCCCGAGCTCTTGCCGAGCTCTTGCCGCTTCATAGTATATTGTAAGGCAGGAGATTAAGGACATGCTTGATATATATACCATCGGTGCCGACGTACTCAGGAAGAATGCCGCGCCGATAGAAAAATTCGACGATGAACTTACCAGCCTCGTCGCAAAGATGTTCGAGACGATGAAGCTTGGCAAGGGAGTCGGCCTGGCTGCCCCGCAGGTGGGCCTCGAGCAGCGGCTGTTCGTGGTACAGATCGAGGGCGACACGCCACGAGTATTCATAAATCCGGAAATCGTGCAGACCAGCATGGAACTTGAGCCGTTCGAAGAAGGTTGCCTTTCCATACCCGGCGTGTACGCTGATCTGGATCGGCCTTCAGGGATCAAGGTCCAGGCATGGAACGAGCGTGGCAGACGCTTCGTGCTTGAAGCCGAGGGCTTCCTGGCCCGCGTCATACAGCACGAGCTCGACCACCTGAATGGCATCCTCTTTACCGACCGCCTGCCAGAGAAAAGCCGGGATCGCCTGCTCAGGCAGTACGAGAAGCGGATGAGGGCCTGAGCGCTTTGCGCGTCCTGTTCGCCGGCAGTCCCGAGATAGCCGTGCCCGCGCTGTCCGCCATAAGCGCGCGGCACCGTATCGTCGGCGTGCTGACGAATCCGCCATCGGCGAAGGGCAGGGGGCTCTGCCTCTCCTGCACCCCCGTAGCTGATGCTGCCGCCGCCCTTGGAGTTCCTGTGCTGTCACCTGAGCGGCTGGGGCCGACCGAGCGCGAGGCCGTAGCGGCGCTGGACCCTGAACTGCTCGTCGTGTTTGCCTACGGCCGGATTTTTGGCCCTAAATTCATGGCACTGTTCCCGGCGGGTGGCATCAATGCCCATCCATCGTTGTTGCCGCGCTGGCGCGGTTGCGCTCCCATCCCCTACACTATAATGAACCGCGATGCGCTCACGGGTGTCAGCATCCAGCGTGTAGCACCGAAAATGGATTCAGGAGACGTACTTGCACGACAGGAAATAACCCTGGACGGTACCGAGACGACCGAGAGTCTTACCGAACTGTCCGCGGAGCTGGGCGCCGGGTTGCTCGCCTCGGTCATAGACCAGCTTGAGGCCGGCACCGCCAGAGGCGAGCCCCAGGATGATTCGGCTGCCACATATTGTTGCGCCTTGTCCAAGGACTCCGGCCTCGTCGACTGGAGTCTTCCGGCCCCCGATATCGACGCACGGGTCAGGGCCTTTCATCCCTGGCCCGGAGCCTGGACCAGCCTGTCTGGCGAGCGTCTGGCCATCATTTCAGCACGGCTCCTGGCCGGGGATCCGGCAGCGGGAACGGCTGACGTGCATTCCGGAACGCTTGCCGGAACGGTAATTTCGGTGGACAAGTCCAGAGGTATAATGGTACAAACAGGGACGGGTCTGCTCGCCCTCACGCGCCTTCAGCTTCGCGGCAAGAAACCAATGGACTTCAAGGATTTCGCGAACGGCGCACGAGGCTTGGTTGGAACGCGTCTGGGTGCGCTCTGACCGCTTGCTGGAGAGGCTGCTGAACGGGAGCAATGCATGGATCTTCGCTCGATATTCGATCTTCAGAAATTAAAGAAACTCGACCAGCTTGAGCCCCGCCAGTACCGGGCGGCGATCATAGCGCTTGTTTCACTGGTCGTGCTGATGGCCGTTTCCGGCATCATCGCGTTTTTCCTTACCCTGCGGGGCGAGGAGCAGACGCTGGTGCCCAATGTCGTAGATCTGGAACTTTCTGCGGCCCTCGTCAAACTTCAGGAGAAGGAACTGTACCCCCGCATCTCGTTGCGCTTCTCCAGCGATCCGGAATCAGAAGGCAGGATACTGGAACAGGAACCCTTGCCTGGCGCCATCGTCAAGGCCGGCCGGCGTATAGCCCTCGTCGTGTCCAGAGGCGCGGCCCAGGACCAGGTTGGCAACTACATAGGCCAGAACCTTGAAGAGGTCAGGAGCCATCTGCAGACACTGTTCGGTACTACGCGCCAGCTCGTGACCGTCAAGGATCCGCCCGTGTATCTCTTTGACACGAGCCCCTCGGGAACCATACTCGAACAGTCACCTGCCTCGGGCACCGATCTATCTGAACCGACCCAGCTCACATTCGTCGTTTCCCGCGGACCGGAACGGGCCAAGGTCAAGGTACCCGATCTCATCGGATTGTCCCTGAACGAAGCCACGCTCCTCATAGAGAAATCCAGCGTGGCGTTCAAGTTCGTCATCCGGCCGACAGAAGGCCTGGAACGCCCGGGGACCATCGTAGCCCAGTTGCCCGAGGCCGGTACCCTCCAGGATCCCATGAATCCGGTTTCCCTGGTATTCGGCTCCCCCGCGCAGGCCGAGGGTCTCGTTACGGGGCTTTTTTCATACACGTTGCCAGAATACCCGTATCCGCTGCGCGTGATCCTCTATGCTGAATCACCGACCAGAGCCAGGATACCCCTGATCTCGGTGGACCATCCTGGTGGCTTGTTTACCCTGCCCTATGCCCTGCCTGAGAAGAGCGTGCTGGAGCTTCAGGTCCTGTCCAGGGTTGTAGCGCGGGTGGAGATACGCAGATGAGTGCCGCAGGGAAGCCTCTGGTTCCCAGGGTGCCCCGCCGCCGCAAGGCCACCATCTACGCGGTAGAGATAGTCCGGGTGGCGCTCTACGATATCGGCCGCTCCATAGACCTCAAATCCGCCGCCGCCTTGTTGCCTGGCGTTCCCGGCATGCGGCTGGCCCGCCGCCGCGATACGCCCTCGTCACTGACCATGCCTGCTCCGCTGTGCGTCGACCTCCGCTCCGGGCTCAGGAAGGTCTACAGCGAAGATTCAATAGAAGGCTTTGCCGCATCCGCACGCCTGTACGACGAAGGCGTCATGTCGATCATCGTGCGGCTCAAGGTCAATGCGACGCTTGAAGAACTGCACAGCATCGAGACCAAGCCGGTCTCCGCCAGCATCCACGACCTGGATTCATACATCGCCGAGCGCTACCGCGCCGTCCTCGAGCAGGTGCTTCCAGCGGTTGCAAGCCCGCGCAAGGAACCTGAAAGTGAAACCTATCTCGCCTTTTGCTTTGCTGACGTCGGTACGGCTCCAACCCGGTTCATGCATGAAAACGAGAAGGCGCTGACGACCCTGCTCGCCGGTGAGCCCTGGAATTATCCGCTGCACGAATCGCAGGTACGGAATGCGATGCGCAATCCGCTGTCGTACAGCGACCACGACCTTGCCGTGTTCGATATGGACCGTTGCATCATCATCGACTCCGAGCGTGATTACGAAGATGTGCTGCTGATATGCGAACTGGCCAACTACCAGTATCTCGAGTTGCGCAACCTGGACAAGCTTCTGGACAAATGGCTCGACGAGGCAGAAGACGATGTAGCCGCCCTGGCCAGGAAGGGCAAGGGCAAGCGGCTCGATACCAGCGCGCTCCAGCGAAAATTCGGCAAGATCCAGACCGTGCGCCTGGATGCGCTCTTCATCCTTGAAAACCTGGAGAACAGTGCCAAGATCATAGGCGACTATTTCCTTGGTACGGTCTACGAGCACATCTGCGGCATATTCAACACCACGGGCTGGACACGCTCGGTAGAGCGCCGCCTCGACGCGCTCCAGAACATCTATGAGATCGTCAAGGTAGAGAAAAGCGAACGCACGATGCTCATACTCGATGTTGTCTTCATCATAGTCTGCATAATCTTTCCCGTGCTGCAGATACTTCAGGTCATGCTCTCCTAGACCTGCGCCGCTCCTTCTGCTACATTTATATCCATTACCTCGTCAAGGAGAATCCCCGTGGTCATACTCACCCTCAATTGCGGAAGCTCGTCCGTAAAGTACCAGGTCTATGATTGGCATCAACAGAACGTCCTCGCCAGCGGCATAGTGGAGCGCGTCGGCCAGGAAGGCTCGATAATCAACCACAAGGCCCCTGGCATTGCCGATGTCGGCATCGATCACGAGTGCCCCAACCATATCGTCGCGGTTGAACTGATACTCAAGACCATCACCGATCCAGTCCATGGCGTCGTCAAGTCAATGGCGGACATCGGCGCCGTGGGCCACCGCATGGTGCATGGTGGCATGAAGTTCGCCCGTTCGGTACTGATCACCGACGAGTCCCTGGCCACCTTCAAGGACCTGATCGACCTGGCTCCGCTGCACAACCCCGCCAACATTACCGGCGTGGAGGCTGCCAAGGCCGTGCTGCCGAACGTGCCGCACTGCGCCATCATGGACACCGCCTGGCACCAGACGATGCCCGATACCAGCTACCTCTACGCGCTGCCTAATTCATGGTATGAAAAGTATATGGTACGCCGCTACGGCTTCCATGGCACCAGCTTCCTGTACACTGCAAAGCGTGCCGCCGTACTGCTTGGCAAGGATCCCTTCGAGACCAACCTCATCATCGCCCATATCGGCAATGGTTCGTCTATCAACGCCGTCAAGAATGGCTGCTCGTACGACACCTCCATGGGCATGACCCCGCTTGAAGGCCTCGTGATGGGCACACGTTCCGGCGACATCGATCCGGGCATCATCTTCCACATGATGAAGAAGGGCGGACTCTCGCTCGCCGAAGTGGAAAAGGCGCTCAACAAGGAATCTGGCGTGCTCGGCATCACCGGCCGCTGGTCTGACAGGCGCGACATCGAGAATGCAGCCGAAGCCGGAGACAAAGTCGCCATCGCGGCCCAGACACTGGAAGGCTACCGCATCAAGAAGTACATCGGCGCGTACTATGCGGCTCTCGGCCGCGTCGATGCCATCGTGTTCACCGCCGGCGTCGGCGAGATGGGCCCGGTAACCAGGCACCTGTCCACCCTCGGACTGGAAAACATGGGCATCGTCATTGACCAGGACAAGAACAACAAGGCCAAGTGCCGCAATGCGGAACTGGAAATAAGCACGCCCGACAGCAAGGTCAAGGTCTACGTGATTCCCACCGACGAGGAACTCGTGATGACCGAGGACGCCTTTGCCCTCATGAACGGCACCTACGACGTGCACACGAACTATACCTACAGCTTCCAGAGCCCGGATTACGTGAACAAGCAGCGCGCGGCCGGCCTCGTGAAGGATCTCCAGAAAAAACCGTACCTGGCCGATTTGATAGCCCAGCCCAAAAAGCGATAGATTCCTGAACGGAACCCCGTGGTTGCCGCGGGGTTCAGGCCCGGTTCCTGCATGTTGCCTTGTACAACGATGGCTCGTTGGGCGATGATGGACGGTGAAACCAGTTGCGGGAATCAGGAGCTTTGATGACAGTTAAAAAGCTGATAAAGATCATATTGATAGGGCTGGCCTCGTTTGTAGTCGTGACAGCGCTCGGTTTTGTGGTCTGGACGCGTGTTGCACGATACGAAGCAGCGCCAGAGGCGGTTGCGGCTGTGGCCGCGGGTGAGAAGACTCAGCAGGGCTGGTATGTGTTCCCGTCAGCGCTTCCTTCTGACTCCGGTTTTATATTCTACCCCGGTGCTCTGGTGGATCCCGTAGCCTATGCACCGGTGATGAAGGCTTTGGCTGCCCGCGGTGTCACGGTGGTCATCGTTCCGATGCCCCTGGACCTCGCTGTATTTGGCATCAACAAGGCGGCAGCCGTCATTTCGGCCTTTCCCGCAGTCAAGAATTGGGCCTTGGGAGGCCATTCGCTGGGTGGCGCCATGGCGGCTCAGTATGTATCCGACAATCCGGGTGCTGTGCAGGGGGTTGTGTTCCTGGCCTCGTATCCTGCCGGGAACCTTGACCTGTCAGGCTCTCCCCTGAAGTTTGCGTCTATCTACGGCACGCTGGACGGGCTTGCGGCCGGTGAATTCGAGGCCTCGCGAGCCCGCATGCCAGCACAGGCTGCGATGCTGGCTCTCGGGGGCGGCAACCATGCCCAGTTTGGCGACTACGGAAAGCAGGCCGGAGATGGAGCCGCGACAATGAGCCGGGCAGAGCAGCAATCCAGGACCGTCGATGCGATAGCGGAACTCATCTCTTCCATCTCTGAATGAATCGAGGATTACTCATGGCATCGAGTCTGAGAAGCAGGTTCTGGCGATCAGTACTGCGCAAGATATTCATGGAAACCGGTTTGACCATCCAGGCAGAACGCCTCAGGTCGATAAAGAACAGCACGTACCACATGCCGTTTCCGCGTAGCGTCCGTGTAGAAGACCTGGACGTCGCAGGCTTGCAGAGCGTATCCATAACGCCGGCCGGTGCCGATGAAAAGCAGGTGATACTGCATCTGCATGGCGGAGGCTATGTAACCGGTTCCATTGGCGCGTACCTGATGCTGTGCATTCCCATGGCCAAGTCGCTGCGCACCAGGATAATACTGCCCGAATACCGGCTGGCTCCGGAACACCCGTATCCGGCCGCACTGGATGATGCACTCAAGGCGTACCGCTGGCTGCTGGCACAAGGCTATGCCGGTTCCAGCATCATACTCTCGGGTGATTCAGCCGGTGGTGGACTGTGCCTTGCGACCGTACAGGCTCTCCGGGATGCCGGAGAGCCGCTGCCTGGCGCGGTCCTGTGTATGTCGCCATGGGCTGACCTGACGCACTCCAGCCAGAGCCACAAGGACAACATCCAGTCTGAAGTGTTGCTCAGGACGGATATGCTCAGGCTATGGGCTTCGTATTACGCCGGTACCGCTGACCTCAAGGATCCCCTCATCTCGCCGGTTTTTGCAGATTTCAAGCAATTTCCACCGCTGCTCATCCTGGTGGATAGCGGAGAAATACTGTTTGACGATGCGCGCATGGTTGCGGAACGCGCCAGGGCGGCTGGCGTTGACGTGACCCTGAGTGTATGGGCTGGCCTCTGGCACGTATGGCCCATCGTCGGAGACCTCGTCCCTGAAAGCGGCCAGGCCTTTGATGAGATGGCCCGATTCCTCGGCAGGACGCTGCCGCGATAGACTGCCATGGCGTATCTGAACTAATCCGGTAGTGACGGGAAGGAGCGCTCGTGGATACGAACCGTTCATGGGAGCGCTACGCAGCGCTCCTCACCCGGGAAGTGGTCCCGGCTTTGGGATGCACCGACCCTGTTGCCATAGCCTTGGCCTCTGCCACAGCCAGGGCTGCCCTGCAACTGGAGCCTGACCGCATTGCAGTGCTCCTGAGCAGGAACATGCTCAAGAACGCCATGGCAGTGGGCATCCCCGGGGCGGGAGCCTCCGGTGTAGACCTCGCCGCTGCCCTTGGAGCGTTCGGAGGAGACCCGTCTGCCGGTTTGCAGGTGCTTCAGGGGGTGCTTCCTGCCGATGTCGAGCGGGCCCAGCTGTTCGTCAGGGAAGGACGGGTAACCGTCGCCTTGAAGGATACGACTGAAGCACTCTACATAGAGGTCCGGCAAACCTCTGGCGACCATGATTCCCGTGCCGTCATCCAGGGGGACTACGCCCGGTTCACCGTGGTCGAAGTAGACGGGAGAGGGATGCCCGCGCCTGTACAGGTTTCACCAGAAAGCGGTGCGGACCCGGTAGCTGCGCCAGTAACGGGCCTGGATGTGCAGAGCATCTACGACTATGCCA
>JFJP01034269.1_pt1 | contig 10154 bp, 4 predicted proteins | sample 431651 | NCBI WGS metagenome assembly JFJP01 (sample SAMN02602958, study PRJNA72255) | Microbial mat metagenome, whole genome shotgun sequencing project. | biome: fresh water; feature: sink hole; material: water; isolation source: purple microbial (photo- and chemosynthetic) mats found in... | reverse complement strand
TCCAATTTTCCTGGCCGAACGTTTGGTTACGAGATAAAAATGAGTGGCTACCTGATCACCGGCTTCAATGAGATAGAGTGGGTTTGTTTTATCTTCGACGGAACAGTGGAAGTAGACTAGGTCGACTTCACTGGACAGGAAGAGATCAATGGCTCTCTCGCCGTACTCTTTCCAAAGGCGACCAAGGAGGATATCGTCTTCGATGATCGCATAGACCTCATTTTCAGAACCACTCAAGTCTGCAACCATATTCAGGACGTTCATGTGGGACTCATAGCAGCCACGCTGACCAATGCACCCGTGACTGCCTTGAGATTCGGGTCTGATAGCTGAATAGACCTCTGGAGTTATCCCATTGTTGTCTAAGATACTTAAAGCTCTTTGTAAACGTTCCGGGCGATCCCTCAGGTTGATCAGAAATGAACGCATTCTTTATCTACAGAAAAATATCCTGGGGGTTACCCAGGATATTGATCAGAACAGGCTTACCCCATTTTTCTTGAGCCAGCCGAGCCAGACCGATCTCTCGGCTGAGTCGTGATACTTCATGATCACCGAAAGCTTTTCCTCGTCGGTCAAGTGCCGAGGATGCTTCAGGAGCTTCATACCAGCCTCAGAAGGCGTTTTGTCGGCCTTCTTGCCGTTGCAGTCCTTGCAGGCTGCCACGACGTTCAGAAGGTCGTCCTTGCCACCCTTGGAGCGTGGGAGGACGTGGTCCTTGGTAACCGACCTCAAGGTCACCTTGCAGCCGCAGTAGGCACAGGAGAAGTTTTCCCGGATCAGGATGTTCTTGTGGGTAGGCAACATGAAAGCTTGCCTTCGCCTCCCTATACGGGCGTAATCCTTGAGGATGGCCACGGCAGGGAGGACGTGCTCACAATTCTCAGACTTCACCGTCTTGGTATAGGTTTCCAAGGGCGTAACACGACCACGGAGGACCAGACGAAGCCCGTGCATCCAGTCTGGAGCGGTGGACAGAAAAGAGTAGTCGGCGTTGAGAATGAGGGCACGCATGGTGATCTCGGTGGTGGAAGTTGGATGTATAGCGAAGTCTACGGCATACTACCTGGAATCAAGTAGACATGGGTAGACTTTGGTAGTGGTGGGCACAGCAGGATTCGAACCTGCATTGATCGCTTTATGAGAGCGGGGTCCGTACCGTTAGACGATATGCCCAGAAGTGGTGCGAGATGAGGGAATCGGACCCCCGACGTTATGGGTGTGGACCATACCTTCTGCCACTGAAGTAATCTCGCATGATTGGTCGGACTGAGAGGATTTGAACCTCCGACCCCTACCACCCCAAGGTAGTGCTCTAATCCAGGCTGAGCTACAGTCCGGTGTCTTCTTTAATTTCATTGAGGTCTACCGTTTGACCAACTAATTCATGGGTACAGTCGCCAAGGAATTGAATTCGACCATCGGTGATGAAGCTGTGACAGCGGCGTTCTTCACCCGGCCACGTCACCAGGAGCGATGGGGTGAAGGTCGGTTTGTCCATTGAGCCGTTCCATCCCCAGACCGGTACGGTTGGTGACTCAACATAAACGAGGTGACCACGCTTGCAGCCTGGGCACATGAAGTGCATGCCGATGGTTGTCTCGGCTACATCGGTGAGGCGACGTACTCTTGCCATGCTGTAGGTAGTGGTCTAGCCACTCAGATTTGAACTGAGATCCCTGCGACCCGAACGCAGTGCCTTACCAGATTAGGCCATAGCCAGATGAAATGGTGCGCTGTTAGGGATTCGAACCCTATTCCCTCGGGTAAGAGCCGAGTGCAAATCCTGACTTGCTCACAGCGCATGACAGATGGTGGGCCAAGAAGGAATTGAACCTTCATTTCTCGGTTAAAAGCCGAGAGTTCTACCGTTGTACCATTGGCCCATGTGGTGCTCCGAGGGAGAATCGAACTCCCGGCTCGCCCTTACCAAGGGCGTGTTTTGCCATTGAACTACCGGAGCATATTGGTGCCACAGGTCGGACTCGAACCGACTTAATTCAGGTTTACAAAACCTGCGCTCTAACCATATCAGCCACCGTGGCGTGGTGCTCACTAGAGGAATCGGACCTCTGTATCCTGATTACGAAACAGGCGGATTTCCACTATCCGAAGCGAGCGTTGGCACCGACAACAGGGATCGAACCTGTGACCTTGAACTTAGAAGGTTCCTGCTCTTCCAACTGAGCTATGTCGGCATGTGAGATAGAAAGTAGGATTCGCACCTACGAGTCAGGGGCTAATGCTCCCCCTGCCTGCGGCACTGATCAGGTTTCTGAACCACATGCTTGGTGGAGGTCCACTTCACATGCCCCTCATATCGCCTTGGACTCTTCATCCAGGATCAGTTCTCCGGCTTCCTCTACTCTGGCGCGTCCTGGAGGACTCGGACCTCCAACCTTTGGATTCGGAATCCAATGCTCTGTCCAGTTGAGCTAAGAACGCATGTTAGCCATTCTATTTCCTAGAAAATAGAATGACGTTTGTGGCACCCAGAGCCGGGGACGATCCGGCAACCTTCTCTTTAGGAAAGAGATGCACTATCCAGTTGTGCTATCTGGGCATGGTCGGCTTAGAAGGATTCAAACCTTCATCCAGAGTTTCGTAGACTCTGATCCTATTCATTAGAAGATAAGCCGATGAATAATTCCCTGGTCAGACGTAATACCTGACATAATTCCCGTTATTGGCGGGCCGCACGATACGTTTCCTTCCCTGACGGTACCATCAGTTCGGGCGTTTTGTGCTACAGGGAAAATGGAGCGAGTTGGGGGAATCGAACCCACCGTTCTCTGCTTGGAAGGCAGATCGTCTACCATTGACATAAACTCGCATATGGAGTCTGCGGCGAGAATCGAACTCGCGCCCAAACCTTGGCAAGGTTTTGTTCTACCATTAGACCACGCAGACATTGGAGATGCACGGTGGATTCGAGCCACCTACCACAGGCTTTGCAGGCGAGTGCCCCACCAAGGGACTTTCGGTTCGTGCATCATATCGCCCTACCGTGGTTTCCTGCTGGGCCAGCAGTTGGAGACTATCACCATGACGCTTTCACAGCCTCGGTACTCACGGCTTCCCATTGAGGCTATAATTGTAGGTACCCTCCGCTCGTTCATGGTCCGGGACAGACCTCGATAAGTTTCGATCTTTATCCAGCTACGAGGGATTCTCTACTCTGGAGATCGATGGAACACAGGCGGTGGTTCCATGGAGTTTCTTCCGGGCACGGTTTATACTCTCAACCGCATGTTTCCGTCCTGTGGTGGACGGCCCTCTGGTCGGTGTGACAGGATTTGAACCTGCGATCTCTTGGTCCCAAACCAAGCGCGATGCCAAGCTTCGCCACACACCGATAATAAACGCCGCCGTCCTGCCACTAGACGAGCCTAGCTCTAAGAGATTTTTCTCTTCGCCATGGGCTTCAAAGGCTCAGGCACTGCCATTATGCAAAGCGGAATCATGGTTGGGGTGAGAGGGGACGATCCTCTAACCTTCGGATTCAGAATCCGACGCTCTGGCCAATTGAGCTACACCCCATTAAAAAGCTGATGAAGGTGCAACCCTTCCCATGCGTTACGGGAACTAAGTCCCCAGACTTATCATGGTACCGTGACTTGCTATTCCACGAGACATCAGCTTTGGCACGTCTGCTAGGAGTTGAACCCAGAAGCCAAGATTTGGAGTCTCAGCGCCACCCGGTGACAGACGTATAAAAAGACTCTCTCAGGAGGACGATCAACACCCGCATTGGGCTAGAGCGAGGGGAGGAGATCCTTGTGCTCTTGTATGCTAGTCACTGGACAGTCTTTGGTGGAGATGAGGGGGATCGAACCCCTGACCTTCTGAATGCCATTCAGACGCTCATACCAACTGAGCTACATCCCCCAAAAAATAACAGGCAATCTTGCCGCCTGTCAGGGCCGGTGCTTCTCAGCGACTGACGAACCGTCCGTTTCGCCGCCTTACGCCCGTCTGGTGGAATGATAGGGAATTGAACCCTAATCATCTGCTTGCAAGGCAGAGGTCCTTCCGTTGAACGATCACCCCATGTGGCTCCAGGAGAGGGATTCGAACCCCCAACCTCACGCTTAACAGGCGTTTGCACAACCGTTGTGCTATCCTGGAATAATTGGTCCTCGTTGGAAGAATCGGACTTCCGTATCCGGTATATCAGACCGGTGCCCTGCCATTAGACGAAACGAGGATGACGGCGAATCCAACATACTGACTTCACAGTTTTACAATTGTCTTCGCTTTGGCGCAGCATACGGGAGTTGAACCCGTTTGAATACCTCCGTGACAGGGAGATGACCTAGCCGTTAGTCCTATGCTGCAAATCGAACACCGTTCTGCCCTGCTCGCGGGGGTGGCCCGTCCGCATTAGGTTAAACTACCCGCCCACATGGTGGACAGGGATGGACTCGAACCATCGCTTGTGCTCTGAATGGTACTGCTGGTGGGGTACGATCCCACAACCTTCTCGCTGAGAACGAGGTATTCTTCCGGTTGAACTACAGCAGCGTGAATGCCCTACCAGAACGCCTGGGCCAGCGATGTGCTTCTCGACTCTGGCTGTGAGCACACAGACCTGATCTATGCGTCATTACTGACATATGGCATTACTGCCATGCTCGTTGCACACGTTTGGTAATCCCAGAGAGAATCGAACTCTCGTCTTCTCCGTGAAAGGGAGGTGTCGCTACCATTGGACCATGGGATCATGTGGGGGGACAGCGAGGGGTCGCACCTCGTCATGCTTAGGGGGTTTCCTTACGCAGTCTATGCTTCCGTCCCGTGAGTGGTGGCTTGAGAAGGAATTGAACCTTCATCCCGTGCTCTTCAGGCACATGTCCTTCCGTTGAACGATCAAGCCATAAGAAAAGAAGAACCGGTCTGCCTTGGCGTGGCACGTTTGCCGATTCCGTCGAACCGCGACACTAGCATGAGGGGTTCGATGAAGGTGTGGGCTGGTCGAGCGGGTACGATCCGCCATTTCGGGAGTCACAATCCCGTGTCCTGTCCTATTGGACGACGATCAGCATGAGAATAATTTGGCGGCCCCTCTGGGAGTTCAACCCAGTTTTCAGCTTGGGGGGTAATCCTTGCGCTGCCCGAGCCTCGGGTAAGGAACCACGATAATTCAAGCGCATTCCGTCCAGGGGACTTAGCAGAGAGTTTGGTGATCCAACACCTGAGCATTGCCTCACTCTCTTTCGGGTGATTATCCCGGCTTGAATATGGCGGAAACGGAGGGATTCGAACCCCCAAGACCCTTATCGAGTCACGGCAGTTTTCAAAACTGCTGCCTTACCGTTAGGCTACGCTTCCATGGTCGCTGAAAAAGGAGTTGGACCTTTGACCTTGCCCTTATGAAGAGCCTGCTCTGCCGTTGAGCTATTCAGCGATGGTAGCGGAGACAGGATTTGAACCTGTGATCTCTAGCTTATGAGGCTGGCGGGGACGACCGAACTCCCCCACTCCGCAATGGTACCCAGTTGAAGAATCGAACTTCAGTTTCCTCCATGTCAAAGAGGTGTTCTGCCATTGAACGAACCGGGCACAAAATGGGGGTATGTTTTCCCCCCAACTTCCACGTTATACGCTGGTATCGATTCACCTTCAGGTCTGACCTTTCAGTCTCGGGTTATCCCCTCGGAGTCTTCACGAACCCCGGCCTTTCAGCTTATCACCAGCAAGATGTCAAAGACGCCTGGAAAAGAAAGAACCCGAGGTTTTTGGCCTCGGGTTCATGAGAAGGTTTGGGTTTTCCCTAGTCCTTCACATGAACCCGTCTCCGGGGGTGTGCTTGGCATTACCGTCAACGCGGTTCATCCCAATAAAGCACGGCTGTTCGAGTGACGATTTTGTCGTCGCTGACCAGCTTTGTCTTACTATGGATGGGGACCGTGTCATGGAAGATTCGTACCTCGTTACCTGTATGTAGCCTACTTTCCGTCTATGTCAATGACCTTTTTCCTATATTAAAGATTTCCATAGTTTTTACCGAGCGAAATACAGCTTTTGGAGGATTGGGAAACCAGTAGGTCATCCACTTCCGCATCTCCTGGGTGAACCAGACTTCGGTAGCCGCGTCTGAACCCTGCCAGATGGTATCGACAAACCATGTCTCAAGGACCTTGATGCCGAGGTCGGTATCCCACTTCATGGCCTGGGCCATACGTTCAGATTCAGTACCGGGCATGACACTTTTCAGATCAATGGCCGACCGGCACAGGAAGGTGGTGACATGAACGTCTTGGACCACACCGTTGTGAGGTATCCCCAGCAATACCCCAACGCTCGAACTATTCAGATTTCCAATTACAGAAAAATCAATCTGACCAAAGGCTCTGGCCTTGTCCACACCAGCGGCGAGGTTCTTGGTCCAGTCGATGGCATTACCCAATCGACGGTGGTGAGCCTCAAGGTCCTTGATGATGGTGTAGATGGACTGCTTCTCTGAATTCGATGGTTGGATCATAGGTGAGGATATAAACGGTACCGCAACTCGATTCCTGCCGTCTGTTTTGGAACCGAGGAGTCTTCGACCAGGATTACGATGGAGAACTGACGGAAGTCGGTCAGGGGCCACTGATCCTCTTCGATATACCCACGGACCCAGCCATCCTCAGTGATATAGAGGTCTGACGGCTGGCCGGTCATGAAGTACCGGTAGGGACCAACACCCCCATCTGCCACCACCTTGAAGAAAAGCTCGTCCCAGGGGTTGGTGATGTCGGGGATGGTCTGAGGTTCAACCAGGGTCAATGGGGTGACGGTGAGGGGTGGCTCCTTCAGCCTGATCCCAGCAGCCACATCATGGTATCTGATGTTCTGGGCATAGCTCCTACGAACCACGATCCTCTCAACGCAGACCACATTGGCCATGTTGATGATGATCTTCTCCAGATCACCCGGTTTCTGAGCCTTCAGAGCCTGATTTAGCTCACCCATGTTCGAATAGAACAGTACGGATGCCTCAGGCAGGAAAAGTGCCGGAAACGAGCTTGTAGCGTCCAGATTCCAGTGCCCTGACCGTTTCCTGGTCACCGGGGTAAGGCTGGTGGGGACGGAGGGTGAGAACGGGGAGAAGGTTGGCGATACCGGGGAGTAGACCAATGGGGGTTGGACGTAGGGGCTGCCGTTGACCGGAGTCTCCCAATCCTGGGTGTAGGGCTTCCGGCCGTTGCCTATCTCCTGGGCCAACATCTCCATACCTGGGGTAAGCCGTATCCTCAACCAGATGTGGTGGATGTTCTTGAGCGAGTCATCGTAATCAGTGGTCAGCGACATATATCTGCTTTCTTGACGTTTCCGTTTTGCAGCAAGAGGCTGTGTGGGGACAAGGAATAAAAGTTCACCTTGTGATATTTAGACATCTTGTTGATCAGATAGCTCAAGTGGTTGAAGCAGGCAGCCAGGAAAGCCCTGCGAACCTTCAGTGGATCTGGTATCTCCCCACCGGTCTCCAGGTCTATGGCTTTGCCATCCCTTGAAGGCTTGGGTGCCAGCTTGGTATCGTCGTGGTAGTTCTTGCCGTTGACGAAGTTCAGGTCGACACCGACCATGGAGATGTTTCTCCACCCCATGAGGTAGGCAAGGCAGATGGCCATGTACGGGGAGGTAATGGAATAGTCGATGTGGTCTGAACTGATATCGGGGTGGAACTGGAGGCGACACCCCAGGTGAAAGGAGTAGACCGTTCCAGGATGATTTTGCTGCCAATGGGGTATCTGGGACACGAGGTCAGCATCAGCCCCTGGATCAGGGAGGTGCCGGTCGATCATCAGGGTCAGGTCGGGGACGTACCTGGAGTGGAGTCTGGAGTTGCAACCTATGGTGAAGAATTGGTCGTAGACGTCATCATCATAAAGGTTCACCGAGTCTGAGTTACCCATGATCAGGACTGGCCGGGTCGGTTCGGTGTCGGACCACAACTCTTTGGCGGAACGGATTGTTGTCATCAATGTAGCTATCACAGAATGACGAAAATACTCCACGTTTCCCGCCGACCATTGAACGGCCACCCTTGCTGGCTGTCAGAGCTTCAAAATCGGAACGGCTGGCAGGCCAAGACCTGCATGGTCCAGGACCGGGAAACAGGGAAAAGACCTTATCCCTGCGACATAAAGGCCACTGATCGGGGAGCCTTGAAGGAGTGGGTATCTGACTGCAATGTGGTTCACTTCCATGGCGATATAACCATGGCCGACGCCTTGGGGGCTTGGTTGCGTCAGTGGTTCAACCCACGGACCCAGGTCATCCAGCACCACTATCACGAGCGGAGCCTCTTGGAGTACAAGATCAGGACCAGGAAGATCGAGGGGTTTGAGACCGAGATCATGGCAGCCCGGAAGGGAGCCTTGTTGGACCCTGGGTTACCCCTGGCCCCTGTCGTCGTGCCCACCTGGAGGTCTGAACTGGCTCCCGTGATCCGGCGCAGGGAACGGTTGAAGCTGATCTTCACCCCTACCAGCCAGGACCGGCTGATGAATTACCGTGGTTCCAAGGGTAAAGGGTACCACGAGACCAAGGCCGTCTTGGACAAGTTGAAGTGTGTCGACACCCAGATCATCACCGACCTGAACTGGTTGGAGACGATGATGGAAGTGAAAGAAGCAGATATCAGGATGGATGAGATCGTCACTGGTGGCTATGGTATGGCCACCCTTGATGGGTTGGCTGCTGGGTGCTTGGTTGTTGGTGGGTGTTCCAAGGATGTCATGGCTATGTTGGGAACCCCTCCTTACTTCAGGGCAGGGGTTGATGATCTGGCTTATGTCATTGATGGTATCTGCTCCATGCCGTGGGAAAAAAGACGTGAACTTCAAATGGAGGGAATCAAATGGATGACAGAACGTCACAATGAGAAGATGATGTTCGAAGCATACAAGGGAATCTATGAGAACTCTGCTTTGAAAACTGGCTTCACCAAGGAAGAAATAAATCAAGACTACAGCAAGAAGATCTATTCTTGCAGCATCACTGAATTCAGGGAGACACCGGCACCAGAGGCTGTTCCCAATAAGGGTGGTAGTCTCATTGTTCAGATTTGTAGAACCAACTGTGCTGGAGCCATATGGCACATACATGATGCAATAAACAAATATACGCCTCATACATGTCGTACCATAACCATGTCAGATACCAATAACGGTAGAAGATTTCACAGGGATATTATGTTATCTGACAGAGCTTCTGTTTCTGGGCTTCTTTCTCGTGCTGACGTGATTCATTTTCACAACAACATTGATCAAGACTCTCATGACCTTGTGCCGTACAGAGCATTTTTCAGTAAAACCAAGAAAGTCCTTCAATATCACACGGAACCAAACCTGATTCAAAGGATGTTTCAGAAAAACGTTATAACCAGGAAAGACATCAAAACCCTGGTAATAGCACAGAAACACTCGCGGTTCTTTCCCAATAGTATCAGAGTTCCCAATATAATAGACATCAATGATCCCATGCTCACTCCGTCAGGTAGGAAGTGGAATGGTGGGAAACTGAAAGTAATCTACACACCAAGCGACAAAAAGTCTTATCCTGACTATTCGAAGACCTGTTGTGGTAAAGGCTATGATCAGGTCATGCCTGTTCTTAAAAAATTAGAAGATGAAGGGATCATCACAGCCACCGTCATAACCAACATGACTTGGGATGAATTGATGCCCATCAAACGGCAGCATGATATCTGCATTGATGAGTGTGTTACCGGTGGGTATCATATCTGCTCTTTGGAAGGCTTGAGTCAAGGCTTGATCACCATGGCTTGGCTGGATGAAAAGACTCAAAGCACCATCAAGTCAATCACTGGGGATGATGGTGAGCTTCCTTGGGTAAACATCAAGCAGGCCAATCTATACGAGTGCATCAAGAGTCTTTCCACCTCAACCCCCGAGAACATTGAGTGGATGAAGAACAACTCCCGTAGATGGATGGAGATGTTCTGGAATCCACAAAAGTTGATCCAGAAATTCCTGGAAGCCTATGAACTGAATGAGGTGGAACCCGTGAATGGTCATTTACATCGTAACTGGGGATTCAACAAACTCTTGCCCGTTTATCAAGTGGATGGGGAAATACGTCAGGAAGCCCTTGAATTAGAGGGTAAATGGAAGGGCAAACAAGTGGTGATATGGGGTAACGGT
>JFJP01030105.1_pt1 | contig 10155 bp, 7 predicted proteins | sample 431651 | NCBI WGS metagenome assembly JFJP01 (sample SAMN02602958, study PRJNA72255) | Microbial mat metagenome, whole genome shotgun sequencing project. | biome: fresh water; feature: sink hole; material: water; isolation source: purple microbial (photo- and chemosynthetic) mats found in... | reverse complement strand
ATCAATTGAGTGAAGCTAAAAAAAGTTTAGATAAATTATATTTTGCGATTCATGAGAAGTATGAGGGAAAAATTGATTCAGAAAATTTACAGACCTATCTCGATGAATTCACTAAATTCATGGATGATGATTTTAATTCGGCAGGCGCTATAGGCGTATTACATATGCTCGCAACGTATACTAATCGCGAAAAAAGTGCCGCAGGTGCGGCGTTGTTAAAACAACTTGGCGGAGTTTTAGGTGTTTTACAGGCAGAAAAAAAGACAGCGGTTATAGATACAGAAATTACTGCACTTATTGAACAAAGAGTTCAGGCGAAAAAAAATAAAGATTTTTCTCTGGCAGACAAAATCCGTCAAGACCTACTGTTGCGTGGCATTGCGCTGAAAGATACACCTCAGGGGACGACTTGGCTCAAAGTTTAAATAATTGACTTTGGTGGTATTGCACGAAATTAATTGTAGGTGTAGTATCTGGCGGTCCTGAGTTAACCAACTTGCGGGGACATAAAATTACGGCTAAAAAGGAGTTACAGATAATGAGTAAGATTAAGTCACGTCATTTTTTTACATCCGAATCAATTTCCGAAGGCCATCCAGATAAAGTATCTGATCAGATTTCTGATGCAGTGCTTGATGCGTGTTTAGCGCAAGACCCCAATTCACGCGTGGCCTGCGAAACATTGTGTACTACAGATTTTGTGTGTATCGCTGGGGAAATCACGACTAATGCTAAAGTTGATTTTGCGGCGATTGCGCGTAAAGTCATTACGGATATCGGTTATTGCAAACCAGAATATGGTTTTGATGCCGCAACTTGTAAAATTGATGTACGTATTCATGCGCAGTCTCCGGATATTTCTCAGGGGGTTACTGAGGGTCAAGGTGAGTTCTCAGAGCAGGGTGCTGGTGATCAAGGCATGATGTTTGGTTATGCTTCCAATGAAACTGAGAATCTGATGCCGATGACTATAGATTTGGCTCATGCTCTGGTGTACAAGGCCTCAGAAGTACGCAAATCTGGTCAGATTAAATATTTACGCCCAGATGCTAAGTCTCAAGTAACTATTGAGTATGACGATGGCAAGCCAGGTAAAGTTACAGCTATTGTTTTATCTCATCAGCATGATCCTGAGATTACGAACGAAGTTTTACGTAAAGATATTTTAGAGCAAATTATTGATCCAATTATTCCACCGTCCACACGCAGCAAAGATTGTAAGATTTATATCAATCCCACTGGTCGTTTTGTCATGGGTGGTCCTCACGGTGACTGCGGGCTTACAGGGCGTAAGATTATTGCAGATACTTACGGTGGTGTTGGTTCGCATGGCGGTGGAGCTTTCTCTGGTAAAGATCCATCAAAGGTTGATCGCAGTGCGGCTTATATTGCTCGTTACATCGCTAAAAATATTGTGGCTGCGGGTATTGCCGAGAAATGTGAAGTGCAATTGGCTTATGCTATTGGTGTAGCCGAACCAGTATCTATCAATGTGGATACTTATGGTACAGGCAAATTGAAAGACGAAAAGATTGTGGATTTGATTAAAAAGTATTTTGCAATTACCCCAAAGGGTATTATTGAAATGTTGGATTTGAAACGTCCGATTTATGGTAAAACTGCAGCTTATGGCCATTTTGGTCGCGATGCGTTCCCTTGGGAAAAGACAGATAAAGCTGAACTTTTGAAAAAGGAATTACACGCGCATAAAGTAAAAGTATAAATCAAAGTTGTTTTTATGAGCAAGACCCAAGCAGTACGTTTTAGTCAGTATTTTGCTTGGGTCTTTTTATATTTTCATGCTTTTGTTTTTTTGGGTGTCAATGCTTTGCTCATTATTAGTAATCTCCTGACTACTCCCGAAACTCCTTGGTATATTATTCCTTTATCTTTTTGGGGGATGGTCTTACTTACGCATACTCTTTTTCATTTTGTTGTGCTATCACAACAGTCTGCCAGAGCTCGCTCTGCACATACTGAGGCTGATCGTTCTGCGGTGGCGAGTTTTTTCTTTTGGATGGCGTTTTATTGTCATTTAAGTGTTTATGTAGTGAGTAGTATTTTAATGGGAATTATTAATGCTATTCTTTCACCGCAGGAGCACTGGGCGTTAATTGTCATTGGGTCTTGGGGCTTATGGGTTGCCGCACATTTTGTAGTGATGTTTCTTACGTTATCTCAGCGTCTTAGGGTTTGGCGAGAACAAAAAATACAATTATTTACAAGGTATACACTAGTTACCCAATCTGCTGAGCGTGCTGTGCGTGCTGGTAAAATTCGTTTTGGTTTTTGGCTAGCCTGGCAACTTCATCTATCTTTGTATTTGGTAGCGATGATTTTTTTAGCGATGATAGATGTGTTGTCTACTCAGGGAACACACTGGGTAATATATCCCTTGTTGGGCTGGGGGATAATAATTGTTGCACATTGGCTAATGACTAAATTGATTCTTTCGCGAAGAATAGACTTACTCTAAGCAAGTAAGTCCGGAAGGTCAATATGTTTTGGATCTTGAGCTAAAGGGACAATTGCCCATTCATTTTCAGCAGCGTTAAATTCAGCAATTTTCTGGATAGGCATTTTTAAATAACGACCAGAACCAGTAACCGCAATGTCTCCATTAGGCAGAATAAGTTCGCCGGTACCTTCAAAAAAACGTCGATCTTCTTTAGTGATACGTGCGACAACTTTTAACTCAACATTGAGCGGTACTGGTTTTAAAAATTGTGTTTGTAGCTCAAGCGTTACCCCCCAGAGCTGTTCGGTGCGCCCAATACTGATGGCTCTACCGATTGTTTCATCAAGAATTGTCGTAGCAATACCGCCATGCAGACGATCTGGATAACTTTGATGTTCATCTCGCGGGGTGAATAGCGCAATTAGCTGTTTGGTATCTGTTTCATAAAAAGCAGTTTTCAAACCGAATATATTTTTTAATCCACACACAAAACACATTTTCGAGTTATGTTGTTTGCCTGTTACAGTGTGTTGCATAGTTACCCCTTATTCTGGTTTAAACTTTTTTACCTTCAAGCTTACCCTGTTCATTTATATAAATTGTATTGAGCTTATTCTCGAGAAAATTTTCAATATATAGTAAAGAAATAGTATTGAGTGAACCTTGCAAGGTTGCGATAGCTTTACGGATAACTCTACGTTGAAGTGCCTTGGGGTGATTATGCAAGGAGTGGCTATCCAGTTTAATTTCGTTGGGTAGACTAGTAATGATTAGATTTTCATAGGTTTTTATTGAAAGTGTTTCCCAATATTGTTCTTCATCAGTAAAGATTTCTGCCATACGTGAAATAGTCTCATCAAGATTGGGATTTATTTCTTTTAAGTTAGGAATAATAGTGTGACGCAACTTATTGCGCATAAAAATAATTTCATCATTAGTCTCATCATGCTGAAAAGCAAGCGAATTATTTTGCACATAGGCTTCAATTTCATTGCGCAGTGTTTTTAATAGTGGACGAATGAGGGGGAGTCCCTCGAGCAGTCTTGTTTCGGGCATACCGCACAATCCCTTGGAGCCAGTACCACGTAAAAAACGCATAATAATTGTTTCAGTTTGATCATTGTGATTATGCGCTAGAGCGATTTTAGTTGCGCCAATATCTTGTCCGGTTTTTTTGAGGAATTGATAACGGCAGATGCGTGCCGCATCTTCAAGGGATAGGCTGTATTCGTTGGCATAGGCTGGAACATCTTTCATGCCGAGTATGCAAGGTAAATTGTTTTTTGCAGCATACCCTTGGACAAATTCTGCATCGCGCAGAGCGTTGGCCCCGCGAATTTGATGATTAAAATGAGCGACGGTGAGCGTTAATTGTTTTTCTGTGACTAGGCTTTGGAGTAAATGCAATAAAGCCATAGAATCTTTGCCACCGGAAACAGCTACTAAAATGTGATCATGCGTTGAAATAAGCTGATGGATAAACTGCATGGCTGTTTATTGTAGGTGAGAATCAAGCTTGATTAAAGAACCACCCAGCATTGTTTTGAGATTAACTAATGAAAGCTGATCTAGGCCAAGCATGGTTACTACGCGGGAGCGTATAAACAACATTTTATCATCCTCTGCGGGGATGATTCGCACTAGCTTTACGGTGCCTTGTATTTTGGCGCCTGCTTTAGCTACATCTACGGCATCAAAGAATGACCCTAAGCGGTCAATAAGTTTATTTTTCAGAGCTTGTTGTCCAGTATAAATCTTCCCTTGGGCTAGTGGCTCAACCTCAGAAACATGCAGATGGCGGCCTTCGGCGACAATAAGCTTGAATTGTTCATAAATTTGTTCTTGATATTTAGTAAGCATTTGTTTTTCTACTTCAGTTAAATCACGACCAAAAGTTTCCATATCTAAATAATCACCAGTTTTAATAGTTTCTTCTTTGATATTTAGATATTCAAATAGTTTTTTGCCTTTCAGTACTTCACCAATGACGCCGATGCTACCAGTAAGTGTGCCTGGATTAGCAATAATAATGTCGCCAGCAGCAGCAATATAGTAGCCACCAGAGGCAGCGATATTTCCCATAGAAATAACAATGTATTTGCCTTTGTCTTTTAATTTTTTTAATTGCTGATAAATTCTGTCTGCCGCTAAGGCTGAGCCACCTGGAGAATTAATGCGGACAATCACCGCGCGGATATCTTCTTTTTCTTCCAATTTTTTTAGCTCTGTACAAATAGTGTCGGCTCCAGCTATTTTACCGCCAAAGAGAAAATTGGTTTTAGACTTACCATCCATGATGGCGCCATCAATATCAATAACCGCAACAGTGTTGTAATCAGGTAGTATAGACATATCTAAATCGTAAGCTGGTAAATCTGCTAAGGTAACTATTTTAGGCTTATAAGTTAATTTTGCGGCAGCTTGCATTTCATCCTGGGCCGTATCGTAATAGCCCAATTTATCAACTAGCTTATATTCTAAAGCTTGTGTCCCAGGAACAATACTACCATCCCTAATTGCCGCAATATTGGCAGAGGAAATATTGCGCGAGGTGCTGATGACACTAAAAATCTGGGTGTTAATATCTTGGACTAATCCAGTAATATGTTGGCGCTGATCTTCGGTATAGCCAGGGTTTGCCGGATGTGTTGCATCTTTAAAGGCACCAATTTTAACTACTTGATAATTTAGCCCAAGCTTTTCATATAGTCCTTTGAGGCGAGTAATAGTTAAAGAAGTCCCTAGTGAAGTAATCGCGCCAAACTTGGGCATAACAATGGTGTCACCAACAGAGGCTAAATAATAAGCGTGTGCGGAAACATCATTATCGAGATAGACAATAATTACTTTTCCTTTGGCTTTGAAGCGTTCAAGTTCTTTACGCATTTCTTGGACGATGCCAAAATAGCCGAGGGAATGCGAAAATTCTCCGAGCTTAATAATAATACCGCAAATATCTTTATCATCGGCAGCCTGATGAATTTTATGCATGATTAGGTCAGCTCCGTCATGCTGTCCTCCCAGAATTGAAAATTCAGACTGGCCAGCACCAAGTGATCCATCTAGGTTTATTTCCAGATATTCTTTGGGTTTAATCAGGCTGTAATTTCTGACTTTTGGTGATTTCTCATTACCCAATTTTGCCCCAAATCTATATATTGGTTCATGTTCATGTGTTTGTAAGGCATATTCCCAAATAAAACCGAAAAGTCCGACAGAAACGCCATAAGTTGGTTCACTATTATTAAACCCGGTGCGTAAGGCAAAGCCATCAGTGATTTCCCATTCTAGGCCATGATGTGATTGAGGATAAGTAGGATCATCGGTTTTTTGGAAAAACTCTGTATCCGAGGAGAATAGTACTGGTCCAAGTTGATAGGCCCCACCCAAACGGTACGATGGTCTAGTATTAGTTCGTGCTACTAAGATATTTTGGGCATTTAGTCCAAAAACTAATTCTGGAGTCATATGCACTAATGTGCCAACATCAAAAGCGTAGGCATTTCCATCAATTATTGGATTGTTTTGTACAATATGTTTATAGACGAGACCATAATCAATGCCAGTAAGTCCGCGTACGCCAAACCCAAGCGCATATACATCAGTAGTTTCATCATTGAGACTGATATAGCGTTTACTACTGTAGCCCACAGAACCAATTTTGAGTGCATCTTCAAACCCAGCATGAGTTTGTATTCCACTAAGATCTTCTTCGCTATAGCTGAATTGTAATCCGGGCTTGGCTAGACCAGCAGGATTATAAAATAAAGCACTGGTGTCATCAGCAATGGCGGTATAGGCTCCACCCATGCCCAAGGCTCGTGTTCCTGTTTCTTGGCGCAAGACATCAGCCGTGTAGGTTGTGGTGGCAAAACTTAAACTGCAGATTAAAATTACTACAACGTAACGGCGCATATTTTTATAACGGTAGCTTAATACTGAGTGCTAATTCCTGTAGTTGTTCATTAGCTACAGTTGAGGGCGCTTCAGTTAATAAGCATTCAGCCGATTTGGTTTTTGGGAAGGCAATAACGTCACGAATCGATTCTGCACCAGCTAAAAGCATAATTAAGCGATCAAGACCAAGCGCAATTCCCCCGTGTGGTGGCGCACCATACTGGAAAGCCTCAAGCAAGAAACCAAACTTTTCCTGAGCTTCAGCCTCACCGATATTTAAGGCTTTAAATACAGCCATTTGTTGTTCAGTATTATAAATACGTAAACTCCCGCCGCCAAGCTCAGTACCGTTTAGTACTATATCATAGGCTGCAGCTAGGGTATGTTCGTTATAGTTTTCATCCAGTGGCTTGGTAAAGGGATGATGCACTGAAGTTAAATTACCTTCAGCGTTTTTTTCAAAGAGCGGAAATTTGACGACCCAGCAGAATTTCATTTCCTGAGGATCAAAGAGCTCAAGTTTTTTAGCAATTGCTACACGTAGCTTACCCAAGCTGTCATGAACAACTTTTTTCTTATCAGCTACAAAGAGTAATATATCGCCAACTTCTCCATTTAATTTCTGAATAATGCCATTGAGCTGGTCTTGAGTAAAGAATTTGGCAATCGGTGAGCTAATCTCATTTTGGCGGATAGTTATCCAAGCCAAACCTTTGGCACCGAATTTACTCACAAAATCTTTATATTCATCAAGGTCTTTGCGGGAAAGCTTACCCTCGCCACCTTTGACATTAATGGCTTTTACCAAACCGCCAGCATCGACAACATCACGGAATACTTTTAGCTCGGACTGTTTAGCTAGCTCGGAAATATCAACTAATTGCATATCGAAACGAATATCTGGAGCATCGGAACCATAATTATTGACTGCCTCAGCATAAGTAATATGTGGGATTTCTTGTGGGTTAGGGTAGGTTCGTCCAATCAGCGGTAATATCTCTGCTAATAGTCCGTCAATAAGCTGAATAAGCTCAGTTTCGGAGACAAAGGATTGTTCAATATCAATTTGCGTGAATTCTGGCTGGCGGTCGGCACGTAAATCTTCATCGCGGAAACACTTAGCAATTTGAAAGTATTTCTCATATCCGGCAACCATCAATAATTGTTTGAAAAGCTGTGGGGATTGCGGCAAGGCGTAAAACTTGCCTTGTTTGACACGACTAGGCACCAGGTAGTCTCGTGCGCCTTCGGGTGTGGATTTGGTCAAAATTGGTGTTTCTATTTCTAGGAAATCTTTACCATATAAATATTTACGAGCAATTTCAGTGACTTTGGAGCGAAGTACTAAATTATTCATGATTTGTGGACGACGTAAATCTAAATATCTATATTTAAGACGAATTGCTTCATCTACATCTTGTTCATCGGCAATAGAAAATGGTGGTGTTTTAGAGGTATTGAGAATTTCCAGTTGATGCCCTTCAAGCTCTATTTCTCCAGTAGGCATATTGGGATTTACATTGTTTGTAGCGCGAGCGATTACTTTACCAGTGATAACTACAACATATTCAGAACGGATTGCTTCAGCAGCTTTATGGGCAGTAGCATTAATTGCTTCGGAAAGTGTTATTTGTACAATACCGGTACGGTCACGTAAATCAATAAAAATTACGCCACCATGATCACGACGTCGATTTACCCAACCACGCACAGTGACTGTTTTTTGTTCATTACTTTTATTTAAAGTTCCACATCCGACGATAGTCATAATTATAATAAGCTCGCTTGAGCTGTCCGTCTTTTTTGACAAGCTCTTCATCGCCAATAATATAAGCATACTGTACACCTATTTTATCAGCAGTTTTTAATTTACCGCCGAAGCCACGTTCGGAGACATCAATTTCTACAGGGATATTTTTGCGACGTAGTTTGTTGGCCAGTATTACGGCGCGGTTTCCCGCATTTTCGCCCAAGGCTACAAAAAAAACAAAAGGTTTAGGACGAGGAATCAGTACGCCCTGGCTTTGCATAATCATTACGGCGCGGTCAACACCAAAAGCAAATCCTACAGCTGGAACGGCTGGACCGCCTAATTCTTTAACCAGATTATCATATCTGCCCCCGCCACAGACCGCATTTTGTGCGCCGAGATGCGAAGAGGTAATTTCAAAAACAGTTTTGGTGTAATAGTCGAGACCACGGACTAAGCGTGGATTTATTTTATATTTAATACGCATAATATTTAGGTAATTTTGCACATCATGAAAATGTTCTTTACATTCACCGCAGAGTACATCGGAAATATCTGGTAAACCGACAAAATGCGCATTACACTTTTCATTTTTACAATCTAGAATACGTAAGGGGTTTTGATCAAAACGCTTTTTGCAATCCTCACAAAGATTTTCTAGGTTTTCGCCTAAAAAGGACTTCATTCTTTCTTTAATAACTGGACGACAGACTTTACAACCAACACTATTAATATTTATTTCCAAATCTTTTAGTCCCATGGCCTCAAAGAGATGCTGGGCCATAGTAATAACTTCAGTATCATGAAAAGAGGTGTTGGCTCCAAGTACTTCACAACCAATTTGATAAAACTGTCTGTAGCGTCCAGCTTGTGGACGTTCGTATCTAAACATTGGTCCTTGATACCAAACCTTGGTTACGTTTTCTGTAGCATGCATTTTATGTTCCAGATAGGAGCGCACTATAGAGGCAGTGCCTTCGGGCCGTAGAGTCAAAGAACGTCCTTTACGATCGGCAAAAGTATACATTTCCTTGGAAATAATATCGGTATTGTCACCAATACCATGAGTGAACAGCTCAGTTACTTCAAAAATCGGTGTGCGCAATTCTTTAAAATTATAAGTTTTAAAGATATTAAGCGCAGTGCTTTCAATAAATTGCCAGAGCACAAGTTCGTCTGGAAGCAAATCGCGTGTACCGCGTGGTACTGAAAATTGAGCCATATGTATACCCTTTTTATTTCTGTTGATATGTTTAGACTTCTTCAACCGTTAGTGTTTTTGTACTTTCCGGGAGAGCCAAAAAAACAGTTTCCAGATTATAGCGTAATTCCTCAATATTTCCAGACCAGGGGCGGGCCATGAAGTACTTTAGGACATCTAGAGAAATATTCTGAATATGTCGATAATACTGGCGATTATAGTTTTGAATAAACCAATGTATAAGTGAGGGGATGTCTTCTCGATGTACGGCTAGAGATGGTAAGGTGATTAGTTTAAATGTTTCCAGGAATTCCTTAGGGATAATTTCTTGTACGGCATCTTCAATTCCAAGAATAATGCGTATCTGTGGTCCAAATGTATTTTTGTTGCCGATGCGTGATAACCATTCAAGGAGTGAGACAATAAAGAGCACATCTGTATTGCCTAAGCCTTTAATGTATACGGTGCCAGAAATAAACTCAGGGCTATTTTTAATTTCGTTAGGTATTTCGGCAAAGGCATTTTTGAGTATAGCCCAACGCTGGGCTTCATCGGTATATAGTCCGAGATTAATTGAAATAAATGAACGGTCCTGATAAATGCTGATTTTATGAAGTTGTTCAGCTAAAAAATGTTTTCCAGTACCAGGATTTCCACACAAGATTAGTGGACGCAAAGAATGTTGAAGGCTTTTTAATGTAGTAAAAAACTCCTCAATAATTATAGAGGTTCCGGTAAGATAGGGTGCACACTGTTCTTTGGTTAGTTCCGGAATTGTGGCTAGCAAGGGTTGTAATTTAAAGGCCAGGTCGTTACGTGGAATGAGATGGGTTTTACCGAGATGAACTA
>JFJP01058906.1_pt1 | contig 10156 bp, 11 predicted proteins | sample 431651 | NCBI WGS metagenome assembly JFJP01 (sample SAMN02602958, study PRJNA72255) | Microbial mat metagenome, whole genome shotgun sequencing project. | biome: fresh water; feature: sink hole; material: water; isolation source: purple microbial (photo- and chemosynthetic) mats found in... | reverse complement strand
CCGCCTGCAAATCAATCCATTCACAATCAACGAGTTGTCACCCATTGGGTTCATCGCGGAGCGATGGGAATTTCATGAAAATAAACGGGTTTGAAACAAAATAAAAATCCCATTTTCCTTTTTAGGTTTAAGTTTAAATATTTAGGGTTGAAAAGTTTATAAAAATCTTCCTCTGTGCCTCTGTGTCTCCGTGGTGAATCCTCTTCTTTTCGATTTCGTTATTCGATTTCATCCCCGCCCCGCGTCTTCCTGTTAGCTTCTTCATTCTTCCGTTCCTTCCCCCACACTAGCGAGGCCAAATCAAAGACGGCTTTTTGCAGGTGCTGGGACTGGGCGTTGAGGTCAAATGATGAATTGGTGTTATTTTCTGCCACGCGTGCGCTGGACTGGGTGGCTTTCTCCATTTCAATAACGGCACCATTGACTTGCTCAACACCCACGCTTTGTTCCCTAGACGCCGCAGCGATCTCTCCAACGATTGCGTCAACACTCTGAAACTGGGCTATGACATGCGACAGGTTATTGGCAACGCTGGCTGTGATTTTTACACCGTTGGAAACCGTAGAATTGACTTCTTGTGCAGCCGTCGCAGAGCGCTGGGCCAGTTTGCGTATTTCGTCGGCTACCACACCAAACCCCTGCCCTGCCCCGCCAGCTCTCACAGCCTCAACGGAGGCGTTTATCGAAAGTAGCCGCGTCTGGAGCGCGATTTCATCTATCACATGGATTGTCTTCGATATTTCCTGCATGGCGCGGTTCATTTTTTCCATCTCTTCCATGCTCTGCTTCGCACGGAGGCTGGTTTCAGTGGAAATTTCGCGGGCGTGTGTCGCTTTTTCGGAGTTGAGCTTGGCCATGCTGGAAATTTCTTCGAGTGCCGCGCTGGTCTCTTCCAGTGATGCCGCTTGGCGAGTTGACTGGTCTGAAAGCGTCTGGCTTGTGGATGTCAATTCTTCTGATGTGTGACCCAGCTCCTGCGAGCTTTGGCCAACATTGGCTACGATTCGCGCCACAGGACGGCTGATCATGATGGCTAGAAGGATGGCAAGCGAAATGCCCACGACTGTTACGGCAGGCATCATCCACCTGTTGACTTTTGAAACGGAAAGGAGAATGGCTGTCGTAGCATCGGCTTCGTGCGATGTCATATCTAATGATCTGGCGGCAAGGTCTTGGGCAAAGAGAGAGAGGCTATCAGCATTTTGTGCGCAAAGCCGCTTGGAATCTTCAGAGGCTTTCCATGTCATCACAAACATCTCAATGCTACCGCGAAAAACCCCCACCTGCGCCACAGTCTGAGAAAACATGTCTTTGGATGACGACACCTGCACACCGCTGTCTTCCCCTTGCTTTTTCTGCATGCCCTGAGGTGCCCCGACTTGTGCTAGGAGTTGCTTTATCGCGTTGAACCTCTTCACAGCACTCTCCATCAAGCGTGGGTCGCTGATGCTGTAAGCCCGCGTCACATCTTTGACCGCTTGGCTGGACTGGGCGTAAATATCGAATAGCTGCTGCAATTTTTCCCTAGAATCAGCGGCGTTATTGGAGGCCAGAATTGCCGTCACATGCGCCTGCTTCAATGCGTCGTAATACTCGTAAAAAGTGGTCTCCGTCTCGCGCATGGTGCTCAGACAATCCTGCATGTCGGCGACTTTCTGTTTCAGATCGGTAAAGCTGACAGTGAATGAGACAACATTTTTTTCTGCCGTTTCAAGCTGGGTTAAAAATTCGTCCACCCCTCCCTGTTTCTCCTTTGTTTGCTTGATTGTCTGTTGCAGGGTCGCAACGGTTTTTTCGACGGTTGCAGCATCGTCTTCATTCAGCGTAGCGCAATAGCGGTTGGTGGCCGTGCGAATCTGTGTGGCGAGTCGCTCCATGGACGCAGCACCTGCCAAACGAGGCACGGCAAACTCAGAAACATTTGCAGTAATTTTTCGGGCAGTGCCAAGACGCGACATGGTAAAAAAACCCATGCCCGTAAAAAGAACAATGATAAAACCAAAACCCGAAATAATTTTTGTGCTTAATTTAAAACTCATCTCCGCATTTCCTTTCGGAGAGCCCCCTCTCCACATGAAAATAAGTAACTAAGCAATTTTTACTAAAAAATCAATTTTGTCTTCATTTAGACACCAAATTGTAACAATGGAAGGTTTTGACATCGCTGGCTCTCCTCAATTGCGCGAGCCATTTCCCTCGTTATCACAAGCTCAGACATTCTGACCTCGGTGGAAAAGAGGTGAGCTATTCTGACAGGAGCGAAGCTCCTAAAACGGAGGGCGGGCTTCCAGCCCGTCTCTTCCGTAACGGCCTCTCGCAGCAGAAATATGAAGAGCAGGCAAGGATGCCCGCACCACATTTAGAGGCAGGCAAAGACCTGTCTGTGTGTACCGCACAGGCAGATGCCTGCACCACACTCTCCATCCCTTTTCCTTATCCCCCACCTTCTTACCCAGAGACTTCAGGATGTCAGAGGGCTATAAGCAATCTTTTGTGATGAAGCTTAAGTTTAAAAGTTTAAGGGTTTATAAAAATCTTCCTCTGTGCCCTTTGTGATCTATGTGGTTAAATCTCTTTTTCTTCCGCTCCGCGTCTTCTACAGACAGCCCAAACTATCAGGCGCGGCTCATGTAGGAGCCTGTGCGGGTATCCACTTTGATGATCTCGCCCTCTTTGATGAAGAGCGGGACTTGGACTTGCATGCCCGTTTCCACAACGGCGATTTTCATCACATTATTGGCAGAGTCGCCTTTGATGCCTTCTGGCGACTCGGTCACGCGTAGGTTCACGCTAGAGGGGAGTTCGACCGAAACGGCTTTTTCTTCGACGAAAATAACTTCGAGCGGGAGGTTTTCGACTAGATAATTTTTCGCATCGCCTATGAGTTCTTCCTGAAGCGTGAAGTTGTCATATGTATTGGTGTCCATGAAATTGAAGCCCGTTTGATCCTTGTAGCTAAACTCCAGCTTCCTGCGCATCACCATCACCTCTTCGACTTTTTCCGTGCTTCCGAAGCGCTGGACGGAGGACTTGCTCGTATTGACGCTGCGAAGCGTAGCTTGGACGAATGCGCGGAGGTTGCCCGGTGTCCTGTGCGTGACTTCTTCCACGATGACCACATCCGACCCGTGTCTGATCGCCATCCCTTTTCTTAAATCGTTTGCGTTGACTGCCATATTTTTCCTTTTTTTCTAAACCAACCTGTACTTGGCTAAGTCCTGCGCGTCCACTACGCCCACCGGATGTCCTTTCTGGTCGATCACAATTAAATCATCAATATGATGCTTCTCAAAGATGTTAAGCACTTCCACGGCCAGTTTGTCAACCCGAACCGTAATTGGGCGACGAGTCATGAGTTGGCCTACGCACTTGGAACCCACGGAGAGATCATCTTGATAGAATCGGGCGAAGTCGCCCTGAGTGAAAATACCAGCCAGTTTTCCATTTTTATTAATCACTATGGCAGCACCAGCCCGTGCGTCGCTTATCGCTTTGAGGGCGTGCATCACGCTCTCTTTTTCCTGGACTACAGCCACTTTTTCTTTGGAACGCATGACTTCCCCCACGCGCAGGAGCAGGTTTTTACCGATGCTTCCGCCGGGGTGGTTTTTCGCAAAATCCTCTTTGCGGAACCCGCGGGCCTCAAGCAACACCATCGCCAGAGCGTCACCAGTGGCGAGCATGGCTGTGGTGCTGGCAGTCGGGGCGAGGTTGAGCGGGCAGGCTTCCCGTTTCACATTGACATTGATGTGGATGCTGGAGTTGGTGGCAATAGTGGAACGCGGATGCCCAGTCAGGCTGATGATGCTCACATTGGGGCGTGCGATTGCAGGGAGCATCCTCACGATTTCGTCTGTTTCACCGCTGTAACTAAAAATCAGAACGGCGTCCCCTTCAGAGACGATGCCCAAATCACCGTGGACGGCGTTCAGGCAATTCAAGTAAACGCAAGGGGCGCCGGTGCTGGTCAGCGTGGCCGCCGTTTTTTCAGCTATGTGCCCAGATTTGCCAACGCCCGTGGCAACGATTTTTTTCCCACCCCTGACGGCGGAAAGAAGCATCTCCACGGCGCAGTCAAACTCTGACCCCACCCGTTTTTTGAGCTGTTGCAGCGCGGCTATTTCTATCCCGATAACCTCTCTAGCTTTCGCTGCGTGTGTCATAGTCGGCGGCCTATCAATCAATGTTGTCGTATGACCGTTGCGAACGGGGCTGCGAGCCTGAGACGCTCGTGCCACGGGTGGAGATGACCGTGTTGGATGAGATTTCTGAAGACGGCGTTTTCAAGTTCAGCGGTTCGCCTGCGCCAATCGGCTCGTAGCGTTCGAGCACGAACACATCGAAAAGCTTGTTTATAACCGGGTCATAGCTGCGGTGTTCCCAGAACGATCCATAGAGGCGGTACTGAAAATTATTGTCTGCGCTACGGCGTTCCATAGCTCTGTCTGGGGCAAGACAACGGTCTTCTTTTAGCATTATTATGCGTGCGTTAGACCACGGCTCTTCGGGGCGTTTGATCCAGCCCCAAGTCATGTGGTTGGGCGTAGAAACGCGTTGGCCAACCCAGTACGGGGGCGGGTTTTCATTTAACTGTGCGGCTGTGCGTCCAGTGGTTGAAGACGATGTTGTGGCGCACCCAGCTATCCCGATCAGAGCAGCCAAAGCCAGTAGCATTTGCGATATTTTTTTCATTGTGTCCACCGCCCCCCGTCGCTTGAAAGGGTTGGCAGCCCGCCGCCAGAATAGTCTGTTTTCCCGACTGCTCCCCACATTTTAACGCCCGCCCGTTCAAAAAATTTTTCGCTATAATATTCGCCAGAATGGCATCCCCAGCTATGAGCCTCAGCCTGCGGGTGGAAGATGGCCTTATTCAGTTTGGCCAAGTCGCGTGTGTGCAAGAAAACCACGGAAGCACCGTCCAGCTCATTGCTGTAGTCGAACATCCAGTTTACCTTGTTGCTGTGCCCGAAAAAATCGAGGCTCATGACTGGGTGCTGGACTCGTTCTGGATGGGCGTTTAAATAATTCAAAAGCTGGGCTGCCGTGTCGAACCAGTAGAGCGCCACGCCAAGAGCATCGGCTTTGACCTGTATCGTCTGGATAAGGTTTTCTTTTTCTTCGGCCTGTCGCCTATTGTAAGCGGGGCGGTACACCAGCCACACGAGCCTGTCGCCGGGCTGTATCTTGGCCTTGAGCTGGCTGAGCCGTATCGTGGCAGATTCCACAAAATTTCCCCAAAAAACATCGTGCGTGCGCGTCTTGCTTTTTTCCCACTTCCTGAGCGCAGGGCCGCCACTGAGCACCACATATTCCAGTGCTGGAGCAGGGTTCAGCCCAGCGATAAGCAAGGCTATGGAGGCGATAAAAATGCGTCTCATGTCAGCCGTATTTCAAAAATTTGTGCGAGCCGTCAGTAATAGAGGATGACCGATTCCACGATACCATCTTGGAAGCGCACCGCTATCTCTTTGGATCGGTTGCCCGTGGCATCACTGATGATGCTCAAGGCGTATGTGTAGTAGAAAGAGTTGGGTCCCTCACTCTTCGGGTAGCCAAGTAACTGTTTGATCTGGCTAGGCGTCTTGTTGATCACCTGCTGCTTGAACTCTTTCTCATAAATAGGGCCTCCGTCTTGCAGGCGGGTGAGAAACGGGATATCGCTCTGTGGAGCACGCTTTTTGGAACTGCGTTGCGTTTCAGCTCCAGCCAGGCGCGAAATGGAGCGGCGCGTAACTTCATCGGGGTCGCGGAGTTTTTCGTTATCGCGAGAAATCTGCTCGTTTTTGGCCGAGAGGTATTCGGTTTTCCTGTTGAGTTCGTCTATCGTGCGGTTTTTGGAATCAACGGTTTTTTCCAACTCTTTCACGCGCTTTTGAGATTGCTCCAACTGCTCCACGATTGTGTAGTCTTTGCTGCCGCCAGTAATACACCCAGTCATGCCAAGTGCCAACACCCAAACCCATTGCATTTTCATCTTAAACTCCTTTTACGACACTTTTTTCTAGTGTCTGTGCGGGACTATAGCCTATAAGCGGAGAGGATTCAAGCCCGCATTGTAACACAATATGAAATTGGCACTCCCAGCCAGAACAGGAAATGTTTTCAGACTGAACGAGGCAGCTTTGGCCGATGGCCTTGAAGGGTCAAAGGCCAGCCCGAGAAAAAGGATCATCCTGCCGATACACCGCACGGGTGACAGCGCCGTGCAGCGCATGCTCAATTTCATGCAGCCAGAAAGTTTCGTGAGGCCGCATTGCCACCCGCTGCCAGGTGCTGCCGAGACGCTCATGGTTTTAAACGGAAAACTCGCCTGCTACATTTTCAAGGAAAACGGCGGGCTAGAGGCGAGGTACGATCTCGCGCCTGGCACGGTAGGCAACCTTCTGGACATTGAGCCCGGCGTTTACCACACCATGCTCCCCATTGAAGAGAACACCATCGTGCTAGAAATAAAACGCGGCCCATACGATGCGGCTACGGATAAAAGTTTTCCCCTGTGGTCTCCGCCAGAGGATTCTCCGATAGCCCAAGCGTACGCAAGGCTCCTATTATCCATGATGTCGCAACCGTAATGGCTCAAAAAATAATCGCACGCCGCAGAATACAGCTCAAAATCATCCCGAACGCGTCGCGGGATGAAATTGTCGGCAAAATGGGTGACGCGATAAAAATAAAACTGCGTGCCCCAGCTTGCGATGGCAAAGCCAACCGCGCCCTTGTGGAATTTCTAGCCGCCAAGCTTTCTTGTTCCCCATCGCAAATCAGCATCGTGTGCGGGCAAACATCTCGGATTAAAATAGTGGAACTGCCCCTTGATGCCGCTGAAATACTGACTTTGAAAAACACTGACATCAAGTTGTAAATTCTATGCGTCAAGCGGGTATGGAAGGAGAGCGTATGAGCCATGATATTTCCGCAGAGTTTTTTGGAGATGAACGGCTCCTTATTCCGTCAGGCCAGCCCCAAAATTTTGCTCACCCGCACATTTGCTGGATGCTCGAACACTTCTTGATTCGTGCCGCTTTGCAGCACTGCACCGCCATCCATGACTATGACACTGTCGCCCATCTCCCGTGCCTCCGCCATATCGTGGGTCACCAGCAGCGCAGGCACTTCCAACCCTTTGAGGAACTGGCGCAACTCTCCGCGCAGCTCCACGCGGAGCGCTGTATCCAAGGCGGAGAGCGGTTCGTCGAGCAAAAGCAGCCGAGGCTTGCACGCCATAGCCCGCGCCAAGGCCACACGCTGGCGTTGCCCGCCGGAAATCTGGGACGGCAACCTTTTCTCCAAACCAGCAAGACCGCAAAGCCCGAGCATTTCTGCGGTTCGCATGCCCCTATCCGCTTTTGGGAGTGCCCCGAGTCCGTAAGCGATATTTTTCTCCACACTCATGTGCGGGAATAGGGCGTAGTCTTGAAACACGAATCCGATTCCTCTTTGCTGCGGCGTCATGCACACGCCTGCGCCCGTGTCCAGCCACACCTCGCCGCCAAAACAGATATGTCCCAGCTCCGGCTTCTCGATCCCGGCCAAGCACCGCAACACCGTTGTCTTACCACATCCCGAGGGACCTATCAGCACCGCTACGCCATGTCCGCACAGCGGGATGTCCAGTTCCCCACGGATGACCGTGCCGCCGGGAAAACTCCGAGTGAAAGAGGCTGTCAGCGCATTGGGCATACTTGAATGAAATGGCGTTGTAAACCGTAGGTGATCGAAAGAACTGCGAAGGAAAATATGAGCATCAGCATAGAGGCTTGGTTGGCCGCGCCATACTCCAGTGCTTGCACATGATCGTAAATCGAGACAGACACCGTCCGGGTTTCCCCTGCTATATTGCCTCCCAACATCAGCACCACACCGAACTCCCCCACCGTGTGTGCGAAGCTGAGCACCAACCCCGTGAGCACGCCGGGCCATGACAGAGGCAAAGCAACTCGAAAAAAGGTTGCCAGTTCACCCACGCCCAAGCACCACGACGCCTCCAGCAACCGCCGATCCACCCCTGCAAAAGCACTTGTGAAAGGCTGCACCGCGAACGGCAGACTGTAAAATACCGACCCCACCAGAAGTCCCTCGAAGGAAAAAGGCAGGCGTTGTCCGAAAAGAGCCTCATACCATCGGCCCACTGGACTGTGCGGACCAGTCACCATCAACACATAGAAACCCAAAACTGTAGGAGGCAACACGAGAGGCAGGGCCACCACGGCCTCGATCGCAAACCGCCACCGCCAGCGCGTTCGAGCAAGCCACCACGCCAAAGGCATCCCGACCACCACCAGCACCGCCGTGGTGCAGGTGGCCAGCTTCAAACTTAAAAAAATAGCAGCCCAATCCACAGATGATGCGTTTCCGTGTGTCTGGTTAGTATCCCGACCGTTTCAGCAGATCTTGACCGCTGGCACCAAGCAAAAATTTCTTAAATTTCACAGCCGCATCTAAATTTTTTGTGCCGACCACGATCATCCCGCCCTGCTCCAGTTTCGGGTAGGTGCTTGCTGGCAGCTCCCAGTAGCGCCCCCCCTGCATCTCGGGTGCCATAGCCAAAGACAGTGCTAAAAATCCTATGTCGGCAGCACCGCTTTTGACGAAGTGAGCCGTCTCGCTGATGTCCTTGCCGTAAACCAAGCGGCCTTCCAGAAATGTCAGCAGCCCAGCCGCTTTCATCGCCTCCACAGCCGCGAGGCCGTAAGGAGCATGTTGGGGGTTAGCCAAGGCGATCTTTTTGATCGAGGAATTCCGCAAGATCTCCATGCCCAACGCTTCCACATTTAAACCCGATCCCTCGGGCACCCACAAAACCAACCGTCCTACGGCGTATGCGAACACACCGTCTCCCGTGCCCATGCCTTCTTCCACCAATTTTCTGGGGAACTCCATGTTGGCGGAAAGAAAAAGGTCGAACGGAGCACCCTCTTTTATTTGCGCCACAAAATTCCCGGACGACCCGTATGTCGGTGCCACCTCGATCCCGGGATTGGCTTTGTGAAATTCTTCCACCAAATTTTGAAATGCGAATTTCATGTTCGCCGCCACCGCCATTTTCAAGGAAACTTTTTTCTCGGGTTCCTTAGAGGCAGCCGGTTTATTGCACCCGGCCACAACCATGGTCGCAACCAGCATGGCCGCAGACACGCACGCGCACCATTTCACCGTTTTTTTTGCCGTATTTTTCATTGTTTCCTCCATAGTTTCTCCTGTTTGTTATTTGCCTTCATGACACCCTTTCTCCCGTTTGAGATGCGCTATATCCTGGAATTTCGCTCACCCATTCATGATGCTTTCTGGATTTCAAAAATGAAAAGAACGCTTGGAGCCTCAGATCGCCAGACTGATGCTCCCAAAAACAAAAATCTAAATATTCCTTTCGAATGAGCGAAAAAGATAATCCTTCTTCTTCAGCGCAAATCCGGACACAAACTCCTGCGTCAGACCAGCCATGGCGCACAGCCAAAGCAACATGGGAATGAGATGAAAACACTCTGCCTCTAGTTTGCAGGCTGGGCGCAAGGCGATCTGCGCACTCACGGGCGGCAGAGCCGGGTTCCCGCAGTGCCCACCTTTTTGTTGTTTTAACCACATCCGCAAGTGTTTTGGGTGTCCCGCACCTCTGCACAAGGCCAGTTTCCCACTGGGCAGATCGGATCAGCCCGATATTTCCTCCCACGCCACGCTTGGCCTCCCTTAAATTTTTATCAGGTGATTCGATGGTTGAAAAATGTAGCCCGGCCAAATGAATTTTTCCCGCCTTTAACAACTCGAGCGCCGCTTTGCCGCCCCTGTTAAAAACCAACATGCGTATCCCGGTTGACCCAGTGAATGCAGCGGCCATTTGCGATGCTGAAGGATCGCAGCAGGCAAGCACCAGCGTGCCTGGAAAATGTCTCACTTTCATGCTCTCTGCACTGGTGGCAATACCGTCGTGAGGGGGGCTTCCATGAATAGCCTCTACGGGAAAAATCCAATCCCGCTCCCCCACGGCAGCACCCCAGAACCGACAAGGGTAACCTCTAGGAGCCCATGCCCATGGAAGTTCACATCGGCTGTCCACAACGGTTTGCACAGAAAAAAGTGGCTCTCTTTCAAGTTTGCAGTAAAAAAGGGTTGAGGAAAAGGGTGTAGAATGGCATGGATTGAGGATGAAAACGAATCTACA
>JFJP01041146.1_pt1 | contig 10158 bp, 9 predicted proteins | sample 431651 | NCBI WGS metagenome assembly JFJP01 (sample SAMN02602958, study PRJNA72255) | Microbial mat metagenome, whole genome shotgun sequencing project. | biome: fresh water; feature: sink hole; material: water; isolation source: purple microbial (photo- and chemosynthetic) mats found in... | reverse complement strand
CAAGCCATGACAACCCCCTTGCGGCGATGGCCGATCTCGCCGTACCCGTTGCCACGCCGAGCGAATATGATGGATGTCTTATCAATTGCGACAATATCCTGCAGAGTTTTATCGCAGCCGTCCGTAAAAACCACCAGCCGATGGACATCGCCACCCTTGCCGTAAAACTCGGCAGCCCCCTGAAAAACCGTGCCGAGCAATTTGCCGAACTCAGCAAATACCTCGGTGTCCTTAAAGACTATGAAGCAGATACTCTCCCGGCCGAGGGATTGAAATTAACCGACAGCGAGGCCGCCAATGTCACCGCTTGATATTTTCATGATTGTCGTCAGGGTCGCTTTCAGCGCCTTTGTCCCGCTCTGCTTCATTGCCGTCTGTGTGTGGATGGAGCGACGGGGGGCCGGATATTTTCAGGACCGCTCCGGCCCGAACCGCGCCAACATCTTCGGTTTTCGCGCCGCCGGCCTGGTGCAAAACCTCGCCGACGCCGCCAAGCTGATCTTTAAGGAAGACGTCATTTCCGGGCATATCAAGCACAAATTCTACTTTGTCCTCGCGCCGATAATCGTTTTCTTCACCGGCCTCGTCTCCTTTGCCGTCGTTCCCTTTGCCGACACCCTGGTCCTCGGCGGCAAGAGCTATATCATGCAGGGCATTCCCATTGACCTCGGCATCCTCTGGTTTTTGTCCATTGCCGGTTTTTCCGTTTACGGCATTATCCTCGCCGGCTGGTCGTCAACCAACAAATACGGCGTCCTCGGCGCACTCCGATCCGCCGCCCAGGTTATCAGCTACGAAATCCCCATGGGACTGGCAATCGTCAGCCTGCTCATCGTCTACGGCACGGTCAATCTGAATGAAATTGCCCAGTTTCAGGGAAAACTGCTCTTTGGTTTTATTCCCATGTGGGGAATCATTCTCCAGCCCCTGGCGATGATCATTTTTGTCGTCGCCGCCTTTGCCGAAACCAACAGAACCCCCTTTGACCTCGCCGAGGGTGAAAGTGAGCTGGTCGCCGGCTTCCATGTTGAATACAGCGCCATGAAGTTTGCCGTCTTCTTTATGGGTGAATACGTCGCCCTCTTCACCTCAAGCGCCATGATCGTCACCCTCTTCTTCGGCGGCTATCAGGTGCCGTTCCTTTCCACCGCGACCCTTATCAGCCAGGCCAAGCCGGTCGCTTTCCTGCTAATGATCCTTATCCCGGTCGGCATGCACTTCTTTGCCGGATGGATCAGAAGAAGCAACGTCAGCCATTATCCCCGGGAAAATGACCCGCGGGTCTTCGAGGCGACGGTGTATATCAAATGTCTCTGGGGGCTGATGATCTTCCTTGAGGTCATTCTCCTCGCCATCCTCTTTTCCGCCTCGGGGGGGCCGACTGCGCATATCTTCGTGGTGCTTCTGCAACTGTGTACCTTTCTGGTAAAGGTCACCATGATGATCTTCGTTTATATCTGGGTGCGCTGGACCTTGCCCCGATTTCGCTATGACCAGCTGCAAAAATTGGGATGGCAGATGCTCCTTCCATTGGCACTTCTGAACATCTTCATCACAAGCGCAGTCGTCGTGGCGTTGAGCTAAAGGAGGATGACATGGGTGCCACAGTAAAAACCTTGAAACGTAGAGGCGCAAGCCTGCAGGAACGTATCTATCTGATCGAAATCGCCAAGGGAATGGCCACCACTTTCGGCCACTTCCTCCGCAATCTGCTCGACAACAGAAAGCTCTACGTCCGTCATTATCCAGAGGTACAACCGGAGATTCCGGTGCGCTGGCGCGGCCGACATCGCCTGACAACCCATGACGACGGCACGGTTAAATGCGTCGCCTGCTTCATGTGCCAGACGAACTGCCCGGCCAAATGTATCATGATCGAGGCGGGTGAACGACTTGACGGCAGGACGGAAAAAATGCCGGTTAAATTTACCATCGATCTGCTCGAATGCATCTACTGCGGTTACTGTGTCGAGGCCTGCCCGTTAGACGCCATCCGTATGGATACCGGGATTTTCTCCGTGACCGCCGTCAACAGGGAATCCTTCGTCTTGGAGCTTCCGGAGTTGCTGGCAACCCCGGGGGCCTTCTCCGAAGAAGAATATAAAAAAGGGGGCGCTTGATACCATGTTTGCCGAGGCTTTATTTTTCGGATTTGCTGTGTCGTCGATCCTAGGCGCCGTCGGATTGGTGCTCTTTCGTCATCCGATGAACGGGGCGATGAGCCTGGTGGTCACCATGATTTCTTTGGCCGGCCTGTATGCCCTGCTTTCCGCCAAATTAATCTTTGCCCTGCAGCTTATTGTCTATGCCGGGGCGATCATGTCGCTCATCCTCTTCATCATCATGTTCCTCAACATCCAGAACAGTGATCTGCCGGAGGAAGGAGGCCGCTGGTATTACCTTCTCGGCGGCATAATCGTCATTGCCCCCATTGCCTCCTTTCTCATTAAAATCGTTCAGAGTATCCCCGGCAGCCGGACAACCATCGTCGGCAACGGTTTCGGCGGCGTAAAAGAAGTGGGACTGCTGCTCTTTCAGGACTGGTTGCTTCCCTTTGAAATCGTATCAATTCTCCTGCTCGTCGCCCTCGTCGGAGCGGTGGTGCTGGCAGGAAAAAGGAGGATAGGCAAGTGATCCAGGATTATCTCATACTCAGTGTTATTCTCTTCTGCCTGGGAATCCTCGGAGTCGTCAGCAGGCGTAATGTATTTACGGTTTTCATGTCCATCGAACTGATGCTCAATGCGGCAAACCTCGCTTTCATCGCCTTTTCCCGCTTGCACGAAAGCATGGATGGGCATGTTCTCGCTATGATGGTCATGGCCGTCGCCGCCGCCGAAGCGGCACTCGCTTTGGCCGTCGTCATTCTCCTGCACAAGCATAAAAGCAAGCTGGATACCAATGTATTCAGCCTGTTGAAAGGGTGATGCCATGGAACAAACAGCCACATATCTCGGGGTGATCCCCCTCCTGCCGCTGCTCGGGGCACTCATTATCGGTCTTCTGCATATGTTCACCTGCACGAAGAAACCCTTACCGGAGTTGTTTTATGGCGTTCTTGCCTGTATCGGGCCGATTCTGTCCTTCTTTCTCGCCCTGGTGGTGTATTTTCAACTGCGGGGATTACCGGCGGAACAGCGTTTCCTCGTCCATAATGTCTTTACCTGGTTTGCCGTCGGTGATCTGCACGTCGACATGGGCTTTCTCGCCGACCCGCTCAGTTCGCTCATGCTCCTCTTTGTCACCCTGATCGGCTCCCTTATCCATATTTATTCCATAGGATATATGGCCGGCGACGAAAACTTCGGTAAATTTTTTTCCTACCTCAACCTCTTCCTCGGCTCCATGCTGGTTCTCGTCCTCGGCAGCGGCCCGGTGGTGATGTTCGTTGGTTGGGAGGGTGTCGGTTTATGCTCTTATCTGCTCATCAGCTTTTACTGCAAGGATAGGGACAATGTCCTTGCCGGCAACAAGGCCTTTATCGTCAACCGGATCGGTGATCTTGGTTTCGTCCTCGGCATGGCGGTGCTGTTCTGGGCCATCGGAGCGTCCGGGTTTGATTATCTTTCCCTGAAGGCCAATGTTGGAAACATTGCCCCGGCGGCGGGTATTGCCGTCTGTCTTCTGCTCTTTATCGGTGCCTGCGGCAAATCGGCGCAGATTCCTCTCTATGTCTGGCTGCCCGATGCCATGGCCGGTCCGACTCCGGTCTCGGCCTTAATCCATGCGGCCACCATGGTCACCGCCGGCGTGTATATGGTTGCCCGCTTCAGTTTCCTCTATGCCGGTTATCCGGTTGCCGGATCGGTTGTCGCCTGGGTCGGCATCCTGACGGCACTGCTTGCCGCGATCTTCGGCATGTTTCAAAAGGATATCAAAAAGGTCCTCGCCTACTCGACGGTCAGCCAACTCGGCTACATGTTTGCCGGCGTCGGTGTGGCGGCATATTCCGCCGGTATCTTCCACGTCTTCACCCATGCCTTTTTCAAAGCCCTGCTTTTCCTCGGCGCCGGTTCAGTCATCTATGCCCTGCACCATGAACAGGATATTTGGAAAATGGGCGGCTTGAAGGAGAAGATGCCGACAACCTACTGGACCATGATGGTCGGCGCCTTCGCCCTGTCCGGTTGCCCACCCTTTTCCGGCTTCTTCAGCAAGGACGAAATCCTTTTTTCAGCACTGGCTTCAGGCCATACCGGTATCTGGCTGATCGGCGTGCTCGTCGCCGGAATGACTGCTTATTATACCTTTCGCATGATTTTTCTGGTATTTCACGGCACACCGCGGGTGCAGGAGTCCTTCGACCATGCCCACGAACCACCGGGGGTCATGACCATTCCCCTGATCATTCTCGCGGTCGGTGCTCTGTTCGCCGGATTTCTCAATCTGCCGGGAATTTTCGGCGGTAATCTCAACGTTGCCCATTGGCTGGCGCCAAGTCTCTCCGAACAGCATCCCCATGTCAGTGTGTGGGTCGAGCTTTTAGCCATCGCCACCAGCGTCGCCGCCTTTGCCGTTGGCATCACCATAGCCTTTCGCAAGTTCGGTCAGGGGGCGACGGAGCCGGAATTTACCGGATTTGCCAAATTCGCCTCCCATAAATTCTATGTCGATGAACTGTACAACGCCGTTTTCGTTCAGCCCTATAAAGGTTTCGGCTCTTTGATTTCCCGCTTTCTCGAACCCAATGTTACCGATATCCCTGTTAAACTCTCCACCTGGCTGTACCAAAAGGCCGGCACCGCCTTCAAGATCTTTCAGGTCGGCTATGTCCGTATTTATGCTCTTTATATGGTCATCGGCCTCAGTCTCATGAGTCTGTTTCTCTCTCAAACGATCAACTAGGTAAGGTGTACCAATGTTTGAATATGCCCTTTCAGTCATGATCTTTCTGCCGATACTCGCCGGCGTGGGCCTCTTTCTCTTTCCCCTCGGGGGCAATGCGGCCCGAACCACCGGTTTTATCGTTTCCATCGTTGTTTTATTGATCGGTGTCGAAATCTTTCTCGGCTTCAACGGCAGCGGCGGCATGGAATATGCCGAGTCCCGGGCCTGGATCGAATCCCTGGGGATACGCTACAGCCTTGGCATTGACGGCATCAGCCTCCTCGTCCTTATGGTCGGCGCCATTCTCTTTCCCATGGTTTTTACCGTCTTCGCGACCAAAACCAAAGGGTTTTACGCCAATCTGCTGCTGACACAAGGGGCAATGATCGGTGCTATCTGCGCCACCGACATGGTCCTGTTTTATATCTTCTGGGAGATTATGCTGCTGCCGATCTTCTTTATGATCGGTATCTTCGGCGGCGAAAAACGCTTGCCGGCCACCTTAAAAATCACCCTGTACACCATCTCCGGGTCCCTGTTGATGCTTGCCGGACTGATCTATGTCGGTGTTTCCTACCACCAGCAATTCGGCAGCTGGACCTTTGATATCGTTGAACTCAGCAGACTCTCCCTGGATGGCGGTTTCGCCGTTCTCGCCTTTTTTATGTTTATGATCGCCTTTGCCATTAAAATTCCGCTGTTTCCTTTCCACACCTGGTTGCCGGATGCGTATACCGAGGCACCGAATTCGACGACCTTTGTCCTTTCGGCGATCATGGCGAAGATCGGCGTTTATGGGGTTATTCGCTTTGTCGTCCCGGTCTTTGAAGGGGAATTTGCCCGCTATGCCATTCTCCTGTCGCTTGCCGGAGTCGTCGGCATGATGTACTGCGGTCTTGCGGCCATTGCCCAAAAAGACATGAAACGCATGCTCGCTTTTTCCTCCGCCTCACATATGGGCATTATCGCCCTGGGTGTCTTCTGTATGAACGTCCAGGCCTTGACCGGCAGTCTTTTCCAGATCGCCGCCCATGCCACCAGTACCGGCGTTCTCTTCCTCTTTATCGGCCTCATGGAAGAACGGATGCAAACGCGCAACATCAGTGACTTCGGCGGCATCGCCTATCGGGCACCGATCTTTGCCACCTTTTTCGCCATTGCCATGCTGGCCTCCGTCGGCCTTCCCGGCACCAGCGGTTTCATCGGTGAGTTTCTCATTATCCTCGGCGCCGTAAAATTTAGCGGTTTTATCGGTTTTCTTGCCGGCACGTCACTGATCATCGGCGTCTGTTATATGCTCTGGATGTTCCAAAGGGTCTTTTTCGAAAAAACCGGAGCAAACACGGAAAAGTTCCACGATCTCACCCTTGCCGAGACCCTGACCTTTTTGCCGGTTATCCTGCTGATCGTCGCCATGGGAATATTTCCGCAAACCTTCATCAAGAAGATTGAACCGACGGCGCAGTTGCATATCGCCGCAACAAAGGTCATGACCCAGAAAGGACTCGCTGCGGTCGTGCTCGACTCCTCACCACTCCACATTCATCAAAAGAATTAAGGATGGGTAACCATTATGAATGATTTTTTATCATTGCTCCCGTTGATCATCGTCTGTTCAGGAGCCATCCTGCTGATGCTTCTCGCCGCCCTTGAAAAGGCCCGGCTGGAGGTCGCCGCCTCCCTTTGTATGGGTTTTTTTGCCCTGGCCTTTTTCGTCCAGCTGCTCGTCTGCTGCCGGCCGGCGGCACCTCTTTTTACCGGTATCTTCAACGGCATGCTGGCGGCAAGCAGCTTCACGTCAGCTGCCGGACTGGTTATCCTCGCCTGCGGATTTTTTACCGCCATGACCACCCATAGCTATTTCAAGGTCAACACCTTCAGTTCCCTGGAATTCTATTCGATCATGATGTTCGGCGCCTGCGGTATGCTCCTTCTGACCCTTTCCCAGGAGCTTATCACCGCTTTCATCTCGCTGGAAATCATGTCCCTGGCCATCTACATCCTCGTCGGCTACGACCGGGCAAACATCAAAGCGGCGGAAGCAGTCCTCAAATACCTCATGCTCGGGGCCTTTGCCGGAGCTTTTTTCACCATGGGTACCGCCCTTATTTACGGCGGAGTCAAGAGTACCAAGTTTGTCGAAATAGGGGCATATTGTGCCACCCATGCGGCAACCGACCCCCTGCTCCTGGGTGGAATGTTCTTTGTTTTCGTCGCCCTTCTTTTTAAAGCTGCGGCCTTCCCCTTTCATGCCTGGGTTATCGACGTCTACGATGGCGCCTCGACCCCGGTTACCGGTTTTATGGCTACCGCCCTGAAAACGGCAATTTTTGCCGTTTTTGCCAACATACTCGCACAAAACAACGGTCTGCACAGCAGCTGGATAACCTTTCTCTTTTACGTTTCCGTTTTCACCATGTTCGGCGGTAACCTCATCGCCATCGGGCAAAGCAACTTGAAAAGGATGCTTGCCGCTTCCGGCATCGTTCATTCCGGCTATCTGCTTATTGCCCTCGTCGCCATCAACAGTGAACAGTTTACCGGCAGCGTTATCGCCTATTACCTCGCAGCCTATGCCGCCGGCACCCTGGGAATGTTTGCCGCCCTTTCCTACCTCGGCGGGGAAGGCGAGAAACGCTGTACCTTCGACGATTTTAAAGGCCTGGCGAAAGTTCGACCCTATTCGGCGGCGGCCATAAGCGTCTTTCTCCTGTCGATGGCAGGTATTCCACCCACCGCCGGCTTTATGGGGAAATTTTACATCATTACCAGTGCTCTTTCCGCAGGGCAAATGCTTCTTGCCGTCCTTGGCATCGTCAGCAGTATTTTATCGATGTGGTATTACCTGCGCTTGATCATCACTATGTATTTTCATGAAGCCGAAGAAAACTTTGAAACGAAAGAATCGTTCTTTGCTACCGCCTGCACCTTTATTCTTGTCTTTTGTGTGTTTGCCATTGGTATCTATCCCATTGTTATTTAACACCCATCGACGAGAAGAGGATTTGAACGACTGTTTTCCTGTGCATCAACTATAAATCGGGAGCCCAAGAGATGAAAGTTAAAGATATATTGGCAGAAAAAGGAAGTCGTGTTGTCACTATAGAAAAAAATATCAAAATAATTGATGCCATGTCTATTTTCTCAGCAAATCGTATCGGTTCCCTGCTGATCGTCGACAAAGACAACGAAATCCAGGGCATCATCGGCGCCCGCGACGTCCTCATGGCAGTCGTCACTCACCCTGATAACTTCAAGAACATGACCGTCGACATGATCATGACCACCAATCTGATCATCGGCACCGAAGACGATCATGTCGACTATATCCTGGCGATCATGACCGAAAACAGAATACGTCATATTCCCATAATGCAGGGTAAAGAGCTGCGCGGCATGGTCTCCATCGGTGACGTTGTTAAGGCCTTGCTCAAGGAAAAGGATGTGGAAAACCGCTACCTCAAGGATTATATAGCCGATAAATACCCAGGTTGACGGCTATCACCCTTCTCCTCGTGCGGCTGAAGATATCCATCAACCCTCAAGCAGGGAAAACGATCTCTTCAGCCCCGGGCACCCTCCACCTTCACCGAGACCAGTTATTATTCTTACCAAACACAAAGCGCGGCGAATACTTCGTGCCCGCCGTCATGGTGGAGTACCTCACGCACATCGGCAGGCTTTCGTAGCTGTTTGATGATCTGATTTCTAATTTATTTGGTTTTTATCCCCTCATGGCAAAGGGTCAGGAATTTTTTCAATTAGCCTGGTAAACGGCTGATGATATCAATTGCCTTTCCCCGCCTTCTCCCGTATGGTTTCCTCTGTCTTGTCTTCCCCATGAACCTTAAAACGACAACCAGATGATACCCTCTTTTTCCCTCGGCAGTCCGGCACAAATTATTTTCGGCCCGGGCCGGTTGGCAGAACTCGGCAAACATCTCCTTTCTTTCGGGGCGCGACCTCTCCTGGTACTCGGCCGAACCTCTTTCACCGCGGGCACCGCCTTTGCCACCCTGCAGCAAATTTTGTCCGAGGCGGCAATTCCGGTAAAAACGGTCCATATCTCGGCAGAACCGTCACCCGCCATAATCGATGCGATTGTTGCCGACCAACAGTATGGCGATATCGACCTGATCGTTGCCGTCGGCGGCGGCAGCACCCTTGATGCCGGAAAAGCCCTGGCGGCCATGCTGGTTGAAGGCGGCGAGGTCGGCCGTTTTCTCGAAGGGATCGGCACGATGACACCGAGCGGCAAAAAACTGCCGTTCATCGCCATTCCGACAACCGCCGGAACCGGCAGCGAGGCGACCAGTAACGCCGTACTCAGTGCCGTCGGCAACGCTGGGTTTAAACGATCCCTCCGCCATAATAACTATTTTGCCAATCTCGCCTTAGTCGATCCGCTGTTGACCCTGTCCTGCCCGAAGACTTTGACCCTTGCCTGCGGCATGGATTGTTATACCCAACTGGTGGAAGGCTATCTGTCAACCGGCGGCTGTCCTCTGACCGACAACCTGGCACTGGAAGGTATCAAACACGTCAGCCGTGCCTTGCCGGCTCTGGCGAAAGACGGCGACAACCTGGCGGCACGCTGTGCCATGTCCTATGGCACCCTGCTATCCGGCCTCGTTCTCGCCAATGCCGGACTGGGAACCGTGCACGGTTTTGCCGGGGCAATCGGCGGCTTATTTGCTATCCCGCACGGGGTGATCTGCGGCAGCTTGATGGCAAGAACCAATAAAGCAAGCCTCTACAACCTGCGAAGCACCGCTCCCCACCATCCAGCCCTTGATAAATACACGACCCTTGGACAAATGATGAGCGACCAGCCGGGGAAAAGCGATGCCTGGTATCAAGACCATTTTATCTTTGCCCTGGAAGAACTGAAAAACGAGTTGGCAATCCCTTCTCTCCGTGACTATGGTGTAATCGCTGACGACGCCCCGAGAATCGCCGGGCAAACAGCCAATAAAAACAACCCGGCAAAACTGTCGACGGAGGAACTGATGGAGATTGTCCGGGCAGACAGCGCATGGTAAAGAGCGTACGGATACCTTTCTTTTTTAAAACAACAATCAACCACTCTCGCCCCATATTTCCGTATGAATGATTTGACTATTGTCATTCCTGCCTACAATGAAGAGCAGGCCCTGACATCTTTTCTCCCTGAACTGATGGATTACTGCCGGAAAAACGGTTGCCGGCTGATCATTGTCAATGACGGTTCCAAGGACGGCACCAAAGCGCTGTTGAACCAATACGCTGATCCAACCTTTTTCACCCCCATACATCATAAGGTCAATCGCGGCTATGGCGGGGCAATCAAGT
>JFJP01034143.1_pt1 | contig 10158 bp, 8 predicted proteins | sample 431651 | NCBI WGS metagenome assembly JFJP01 (sample SAMN02602958, study PRJNA72255) | Microbial mat metagenome, whole genome shotgun sequencing project. | biome: fresh water; feature: sink hole; material: water; isolation source: purple microbial (photo- and chemosynthetic) mats found in... | reverse complement strand
GCCGGAACCACCGAAGGCGAAGACCTTCTCGAGGTGGCCGAATTTGGCACCGTCAAAACGTGGCGACTGAGGGCCGACTCCACCAGTCCCGAGGCGGCCTACTCCAAAATCGTCATGTGGGTGCGTCAAGGCGACTTGCTGCCGCTCAAGTTTGACTACTACGCCAAGAGCGGTCTGCTTTTTCGGCAGATGCTCCTGTCGGACTACCAGACCATGGCCGGCCGCTTGCGCGCTTCGAGGATGGAAATGACCAGTCTCGACAAGAAAGGCACCAAGACCGTGCTCCGCATCGACTCCATGGTCGAGAAGTCAGTGCCCGACAGCCTGTTCAACCTGACCAACCTGACCAAGTGAGGTTCACGATGAAAAAAGGACGCGCGTTCTGCTGGATCTTGGCCCTGTTCCTTGCCGCGACCGGCAACGCCTTCGCGCAGGAAGCTCCCCTGCCCACCTTCGACTTGCTGGGCAACGTCAGCCAGAAGGTCACCTACCGTGCGGCGGAATGGGACGCGGTGGCAGCCAGTACGTGGACGTTTGGCGCCGCTCTGCGGCCGCAGTTCACCTATGGCGCGCTGACGTTTACGGCCGACAGCCTTTGGACGTTGCCACTGAACGCCAGCCTGACGCCGGTCGCGCCCACCCTCGCCATTCCCGAGGCCTACTTCCGATGGGCGGTCACCGACGCGCTCGATCTCACCTTTGGCCAAAAGCGGTTCAATATCGGCGTCGGGCAGACCTTCACGGTGGGTGACTCGCTCAACCCCGCCACCGGCTTTTTTGACCAGAAGACGGGCTTCCGGGGCGTTACCGCCGAATGGAGCCCCGCCTCGTGGGCCTCGGCCGCGGTGGCCGTCTCGACCGAAGGCGGCCGGGCCGATGCCTTGGCGGGCGCGGGGCAGGTGAACCTGTTGCTGGGAAACCTGCAGGTGACCGGCTCGGTGGTGGCCCAGGGCGACAAAACCCTCAACCCGGCGTTGGGAGTGAGTGTTGACCTGCTGGGCGTCATCGTGACCGCCGAGGCCGCCGCCGAGTTCCTCCCCCAGGGCCTCCGGGCTTCGAACCCGCCGGCGACCTCCGCAAGCGCCGGCGCGCGCTGGATGCCGACTTGGGGCGATTGGGACCTTACCTTGGCCGCCGAGTACCTGTACTGGGCGCAAGGTCTCACCGATGACGAGTCCGCCGCCGGGATCTCGGCGGTGGTGATATCCCCGGCGTTCCTGCTTCGAAGCCAGCACAACGCGTTTGTCCGCCTGGCCGTTTCGACCGGGGGGGTGTTCACCGTTTCGACTTTTTGCGCCCTTGATTTGCAGGACGGCAGCATCCTTGGTCAAGTTTCAGCCACCCTGACACCGTGGGACAACTTGGACGTGACGGCCAACCTGCAGGCGGCACAGGGCGAGAGCCAATCGGCCTGGGAGTTCCTCGGGCCATTGAAAGACCGTTACCAGGCGTCGGTGCAAACGACGTACCATTACTGAGGAGACCCCCATGACCGACACCATTATATCCGTGCGCGACGTCAGGAAAGACTACCAACTCGGCAAGACCACCATTGCGGCGCTCAAGGGCGTGAGCTTCGACATTCACGAGGGCGAGTTTCTTTCCATCGTCGGCCCGTCGGGCTGCGGCAAATCCACCCTGCTCAACCTGATTGGTTGCATCGACAAAGCCACTTCGGGCCAGGTGCTGTTCCAGGGGACAGACCTCGCCACCCTGAACGACGACCAGGAGGCCGACATCCGGCTGAACAAAATCGGGTTCATCTTTCAGAGTTTCAACCTGGTGGCCGTGCTCGACGTACGCGAGAATATCGAGTTCCCCTTGCTGATGAACAAGGTTCCCAAAGCACAAAGGACCAAACTGGTCGACCACCTGGTCGACCTCGTGGGTCTGCGGGACTACGTTGACCACCGGCCCGACGAGCTTTCCGGAGGCCAGCGACAACGCGTGGCCATAGCCCGGGCGCTGGTCAACAAACCGCGGCTTGTGATTGCCGACGAACCCACGGCGAACCTCGACAGCGAAACCTCGGTCAAGATCATGGAAGTCATGAAGGCCTTGAACGAGCACGAAAGAGTGAGCTTCATCTTCAGTACTCACAACGATTTGATCGAAAAATACGCGAAACGTGTCATCCGCCTGAAAGACGGCCTGATCACAGGGGACCACTGATGTTCGCCACGCTCGCACTCCGCAACATCGTGAAGCACGCCAAGCGCTCGGCGGTGGTGTTTGCCGGTGTCGCGCTGGCGGTTTTTGCCCTGACGCTGGTTGGCGGCACGCTGCGGGGTCTTTCCGACACCGTCCTGACGTCCATCGTCCCCACCGCGGGCCATCTGGTGATCACGGACGCCACCGCCAAAAACGCCGCCAACCCGGTCGACCTCAGGTTTCTGATTCCCGACGCCCAAGCGCTCCTGACCCAGCTCCACGACGAACGCATCGCCGTGGCGGAGGCCGTTCTGACCTTCGGTGCCTTGCTGGTGGAACCCGTGGCCGTTGAGGGCAACGGGGAAGCCCGGAGCCTGGGAATGCTTGGTCAGGGTGTCGGGGCCGACACGCGCTTTCTGGCTAACCTGCGGGGGGGCATCACCGAAGGCGGTTTTCTTCCCGAAGGGAACGGCATTGCCCTGTCGCACCGCGCCGCGCGGCTGCTGGGTGTGAGTTTGGGAGGCACCGTCATGGTGCTGACCACCGACCGGGGCAACAATCCCTGGTACGAGGAACTCACGATCACCGGTCTGTTCGACTCCGGCAGCGAAACCACCGACTTGTCCACGTTTGTGGTCAGCCAGGAAACCGCCCGGTCCTTGGTCGACGCCGAAGGCATGAGCCGGGAGCTGAGATTTCTGCTGGGCGACCCGGATTCGGCCCCAGCCGTGGCCGCTGAGCTCACGCGGCAGCTGGCCGCGCTGGGTTATCCCGACCGGTTCCGCGTCGAGCCGTGGCAAGTGACGTTTTCGTCGCTGCTGACCATTCTGCAGTTTCTCGGCATCCTTTCACTCATCATCCGGGTGTTCTTCGTGATCGTGGCCGGCTCGGTGATCACCAACAGCATCCTGATGACGGTGTTTGAGCGCACCCGCGAGTACGGGACCCTTCGCGCCATCGGCCTCAAGAAAAAGCAGCTCGAGGCCATGATTCTCACCGAGGGTTTCCTCTTGGGGCTTTTTGGCGCCGCTGCGGGACTTCTGATTGGCATCCCGGCGGTGCTGCTGCTGGCCCAAACCGGAATCGACATCGGCAACGCCACGGAGTCCTTAGGGTTCGCCAGCCGCGTCTTCCCCTCGCTCTCGTGGGTCGACGTCGCGCTCAACCTGTTCTTTGGCACCGTCATCGCCGTCTTCGCCAGTTTCTACGCCGCACGCGTTTCTTCCCGCCTCTCGGTGACGCAGGCGTTGACCCATATCTGAAAGGAGCCCTCCATGGAACTTCTCGCCATAGCCCTGCGCAATGTGTTCCGCAATCCCCGGCGGACCGCCCTCAACCTCGTGGCCATCGGGTTGGGAACCATGATCATTCTCACGTTGAACGGCTGGGTGAATGGCCTGGGGGCCTCGGCGTACCAGACGACCATCGATCTCGACACCGCCCACGTGCAGGTTCTGCATCAGGATTATCAGGACGAAGCCCGGCGCCTTCCCCTCGACCTGCGGCTCAAGGACTGGAGACGTGCAAAAACGGCCGTTCTGGCCCTCCCCGGTGTGGTGGCGGTAGGAGCGCGGCTGGACTTCGGGGCTGCCGTGAGCAACGGCGAGACGGCGATCAACGTCATGGTGCGGGCCGTTGATCCGGCCAGCGAAGCCCTTACCAACACCATTGCTTCGCAGATCACCGACGGGGCGTACTTCGGCAACGACGAGCAGGTACTCCTCGGGGCAGGGTTGGCCGCAAAACTGAACTTGAAAGTGGGAGACCAGGCCTTTCTGACGGCCCTCGACCAATACGGCGTGCGCAATCTGGTCGACGCCACCGTCGGCGGTATTTTCACCACCGGTTACGGCATCTTCGACGACGGCGTGGTCTACACCACCCTGCCCAAGGCACAAAATGCCCTGGCGCTGGACGACGGCGACGCCACCCGTCTGGTCATCAAGTTTGCCGACGGAGAAGGTCTTGACGCCAAGGTGGCTCTGGTCCGCAAAGCGCTCGACGCCGTGCAACCCGACGCGGCGCTCACCGTGCTCCCGTGGCAAACTCTGGCCCGGGCCCTGGTCGACAACCTCGAGTCCCGGATCCGTATCATGATGTTCATGGTGGGCATTATGGTCGTGCTGGTGGCCGTGGGCATTCTGAACTCGATGTCGATGGCCGTCCAGGAACGCTTCCGCGAAATCGGCACGCTGCGGGCCATCGGCATGAACCGGCGCAACCTGACCCGTCTGTTTCTTCTGGAAGGGTTTTTCCTGGGTCTGGTCGGAGGCTCCGCCGGCCTCGTGGGCGCCGGGATTCTGGCGTGGCTGGGGCTCTCCTTCGGTATCGACGTGCGGGGTTTTCTGCCCCGCGACATGGCGATCCCGCTGGTGACCGTGTTGCGACCTTCCTACAACCTGCTGATGTTTCCGGTGGCAGCCTTGGCCGCTGCCCTGATTGCCCTCGTCGGCGCGTACTTTCCTGCCCGCCGGGCCGGAACCATCGTGGTCCGCGACGCGCTGGGAAGCCACGTGTAGAAAGCAACCGTCCGAGAGGTCACCAAGTTACCTTGCTGTTCGATAAGGCTTGACGCGCCGCCTGATTAGCCCGGATAATGGCCAGAGTTTGGGCAGGGCGGTGCGATGAGTCGTTCGACAGTCTGGGGGGTACGAAACCGGTATACGGTTTATGGAATCGCGTTCGGAACCCTGTTTCCTGTCGCTTCGTTCCTCATCCTCGAGTTCATTTCTCAAGAGGTCTGGTTTCTCTTTGCGATCATCTGCACGGCACCCGTTTTTCTGGGCATCCTGGCGCGGACGGTCGGTGCGCGACGAGAAGAAGTCGACAACGCCAACCTCGAACTCGAAGCCCGGGTTGAGGAACGCACGCGATCCATCCAGACGCTCATCGACGTCTCGGGCCAGGGTTTCCTCTCTTTCGACGAAACCTTTGTGGTGGGCCCTGAATACTCGCTGGCCTGCCGGAAAATCTTCGCGGACACCTTGGAAGGCCGAAAAATCGACGAGCTCCTCTTTTCCAGCGAGCGTGAGAGGGCTCCTTTCCGCAGTGGCCTGCGGTTATTCTTCCGGGGGACCGCCGAACCCGACGTGATTTTTGACCTTCTGGAACCCGCGGTCGTCCTCCATGGTCGCACCTTCCACCTCAATTACAAGGCCATCGGGTTGACCCGCGTGATGCTTATCCTCACCGACGTCACACGGGACCTTCAGCAGGCTGAGCAGGCCGCCCGCGAAGAAAAGCGGCAGGCCATGCTTCTGCGCGTTGCCGCCAACCGGTCCGTCTTCGGGCACCTGGTCCACGAGGCCGAGGATCTTTTCCCGAGACTCGAGCAGGCGCACCGGCGACCCGAGCTAGCCCTGCGGGACCTGCACACCTTCAAAGCTAACGCCGGTTTTCTAGGATTTGACGTGACCAAACAGGCGGCGCACGATCTGGAACAATATCTGCAGGATTGCGCGGTGCTCGGTTCACCCATCGACGTCACCGTCCCTCTTGCGGCGCTGCGCCAGGCGTACAGCGTCGAGAACGAGCTGGTTCTCAGCGCGCTGGGCGACGGCTGGGTGCGCGACCGCGACGTGGTGGAAGTCCCGTTGCAGGAGTTTCTCGCCTTGGAAACTGCGGTGGAAAACCGGCATCCCGAAGACGACGCCTTGCTGGGTGCCATGCGCCGTCAACGCAAGGTCAAGCTGGTGAGTTTGTTTGAACGCTTCCCCTTCATGGTTCAGGACCTGGCGTCACGCCTGGGCAAACGGATCCGCCCCTACGAAATCCTCGCCGATGAAACCCGTTGCGACCCGCAGATGTTCCGTCCGCTGGTGAGCGTGTTTGCCCACGTGCTCCGTAACCAGGTGGATCACGGGATCGAGATGGCACGGGAGCGCGAAGAGGCCCACAAAGATCCCGCCGGACGGTTGTCGCTGACGATCTCGAGCACGCGCAACGACGTCAGTTTTGCCCTCGCCGACGACGGCCGGGGCATTGACCTCGCCAAGGTCGAAGCGCAAGCCCGAAAGCAAGGACTCCTGGCGCCCGAGGCCCGTCCGACTCAGGCCGAACTGCTGACCTTTCTGTTTCACGACCGGTTCACGACGCAGGATGGCGTTTCGGAGACTTCCGGACGCGGGGTGGGGCTGGCGGCCGTTAGGCACGCGGTCCGTCTCTTGGGTGGGAGGATCTCCGTACGAACCAGCCCGGGGAAAGGCACGACGTTTCTGGTGACCGTCCCTTGGAACCAAGCCCCCCTTTCGCAGAACAAAAAGTAAGGAGAAACCATGTACCGAGGGTTAATCGTCGACGATGCGGTGGTGATGCGGATGCGCCTGCGTGACATGCTGGAGCCGTTTTTTGAAATCGTGGGTGAAGCGTCCACCGGCCAGGAGGCCGTTGCGGAGTACGCTTCGCTCAAACCGGATTTCGTGACCATGGACATCACCATGCCCGAGCTGAACGGCATGGAAGCGCTCAAGTCCATCCTGGCGGTGGATCCTGCGGCCAAGATTGTCGTGGTGAGTGCCGTCGGGCAGAAGATGATGGTCTTTGAGGCCATTGAGGGCGGCGCCAAAGACTTCGTGGTCAAACCGTTTGAGCCCGAACGCGTGGTGAAGGCGGTGAAGCGCCTGTTCAAGATGGACGACCCGGCGTGAAAAAAACGACCTTCGGGGAGTTTTTGCTGATCAATGCGGGGCTGTTCCTTGTCGCTCTGGGCATCTACCTGTTCAAGATTCCCAACCACTTTGTGACCGGTGGTGTCAGCGGCCTGTCCATTCTGGCGGCCCAGCTTTTTCCCGGTTTCGCCGTCGGGCCGGTGATGACGGGGCTGAACGTCGTGCTGGTGGTGCTGGGGTTTGCCTTTCTTGGCTTGGGATTCGGCTGGAAGACGATTTACGCCAGTTTTGCGCTATCGGGCATGGTCTGGCTGCTCGACACGCTCTGGCACATCCCCTCGCCGCTCACCAACGACGCCCTGCTCGAGCTCGTGTTCTCCATCGCGTTGCCGGCCATTGGTTCGGGGCTGGTGTTCAACCTCGGGGCTTCGACCGGGGGAACCGACATCGTCGCCAAGATTCTCGCCACGAAGACGCCCATCAATACGGGTGCGGCGTTGCTGGCGAGTGACTTTGTGATCGCGGCTTCGGCTCTGTTGGTTTTTGACGTGAAGACGGGCATGTATTCCATCCTGGGCCTGGTTCTCAAGGCTTTTATCATCGACCTGGTGATCGAAAGCCTCAACACCCACAAACGCCTGGAAATCATCTCCGCATCACCGGAGCCCATCCTCGAATTCATCCTGAAGGACCTCGGCCGCGGCGCGACCGTTTACCCGGCCACCGGAGCGTACACCGGAACCGCCTGGAACGTGATCCACACCGTCGTGGGCCGGCGCCAAGCCTTCGCCATTCGCCAGCGGGTGAAACAGATCGACCCGAAGGCGTTCATTACCATCACCACCACCAGCGAAATCATCGGCAAGGGTTTTCGCGGCTAAGGACCTTCCGGGCTTGGTTCGATTCAGTCCAGCAGAAGGATCTGCAGGTCGCAGACGTTGGTGCCGGTAGGTCCGGTCTTGAACAACCCGCCGGCCGCTTCCAGCGCGTGGTAGGCATCGTTCTCGGCGAGGGCCTTGTCGGCCAAAGGCTGCAGCTTCTGTAGGGTGCTTCCGTCGATCAACCCGCCAGCCGCGTCGGTGGGGCCATCGCCGCCGTCGGTGGCGCCGGCAAGAAACGCCCCGGTGAAGGGGATTCCCGTCTGGCCCAGCGTACGCGCAAACGCCACCGCCATCTCCTGGTTGCGCCCCCCCTTGCCCTTGCCCGTTACGGTCACGGTGGTTTCACCGCCCGCGAGAAACGCGCGCTTCTGGCCCGGGACGTAGCCGACGACACTCTGGGCAAACAACAGTGCGGCCTGCCTGGCCTCGCCTTCCAAGCTTCCGGTCAAGATGACGGGCTGGTAGCCGAGTTCGCGGGCTTTGGCTTCTGCCGCTTCCAACGCCAAAGAGTTGCTTCCTGCCAGCACATTGCTGCAGTTGAAAAAGGTCAGGTGCGCCGACTTGGGCGTTTCCGGCAGGCGCCCTCCCTCCCCGGCTTCCAGAATCTCGAGCACTTTCTTGGGGACGAGGCGGTCTAGGTGGTATTTGCGGAAAATGGCGCGCGCTTCGGCCCAGGTGCTGGGATCGTGGACGGTGGGACCCGAGGCAACGGTGGCCATTTCATCGCCCAGCACGTCCGAAAGCACCAGATTGAGGACAGTGGCCGGGTAAAACGACGCCGCCAACCGCCCGCCCTTGACCTGCGACAGGTGCTTGCGGACGGTGTTGACCGCCGTGATGGGTGCCCCGGAGGCCAGGAGCAGCTGGTTCACCAGCTGTTTGTCGTCCAAGGTAAGGCCGAACGCGGGCGCGCAAAGAAGAGCTGACCCACCGCCTGACACGCAATTGATCACCAGCGTTCCTTCGGTCTGGGCCTGCGCGAAATCCATCAGTTCTTGCGCGGCGCGGACACTGTTCTGGTCGGGGACCGGATGCGAGGCTTCGAGCACGCGGACGGGGTCGAGCTTTCTTGCGTGGCCCGTCTTGGTCACCACCAGTCCCCCGCGGATGCGATCGCCCAAGAGGTCCTGAAGGCCCTGTGCCATGGCCGGACTGGCCTTTCCATACCCCGTCACGACGATGTTCTGATAACTGTCGAGAGGGTACGACAGCTCGCGGCGTTCGGTGCGCACAATGAACAGCTCTTTGCCGCCCCGGTTTTCCAACGAGATCAGCTGACGGACCAGCGCGCGGGGCTCCACGCGGTCCACTGCCGCCTGAAAGATCTGCATGGCGTCGGCTCGCTTTGTCGGCATGAAACTCTCCTCGGAACTACGTCTCATGATCGGGCACGAACGCCCCGAGGTCAACCGATATTCACGGGCAACTGGAGCGGTGTTTCCCCAGCGGAAGGCAAGTCCGCTCCCGCAATGCCAAAGACCAGCCGGAGCACCTCGCCGACCTTTTCCACCGGCGTGATGTCGAGTTCGGCCAGAACCTCTGGCGGCAAGTCTTTCAGGTCACGAACATTGAGTTTGGGCAGCAGGATGCGCCGGATTCCGGCCCGGTGCGCAGCGATCAGCTTCTCCTTGATTCCCCCCACGGGCATCACCGCGCCACGCAAGGTCACCTCACCGGTCATGGCCAGTTTGCTGTCGACGCTGCGGTTGAGCACGAGACTGGCAATGGTGGTGAACAGCGCTGTCCCGGCGCTCGGACCGTCCTTGGGAATGCTTCCCGACGGCACGTGGATATGCAGGTCGGTGGCCTTGTAATCCCACGACGCCGCCAGGACGCCGAGCTGGCTGCGCACCAGGCTGAGCGCGATCCGCGCGCTCTCCTTCATCACGTCTCCCAGCTGGCCGGTCAGGATGAGCTGGCCCGAACCGGGCATGGCGGCGGCTTCAATAAACAGGATGTCGCCGCCCACCGGAGTCCAGGCCAAACCGGTTGCCACGCCCGGGGGCATGGCCGTTTCGGCAAGCTCGTGGTGGAAGGGTTTGTTTCCCAGCAGACCCTCGAGCTCACCGGCGGTGACCACCAGCGGCAGTTGGGAAGGCTCGGCGTTGATGACGTTCTCGGCGTTGACCCGGCACAACGTCATGATCTTGCGCTGCAACTCGCGCACTCCAGCCTCGCGGGTCCAGTCCCCGGCCAGTTGAAACAGGGTCTGGTCGTCAAAGCCCAGTTTGCCGGTCAGACCGTGGAGTTCGAGCTGCTTGGGAACCAGGTAACCCTTGGCAATGTGGAATTTTTCCTGCTGCGTATACCCCGACAAGGTAATGACTTCCATGCGGTCGAGCAAAGGCTGGGGGATGCTTTCGGTAGAGTTGGCGGTGGCGATGAAAAACACGTCGCTCAAATTGTAGGGCAGGTCGAGGTAATGGTCCTGGAAGGTATCGTTCTGTTCGGGGTCAAGCACCTCGAGCAGGGCGCTGGCCGGGTCACCGTTCCACCCCTTCACCATTTTGTCGACCTCG
>JFJP01041145.1_pt1 | contig 10159 bp, 3 predicted proteins | sample 431651 | NCBI WGS metagenome assembly JFJP01 (sample SAMN02602958, study PRJNA72255) | Microbial mat metagenome, whole genome shotgun sequencing project. | biome: fresh water; feature: sink hole; material: water; isolation source: purple microbial (photo- and chemosynthetic) mats found in... | reverse complement strand
CAGACTATTTAGACAAAGCGGGTTTGCTCACTGGCTATCTGATTATATTTGAACCAAAATCCTCGAAAGAAATTCCTTGGGAACACCGTATAAAATGGGATGAAACCGAATTTGAATACCGTGGTGTGAAACGTAAAATTACTGTTATTGAGATGTAATAAAACACGGCAGCGTCGCAAGACCTGCCGTTGTTTTATTCATCTGGTTTTCAAAACGATGCTCCAGATTTGTCGGGATAAACTAATGTCTAACGACAGCTTGTCCCTGCTTGTCCCGATTTATCGGGAATGGCATGTCTAATCCGCTTGTCGTCTTAACTTTCCAACGTCCTTCGGGACTTGGAAACGTTAAATATCGTAACTTTCCAACGTCCTTCGGGACTTGGAAACGTTAAACGCGCGTTAAACGCAAGTTAAACATTTATTTCTTAGAACGTGTCTTAGGTTGTGGTGGTTCCTTATCAGTATCCGTTTTTTGCTGAGGTTTTGCTTTCTCGTTCAACTTACGAACAACGGCAAACTTGGCTGCTGCCAATGCTTCGCGGTTTACTTTCTCGGTTATGCGACCACGGTTGAGGTCTTCAACCGAGAGATAGCCATTCATCAGCATCAGTTGCAACACCATGTTATTGATTTTAGTGTTATCGCTATATCCTGTTGCTTCATAAAGTTTATCGGTGTTGGCGTAAAACTCTTCGGCAAAATCGGGATTGTTGGGCAGGCTCATCAGTTGCTCATACGTTTCGGTAAAGCCATTCAACTCGTTGTTGATGTTTGGCGTAACCAACAAAGGACTAAACGCCTCATTTTTTGCAACCGGTTTGAAACCACGCAGTCGTGTAGCAAGGTCAACAGGTTTATTCAAATCGTCAATCCTTCTAAAATCAGCCCTACGCATTTCGTGTAATTGCGCAAGGAAAAAGTTGTAGCGAAAAATCTCGGCGCTTCGTTTATGGTTTACAAATATATGCGCATATTTTTCGTCAATCAGGTTATTCACCTTTTGTTTCATTTGGTTCAATTCCGGTCGCATAATGCGAACCTCGCGAATGAGTTTCAGAATATCTTCAGCTACTTTTTGTGGTCCGGTAATCTCTTTGCCCTTGCGCCCCAAATCGGTAGATAAAATGCCAAGCTGGATTCTACGTCCCTTACCCTTACCATCTTCGCCACCTTTGAGTATTTCAATCAGGTGCATTTTCGATTCGCGCTGCCCATCCTCCGCAATAAATGGTTGTCCGGCTGGGGTACTTGCCAAAGCATCATAAATATCGCTGAAAATAGAACGATCCAACACAAAATGATACTCTTTTTTATCTTCACCCGTATCTTTCACATTGTAGCACAACGCCACAAAACGGTTTTTAATAATATCGAAGTCAACCTTCTCAATCTGGTATCGTCCGCTAAGTTCTGGTTCAATCGCATTGCTGTATTTAAAACTTTTAGCAACAAAAATTTTACTCACCACCCATTCAATGTCTATCTTGTCCATCATTTTATACGACGAAGCAAGGTAATATTTGCCGGTATTTGCATCCTGATCCCAGTCGAGTATTTGATCGAGATAGTTACCGTGTTTGTCAATCACTTCCACCACATTTTTGAACGCCGTATAACGGGCAAGCGTGCGCTGGAAGCTGGGATTGTCGCCGCTGGTAGCTTTTTCTTTACGCTCACCATGCGAATCGCGATAGAGAATGAAGTTAGCCGGATTTTCGTAACGACGAATACCTGCCTCCTCTTTCGCATAATTTTGCGCAGTCAGCATAATATCAATTTTAAATGGCATGGAAATATCGCATAAACCGCTGATAGTGCTACGCGAATTTAAGTCTTCCACATTGCTATCGGCGCTACTGCTAAAGAGCGAGTAGTAATATTTTATGAAATCGGGATCGAAATCGGTAACGCGCGAAAAGTCGCCCAGCTCAGTGCCAACGCCATAGAGATTGCCGTCTTTGTCGGGAAAAACATGGAACATATCGCCCGCTATTTGTTTGATGGAGCGCACACCCGGCAAATCGTTTTTCAACCATTTGAGCATCATTGCAGCCAGCATTTCCGATTTACCAACACCGCTATCGCCATCAACCTGTACCACAAATATACAACCATCTTCGGCTTCGAGGGCAAACAACGATCCATGAATAGGCACACCGCCCAATTCTTTCACTTTTTCGTTGATAACGGTGAGGCGTGGTTTTTTAATGTTACCAAAATAGTCGCCTTTCTTTTTCAGTGGCGTAACTATGGTTTTGATGTTTCCGTTAGGTCCCGGAATATCAAAATAACCTACTTGTGGAAACGATATAACTTTCTCGGGCGCACCGTAGAACAGTATAACATCAGGAACGAATTTTTTCAATTCCTCCAATGTAATATCTTCATAGTTCAAAAGCCTGAAATTATCGGTCAGATACTTCATGTAGGCTTTCTGAATAATGTATAATTCGTTGATTAAACCACTTTTAACTATTTTACAACGATAATCACCCTCATCCATATTCTGTACAAACTGCGCGACGCGCTTTGCAAAAAACGACCAATCGGGGCGAGTATCCAAATGCTTGATGTATTCCTGCGGCGTAACACCCGGACGTTTCAAAGTAATCTGAATATCTTCACGTTTCGCCGAAACAGCACGGTCAACGCGGTGGAACGGAAACTCTCGTTTCTTGGCATCCGTAGCTATACGTGTGTGTGTTTGAACCGATTGCTCGGAAGCTATGACACCACATTTGCTCATCAAGTCATTTATCCATAGCAGGCTACCATTGTCGTACTTGTCTAATCCATTGTCGAGCGTAAAGTTACGATGTAGCGTAATGCCATGTTGTATCATTTCGTTGATGGAAGAGTTTTGTCGCTTAAATTCAGCTTTTACCCTTACTATCAAAGTGTGAATGTACTTGTTGTAATACTCGGTATGTTTGGTGCTGTTGATAATGTCAACAAAAAACTGTACAATTTTCCGTATATAAACGTGCAGTTGGTTATCTGGCACTTTGGCAAAACGGTGCAAATAAGCATCTTCGATGCTCCGCAAAAATTGGTTAGGCAGAACATCGTCCACAAATTGTTTGATTACCATCGAACCTTCATCGTCGTCGGTAGCAGCCAATTTTCCATCAAATAAAACCAATTGATCAACCACAGCCTGATCAAAGTTGTAGTTTTCGTACATCATGTAAAAATACAGCAGTTTATCGTTTGCTTTGAGTGGTGCTTGCAGTATTTTACTTTCTATGACCTTGTATAAAATACCGGCATATTCATGTGGTTTCAGCACTTTCAATTTTTGCGTATCGGGTGCGCGAAGTATTTTCTCAATGTATTGGTAAGTGTAATAATCTAAATTAAAGCTATCAACTGTCAAACCAACAATTTCCTTGAATTTTTCGCAAACCGAATACACTAAGGTTTGTCTGTCGGGTTCCACCGATTGCTTTCCGAACGGCAAATTGAAATGTAATAAAAGCTCCTCAATATGTTTTTTCATCAACCGGTTTACACCCTCAAGACGTACAATGTCGGCATACGGGTTTTGGGTGGCATCTAAAGCAAGTATCTTAACTTTGGAGTCCGAAAACAAAAGATGTTCTAATTCGATGAGTATCTCGGTCATAATGTTTTTTTCATCCGGATCGTCAAGCACATAACGGTTTGGCTGGTAATCGAGTTTATTTTCGATGTATTTCAGCAAGGTGGGTTTGCCATATTTCGCAATTACATAGTGAATATCAAGGTATTTGATTTGCGGAATACGTTTATAAATCTGAGGAAGCAAATTTTCGTACACTTTCGTAAATGCCAAACTTTTGATAAAGGTAACTAAGTCGCGGCACTGACCAACCTTTTCCGAAAACTCGAATAAAGATTTTTCGGAGTCGTGAATGGTATTGATACTCACACCACAAAGACTTGTTGGTGCATGATACAAAGTCTTTATATTGCTAATTTTAAGACTATTGTTTGCTGGCTTCGATACATCACGAATTGTTTCGTAATCATCAAGTACTTTGGCAATGTAATCTTTATCCGACGACGACCTAAATATTTCCTTTAAAATATCCTCTGTACGTTTGTCTTTATTGGTCGCCTTGTTTTTCTGCTCATAGAAAATCTCCCAATATTTCAAGAAAATTTTTAAAGCATTTTGTATTTCTTTCTTGAAAATGAGGTAACTTTCGGGCGTACCTTCAATATAATCGCCCAATGAAAACCTAACTGCGCCGGTGCGGTAAGGTATAATTGCGATGCCTCGTTCTTCGGCAAATTTTTTGGCGAATTTTTCAAAGTCCTGGTAAGAGAAAAAGTCATTGAGCACAATATTAAACAGGTATGAACCATCCGACTCCATAACTTTAACATAGTCTTTGCCTTCGATTACAGAATATGCAACCTCTTTAGCAATTTTCAACCGTTTGTTGGCTTCACTACGGAAATTTTTGTTTACCCTGAACTTGTCTAACTCTTTTATAAGTTGAGTTTTGTAGTAAGTAAAAAATGGTTCGCCGCGATATTTGAAATCGTCGGGCAAGCCCAGCACATCTAACTTATCGAGCGAAGTTAATTCGTTGAGCAAATAAATATGTAGCGGACTACCTTCAAAATTGGTATTGCGCTTAAATTTACGCTTACTGCCCGAATCGTGTATTTCGTTGATAATTAAATTTTCGATTTCGGATTTAATTTTATGGCGCGAAGCATTTTTGGGTAACGACTCTTCGATGTTGTCTTTCACTTTTTTTGCCAACTGTGCCAATTCGAGCGTATTTACCAGCATGTAAAGCGAGTTTGTATTTCCGCGCTCCACACTATATTGGTTGCGGGCAAAGTCAATCACTTCGCGTTTGGCAGGTGTTGACATGATTATACCCAGCCGGTTGCCGGTTGCACCCAGATTTTTGGTTGTCGAAAGTGAGGATACAACATTGATTTTGTTCAGCGAGGCAATGTTATTGATGATGTAGCGTGATAGAATCCTCCATTTGGGTTCTTCGGGATCGTCAATTTTTACACCGTCGTTGTAGGCTTCATCCAAGAAAAGCGTTATTTTGCAATTATTCAAAAACTTGAGAAACTTAATCAGGTCTTCGCTGTTGAAATCGCTGTAACCGGTCGGATTCATCGGATCATTGATCAAGATGGTAGTGTTTTCGCAGAAGCGATCCCATAAATTGCCCGTGTCGTCGAAAAGCTGAAAAGAATTTTTTATGCGTGTAAGTTTGTGCTGCAAACGGGCATAATCAATCCTTCCTTCCTCATTAAGCTCTATATCAATGTCGAATGGGTTGATGTCGAAGCGGTCTTCAGGAAACAAATCGCGGTATTCCCACGACGACTCTTGATTAAACAAAATGTAGGGCTTGGGCGACCACGCTTTATAGAGCAACAAATCGCGGATAATCATCTGGGCATCATCCGAAATTGAAGTTATGTCTAAATTGCCGAGATTACTCAAAAAATCTTTAATCATATTTTTTTCATCTTCGGTACGGTTGTCATAAGCATCAGCTATGCCAAGGTCAATCAAAAAGTTACGGAAGCGTCCACGATTATCTGCTTCGTTTTCGAGTTTGGTCAGGTAATCTTTATATTTTTCTAAAAACAGGTTTATACCAAAGTTTTTATGAAAATGAACGTGCAGTGTCCTGTCGTAATTGTTCGGAATTATGTCAATGATAGTCTTGCATTTATTAACAATATCTTCGCGCAAAGGTTTCAGTTTACGATGTTGCAACAGATATTCGCCATACATCCTTATTTGGTTGCGACCGCCACCTTCCACTATCGTCGAGAGAAAAGCTTTGCTATTACCGGAGTAGAAATACTCGCGGGTGCGCTGTTCGTATTCTTCAATCAAGTCGCTGTTGAGCTGTTTATGTTGCTCGGGGTGTTTTATTTTTAAAATCAATTCAATATAATCACGTAGGCGGGTAATCGTGTATTTATCTTTGAGTATCTGCTTAGAAAAATCGTCGAGTCGAAACAACATGATGTCTTTCGAAGGGCTATTGGCATCACCTAACTGCTCCAGTCGAACCTGTTGTAATTCTTCTTGATAAGTCTGAATTTTAAGGTTTACCCTGTCCCTGAAGTTGATCAGATTTTCGGTGTTCACCTTATCGAGAATTAAGCGTAGATTAACCTGTGTGTTGGCTAACGCACCTAATTTTTTTGTGTGAACTTTGTCGAGTGTATTGATAACTTTATTGTGGAAACAAAACACTAAACTGGTATTTGTGCTACGCGATTCGGGCGAATCGTCAACCATAATCAGGCGGGTGAGCAATGGAAACCACTTGTTATTGTTGAACACATTGCGTCGCATATTTTTCACCTTCACTACAATAATGCTGGTGTAGTCATCTTTCACCTGATCGTAAAGCGCATCTTCATCCGTAAATTCAATAACGCGAACATCGTGGCGCGAAAAAACTTCACCGGCTATCAGTTTGATGGCTGTTTCGGCAGTACCCGACACAAATGTGCGGATAAAACCATTCAACCCTTTGAAATTGACAGTTGACTCGGTGCGCGATAAAAAATATTTCTGTTCGGCACCGGTCGTATAATGCGAGCTTTGATGCACCATCTGGTCTAAAACATCGAGAAAATAATTCCATTGTGCCTCTTCCACATCGCCGGTTATACCTATTATATCTCTGAACTTGCGTAATTCGCGCACCGCATCGCCCAGTAGCAACTGATAAAACAGCTCGAGATGATGTGCCGTAACCGGAGGCGTACCCACCGAAAAATCGTGCGAATTGAGAACATTGATGGTTTGCCGCTTGAGCGTATCGTTGAGCGATTCGGTATCTATAAGGTTGTTCAGCTTATTCTTAAAAACTTGCCGCTTGGCGCTGTATTCAAACGCCTTTGAATTTTCGTGCGGATATATCATCAACGAAACGTCTGTATATCCGGGAATAGCTTCCTTCAATTCGAGGAGGTACTTGTCAATCTCCGCTTGTTGTTTAGCCGGATCAACAGGCTCCTCGTAACAGATACGAACCAGTGTTTTGAGGTTATCTAACACATTGTTCGGTAAGAAATTTTCTGCTCTTTCGCCTAAGGATGCGTAGAGGTTGATGAAGTCTTTGACTTCGTCGCGTAAATAAGCCTTTGGTTCGCCAATTAATTGCATAGTTTATATGATTTTTATCATTATTACGGGCTGCAAATATAGTGATAAGACGTTTGCCAAACTAAAATATTTTTATGGCTTTTTAAATTAATTGCAACTGTTTTTTTAAATCTTGTATATAAGCGCTGAAATATGTTGTAAAAACTTTTTTTTGGAGATCAGTGTTGGAATATTTAATTTTGTTCAAACAAAACAGGATAAAAAAAATGAGATTGCTATCATAGGTTTATAGCTTAATATACTTGAAATTATGAAAGTAACCACGACTGATGCAAAAGTGAATATTTCTCAAAATCCAAATGCGAATGAATTAAACCGGCAGAAAGCATTGATATATGCTTGGGGGAGATGGAGCGAAGCTAAAATAGAATTATCTGCTTTGTTTAAAAAATATAATGCAAAATCAATTTTAGAATTAGGTGAGTTTTTTAAAACCGATCAAAATGTTGATGCTAACGCATTATCCGATTATAAAAAGTATAAACTCTTGGTTATTTCAATAAATATATATGAACGATACATTAAAGCAAACTCGGATCACAATTCCGTTTCAGCCAAATTGGCAAAAAAATTTGATGCACCTGATGTATAACAAAATATACGGATTTGTGTACAACTGAAATTATTGTTTTCCTCTCACAAGTTAAGTTTTAGCTCTCATCTCACAACACCACTAACTAATTTCAATGAATAGGATATCGGTTAATCTTACTGCATTCCCAATAGAACTCCGTAACCTAAGTATCGGCTATGGTACTGGTTATCGGGCTAAAGTGTTGAATAAAGACATCAACTTAATGACACATTCCGGCGAGTTGATTGCTTTAATTGGTGCTAATGGAACGGGCAAAACCACGCTACTACGCACGCTTGCACGGCTGCAAACGCCATTGTTGGGCGAAGTGGTAGTCAATGGCAAACCAGCAAAGCAATATTCGCGATTAGCATTTGCGCGTATGGTGAGTTTTATCTCAACTGGAGTTGTTCCTGTTGATAATCTTACGGTTGCAGAGCTGATTGCTTTGGGTAGATATCCATATTCGGGTTGGTTTGGTGCGCTACGTGCCGATGACCGATTGGTTGTGAAAACAGCTTTGCAAAATGCTGGAATTGAGCATCTCGCCGACAGAAATATTACGGAAGTGAGTGATGGCGAGCGCCAACGCGCCATGATTGCCCGTACTATTGCGCAAGACACAATGGTTGTGGTGCTCGACGAACCTACCGCTTTTCTCGATATACCAAGCAAATACGCTATTATTAAACTGTTGCACGATTTGTGCCACAACAAGGGAAAGACGATTATTTTTTCGACCCACGATTTTAATCAGGCATTGCGTTTTGCCGATAAAATTTGGTTGATGAAACCCAATGAGATTGTGGAAGGTGCGCCCGAAGATTTAGCTCTTAACAATACATTTGAATCTTTATTCGATTCGGAAATGTTACAATTCAACCGCTTAACCGGTGAATTTGATATGGTACGCAATCGCGGACAACAAGTATCTATCGACACTAAAAAGTGCAACGACGCAACACTCATCACCTGGACACACAAAGCGCTCGAACGTGCTGGTTTTCTAATCACTTACGATGAAACTACCGGTATTGAAATACTACCAAAATCAATTGGCACACAAAATGAGTGGATGCTGCGATATGGGCAAACCACAGAAACCCACCATTCGCTCTACACTTTACTTAAATCGCTGAATACATTAGCCTAAGCTTTAAACTTTTCAATATTTCAAATACTGTCTAACAATAGTATCCAATCATTTCCATTTGCTTTCTCACCAGGTGGATCAAAGGTTTTTATGCCTTGGGCTTTGTATGTTCCTATTTTTATACTTTCACCATTACGCGGATTATACCAAGTGGCTTTTATCTTGTGCAAGTGCATTTTATCTAAGTTAATTTTTATAATACTGCCGTTACTTGTGTATATGAAAGCATAGTCTTTGCCTCTGGTAGCAGCAAGGTAATCATACTTTTCGCCCTGTTTATCGGCTATCAAATCCTGTGCAGGAATCCTGTCAAAATACGACCTCGACAACATCAGTTGCTTCAGGTATTTCATTTGCCTTGCTCCCGCAGCTTTTAGCGCATCCTTCCAATTGTCTTTTACACCATACGCAGGTTTTGTATCGCCTTCATTATGAAATTGCATGATAGCATTATTGCCATAAGTGAAACCACAACCGCCTGCAAAAACCGACCAATAAGCGTAACGTCGTACATCCGATTCAGTCCAATAAGGCTGGGTGTGGTCGTGAAGCCCCTGTGGAATACCTTCATACGAGGGTTCGCCATCCAATGTAGGCTTTGTTGGATTTTTTGCATAGTCATCCACTACATATTTCCAGTTGTCCTCGCCATAACAAAGTCCGAGTGTGTCCTGGTCGTATCTGCGATGCCCTGACTGGAACATGTTAAAATCGAGCCATGTCTCGTTGTGAAACCATTTTGAGGATTGGGTTCTGCCGAACGGATGGAAAGTAATGAGTTGTTGCGGACTGGTTTGTCGTATGGTCAATCCGATTTTTTGCCAAATGGCGGTGTAGTCGCTACCCTTTATATCGCCACCATTCAACCATATAACATTGGGCTTGTCTTTATATCTTTCTGCCAGCCATGCGGCATATTTTCCTGCCTCTTGGCTTGAAACACTGCCATTTTTGACATTGGAACCCCAAACAGGAACCAGCGCCATATACAAACCTTTTTTTTGTGCCATGTTTATCAGGTAATCAACATGATCCCAATAGTCGTACTGTACGGGATCATCTGGTGAATTTCCTTGTGTAGTGAACGGATGGTCAATATGGCAGTTTATTAATGCAGAATCTCCGTAGAAATTTACAGCTTTTTTAACATCATGCAACACCATCACCTGTATTACATTAAATCCTTTTTGCTGCCTATCTTCAAAATATTTTTCTGCGTCTTCGCGGCTTAGCTTTGCAAAAAGCAACCATCCGGTATCGCCTAACCAAAAAAACGG
>JFJP01041144.1_pt1 | contig 10160 bp, 5 predicted proteins | sample 431651 | NCBI WGS metagenome assembly JFJP01 (sample SAMN02602958, study PRJNA72255) | Microbial mat metagenome, whole genome shotgun sequencing project. | biome: fresh water; feature: sink hole; material: water; isolation source: purple microbial (photo- and chemosynthetic) mats found in... | reverse complement strand
GTTTCATTGAACCTGTTTGTACAGCAAATTTTGCTTTGGCTTGAAGGAAATCAATTTCAGCAAGGAATGCATATGCTTGCTTTAGCTCATCAATATAAGGTCTGATATCATTTGCAAATAGAGTAAGAATTTTTATAATTTCTCTTTTTTCTGCATATTCCAATTCCCGCACCTCATTATTTAGCTCCACTACCTCGGCTGGTTCAATAAAAGAAGTTTTTCCGGTTGCCGATTCGTCATGAATGATTCCTTTCAGTTTGCGTTTATCTGAAGCAAAAACGGGAATTACCAAACGACCATCTCTCATAGATGGACCCGACTCAGCGTCAGTCCAACCATTAGCCTGTACCTCGCGTAAAATAGAATGAATACGTTTATTAATTTGTTGCGTTACCTCCGACATTCTTCTTCGAATACCCAATAAGTCAGGTGATGCATTGTCCTTAATTTTCCCATGCTGAGAAATAATTTGATCAATTCTGGATACAACATAAGGAAAAAAAGGAACCGTACCAACTAATTTAAGTAAGTTCGGATATTTATTATCTTCACGAGATTTAAAAAAATGAATTAAAGATTTAATAGTATCTAGAGAACGCTTAAGATCAAAAACATCCGTTAGGTCAGGAAAAGACCCCTCTATACGAATACCATCTAAAATTCTCCGGACATCAATATAATGAGAAATTGGGAAATCATTCTCAAACATTATTATATCCTTAAATTCATTCAATCGATTTAGTTCAGCCTCAAGAGAGATGATATCAGACATGAAAATCATTTCATCTACTTTATCATGTCCCATGGTAGATAGACAAAGCTCTTTCAGACGTTTTCGAACAACTGTAAACTCAATTTTATCTTCAAAGTTTTGAGGATAAACCATTTTTGCTATTTTTCTTCAATTACAGTTTTGTCATGACTGGCGTTATTATTAAAAGCTTCCGTTTTTTGCTGTAATTCTAAAGTACCTTTATTGATAATAGAAGGTTTTAATAAAATAGCAGGCACCATTTTTTTGTGGTTATCAATGGTAATGCTTGTATTTTCAATTTTCTTATTCCTTCCTAATTGTAAAGCCACTTCAACAGCTGCTTTAGCGAGTTGCTCCATAGGTTTTGTTATGGTTATGGTTTGCAGATCTTCCGCAATATATCTTAAAGCTAAAGAATCGGCATCCTGACCAGCCACCAGTACTTTTCCATTCAAACCCCTTTCCTGCAATGCTTTAATGGCTCCATTTGCTAAATCGTCATTACCACAAATAACAACATCAATTTTATTTTTGGTAACATTCAAACAAGAATCCATTTCAGCATAACCTTCTTCTTTTTTCCATGCTTTAGAAAACACATCATAAACTAATTGAATATCGCCTTTTTCAATAAAAGGTTGCAAAATCCAATTCTGCCCCAACCTTACAAAATAGGAATTATAATCTTCCATTGGGCCGCCGATTAAGGCATAATTTCCTTTAGGCTGGCGTTTTATTAGATAATCAGCTTGTAATTCACCCACTTTTATATTATCAAAAGAAATATAAGCATCTAAATCGCAATTTACAATTAAACGATCATAAGCAAGAACCTTAACATTTAAAGCATGAGCTGCATCTACAATTTCTGCTGCTTTTTCTCTATTTACGGCAACAACAACCAATACATTCACACCCTTATCAAGAAGTTTTTTGGCTTGATCTACTTGCAAATTGGCATCGCCCAGAGCGGATTCAACCAAAACTTCAGCACCAGCATTTTGGGCTTCCTGAATAAAGTACGCCCGATCTTTTACCCAACGTTCCTGAAGATAATTATCCATTAGCAAACCTATTTTTACTTTTTTTTCATTTCCACATGATAGAAGCATGGATGTTAAAAGCAAGATTAAGAGCTTTAATAAAGAGATTCGTTTCATAACTATAATATTTTACTTATTAAACTTAGGTTTTAACTGTAACAATTTAAAATAGAACGAATATACCAATGCAGTTTCCTTATGAGCTTCAAAACGCCCCGAAGCACCACCATGACCGGCATCCATATTGGTATGTAATAACAATAAATTGGAATCTTTTTTGAGTTCACGTAGCTTAGCCACCCATTTAGTAGGTTCCCAATACTGAACTTGAGAATCATGTAAACCACTAGTGACTAGCATTGCGGGATATTCCTTTGAAGATACATTATCATAAGGAGAATAAGACTTCATATAATGATAATAATCCTTATTATTTGGATTACCCCATTCATCGTACTCGCCTGTGGTTAGAGGAATACTCTCATCCAACATAGTAGAAATAACATCCACAAAAGGCACTTGAGCAACCACAGCTTTGAATAAATCGGGGCGCATATTTATAACAGCGCCTATTAGAAGTCCGCCAGCACTGCCACCTTGAGCAAACAAGGACTTAGGACAGGTATATTTTTGCTTGATAAGATATTCAGCACAATCGATAAAATCATTGAAAGTATTCATTTTATGGAGCAACTTACCATCTTCGTACCACTCTCTACCATATATCTGACTCCCTCTGATATGGGCAATTGCAAAAATAAATCCACGATTCAAAAGGCTTAAACGAGGGGAACTGAACATAGGATCAACATTATGGCCATAAGAACCATATCCGTATAACAATAGAGGATTGGTACCATCTAAAATGATTCCTTTTTTATATACGATAGAAACAGGTATCATCTTGCCATCTCTTGAAGGGACAAACAATCTTTTAGCTTCATAATCATTTGGAGAAAATGCACCTAATACTTCTTGTTGTTTTTTAAGAACCTTCTCATGAGACTCCATATTATAATCAAACGTAGAGGCAGGTGTAGTTAAAGAAGTATAACCATATCTAAGCCAAGCAGTGTTAAACTCAGGATTATGCCCCATAGCAGCAGTATAATCTTCTTCACCAAAATTAATATAATCAACTTGATCAGAGAACCATTTATTTATTCTGATCTGCATCAGACCATTTTTGCGCTCAGCAACCACCATAAACTTATCAAAAACATCAAAATCTTCAATCATAACATCAGGGCGGTGCGGGATGATCTCTTTCCAATTTTCCTTAGTAGTTTTATCAATAGCCGTAGACATTAAACGAAAATTTTTTGCTTCCCAATTGGTCATGATATAGAAACTATCAGCATAATGATCAAGAGAATACTCATGGTCTGATTCCCTTTTCATAAATAGACGAAAAGGATTAGAAGGCTTGTAGGCATCCAGCATCCAAAATTCTGTAGAGATTTTATTCTCTGATTTTATGAAAATATATTGATCTGATTTACATTTATAAGCCATACACGAAAAAGTTTCATCGGTTTCAGTATAGACTTCTACATCAGGTTTATCTGAACCAATTATATGGCGCATTACTTTATATGATCGTAAAGTGTTTATATCCTTTACTGAATAGAAAAGGGTTTTATTATCTTCAGCCCATTCTGCAAAGCCAATAGTGTTTTCAAAATTAATATCTAAATGAACTCCGGTTTTAATATTTTTCACTTTGATATTATATAAGCGACGTCCAACAGTATCGATACCATAGGAAACATATTTATTATCTGGAGAAATATTAATTCCAACCACACTACAAAATTTACTTCCAGCAGCAAGTTGATTAACATCAATCAAAAGCTCCTCTTCATTTTTTAAAGTGTCTTTTTTCCTACAATAGATAGGGTACTCTTTAGCTTCTTCAAAACGGGTGTAATAGTAATATCCTGAGCTAAAATAAGGAACTGATTCATCGGTTTGTTTAATTCTACTAATTATTTCTTTAAATAGATCTTCCCGCACCTCTTTATAATCAGACATTACATTATCTAAATATGCGTTTTCATCATTTAAATAGTCAATAACTTTAGGATTTTCCCGATTGTTCATCCAGAAATATGGATCTACGCGTTTATCTCCGTGAATTTCGAGTATTGTATCATTTTTTTCAGCGATAGGTTGCTGCATCATATCATTAAATTTATTTTTACATGAATAAAATATTCCTCCGAGGAAGATCAAAATAGCTATCCGAAACAAATAAAATCGGGGCATCATTTTTTTTTCCACAAAGTAAGCATTTTATTTGTTAATTACACATTCTTCATTGATAAATTAATCCTTTTGCGAGGCACATCTACTTCAATTACCTTAACCATAACCTGTTGTTGTAGCTTAACCACTTCAGCGGGATCAGATACAAATTTATTAGTTAATTGCGACACATGCACCAAACCATCTTGCTTAACTCCAATATCTACAAAAGCGCCAAAACGAGTGATATTAGTAACAATACCCGGAACCAGCATACCCACTTTAACATCATCGATGCTATGAATATCATTAGAGAACTCGAAAGATTTTAATTGTTCTCTAGGATCTCTGCCTGGTTTTTCCAGCTCATGAAGAATATCTTTCAAAGTAGGAAGCCCTATTTGTTGGTTTACGTATTGGTTTATATTTATTTTTGTTCTTAATTCCTTATTCTTTAATAAATCGTCGATACCTGCATTTAAATCCTGCGCCATTTTTTCCACAACACTATAACTTTCGGGGTGGACTGCGCTATTATCGAGGGGATTTTTAGCGCCAGGAATTCGAAGAAAACCTGCAGCCTGTTCAAAGACTTTTTCGCCCATGCGGGGAACCTTCATTAATTGTTTACGCGAAGTAAACTGTCCGTTTTCTTTTCTATAAGAAACGATATTTGCGGCTAATTGCGGACCTAAACCAGATACGTACAAGAGTATATGTTTGCTTGCAGTATTTACATTTACGCCTACCTTATTAACGCAAGACTCAACCACCTGATCAAGAGATTCCTTGAGGTGGTTTTGATCAACATCGTGCTGATACTGACCAACCCCAATAGACTTAGGATCAATTTTAACCAATTCGGCAAGAGGATCCATTAGTCGTCGCCCAATAGAAATAGCACCTCTTACGGTTAGATCCTCATTAGGAAATTCTTCTCTTGCAACATCAGAAGCACTATAAATAGAAGCACCGCTCTCACTTACCATAAATATTTTTACCTCATGAGGAAATTTTATTTTTTTTACAAACTCTTCGGTTTCACGACCAGCAGTACCATTTCCAATTGCAATAGATTCTATTTTAAAATCTGCAACCATATTACTCACGATAATTTCAGCCGACATAGCATCTTTTTGAGGAGGATGCGGGTAAATGGTATCATTTTGAATGAAATTACCTTGCGCATCCAAACAAACGACTTTACAACCCGTTCTGAAACCTGGATCGATTCCCATCACTCGTTTTTGGCCCAAAGGAGGTGATAATAATAATTGCCTTAAGTTTTCGGAAAAAACTTTAATTGCCTCCAAATCTGAACGCTCGCGAGCGTCGGCTCGAATTTCGTTTTCAATTGAAGGACCCAATAATCTTTTGTACGCATCTTCAACCGCATCAGCAACTAGTTCCGAAGACTTATTCCTTGACTTCACAAAAATGCGCATCAATATATCCAAGGCTTTATCAGCATCAGGTGCAACAGAAACCCTCAGAAAACCTTCCTCCTCTCCTCTTCTAATAGCTAAATAACGATGCGAAGGGCATTTTTTAATAAACTCAGAAAAATCAAAATAATCGCGGTATTTGATACCCTCTTCATCCTTTCCTTTAACCATAGCGGAATAGATGACCGCTTCATTCAGAAATAATTTTCTCAAGGCATTTCGGGAAGTAATATCCTCACTGATCCATTCAGCAATAATATCTAGCGCACCTTTAATGGCATCATCAGAATCTTTAACTGCATCGTTAATAAAAGACTCGGCTTTTAAATCCACATCAAAATTTGTTTGATCAAAAATCATTTTTGCTAGTGGTTCAAGCCCTTTTTCACGGGCAGCAGAAGCACGGGTTTTTCTTTTAGATTTATAAGGCAGATACAAATCCTCCAATTCATTCATAGAATACACTGATAAAATCTTCATTTTCAATTCATCAGTAAGCTTACCTTGCTCTTCCACCGATTTTAAAATACTTTCTCGCCTTTTCTCCAATTCAATAAAGCGGAGCATCATAGAATTAATCGCAGCAATTTGCACTTCATCAAGACTACCTGTGAGTTCCTTTCTATATCGGCTAATAAAAGGAATTGTAGCACCTTCACTTAATAGTTGAATTGTACTTTTTACCCGCACCTCAAGTATATTAAGTGCATCTGCAATTAGTTTTATATGCTTTTCGTTCATGAAATAAATTATAGATTTTAGTAATGATTATTTCAACCGGAGCAATGCACTTTGCATTCTGTTCATGGCAATATCTAGCTGTTGATCATCAGTTGCGTATGCTATTCTAATACAATTATCATTTCCAAAACCAGAGCCCGCAACTGTTGCTATGTGGGCATTCTCAAGAAGATATAAAGCCATATCGTCAGAATTGTTAATGGTAAAAACACCATCTGACTTTCCAAAGAAGCTGCTAATATCAGGAAATACATAGAACGCTCCATCGGGGATGTTGCAAATAATTCCATCTATTTTATTCATCCAATTCATCATTAGATCACGGCGACGCAAAAATGCTAAACGCATGGATTCAACCAATGTTAAATCGCCATTTAAAGCCGCTACAGCTGCTTTTTGAGCAATTGAACAAGCGCCAGTAGTAATTTGTCCTTGCAATTTATTACAAGCCTTAGTGAGCCATTGAGGAGCAGCTAAATAGCCAATACGCCAGCCAGTCATAGCAAAAGCTTTTGACACCCCGTTAACTAAAACCACACGATCTTTCATTTCTGGGAACTGAGCCATGCTAGAATGTTTTCCTACGAAACTAATGTGTTCATAAATTTCATCGGCAATCACCATAATGCGAGGATGCTTAATTAAAACATTGGCCAATAATTTAAGCTCATTATAAGAGTATACCGCACCAGTAGGATTGGAAGGCGAGCAAAGAATGAGGGCTTTAGTTTTTGGAGTAATGGCCTTAGCCAACATTTCAGCAGTAATTTTATATCCTGTATCCAGGCCAGTATTAATCACCACATTAACACCATTAGCGAGACGAACCTGTTCCATATAACTTACCCAATACGGAGCAGGCACAATTACTTCGTCACCCTCATCAACCAAAGCAAGAATAGCATTGGCTATAGCATGTTTAGCACCCACAGTAACCAATATCTGAGAGGGTTGATATTCTAATTGATTATCTGATTTTAACTTTTTTATAATGGCCTGAACCAAATCGGGATAACCCTGCACGGGCGAATAGAAAGTATAATTTTGCTCCATGGCTTTAATTGCAGCATCCTTGATATATTGAGGTGTAGGAAAATCGGGTTCGCCTACACTTAAATTAATAATATCAACACCCATAGCTTTTAGCTCTGAACTTTTCAAATTCATTGCAACAGTAGCCGATTCAGCCATAACAGAAATTCTGCTAGATAACAAGTCCATAAATAAATTTTAATTATAAGACAAAGAAAAGGATTTTTTTCAGTTTATGCAAGTGCATATCAAACATCCTTATTAATGTTATGCGGATTAAAATAGCCAATATGAACCTGAGGATACTTATTGCGCATGTGTCTATACCAATTAATTAAACCAATAGGTTTTTCATCAATTGAATTGAGGCCCATCTTAGTGATAAATAATTGAGGGTCGAAATTAAAATTTCGAGCCTGAATCAGATTAATACCATGAGTTTGAATAATATTCTCCAGCGCATTCATTTCAGAAGGTAAGTCGGTGAAACCGGGGAAGATGAAATAATTTAGAGAGACCCATTTATTATATTTTCTGGCCATTTTCAGCGACTCAATAACATCATTAAATTGGTAGCCAACAGGTCGGTAATACTGATTGTAATAATGAGGCTGGAATGAATTGATACTAATTCTTAAACTATCTAAACCCGCACGGCAGAGACTTTCAATCTTATCGGGGCGACTGGCATTAGAATTTAGGTTTATGATACCTTTTGAAGTTTGATTACGAATGAGGATTATGGCTGCTTCTAAAACATCTGCAACCATAAGAGGTTCACCCTCACAACCCTGACCAAAACTCACAACGGATTTGGGGGCATTTTCGAGATGAGAAACCGCAATTTCGGCTATTTCATCGGGAGTAGGGATAAAAGTTAAACGGTGCTGAGGGGATGTTATGCCGGAATCTTTAGATTGTTCGCTTATGCAGCCTACGCAACGTGAATTGCAACCAGGACTCGACGGAAGAGGTGCCTCCCAACGCGACATTACATAATTTCTGGCGGCAGGGCAGCAATACTGCTTCACACAATTTTCGATCAAGTGCACTACCAAACGATTATGAGAATATTTCTTTAGAAAAGAATTGGCATTTTTAGTAATCAACTGATTATTGAAATGTTTTGCATCTTGTCTTTCATCTTCATCAACGCGGATTGCGGTGACATAAAATTTATTTTTTCTCCATCCAACGGCGGTATAACAGAAAATGGGCAGATCAACCGCAGCCTCTAATTTTAAGAACGACGCATGCAGAAACTGCATATGAGCAGGAGCCACAAAAGCCGCCACAGCAAATACTTCTTCACCTTGATATTCTGTTAAAGTCACCAATTCATTTTTCACAGGATCAAAACCGATAGGTCGGCGACCAGGCAGAATAAACAATTCAGAACCATCGGGCATAGGAATTAATTCATCCTGAGTAGGGAGTCTAACCTCAGATACGCTGGTCCCCGTCATTAATAAATGGGGGATTTCAAAAATCTCACCTTGTTTGTTACAAACAAGCAATAAAGGGGTATTGAAGGCATTGCTATTAGAGCCCTTAACATTTTTATTCATCCGTAATAATTTGAATCAAAGATAAGAAGAATCGGGATCATGCAGGTAATGTGCAGTATTTTTTATCACGATTTCGATTTAAAAATAATCCGTAATGATTGGTCGTAGGTGAAATAATTCCAAAACCAATTGATAAAAATCATCAAACGGTTCTTAACGCCAACAATGGCAAAAAGGTGAATAAACATCCAAAAAAGCCATGCGATAAAGCCCTGAAAACGGATAAAAGGGAGATCGACCACGGCAAGATTTCTGCCCACAGTAGCCATAGACCCGAGGTTTTTATAGTGAAATGGCTTCCAAGTGTAGCCATAAAAATCTCTTTTAAAATTTCCGGCCAAATTTTTAGCCTGTTGGATAGCCACCTGAGCCACTTGAGGGTGACCGTAAGGGAAATTTTTCTCTGTCATGTGCGCTGCATCACCAATGACAAAAACATCTTTCAGCCCAATTACACGATTATATTCATCCACCAAAATACGATTGGAAGCCCCTGAGAGATAAGATTCCATGCCATCGGGCACACATCCTTGAACACCACTGGTCCAAATTAAAGTATTGCTCAATATTTTCTCTCCTTTATTTGTTTCAACAATATGACCATCATAATCGGTAACACGAGTACTGCAAACTATTTCAACACCTAATTTTCTTAGGTATTGAAGTGCCTTTTTTGAAGCCGAATTTGACATGGTTTTTATCAAACGATCATTTGACTCTATTAAAACAATACGCATCAATTTAAAATCGAGCTCAGGATAATCTTTTGGAAGCACAAAATTTTTCATTTCAGCAATGGCACCGGCAAGTTCAACACCAGTGGGACCACCACCTACAATTACTAAAGTCATGAGAGCAACCAACTCATTTTTGTCTTCAGTAGCAATGGCCTTCTCATAATTTTCTAATATTTTATTTCTCAGTTCCATTGCTTCAGTAACAGTTTTCATGGGCATTGAAAAATACTTAACATGCTCCATGCCAAAAAAGTTAGTAACCGCACCTGTAGCAATTACAAGATAATCAAAATTAATAACACCAATATTAGACCATAATCTTTTGTTAAGCGTATCAACAGATTGAACCGTAGCAATTCGAACATGAATATTGTTTTGCTTTTGAAAAGCCTTGCGAATAGGAAATGAGATAGCACTTGCCTCTATACCGGCAGTAGCAACCTGATATAATAAAGGCTGAAACTGGTGGTAATTATGTTTATCAATCAGTACCACTTGATAATCGTGCTGACGAGTCAATTCCCTTGCCAATTTCAATCCACCAAAACCTGCACCAATAATAACAATTCTTTTGTTTCCTGTTTCAGGAAGAT
>JFJP01041143.1_pt1 | contig 10160 bp, 9 predicted proteins | sample 431651 | NCBI WGS metagenome assembly JFJP01 (sample SAMN02602958, study PRJNA72255) | Microbial mat metagenome, whole genome shotgun sequencing project. | biome: fresh water; feature: sink hole; material: water; isolation source: purple microbial (photo- and chemosynthetic) mats found in... | reverse complement strand
CGCTCCCTTTCCGGTTACCCGCACCGGCAATAACTCCCATAGCTGCCTGCTGATAACATTGGTACAGTAAATCAACAGGAACCAGTTGAGCCCGATTATCAGCGGGGTGTTCAACAGGGCCGGTCCCAGAGCCTTTCCGTAGGTGTAATGTCCGAATATCTTTCCTGTGTTTACCCCGGCTGCTTCAATTAGGAATGATGCAACGGCAATCACAAGACCCATTATCATGACCCTCCGGGAAGGCATCTGACCATAGAAGAGATAGGCAGCTGCAAACAGCAGGTTAAGGGGTGTGATGATGATAAACAGGTCGCGTGTGAAGGGAATGAGCATCCCGGCCAGACCCACACCGTAGACCCAGATAAGGATCTCAGTTGAATTAAGGATGCGTCTTCCTCCTGTCATCGATCTGCAGGGGGTATCATGTCACATGCAATCTTTGCTGACGCGAGACAAAGCGGGATGCCACCTCCCGGATGAACTGACCCTCCTACAAACCACAGGTTCTGATATCTGCTCTTCACATTGGGATGGCGCCTGAATGCGGAAAAACGGCTGTTGGAGCTGCTGCCATACAGGGCCCCGCGATGTGACGCCGTAAGCTTCCCTATCAGCGGCGGATCAAGCACTCTCTCCGCCTCAATGGAATCTGCTACCTGTAAGCACAGCCTCCTGCTGACCTTGGCAATAATATCCTCACGTGCCTGGCTGACTACCTTTGCCCAGTCCTGCCCGCTGTCATACGGGACATTGATCATGACAAACCAGTTGTCCTTACCTGCCGGAGCATCGGATTCAACAACCCTTGATGATGCAAAGAGATAGACAGTGGGGTCATGGCTCACCTCCCCCTTACCAAGGGCTTTGAACTCCCCGGGATAGTCTGATGAGAAGAATATATTATGCAGATCGAGCTCTTCAAACCTCCTGTTCATGACCCAGTAGAAGATGAGCGCCGAGGAGCTTCTCTCCTGACGCTCCTGCCTGCGTGCCTGCCTCTCCTCCTTCATCAGGTTCCTGTAGAAAGGAATTACATCCACATCAGATACAACAACTTTTGCCGGTATTATGCCGTTCGTTGTTTCAATCCCCGTAACCCTTCCATTCTCCTTCAGAACTGACAGCACCGGCTCACCGTAATGGACGGTAACCCCGCACCGCCTGGCGAGTCCGGAGACTGCCGACACTATGTCATGCATTCCCTTCTCCGGGAAATAGGCCCCAAGGTTGTGCTCAAGGTGAGCTATCACATTAAGTGTACCAGGAGCACGGTAAGGGCTTGACCCGTTGTATGTTGCGTACCGGTCGAAAAGCTGTATCAGTCTGTTGCCGTTAAAATGCCTCTTTATCACCTCATGCATGGTGGAGAAGGCATTCAGCTTCCGGAAATTGCGGGCTACATTCAGCGACTCGGGCTTCCGGAAGTTGTCAAGCTGGTAAAAGGGTGAAAAAATGAAAATATTTGCAGCAAGATCATACAATTCAGCGCACTCATCGAGGAAGGCGATCACATTCTCACGCGGTTCCCCTGTGACACTCTCTGCTTCTGCTGCAAAACGCTCCCTGTCCGTCCAGGCATTAAGCAGGCTGCCGTCGTCGTAGAAGTACCTGCACGACGATTGCAGGGTGATATAACTGAAGTGGTCACGCGGATTCTCTCCGGCAAGGCTAAAAAGCTCATCAACCAGTGAGGGAAGAGTGAAGAGCGACGGGCCCGTATCAAAACGGCAGCCGTTCAACAACAGCTCTCCTATCTTGCCTCCGGGCTCAGGATTCATGTCGTAAAGGTGGGTGTCGTAGCCTTTGACCGCCAGCCTGACAGCCGTTGCCAGACCGCCAATCCCTGCCCCTATAATTACTGCCTTTCCCTTCATAATTTTCTTTCAGATCAGACCTGTGATGTCAAAAATCACTGCTTTTAACAGCAGCAGAAGCTTCCTTCCGTCGGATATCCTGAATCGCCTGCCGGTAACCTGTTCCGGCGGTGTCTTCCTGATCTTGCTGAAGAGTGCAAGATAATATGAGTAAGCCAGGTAGACTCCCCGCCGACTGCCGCGGTCAAGCTTCCTGATGCCTGTCAGGGCATCACGGAACTCAGCGGCTATATCATTCTCTATCATTTTCTTATCTTCCACGGTGAATTTATTGAAATCGACTCCCGGGAAGTATATCCTGCCGCGGACAACATAATCGCTCCCTATATCCCTCAGAAAATTGACCTTCTGGAATGCCGAGCCGAGCTTCCTTGCCGGCTCCTTCAGACGGTTGAACCGCTCAGGGTCATCATAGCAGAAAACCCGTAGACACATCAGGCCCACTGCCTCGGCAGATCCGTAAATGTACTCCTTGTAGCTCTCCTGATCATGATTCTTCTTATCTAGGTCCATCTCCATGCTCCACAGGAAAGCATCGATGAACTCATTGTCTATCTTGTACTTATTCACCGCCCACTGAAAACTGTTCAGCACAGGGTTCGTGCTTATGCGGTCTGTGACAGCTTCCGCAGTGTCACGCCGGAACCTGTCAAACATCTCCCTCTGACGCTGATCGAAGAAGGTATCCACTATCTCATCCGCCAGGCGTACAAACCCGTAGATGGCATATACTGCATGGCGGTGCCGTGGAGCCAGCATCTTTATTCCCAGGGAGAATGATGTACTGTAGCCGCAAGTAACCTCACGGCTGCACTTCAGGGAGATTTCATCATATAGAGTCAACTTCATTGTCAATTCTCTGAACTGTTAGTTTTGAGCTTATGATAACCATGGGCAACCCGGTGCCGGGTACTGTTGAAGCGCCTGTATACCAAACATTTGAGAATACCTCATCCTTATTTGACGGACGGAATCCTCCCACCTGGGTCATCTTGTGCCCCAGTCCCAACCCGCTACCGCGGTACAGTCCGAACATGTTTTGCCAGTCAACGGGGTCAAGCACCACTCTTGTCATCAGGTTAGCCTCCACATTGTGTCCGGTACGCTCGGAGAGGTCACGTATAACCCCATCGGCAATTCGGTCCCTGTCACTCCAGTCTGGTTTAAACCTGAGGTCAGGCACAGGCACCAGGATGAATATATTCTCACAGCCATCGGGGGCACTCTGCGGATTAAAGATAGCGTTGGCATTAACATAATAATAGGGTTTATCCAGGGATACCCTGTTGCGAAAAATCCCTTTCGAGTAACTCTCGTAATCCCTGTCACCGAGGAAGTAATTATGATGATGGATATTCTCCATTTTGCCCTTCACCCCGAGATACATTGTGAATGGCGCCAGGGTCCACTGCATACGGTCAAGCTTGCTGTCACTGAATGCCGGACGGTGAAATACGCGTCCACGGAACATGGCAGCATCTGCATTCACAACAAATATGTCACCCTCCCACCTCTTTCCGGTTGTGTCAATGAATGCACGGTTTCGTTTTCCATCGGCTTCGAAGCCCGCGACAGTGACATTATAATGTATCTGTATCCCGGCCTTCTCAGCCTCGCGGACGAGGCCCTCGACAATACGGTACATGCCGCCCTCCACATTATGATAGCCGTCATGGACCATCTCCGTATAGCTGAGCAGGGTATAGACTGCAGGAGTATCGAACGGCGTGGCTCCGAGGAAGAATGAGACGAGGGAGAATATCACCCTGACCTCGTAGGAGTTGAAGTAGCGGCTCATCTCTCCCCATACCGAACGTAATATTTTTGGTACATGTCTTACCGGAAGCTTTGTCATCTGGAAGATGAAATCAGGCAGTGAGGTAAAGTTCTTTGACAATACCCCCTTTTCTATATCATTAAACAACCTGCCGGAGGATGCAAGAAACCTCTCCATACGGTCGCGGAAACCCGGTTCAATAGATTCAAATTGCTCCGTCAGCCGGTCGAGATCACGATAAATGATGTAATTCCTGGCGCTGCCCCTGAAACTGACATGGTAAAGCGGGTCAATCTGCACGAACCTGAATGGCATCTCAATCCCGGCATCCTTCACAAACTCGTCAAAGTGATAGCTCATGCTGAAGAATGTGGGTGCCATATCGAATGTAAACCCGGCCGAGGTGAGCTGGTTGAGCCTCCCTCCTGCCTGACTGTACATCTCGACCATCTCCACGTCATAGCCTCTGCGGCTCAAGCGCAGTGCCGTAGCCAATCCTCCCAGTCCGGTTCCTATAATTAATGCTTTTCTCTTAGTCATACAAGCAGGCTAATCAATTTAATCTATTTTCAACTGCAGGCAACAATTCATCTCTCACCCACTGGAAAGCGGGTTCTCTTTTCAGGGCTCTCAAGTATGCCTCACGGGCGCCTTTGTAATCTTCCATTTTCTCAAGCAGCTGTCCGAGCAGGACCATGGTGTTGAGGTATCTCCAGTTACAGTCTGCGAGTCCTTTGTCAGCTTCATACAGCCGCAGGGCCTCACGGTAAGACGCAGCGGCTTTCACCTTTGAGCCGCCGGTGAAGGCAGGCATGTAGGCCTCGGAATTTGCCTTTTCAATCCACACTGCCGCGTTGTTATCGCCAGACTCTATGGTTATATGCAGCTGTTTCAGCGCCTTGGGGCCAATAGTTACAGCCCGGGCCGGATTCAGGCCTATACGGAAGCCAAGCAACGATAATTTGAATGCTTCCGTCTCAGCTTTGTATTCAGGGAAAGTTGCAAGGAGCTCAATATCTTTTTCAAAGGCATCGATGAGAGGTCTGGCGGCATCCTTGTCTCCCGTCCCGAGGAGGAAGCCAATATAACCATACCTGGCCTCGGCCAGAGTATAAAGGGTACATGATGCCGGCTCACGGCGGTAATCTGCCTGCAGTTCGTCTATACCCTTCTTCCACAACTGCATGTCGCCAATTATGTAGCCCCTGTATATGGTGCAGCTGCTGCAGTCTGACACTGGCATGGGTGATCCTGACAGAAAGAAAGATATAAACATCAGCAGAAATATGATTATCCATTTCATCTCACTCTTCTTCCTTTCCACTCATAGCTCTTTGCAATTGTTTTGGTCACTGCCACAGCAGCAATATGATAGAACGCCCAGATACCTGGAAGCAGCCACCGCAAGCTCTCTGTAACCCTCTGTCCGCTGGTTATTGCTATCATCGCGTTCAAAGATACAACCATCAACAGATATGAAACTAAAAAATACCAGGGCAGGAAGAGTAAAACAACCCAGCCCGCCAGACCCGTCAGAGAAAACAGAAGAAAAAACAGGATACTGTTGCTGAACATCGAAAAGATATTCCTGGAGAAGCCGTTTACTCCATCCATGTAGCTGCGGTACATGCGGCACCTGATCTCCCTGCGCCCAACGAGCGTCTCTCCCTTGAGCCGTAACCTCTTAACCTCCCTCATTATTCCAATATCCTCTGCCATCTGATCCCTTACCCTTTCGTGAAACCGGTGCTCCCTGTAGGCTTTGCCCCTGAAGAGCATCATCTGTCCGTTGGCGGCAGAGAAAGAGGTCCAGGAACAGCGACGTATAAGAAACAAGGGTAACAGCGAGAGGAGAATCCGGAACATGAAGGGCACAACAATCTTCTCTCCGGTTGTCTTCATCACCTGTCCGGGGAACATTGACAGGAGGGTCAGGTTATGCTTCAATGAATAAGAGACTGCATTCCGGATAAGGTCATTCCCCACATGAACATCGGCGTCAAGGAAGAGCAGGTATTCTCCCCTTGCCTCTGCTGCAAGGTTATGACATGCCCGGTTCTTGCCAGTCCAGCCTTCCGGCAAATCAGAGCCCCGGAGATATTTCACCCTGCTGTCAAGGCGCATATAACCTTCAATGACCAGTGCAGAGCCGTCGGTTGATCCGTCATCATAGACAAGGATCTCAGCGTCACCGTATGGAAGCGCGGTAAGTGTGCTAAGCAGAGTGCCTATATTTTTTTCCTCATTTCTGACCGGAATGAGCACCGAAAGTGAGGGCAGTTTTCCGTATTCCCCAGGTGGTATGGGAAGATAGGGACGTGACAGCATATTCACCATCGCCACCGCAAACCGGAGGAATGTGAGGTAAAGGATGAGAATTCCGATTACAGTCAGTATCATGAAGGCATCTGTCTGGCTATACACTCTTCAAGAAACATATTGTAAGTCTCTTCCAGGTCTGTAGCTGACCTCTCCTTGGCAGTATATTCAATAACCCTGACGGTAAGACCCGCTTTCTTTGCAGAAAACCAGTCTGGAAGCGCCACATAAAAAAGGATCATTAAATTGTCTGAAGCGCCGGCGATAATCCGCTCAGTCCCTTTTTCAAACCTTACCGGCCGGCGGTGTAAAGATGTAATTGTACCCTGTGGATAGACCACGACCATATTTTCATCATCATGCAGCAGGACTGATGCGTAATGGAGCGACTCCACCACCGAGCGTGATCCCCTTTTTATTGAGAAGGCGCCTGCTTTGTTCAGAATGAGCCTCGTTTCCAGCTGATCTTGAAGCATCATGACATGATAAACCTTATGCAGACGGAGATCGTTGAGCCGGTACGCGATGAACCCGTCCCACCAGCTGAAATGGTTTCCGATGAGAAGCACAGGTCTGCCCGTGGTGTCAGCGCTGCAGATAAACTCAACATTCTGAAAGTAACGGTTTAGTCCGGTCCGGGAGTAGAGGCTGAAGAAACGGACAAAGAGCGGAATATGTCTGGCCTTGATAATCACCTGCCGCTACTTACAGATATTAGTGACCGTGGCGGATTTCGATACAGTTCAGGTATTACCGGAAGCCCTTCCTCTTCCGTAGGATGAAACTGCTGCAGGTATTTCACCAGCGCCAGCCACTCTTTCCCCTCCTGTATGCCGGTTGTCTCAGGGTTAAGGTCGATGACCGATTTATCCATATCTGACACAGCCACTCCCTCGGCGTCTTTCGGAATAACATTTATCAGTCCAAAAGACATCTTCTTAATAATCCCTACGAAGTCGAGCATGTAAGAGTTTGCAACGATTGAGTACAGGCGGGTATCGTCTTTGGAGGTATTTACCTCAGTCACAATCCCCTCTTTGTCGGTAAATTCAAGCCTGGATATCTTTCTGAGAAGTTTTCCATCAGGATCATATTCAATCTTCAGATGGGAATAGTAACAGAAGTGTCCGGGAGTTGATGACGAAGACATGATCAGTATCTCCGCAATGCTCTTCAGCTCGCGGCCGGTAACCCAGAGTTTTGAGAGCGGGTATCCCGGCACATTGTCATCACCTGAGCCAAGTGACATAACCCTGAACAGGTCAGCCACGCTCTGTGTACCGGGGAGTATCGGATCGCGTATCACGCCGGCTGCAACCATGGCGATGTCAGTTCCTGTCCCCTCAGTGTTAATATAATAGTATATCGCGTCAGCCATCAATGCACCAAGATTGCTTCCGGCAACATCACCTTGTTCATCACAGAGGAGGGTGAAGGGGGCTTCAGCAACGGGCATTTCGTAACCCAGTCCCATCGGAGACAGAACTGTTTTATCAACGGAGAGTTTCTGTTCTTCTATTGCTGCCTGGATATCAGCATTATGGCCGGCATTGTCATCAACGGGTATCAGTCTGTAGCTGTCAAGAGTGATGCCATTGCCCGTTACGGTGATATCAGCCCTGCCGACGAAACTGCCGATGCTGCCGGTCTGAAGAATAGGCACCCCGTTCACAACAAGTGGCTCCCTGAGCAGGGTATGAGTGTGACCTGATATTATAAGGTCAATACCCTTCACCTTGCGGGCGAGTTCTGCATCCTCACCTGCCCAGTTTCCCTTTTTGTCCTTTGAAACGCCGCTGTGAGAGAGGCATATAATGACATCGCACTCCTGGGCCTTGAGAATTTTGACAAGCTTTTTGGCGGACCTGGTAATCTTCTCAAAGGTCACCGGGGGAGCATAAGGGGCCGACTCATCAGCATCCTTCCCCAGCACCGAGAAAATACCTATCCTGATTCCGTCTTTTTCTGTTATCACATAGGGCCTGATAAGTCCGTCTCTGATTACTGCCTCAAAGGCATCATCACCGGCGTCGTCCGGATCAGTGACGGCGTTACCCATCAGCATTACCGGTATCTCTCCCCGCTCTGCTGATTTCCTGATTATCTTCGCATAGGCCGCAGGCCCGAAGTCAAAGTCGTGGTTACCCATCGCCACCACTTCATATCCTGCTTTTTTCATTAGTGGAAGCTGGAAACCCGTTTCGGTTTCAAGTGCGTGAAACAGTGTTCCCATCATTGCGTCACCGCCGTCGACCACGAGTGTCGATCCCGGATTCTCCCTTCGTACTTCGGTGATGATTCCGGCTATGCGTGACAGTCCTCCAACTGTTTGATCATCATCTGGCACCCCGGGCGTATATGCTGATTCTGGAGCATAACCCTGAAGGTGAGAGTGAAAATCGTTAGTATGCAGAATCGTCAGCTTCTTTCCATCCTGTGCGCTAACAGCTGCAGCTGTTGCCAGGATAAGGGCCAATAAGATAATCCGTTTCATTTCGCGTGAAATTTGGGATTAAGGTAGGAAAAAAGCTTCACATCAATACCTCGTGCAGGGCAAAAGAATATCTCCATACGGATCCTGAAAGGTTTCGTAAGTGACAATAAAATATTGATATTTAATGGATAATACCCTAAGGATATCCTAACAAAAAAACTAGAGGTATATGGTGAACCCCATCCTGACAGTCGGACCTACATAAATTTCACTGAAATCTTCCTCATTGTCTTCTTTTTCTTTCCATGCGATCCTGATATAACCTGCCGTCATATCAAATGTCACCTTGTCGCCAATTGGAACTGCAGCGCCCAGAGACAGGCCTGCCATGAACAGTGAATAGCGGTACACATCTTCTGTGCCGCCCGAAGTCGGCGATTTATATATGGATGATCCAAACATGGATTCGAACTCTGCAAAGGGATAGATCTTTTCAAGGGGATAGTAATACCGTACTACAGGGCCAATGGCAATGGTGGTTTCAGTCCATTTTCCCTCCGAGTCGATATTCTGGTGTGAAGAACCGGCTAACACGGTTTGAAGGCCAACCGCGAGGTTATCCATTATAAAGTACCCTCCCTTTGGAAGCAGGCTGAAAGTCCTGATCTTTTGCTCATTATAGGTATTTGACCCTGTCTTGTGTTTGGTACGGAGAAAGCCGAGGCTCATCATATCAGAACCCCATGAACCGCACATGCTGGCAGTAGAAGTAACCCCGAGCATTATATTACCCTTTTCAAGTTGAGGAGGCTGTGCAAGTGCGCCTGAGGCAGCCAGAAAGAGGGCAGCTGTTAACAGTGTATATCTTTTCATAATTCCGGCATCTGAAGGTAAATACTGAATCCTATTCTAAGGCCAAACCCGGCTCTAATGTAATGAGACGAATCTTCCGCCTCTTCAACATCTGTATTTTTTACTGATGATCGAATATACCCGGCTGCCGCATCGAAAGTGACTTTATCTCCCAGGGGCAGTGATGCACCTATTGAAACACCAAGCAGGAGAAAAGGAGATTTTTCATCATCACCGAACCAGGTTTCCCTGATGGTTCCTACAATAGACTCAGCCTCAATGAACGGATAAAACTTGTCGAGCGGATAATAGAATCTTACAAAAGGACCAACTCCAAGTGTGTTTTCCTTATAGGTATCATCATCTTCAAGGATCGTTTCCGTGTAACCGGAGGCGATTCCCAGAAGGCCTGCAACAAGGTTGTCAGACACGAAGTACCCGGCCTTCGGCAGTATATTGAAGGAGGTCATTTTATATGCGTCTTCAGCAGGCTCAGAGCCATACTTGAATTTGATCTTAACGAAGCTCAGGCTCAGGAACTCCGAGCTTATACTTCCGCTTAGTGCAACCGTTGATGTAACCCCAAGCAACAGGTTGCCCTTTTCAAGTTGCGGTTGAGCTAAAACGGATGAGACACCCATAAAAAGAACCGCAAGCAAAACAGAGATTTTCTTCATAGTCCGTGTTTTAGATTCGCCTACTCTTGAGTTTTTCGGCATTTACTCCCTGATTTCTGTGGAGGATTTCCGGGGCCCTCTATATAATGACGTTCAAGTACTTTACAATGGTTTTCAAGTACTTTGCGGATGGTGAATCAAATTTACACCCGGAACAAATAGAAGTCAAGTTTTTTTTAGGGGAGGAAAGTCAGTAAAGTCGAAAGGTAGGAAGCCTGAAGGATTTG
>JFJP01024071.1_pt1 | contig 10160 bp, 11 predicted proteins | sample 431651 | NCBI WGS metagenome assembly JFJP01 (sample SAMN02602958, study PRJNA72255) | Microbial mat metagenome, whole genome shotgun sequencing project. | biome: fresh water; feature: sink hole; material: water; isolation source: purple microbial (photo- and chemosynthetic) mats found in... | reverse complement strand
AATTTGGTGGTGAATTTGTACGTGCAGGCAATATTATTATTCGTCAGCGCGGAACAAAAGTACATGTAGGTAGCAACGTCGGCATCGGTGTCGATCATACGATTTACGCACTCGTTGATGGTTTTGTTCAATTTCAACGTAAAGATAAAATACGAAACAAAGTTTCTGTTATCCCCGCAAGCGTATAATTTTTAAGGTGGAGTTTTCTCCACCTCTTTCTTCTTCTTCATACTTCTTATGATTATACCCAGTCCTGTAATGATTAGAAGTATAGACACCCACTTTTTCAAAAGGTTCTAACCATGTTTATCGATAATGTAGCACTTACCCTTAGTTCTGGCAAAGGCGGCCCCGGATGCGTTTCCTTTCGACGCGAAAAGCACGTCATCCAAGGTGGTCCTGATGGTGGAGACGGCGGACGCGGGGGTAGCGTTTATTTTGAAGTGGATCGCAACACCCATACCCTTTCTCATTTTAGAAACAATCAACATTTAAAAGCCAAAAACGGCGATCCTGGTATGGGTCGTAAAATGTACGGCAAGTCGGGCGAATCTTTAAGCATTATCGTCCCTCCCGGAACCCAAGTCATTGATGCTGAAAGTGGTGAAGTGCTCATGGATTTGGTCGAAGAGGGTGAAAAAAAGCTCTTTTTAGAAGGCGGCATGGGAGGTTTGGGTAACACACATTTTAAAAGTTCCACCAATCAACGCCCCGAACACGCGCAGCCTGGACGTGGCGGAGAGACAAAAACCATTCGTTTAGAGCTTAAACTCATCGCTGACGTAGGGCTTGTTGGATTTCCCAATGTCGGAAAATCAACACTGATCTCCGTTATCTCAAATGCACAACCTGAAATTGCCAATTATGAATTTACAACCTTAACACCAAAACTAGGTGTGGTGGTCACGGACGATTTTAGATCGTACGTTATGGCCGATATTCCTGGAATCATCGAGGGGGCCAGTGAAGGTAGAGGCCTTGGAATTGATTTTCTTCGTCATATCGAGCGAACACAATTTTTGCTCTTTATGGTGGATTTGGCGAATTATCGTGATTTGCAAACGCAGTATGAAACGCTTAAATCTGAACTTCAAAAATTCTCTCACGAGCTTAGTACGCGTGATTTTGCTATCGCACTTACCCGTTGCGATACTTTGGAGCCTTCCGAAATCAATGAACGAGTGACAGCTTTTTTAGACTTGATGGGGCTTAAAGCCAATGACATGACTTCCAAATACAAAACACGTGAGGATATCTATTCTTACGGACAAGATGTGTACGAAAGAGATGGCGCTTTGCCCTTTTTTGTGTTACCGATATCTTCCGTTTCTAAAATTAATATCGATGCGATTAAATATGCATTATCAGACGTCATAACAAGGGTTCGTGATGAGAAGAGTCGTCGTTAAGGTTGGCACCCATGTGCTAAGTGAGCAAAACCGTTTATGCAAAGAGCGCATTTTAAATTTAGTTGAATTTTTAGTTGCTTTGATGCAAAAGCATGAAGTCATTTTAGTCTCTTCTGGTGCTGTAGCCGCAGGGTATTCGACGCTCAAGTTGGATAAAAAACTGTTGCACAATCGCCAAGCCATTGCCGCAGTTGGGCAACCTCAATTGATGGCTACCTACAATAAAAAGTTAGAGCGTTTTGGCAAAAGTGGCGCACAACTTTTACTGACCGCGGATGACTTTGACTCGCGTAAGCGTTGCGCCCATGCGAAATGTACCATTGATACGTTGTTGGAAAATGGGATATTGCCCATCATCAATGAAAACGATGCTACCGCCACCGAAGAGCTTGTTTTTGGCGACAATGACCAACTCTCCGCGCGTGTTGCCTACTACTTTGGAGCCGATTTGCTCATTTTACTCTCTGACATCGATGGCTACTACGACAAAGACCCCCATAAACATGCCGATGCACGCATACGAAAAGTGGTTCATGAGATTGAACCTAGTGAGTTAGAAATTGAAAAATCACCAACTTTCGCGTTTGCCACGGGGGGAATTGTCACAAAACTTAAAGCGGCTGATTTTTTACTGGAGCGCAAGAAGTCTATGTTTATTGCCAGTGGCTTTGATTTAAGTGATGTCAAAAGTTATATGCTAGAAGGCAACCACAAAGGTGGAACTCTCTTTACATGTGAAAACCGTTAAATCAAAGTGAACTGCTTCACTTTGATAGGTTTGGAACCGAAGCATGTATGTGAAGAATGAACATATGCGAAGGAATGACAAATTGAAAATAGTTTTCATGGGAACCCCCTCGTATGCCACGACGATTTTAAAAGCTTTGATGGCTGATGAACAGATAGAAGTTTGTTTGGTGGTCACGCAAGAAGACAAACCTGTTGGGCGAAAACAGCTTTTGACTCCACCGCATATTAAAGCATGGTTGAAAGAAGAGCAAAGCCCCATCGAAGTCTATCAACCCAAATCCTTACGTACATGTGAAGCTGAGGAAAAAATTGCTTCTATTAAACCCGATTTTATTGTCGTTGCAGCCTATGGGAAGCTTCTTCCTAAAGCGATTTTAGCGATAGCCCCTTGTATCAACCTACACGCATCTTTACTTCCAAAATACCGAGGCGCAAGTCCCATCCAATCGACACTTTTAAAGAATGAATCGTACGCTGGAGTGACATCGATGCTGATGGAAGAGGGGCTGGATACTGGCGCGATGCTTGGCTTTACCTATTATGCTTTGAATGCACACGATAACGCTGGCACACTTTTTGATATCTTAGCGCAGGACGCCGCTTCGTTAACCTTACACACCTTGAAGCACTTTGATTCTTTGGCTCCTTTAAAGCAAGTTGGTTCAGAATCAAGCCATTGCAAAAAAATCACCAAAGAGGAGGGTGAAGTCTCTTTTGACATGTGCGCAGAAGCCATCGTGACAAAATACCGCGCCCTTACACCATGGCCGGGTATTTTTTTATCCAATGGCTTAAAGCTCTTAGAGGTTGAAGTGCGTGCGTTGAATGCCAATTATCCTGCTGGCACCATTCACGCGATAACAAAAGAGGGAATTAGCGTTGCGTGTAAAGAAGGAACTCTTTTTCTCAAAAGTCTCCAAGCGCCATCCAAAAGTGCGATGCATGCCAGCGATTATGTTCGGGGAAAAAGGCTAGGGCTTGGTGATGCATTGGCTTAAAACATGTGCCTCAACGCATAACTATATCGTTGAAGGTTTGAAAGAAGGTACACTTTGTGCACCTTTTGCTCTAGGATGCGATGAGCAAACCCAAGGTATTGGGAGTCGTGGCAATGAGTGGATAGGACTAAAAGGCAATCTTTTTTTCTCGTGGTGTGTAGAAGAGAAACACTTGCCTGCTGATTTACCTTTAGCCTCCATTTCCATCTATTTTTCAGCACGAATGCAAACACTCCTAGCGTCCAAAGGCTCGAATGTGTGGCTAAAATGGCCTAATGATTTTTACGTGCATGCGTCCAAAATTGGGGGTGTCATTACCACGAAAGTCAGCTCAACCATCATAGGCTCCATCGGCCTCAACCTTGCTTCTTCACCCGATAAATTCGGTGTTTTAGACATATCCATTGCGCCTCGCACTTTAGCGGAGGCTTTTCTAGAAGAGCTGGAAAGAAAAAGTACGTGGAAGGATGTTTTTAGTAAATATAAGCTAGAATTTTATAAAAACCGCAAGGCTACTTTTCACATGGGCGAGAAGGTGGTCTCTTTACGTGATGCGGTCTTGTGTGATGATGGATCCATTGAGTTAGAAAACAAAAAGGTGTACAGTTTACGATGAGTGAGATAATAGCAATAGCCAATCAAAAAGGCGGTGTGGGTAAGACAACCACCGCTATCAATTTAGCAGCCTCTCTTGCAGTCGCTGAAAAAAAAGTGCTCTTAATTGACATTGACCCTCAAGCCAATGCCACTACGGGGCTTGGTTTTCATCGAAGTGATTATGAGTTTAATATTTATCATGTTTTAATTGGTCGAAAGCGTCTCTCGCAAGTTATCTTGGAAACATCTCTGCCCACGCTACATGTAGCCCCATCCAATATTGGCCTTGTTGGTGTTGAAAAAGAGTTTTACGACAACAACACCAAAGGACGTGAGCTCATCTTAAAAACAAAAATTGAAGAAATCAGTGCGCAGTATGACTATATCATCATCGATTCGCCTCCGGCTCTTGGAAGCATCACCATCAATGCCTTGAGTGCTGCCAACTCGGTTATCATACCCATCCAATGTGAATTTTTTGCGCTGGAAGGATTGGCACAGCTTTTAAATACGGTCAAATTAATCAAAAAAACCATTAACCCAACCTTAGAGATCAAAGGCTTTTTGCCCACCATGTACAGCACCCAAAACAATCTCTCCAAACAGGTTTTTGCCGATTTGAAAGAGCATTTTAAAAATAAGTTGTTTGTGGATAAAGAGAGTGAATCCTACGTTGTTATCCCGCGCAATATTAAATTGGCCGAGTCTCCTAGTTTTGGAAAGCCTATTATCTTGTATGATGTTGAATCGCCGGGTTCTAAAGCGTATCAAAATCTTGCAAATTCTATTTTGGTGAGCTAAATGAGTACCAAAAGAGTGTTAGGAAGAGGCCTAAGTGCCATTATTGATGACGTAGAAGAGGCTTATAAACAAGACGTTGCCCAAGCCAAAGATTTGGTGCGTGAGATCGACATTGACCGCATTACACCCAACCCTTTTCAGCCACGTGTGCATTTTAACGAAACGGCCTTACGAGAACTTAGCGAATCCATCAAACGTCATGGATTGCTCCAGCCTATTATCGTTGTGGCCAAAGATGATGCGTATATGCTTCTTGCGGGTGAGCGTCGTTTACGTGCAACGAAGTTAGCAGGCTTTACAAAAATTAAAGCCATTGTTGCTGATATTGAGTCCAAGAATTTACGCGAACTAGCGCTGATTGAAAATATTCAAAGAGAAGATTTAAATCCGATTGAGCTTGCCGTTGCCTATAAAGAACTGATTGAAGAATATAAAATTACCCAAGAGGGTCTTTCTGAAATCATCCATAAAAGTCGAACACAAATCACCAATACCATGCGACTTTTAAGCCTTGGCGATACCACTAAAAAGTATCTCTCTGATGGTCTGCTCTCTCAGGGCCATGCAAAAGTACTGGTTGGGCTTGAGCCTAAAGAAGAAGAAATGGTGGTCAATACGATTTTGGGTCAGAAGTTAAGCGTTCGCGACACCGAAATGTTAGTCAAGAAGATCAAAGCCGGCGAGGAAAGTGGTAAACAATTAAAGACCAATAACATGCCTGTTTCTGAAAATATCATCAAAATTCAAAAGAAATTTCTTTCAATGGGTATTGAAGCAACGCCTAAAAATGGAGCCTTGACGTTATATTTTAAAGATGATGAAGCCATTAATCACTTGTTGGAACAGTTGGGATAAAGGTTAATTTTTTTTCATTTAATAAACTCTTTTCCTTAATTATGATAAAATGCGCACACTTTTAAACTAGAATAAATAATAATCTTAAAAAATTGAGTACTATCTCAGCTAAAGGAGTAAGAACTATGTTGGATATTGTGCCAGAACTTGTACTGGTAACGGGATTTTTATTCTTAGTTTTGTTGGTTGTTCTCAACAAAACACTCTACAAGCCCCTTTTGGCGTTCATTGACAATCGTCATAACGCAATCAATCGTGATTTGGAGAATGCAGGAAAAAACGCAAGTGATGTCGCTGCTTATTTTAAAGAAGCAGAAGCCATTATTGCGGAAGGACGCTTGGAGGCTAATCGTATTAAAGAATTAGCCATCAATGAGGCAAAAGAAAAGGCATTGCAAAAAGTTGAGCGCAAAAAAGCTGAACTTGAAGCACAAAGTGAACTTTCTTTCAAAAAACTTGAAGCCGACAAAGTCGAATTTAAAAATCATCTTTTAGCCAATATGCCTCTTTTTAGAGACGGTGTTGCTGCTAAACTTAGCCACATTTAAGGAGATACTGTGAAATTAAAATATTTTTTACTCATATTAGCTCCCGTCATTGTGTTGGGAAGTGAAGCTGCGAGCAAAACAGGAACGGATATTATTCCTCGAACGCTTAACTTTTTGATTTTTGCTTCTATTCTTTACTATTTGGTGGCAGATGCAGCTAAGAATTTCTACTTTGATCGTAAAAATGCGATTGCGAGTAAGCTTGATTCTATTCAGATGAAGCTCAAAGAGTCAAACAGTAAAAAAGAAAATGCACTCCAAAAAGTAGAAGAAGCAAAGGTAAGTGCACGCATCTTAATCGATACAGCTAAAAAAGAAGCTGTTATTTTAGGTGAAAAAATTGCTACGGATGCCGAACAAGAGATTGAAAACCTGCAAAAAACATTGCAAGATAAGGTCAGTATTGAAGAGCGCAAAATGCAACGCCATGTTGTCAATGAAGTCTTGGATGATCTCTTTAAAGAGGGCTCCATTGCGCTAGATCATAACGAAATGGTCAAGATCATTAACAAGAAGGTTGCATAATGAGTGGAACAATCGCAAAAAAATACGTTAATGCCCTGATGAAAAGTTGTAATGAAGCTGAAATCACTGAAGTGTACAAATCATTGAGTGCTCTTAAAGAAGCATTTAGTGTTGCAAAATTTAACAATATTGTACTCTCTCCGGATGTAACGGTTGGACAAAAAGAGGCCTTGGTGCTTTCTTTGCTTGAATCAAAAGAGATAAAATTAATCAATTTTATCAAATTAATCACGCTCAACGATCGTTTGATTCTTATTCCTTCTATTGTTAAAGAGCTTAATTATCAACTCTCTTTGAAAAATAATGTTTTCGAAGGCGAAGTGATGAGTAATTTTTCTATGACAGCAGCGCAAATTAAGACCATGGAAGAAAATTTTGGTAAAAAATTTGATGCTAAAATTAAGCTAAGCGCTTCTAAAAATAGCTATCCGGGTATTAAGATCGCTTTGGATGATTTGGGTGTTGAGGTGAGTTTCTCGCTAGAGCGTTTAAAGGCTCAAATGAGTGAACATATTTTAAAAGCAATTTAAGTAAATACTAAAACTAAAAAGATAAGTTAAGGAGTTATGTGTGGGAGCAAAAATGAAAGCTGATGAGATCAGTTCAATCATTAAAGAGCGTATCGAAAACTTTGAACTAAACGTAGACATCCAAGAAACAGGTAAAGTGGTATCTGTAGCTGATGGTGTTGCTAACGTTTATGGTTTGAAAAATGTTATGGCTGGTGAAATGGTTGAGTTCGAAAATGGTGAAAGAGGTATGGCACTAAACCTTGAGGAATCAAGTGTTGGTATCGTTGTTCTTGGTAGCAGCAATGCTATTAAAGAGGGTTCATCTGTCAAACGTTTAGCCAAACTATTACGTGTACCTGTGGGTGAAGCCCTTGTGGGTCGTGTGGTTAACTCATTGGGTGATCCAATTGATGCGAAAGGCCCAATTAACGCAACTGAAACACGTTTCGTTGAAGAAAAAGCACACGGTATTATGGCTCGTAAATCAGTTCATGAGCCTCTTCAAACCGGTATTAAAGCGATTGACGCGCTTGTTCCAATCGGTAGAGGACAAAGAGAGCTTATCATTGGTGATAGACAAACCGGTAAAACAACGATTGCCATCGATACCATCATCAATCAAAAAGGTCAAAACGTTACATGTATCTATGTCGCGATTGGTCAAAAACAATCCACCGTTGCACAAGTGGTTAAAAAACTTGAAGAACATGGTGCGATGGACTATACCATCATTGTAAACGCAGGTGCGAGTGATTCAGCTGCCATGCAATTCTTGGCGCCATACGCGGGTGTTTCTATGGGTGAATATTTCAGAGATAGCGGTAAACACGCATTAATCGTTTATGATGATCTTTCAAAACATGCGGTAGCTTACCGTGAGATGTCATTGATTTTACGTCGTCCTCCGGGTCGTGAAGCATACCCAGGGGATGTTTTCTATCTCCACTCCCGTCTTCTTGAGCGTGCTGCAAAGGTTAATGATGAGTTAGGTGCAGGCTCACTTACCGCACTTCCAATTATCGAAACACAAGCAGGTGACGTATCAGCGTATATTCCAACCAACGTTATTTCCATTACCGATGGTCAAATTTTCTTGGAATCCGACCTCTTTAACTCAGGTATCCGTCCAGCGATTAACGTGGGTCTCTCCGTTTCACGTGTTGGTGGTGCTGCGCAAATCAAAGCAACCAAACAAGTAGCCGGTACCATGAGACTCGACCTTGCACAATACCGTGAACTTCAAGCCTTTGCTCAGTTTGCCAGCGATCTTGATGAATCAAGTCGTAAACAACTTGAGCGTGGACAGAGAATGGTTGAATTATTGAAACAGCCTCCGTATGCTCCAATCCCTGTTGAAAAACAAATTTTGATTATTTTTGCAGGCGCTAAAGGATACTTAGACAGTATTGATGTTAAATCAGTTGGTCGCTTTGAGAGTGAATTAAAGTCATTTATAGAGGCACGATACCCAGAAATCATTGAAGGGCTTCAAGTCAAAAAAGCAATCGATAAAGAACTTGAAGAACTATTACATAAAGCAATGGGCGAGTTTAAAGCAACGTTTGCAGCAAAGTAAGGGATAAGCCATGGCAAACCTTAAAGAGATAAAACGAAAGATTAAGAGTGTTCAAAACACTCAAAAGACGACGCGAGCGATGAAGCTTGTTTCAACAGCAAAGTTGAAGCGAGCTGAAATGGCCGCAAAGCAATCACGCGTGTATGCCGTTAAAATTAACGAAGTGCTCTCTGAAATTGCTTACAAAATCAATCAATACAAGGGTGGAACATTAGAGGGTCGCTTCTTTACAAACAACGATGCCCCTAAGACCATCGACGTCATTTTTGTCACAGCCGATAAAGGATTGTGTGGTGGTTTTAATATTCAAACCATTAAAGCCGTACGCAATCTTTTAAAAGATGCAGCCGAAAAACAGATTAACGTACGATTGCGTGCCGTGGGCCGCAAAGGTATGGCATTTTTTAATTTTCAAGGCGTTGAGCTTTTAACGTCATACGCAGGGGTGAGTTCAAACCCAACGTATGAAAAAGCACAAGAGATTATCAAAGCTGCCATCAGTGACTTTATTGAGGGAAAAACTGATAAAGTGATTTTGATTCATAACGGTTATAAAAATATGATTTCGCAAGAATTGAAAATTGCTGATATCGTACCTGTTCAAGCCCCGGTGCATGCCCCAGAGACCAGTTCACTGATGGAGCTTGAGCCTGAAGAAGGTGGCGAAGAAATTTTAGATGCATTGCTTCAAAAATATTTTGAATACAATATGTATTATGCCTTGATTGACTCTTTGGCTGCTGAACACAGTTCGAGAATGCAAGCAATGGAAAATGCAACCAACAATGCAAAAGAGCGTGTCAATATATTAACACTGGCCTACAATAAAGCCAGACAAGAGTCTATTACCACTGAACTCATTGAGATTATCAGTGGCGTAGAATCGATGAAATAAATTGTTTTGCAAAAAAGAAAAGGAGAATATTCAATGAATGGATTAATCAGCCAAATTATGGGTCCTGTTGTTGACGTCGATTTTAACGGCTACCTTCCACAGATCAACGAAGCAATCGAAGTAAATTATACCGTTGAAGGTAAAGCACAACGATTGATTTTAGAAGTCGCAGCACATTTAGGTGACAATCGTGTTAGAACGATTGCTATGGATATGAGTGAGGGTTTAACACGAGGTATCGAAGTCAAAGCACTTGGAAATCCTATCCAAGTTCCTGTCGGCGAAGAAGTACTAGGTCGTATCTTTAACGTGATTGGTGATGTCATTGACCAAGGTGAGCCTGTTTCTGGAAAGACCAAGTGGTCGATTCACAGAGACCCACCTAAGTTTGAAGAGCAAAGCACAAAATCAGAGATTTTTGAAACAGGTATCAAAGTGGTTGACCTTCTAGCTCCTTATGCCAAAGGTGGAAAAGTTGGACTCTTCGGTGGTGCGGGCGTTGGTAAAACCGTTATTATTATGGAACTCATTCACAACGTTGCATTTAAGCACAGCGGATACTCCGTATTTGCAGGTGTTGGTGAGCGAACACGTGAAGGAAACGACCTTTACCATGAGATGAAAGATTCTAACGTTTTGGATAAAGTTGCCCTTTGTTATGGTCAAATGAGTGAGCCCCCAGGAGCACGTAACC
>JFJP01041142.1_pt1 | contig 10161 bp, 5 predicted proteins | sample 431651 | NCBI WGS metagenome assembly JFJP01 (sample SAMN02602958, study PRJNA72255) | Microbial mat metagenome, whole genome shotgun sequencing project. | biome: fresh water; feature: sink hole; material: water; isolation source: purple microbial (photo- and chemosynthetic) mats found in... | reverse complement strand
TGTTATCAATGTTGGGATCATTTAAAAGTCAATATTATTCCGTCCGAAATAAAACATAGCCCTTTTCAGCTTCAATGCGCGGACGGTTTTTCTTTTCCTTGATCTTCCCGGGGTTGCGTTCGTTCCTCACTTACCCCGGGTTATTCAATTATTGCCCCTTCAGGGCAAAAAAAATCAGAGCATCATACACCAAAACCTCATTCGATCCAAACCGCCACTTCACCCGGTTTAATTTCCCTGGTTCCAACCAACAGCTTGGCTTTTTCCGGAACTGGCAGCTTTACTGGTTCTGAAGTGTAATTCACACCAACCCAGAATCCATCGCGCCATTCTACAAAAGCATAATTCGGAAGATCCAGAATTTGTGCACCTGCACGCTGATAGATCGTTCGTAACACCTGTTTTTCAAGTTCTCCATCAGTGGTCCAAACGCCCAAATAAGTAACTGTTCCTTTACTTAATTTTCGAGTAACAACAGCGGAAGTTCCGGAATAATACTGATCAGAATAGGTTGCCAGCGTTTCTGCTTCTTTTTGTGGAGTCAATAGTTCAGCCCAAACATTCCACGAATAAGTTTTACCAACGTGCGAAACGCTCGCCTTTTTATCAGGCGGCAACTGGTCGTTATCCTCCACTTTTGCACCAATCAGGTTCCAGATGGGTTGCTGCAATAAGGTTTCGTGAAAATGACCGTTGTTATCTTTTTGACCTGTACGGCAGCTTAAAATTAAATGGCCTCCATCCTCCACGTATTTGGTCCATTTGGCAATTATTTTTTCGTCAACCATCGAGTAAGCCGGGGCGACCATAAACGGAAATTCTTTTGGTTCAAACTCATCGGTTTCCTGAATAAAAGTTACCGGAGCGCCCATCGTTTTCAAGTTTCCGTAGTAGGAGTAATAATGTTGCCAGGTGTCCCATGCCTTGGTATGAGGGCTTGCCTGCATTTCCCAAAGATTATCCTGTTTCCACAAAAAGGCTGTTTTTCGCGATGCCACCGATTGTGGAATCTGAACATCTGGCTTGTAATGTTGCTGCAGACTTTTAATTTCAGCAATTGCCTGTACATATTCTTTTCCACCACGGGCAACAGTAACACCATCGGTTTCCATAATTCCTTTATGCGTTTGCTCACTGCCAAACAGCGGTTGCCTGAAACGGTAGGTGCAGGTAAACCGATCGCTCAATCCGAAGCTGTGCCATATCCACATGCGAACTGCACCCGGCAGAGGTTGTGCATTGTATGCGCCCCAATTGATTTGCCCGGGTTGAAGTTCCATGATTCCGGTATATCCTTGAATCGATTTGGCCATCTCGTTCGAGAATGAAAGTTCCATTCCACTACCAAGACGGAAGTTTAATGCCCCTTCCGGATAATTCAGAAAAGTACTCAAAAGATACATGGTATGGGAGGCAAAGTCTAAATCACCTTTGCTGCGAAAAAGATCTACCGGAGGTAAAAATTTATAATAAGCGAAGTTGGTTGTAATCCATTGTAGTGGCGAAACCAATTTCCGGAGTAATGTCGCCTGAAAACGGATCGATTCGGCTAAGCCATCGGCGGTATAACGTTTGAAATCGAGCAGGGCATGAGGATTCGACGACGATTCCTTTTCGTTGGGAATACGTATCTGATCGAAGTTGTTGTATGAACTACTCCAAAAGGCATTTCCCCATGCAGAATTGAGTGTTGAAATCGAGTTATTGTACTTTTTCTGCAACCAGTTTTTAAAGTCGACCTGAACAAAGTCGGAATAATCGTAGATGGTTCCCAAATGAGGTTCATTGTCGATTTGCCATCCCCAAATGCGCGGATCGTTTCCGTAGCGTTTCCCCATTTCGGTTACGATTCGCTCAATATACTTCCGGTAGATGGGGTTACTTTGATTGGCATGAAGCCGGTTGCCACCATGTGCCGAACGAATACCTGCATCGTTCACATTTAGGATTTCGGGATGTTTCGAGCTTAACCAAGCCGGTGGACAAGGCGAAGGTGTACACATAATCACTTTCAATCCATTTTTAGCGGCTTCGGCTACACACCAGTCGAGCCATTCGAAATCGAATTTACCTTCTTCAGGCTCTATATTGGCCCAGGCAAATTCGGCAAAATGGGTGAACGAAAAACCTAATTCGCTCATCCGTTTCAGGTCGCGCCCCCATTGACTTCGATCCCAGTGTTCGGGATAATAGTAGGCTCCAACGGGCATGAGTGGTTGATTTTCCAGAACCGGTTTGAGATTTTGGCTCCATCCGTTAAGGGTAATTAAAAGTGCCAACAAGAAAAAAATTAATTGTCTCATTATCGTTTTTGTTTGTTTTTTAATTCCTGATAAACTGGGATATTTCTGCTAAAATCAATCTGATAACCTTGAGTTCCATCGAAAACCTGCATATTGCCCTTGCCAATTTTCAAATATGGACTTTCATAAACTGCGCCATTGGTGAATTTGTCCCAATTTTGAGTTTGTCCATTTATTTTTGCCTTGCAGCGCAAGCCTTCCGGATTGTAACCCATATTCATTTTATCGCCGTTTAAAGTCAGATAGTTTAGCTCAAGCGAACTGCCAAGTTTCGAATCATCCAGCTTTGTTTTCTGCCTGATGGCCTGGCTAAAATCCTGAAGGTTCAGGTAAGCTGATTTTTCTCCTGTTTCAACAATATATCCCGAGATATTTCCCGGAATTACAAGCAGTCCGTAGTCGGCAAAGAATTTTTGGGATTTCGTATTCGTTTTTGGATTGAAGATAAATGCGTCCTTCCCCAAAGGAATGACTGCCAGAAACAGATTCTTTGTTTCAAAGAAAAAATTGCCCTCGATCTCTTTGGGGACAAGTTGCTGCGGAAAATAAAACCAGGATGAAGCCGAACCTTTGCTTTCATTCCAGAACCGTTCAATTTCTTCAGCCGATTCATTTTTTGGTTTTAGTACTGTATGAAGCTCTTTCGAAGCGTATTTCATCCGGTTACGTGTTTCGTAGTTTCTTCCCTGCTCACTTTCAGGAAGAAGCCAAAGATTGTCTCTTTTTGCTTTTGAATAGTTGGGAGCAAGCAGGGTATCGACATTTGCAACACTTTCAGTTGGCGCGGTCATCAAAATTAATGTCCCTTTTGACTGAAGGGTTTGTGTATAAGGACTGTGACCGGAGGTACTTCCGCGCATAGGCTGCCCGCCGCTAAAACAAAGCGGCATGTTTTCACCTTTTGTAACCACCGACCACACCATTTGCTGATTGGGATTGTCAACAATGGTCATCTGTATGTTTCCCATCGCATAATTATCAGAACAATAATAGGTTTCGGCAAACGCATGAGGATGGTCCATGTGGTAAAACGGACGGCTCATTTTGGCTTCAAATGGAGATTTCAGTTTTTTATTGACAATGTTCCAGATAACCTGATTGGGTCTATAGCTGGTCGTTGCCTGCTGAATGGTCACACTTTCGCCTTCCATATTGCGGCTTGTATTGTTGAAGAAAGCCCACAGCATCGTCTCCATTTCGCTTGACGATGCCCCGGTTAGGTAACCTCTTTTTTGCGCTCCGGCAATACCTCCGTCAATAACTTTTAGTCCGTAGGTTACAAAATAATAATCGAGCGCAAATTTGGCCAGCAAACGGGTCTCTTCATCAGGCGAAAAATCATACAAATTGAGAAACCCTTCGATGCTATGCGGATAATAAACTTGTGAATCGTATTCGCCATTTCCATTGATTAGTAACCGCTTCAGGTAATCGCGCAACATTTCTTTGGTCAACTGTTCGGCTTCTTTTACAGGATAGCCCGAAATTTTTGCGGTTTCAGGAAAAAGTTGTGAGTAAAGCAAAGCGCTGGTGCGCCACATGGTTTTATGGTTTTCGGTTCCACCGTCCAAAGGATTGCCTCCAAGCAAATAACCAGCTTGGCCTACCAGATTGTGGGCATTGGCCAGGGGTTTCAATTCGCGGTCAGGTCCATCCGAAGGACGGCGACCTTCGGTATATTCAGCCACATATTTCATAAATTCCGATTTCCATCCCTCCCCCATTTTATCGGCAAGCAAGGGGTAAAATCTTGCCCAGTTTTTACAGGCAAAATGATATTGCTGACGCAAGTTTCCGGGGATGCTTAAAAAGGCTTTTGCCAGTTGATCTTCCGGATTTAGCAGCAATGTTGCGGTGGCCGGCGGCAAATCATACTTTAGAGGGTCGCCTCCAAACGATAAAATCTCAGCCTTTTCGTTTCGGGATTTTGGGCCAAAATAACCGGTTGGTCCCTGAATGTATTTCCTTCCGGTGTAAGGCGAAATAATCTCTTCTCCTTCTACAGCCCATACTTTTACAGGCAATCCGGTATCGGGGCATTTTGAAACGGCCAGACTGCGTTGCCCAAATTCTTTGGCCGCAATTTTGGGTAACATGCCTTCCATTCGTTGCCTAAAGCCGGTTTCATCCGGGTAAGTTGATGTATCCCATATATTTTGTGATTTAGAGGATTGTACGCCAAAAACAACTATTAGGAGGAGGATAAAATATTTCATATTAGGCTTATCTGTTTTTATTTTCAACTTCAATTGCAACTTCAACAGGATCAGCTGTTGCAAATTCCTTGTTGCCTTCCTGTCCGGCACGAAGGATAATCCACGCTTTTCCTGATCTACTTGTGAAGGGTTTTACACACAATACATTCCCGTTGAGTACTGCAGGTCCGGCATTCACACAAAGGGTAACCGGCAGCCCACTGGTCGAATTTACTTTGATTTCAACTTTATCACCAGGAGTCAGCGCTTTGGGAATAGTGCCAAAAGCCAATTTCTGTTCTTTTCCTTCGCATTTATCAAGCCTGACTTTAATAAGTCGGTCGGCAATCCGGTACTTTTCAGAACCATTCTGGCGCAAACCAACCCGAATAACCCGCTCATCCATGATATTTGCCGGATTAACCCTAAGAATTCCATTTTCGATGAACCCGGGACCGGTTTGATAAATCACTTCAACCGGCAACCCTGACGACGATGACCCACTGATATGAATACGGGAATCCATTAAAATGTGTGTTTCATAGATTTTCCCATTCGGAATAAATTCCATCGGCTTAAAAGGGCTTGGAGAAAGGACCGGAGGTTCTGATGGCGAACATACATGTTGCCTTTCTTTTCGGGTATCTTTTTGCAGTGCCAGCCAATGCTTTGCAAATTGCTTGTTGAAAAACCAATAACAACTGTCCTGATTTTTAAAATCTTTCATCGCCCCGATTTTCACCTCATTGATGTTGGTGTGCGGATCGCCTTTGGCAGCCCAGCCATCTTGTATGTTAAGGGTATTCAATTCTACCGGTTTTTCAGTTGCAATAGCATTTTTTGGAATGAGGTACCGGGCGGCTTTTTCTATGAATTCAGCAATTATTCCGATCCCATTTTTTGTCCAGACCATGTGACCTTCGCCAGGCAAAATGGTTGCAGAAAGAAGGTTTTTTTCAGGCGAAGCTTTTCGGTAATTTAATACGTCCCTGCGTACAGCAACTGATGAGTGGTCGGTAGCATTGACCTCCTGTGTATTGTCGTATTCCTCGAACTCGCCCTGCACGCCCATTACCGGCACATTGTTAATGTCTCCCGGAAACCATTTGGGATTGGGCACGATTCCGCCTTTATAACAGATCACACCAAAAGTTCGTTCAGGCTTCCAATAAGCCAGGTGCATGGCAAAAAGGCAGCCGGTTGAATGCCCAAAAAGAAACCATGGCGCATGGCTTATTTCCTGAAACCCACTAATGTCAGCGAATTGATTTAGTGTATTCTGTAAATAAAGGGTATCCTGGGCATTCATGATTGAAATCCGGCTCGGATAAAAATAAACGATTGCCAATTTCTGTTTTTCTGCCACTTTCCGGATCTCCGGGCTGCGAACAAATTGCCATTCCGAAGAAATTTGTGGGGCCATAATTAAGCCTCTGATTCCCGAATTTGCTGAAGATGGAATCCATAAATAAGCATAATAGGATTTATTCTTCAAGGTATCAGGCCCAATGCGATAGCTCCAGTCCTGTGAAAAGACTTCGATAAAACAAAACAGAAAAAAAACAAAATACAGGAGAAATTTATTCATGGTCCTTGTTTGTAATTTTTAACTGTTTTAGATCCACTTCTGGCAACGAAACTGTTGCCTTTACAGCATTTTCAAGGTAGTTATCTCGAAATAACAAGTTTTGAGTTTTGTTTCCCGAAATTTCGAAAAAAGTTTTTGTTCCTGCGATTGCATAACATCTTTCAGTTATTCCGTTTTTAACATTTACGAGCTGAATTGCAGGGAGCATCTTCCCCGGAGCTTGCTTACATGCAATTTTATCAAGCCGCAATTCTTCAATATTTTCAAACCTGAAAGCACTTCTCCAGCGAGATTCAGTTGACTGTTCATTCCAAACCAGTTCAAAATCGGATATCGAAAGTCTCTTTACATCGTGTGCCATAAAACCATAAGTAGCGCGCTTGTCGGGCAACGATTCAGGATAAATGGTAAACTTTAGGTTGTTCATCCTGATATTTTCAAGCGGACTGCCCGGAAAGCCTTCTAATCTGGATGTTCCCTGACAGCTTCCTGAAATATTGTCGAACGTAATATTTTTGATTGATCCGACTTTGGAGTTTTCATTACGCTTAAGTACTACCAACCAGATTGGATCGGCATTTCCCCACCAGTTAAAATGTTTCCGGTTCAGTTCGAGGGTAATGTCCGAAAATTTCACATCGCTCACCGTTGCCCCATCGCGTACCACAATACTTAATCCACGGTTCGAATTCCGGATTACACAATTGCTGAAAAGTATATGCCTGAAATCTGAATACGTTTCAGTGCCAATCTTCAGCGCTGTTGAGGTGGATATGAGAATACAGTTGGTTACCGTCACATTTTCGCAGGGCTGCGATTTCCCTTTCGAGAGCGTTGATTTGAGTACAATGGCATCGTCGCCAGTTTCGATGTAACAGTCGGAAATGATCACATCCGAACATCCGTCAACATCAATCCCGTCGGCATTTACACCTTCGGTAAGACTTGAAAAAATGGACACACGGCTGATGAATACCTGCTTACACCATTGGAGGTGAAGTGTCCAGTTGCACGATTCGTAAAGTGTTACGTCTTTAACCGTCACATTTCGGCAATTGACCAGAAAAACCAGGAAAGTGTGAGGCTCAACTTTTTGAAACTGGCTCATTTCCACCCCTGCCTTTCGGGCTATTTCAGTTTCTTCCTGAATAAAACCGTCAGCCCTTTCGATGGGTGTCCAGATACGACGGGCCTGTCCGTCGATTTTTCCTTTTCCTTCTATGGTAATGTTATCAGCGCTATCGGCATAAATCAATACTGGATTTCGGTAGCGGTTTTCATTTCCCGGAACATCGTAATCGCGCGGATCGAGGCTGGCATAAATTACAGCACCTGCTTCCAGATAAATCGAAACGTTGCTTTTCAGTTCCAATGCGCCGGAAAGATAATCTCCGGGCGGGAAATATACTTTTCCACCTCCGGATACGGCACATTGGTCGATGGCTCGCTGTATGAACTTTGTGGACAGCTCACTTTTTTCACCTTTTGCCCCAAAACTGCGAACATTAAAAATGCCATTGACTTGCGCATTTGTATGAAAATATGCACAAAATAAAAAAGTAAGCAGGTATAATTTTTTCCTCATAATTGAATGTGCTAACACTTTTGAAAAATTTGAGTTAAACGGCATTGTCATTCCTGTTATTTTGAATATTCCAGGATTTGCCCATCGGTCACGAGTTTTACTTTTAGATTATCGTATTCAATATCATGGATACTTTTCTTTTCGTCGATCGCCATCGCTGCCAATGTACCTGCACTTTGCCCCAAAATCATAAACACAGGCTCCATCCTTATCGAACCAAAAGCAATGTGTGAACTGGAAACACAAACCGGAACAATCAGATTGTTGCATTCTTCACGCCTCGGCAAAATTGAGTTTAAAGCGATGGTGTAAGGGCGTTTGATGTGTACGCCGATGTCTCCCTCATTTTGAACAAACCCATCCGGTTTTACATAGCGTTGCACATTGTGCGAGTCGATGGTATATGATCCCATTCCAATCGAGCCTGGGGTCTCTTTCTTTCCAAGCAGTTCATTCTCTGTCATAACGAATTTGCCAATCATACGGCGAGCTTCGCGTACATAGATGTTATAAGGCCAATTCCCATTATCGGCAAATTCATCTTTTGCCAGTCCCCACCTTCTCATTTCCTGTTGTACATCCTTAGGAATTCTTGGATCGGTGGCAATAAAATACAGTAGGCCAGCCTGGTAATTCTTGTGCTCTTCGATAATTTGTTTTCTACGCTCATAAGAAGCTTCCGGATAATCATAGTTCATTCCAATGTTGTCAAAACTGAATGGGCCGTGGTTGTTCTCGTCCGTTTTATGATTGGGGATGGGATCGAATTTATTGAAAGTTTCATTCCATCCCGAGTTGTATACGCGTATCAGCAACTCATATTGAGTTGAATCGTAGTTATTTGGTCTGGTAAATGGGATTCTGTTTTCAGGATGATCGGTCAGGCACATTCTGAAACAGTATGCTTGTAAACGATGATCGCCTTCTCCTTTGATACCCGGATTTTCTGATGAAATTCGGGGTAAAAGTCCACTGGTAGAGTCTCCCGGAATAACAAATGGATCGATATTGCTTTTAAAATGATGACCGTGGTGCAGAACGCCTGTTTGTATTCCATTCCACTCCTCGTTGTACGTGTCGATTGCTTCCCTGCCAACATGGAATGATACACCCGATGACGCCATCAAATCCCCTTCATAGGTCACATCAACAAAAATTTTTCCTTCAAAAATTTTCCCACTTGTGGTTTTTATCGAAACGATGTCACTATTCTCTTTTATTACACCATTATCCCTATCCAGAAATTCTTCCCTGAAAACCTTGATTTGATGGGTTGAAATCATCTTTTCAAAAGCCTCTTCCGCAACATGTGGTTCAAAAATCCACATCGTTCGGTTCTCCCCATCGATAGCAGGATTTCCCTGTCCTTTATTTCCATATTCCGATTGTTTTTGCCATTCCCAGGCTTTTGGGTTTTGATAGTGATTGTACAAAAGTTGGTAAAACTCGCGCGACAAACCTCCAATTACCTCCTTATTTCCGGTATCTGTAAATCCCAACCCAGAGGATGAAAGTCCACCCAGATGTTTGTCGGGCGATACAATAATCACAGATTTACCCATTCGTACAAGCTGAACAGCAGTAGTTACTGCCGCTGAAGTGCCACCATATACAATTACATCGGCCTTGTAAAAATTTGATGTGTTTTTTGAAGTACAGCCGGTTAGTGAAAAAATGGTTATTAGTAAATAAATTGAAATACATCTGGATTTTAACAGTGACATTTTATTTGATTTTATAAGGTTTCAATTTCTATTTTTCGCATCTGAGCCACCGTCCGCTGTGGCTTTCGAGTGCTATCGACTCTGGGTTTAGCTTTTCTCCGGTCAGTGCATCAGTAATTGTTTTATACTTGTATTTCGCAAATTTTAACGAAGTGGTTTTTGCCTCGTCGTCGTTAATAAAGAAATAATGGTCGGCGGTTGGTGCTGCTATCCGGTAAACGATGGAATTTGGGCAAGAGTAGGGTAGTGTAAGGGTTTTTAGCGTATGACGGATGGTCCAGTTTTCCACGAATGTATTGCCCCGGTTTTTCATGCTGAAAGATGCGTCGGCAGCCAGAATAACAGCAGTTCCTTTTCCCAGTTTATTCTCGGTAACTGCTGGTTCGCTGGTCTGGAATTTTTCGATTATCTGGGCAGTCGTGGGTTTCAGTTCGAATACAAATCCGGAAACGGTATGGTCGCCAATTTTTCGTGGCACATTATTCGAGTACTGAAAATCAGCAATTGAAGCTCCGAAAATTCGTTCGAAAGCCGATCCTTTTCCGGTGTTCAATATTTTCCCGTGTTCGTCCCACCAGCCACCGGGAGCATCCAAAACCAATCGTCCGCCTTGTTTGACGTACTCCTCAAAAATGGGAAATAAGTCCTGATTGATGGCTGCCTGCGCTGGCAGATAAATCACTTTATAACGGGCACCCAAACCGGCTTTCAAATCGGATGGAGTAACATGTTCCCATGGGATATTGCCATTGATCAATGCACGGCT
>JFJP01022155.1_pt1 | contig 10161 bp, 12 predicted proteins | sample 431651 | NCBI WGS metagenome assembly JFJP01 (sample SAMN02602958, study PRJNA72255) | Microbial mat metagenome, whole genome shotgun sequencing project. | biome: fresh water; feature: sink hole; material: water; isolation source: purple microbial (photo- and chemosynthetic) mats found in... | reverse complement strand
TCGAAAGTATGGCTTGCGATTATCCGTCCATTTTCTTCGGAAATATACGTGAGCGTATTCCCGCTGATCGTACAATCCGATTCTCCGGCTTTCACTTTGATATTGTCGTAAGTAATGTTAAAAGCAAGCTCATTTTCCGAGATAAAAGGCGAGACCGTTACTGTTCCGGCAATTCCTCCGCAGCCCGTGTTTCCGGTGAAATTAAAGGCTATGACATTTGACAGCACATCTTTCATTCCGAGTGTTCCGCAGGGAAAAGGAGTGTTCAGCAGATCAAAGGCTTTGTCCGCCAGCGATGAAGAAGAACGCTTTATCTGTGTCTGCAAATCAGCGATATTGATATGCGTCAGCACTGCGCTCATCGCTTCCAGTTCCGACATCGTTTTGCTGTCTTTTGCCAGAGACAGAAGCGCAGCGTTGATTCTGTTTTCAAACGCGGTTTTTTCAGCCTCGGTCACTTCTTCCTTTAATTCTGCAACAATCTGTAACGCATAAACAGCCTCTGCAATACCGATGCGTTTGTCTCCGTTTACATCGGCATCGCTTCGGACAAAGACAGTCTCTTCTGTCAGAAGCTTCAATATAGTTATGACATCTCCCAAAGCAACGGTTTCATTGCCGTCAGCATCTCCCGGAAGCGTCTCTGCTCCCGCGGTTCCCATAACGAGCATCCCGGCTGCCAGCGCAATGACAAAAAGCCGCGTGTAAAAATTTTTTCCTCTCATAAATACCTCCTTTGCATTTCTTATTTTTTTATGTCATCCTGAAGAATATTTTCAGCACTCCTCCCGGATCATTGCGGTTATAATTTTCCATATAAAAATGAAACTTGCAGATATGTCAAGATATTTTTTATTGCCGCCTGTTATTTCTTTACAACATCCTGATGTCCTGATTAAATCATACACAGATATTTCTGATTCCTTACATTAAATCCCATTGGTTTTACAGGAGATTTGTCCGATATTCCGGATCATGGCGGATTTTCGCCAGCATAAGTTCGTAGTACCGCCTTCAGGCGGACTGTCCCGATGAAAAGTCGCTGCGGGTGTCCGCCTGAAGGCGGTACTACGAACCGAGTGTCCGCCTGAAGGCGGTACTACGGAACGGGCTGAATTTTCGGTCATTTTCGATCTGCTGAATTTGGGCAATTCAGAGAAAATAAGGATGAAAAGAATACGATGACTTGGGAAATGGCTGTTGCTGATATGGAGGGAACGATGTTGAAAAAATAGACGTAGGGTGGGTTAGCAGAGCGTAACCCACCCTTTTATAATCCGTGGCGTATTATCTTTTCTTCTGACGCAGAACAAAATTCTGTTCGTAAACTCCGCTTTCGGAAATACGGACAGTCGCTTTCTCGTTTTCATAGCCTTTTTTGGAAATCTTTACGACATATACGCCCTGTCCGAATCCTGCAAACTCATAGTACCCCGAAGCATCGCTCATGGTTTTTGCTCTCACGCTGTTTCTGCATCGGACGAAAACAGGCGTATTTTCAATCACATCGCCGTTTTCATCTGTCACAGTGCCGTTAATCGTAATTTCATCTGACAGACATGACCCTTCCTTATAAGAAAGCAGCGCGGCAGGATATCCGGATTCCCAGGTATGGGGATTAGAAGCGTTTATCATCTCATCATCTGATTTCAGAAAATAATCATAGCGGACAGTAAGCGCAGCATCCGGAAGCGGATCATTGTAAGTAACATCAAGATGATACCAGTTTCCGCATACTTTTACCATGTTCCAGACATGGTTCATTTCCGGAACGCCGGAGATAATGAGAACTTCAATACCGGCTTCCCTGAGCATTTCAAATGCCGTCAGCGTGTATCCGTGACATACCGCGCTGCCGAGCGTGAGAACATCAAATGCACTGCGTCCGGTCCCGGTCACGTCATATCGTGTATTCAGGACAATCCAGTCATGAACGGCTCTGACTTTCTCTTCGTCATTCATCTCATTGCTGATGATTTCGGAAAGTATTTCTGCTGTTCTCTCACGGACGTATTCCTCCTGCCCCGCGGTGGTCAGATAATCCGCTGTGCAGTCCATGTCAATTGCTCCGTCTGTCCCTTCCCATCGGCTTTCGTAGCGGACAATATTCCAGTACAGATATCCGTCCGAAGCTTTGATTTCGTTGAGAGCCTGCTCTGAAATGCTCCCGACTTCATCAAGTCCCAAGTCATACTTCAAAGTGATGCTGAAGGTATTCAGACGGGCTTGAAGCCTGTCTGTCAATGCTGCCTTGAATTCCTTATATGAGGAACAGACAGTCTGTGACTCGGAATTTCTTTTTGTTCTCTTATCCGACTTGGACAGGTTATATTCGGAAATGCCCCGATATGCCGGGTTGTCCCAAGAGACACTGCCTTGATCCCCGAAAGAATTATCCGGGGTTCTGCATAGAAAAACCGCTGTCATCAAAACGAAAACTATTTTGCTGAAATTTTTCATGGCTGACTCCTTTCTCCAAAGTTATGTCTTTTTATCTCACGACGGAAAGGAGTCGTCAATGGGGCAGAAGGTGTATTTGAGGATGGGGAAAATGCGCTGTTTATTGGTAGGAAAATACGCATTCGATTCAAATCCGAATCAATTGACATGGGTTAGCCGATATGCTGCATAAATCCGGAGTGCAAAAATTACGCTCCGTTTCAATCCGCTTTGCACTCCGGAAACAGTTTTCCAAAAAAATGATTGACATTTTCTCATTATCCTGTTTAATCAAGACGATTCTTTATTCTTTCCACCGTCATAATCTGCGCTTTCTGAATTTTCTGTAAAACGCCCAAGTTAAAACAGATACAAACCGTTTTGCCGATAAAACGACTTGCGTCTATTTTAAGTTCCGGCGTTTTACAAAAGCGCAATTTACGCTGGTGGGCAGTACTCAATGCTGGCATAGATTGCGTTTTTTATTATTATTGTCATTCTGAGAGCAGCAAAAAATCTTAAAACATTCCGGGATTCTTCGCTACGCTTAGAATGACATAAAAGTTTTCACGGTAAAAAACAGGAGAATACCGCATAATGAACGAAAACATTATGGAAATTTTTTTTGAAATCCAGCCTTTTCTTGATATTCTGAAAAAAAAAGCGGAATCAGTTTACCGGGGGTATGCGAAATATTACGGCTGTGTGTGTTATTTGATGCGAAGGGTTTGAAGTGAGAGGTCATGGGGCGAGAGGTGAGAATAAAGGCTGCGCCCTCTTACCTCTCACCCTTACCCCTTTTCTTTATCAGTTATTCATAATAATGTAGGAAAAAATGAAAAATTCAGATAAATTACCCGAAATTATACAAGGCGGAATGGGCATCGGGGTTTCCGGATGGCGTCTTGCCAAAGCAGTCTCAATACAAGGTCAGATGGGCGTTGTGTCAGGCACTGCAATTGACTCTGTGATCGTCAGACGCCTTCAGTCAGGAGATTCCGACGGGAGCATACGCAGGGCATTGTCACACTTTCCCTGGGCAGACATGGCCCGGCGTATTTCAGAGGAATATCTCATACCGGGAGGAAAACCGCCTGAAAAACCTTTCAAGTCCACGCCTGCCCATACATTGCAGATGAAACGCTCTTCCTGCGAACTGCTGATTGTCTCAAACTTTGTCGAAGTCTTTTTAGCCAAAGAAGGGCATAAGGGTCTGACAGGTATCAATTATCTGGAGAAGATACAGCTTCCGACTCTGCCCTCATTGTTCGGAGCAATGCTTGCCGGGGTGGATTTCGTACTGATGGGAGGCGGCATTCCGCTGTCAATTCCGGGGGTTCTGGACGGACTTTCACAACTGGATACTGTAGAGCTTAAAATCCACGTTGAAGACAATCCGGGACACCGCAGTTATTCGCATGTCTTTGATCCGAAAGCCTTTTGTACGGGAACTCTGCCGAAACTGAACCGTCCGAAATTTCTTGCGATTATCTCTTCTGATATTGCAGCCAAAACACTGGTAAGAAGAAGTACGGGTTTTGTTGATGGATTTGTTGTCGAAGATCACACTGCCGGCGGACATAACGCGCCTCCGAGAAGAACAGACAGAACAGAAACGCCGTCTCTGCCGCACTTCGGTCAGAAAGACATTCCCGATATTGAAAAGATCAGAGAACTTGGGCGGCCCTTCTGGCTTGCCGGAGGCTGTGCTTCTCCGGAAAAACTGAAACATGCTCTTGACTCAGGAGCAGACGGCATACAGGTCGGCACTGCGTTTGCGCTTTGCAATGAATCCTCCATGCTGCCTGAGATAAAACAGGAAGTGCTTCGTCAGTGTATGAGCGGCAATATCAAGGTCCTTACGGATTTTCAGGCATCGCCCACTGGCTATCCTTTTAAAGTGATTTCTCTGAAAAATACGGTAACAGACAAAGATTGCAAAGAAAGAAAACGATGCTGCGATCTCGGCTATCTGAAGCAGCTTTACTGCAAGAGTGAATCGGAAATCGGGTACCGCTGTCCCGGCGAACCGGTAAAAAGCTGGCTGATGAAAGGCGGTTCCGAAGATAAGACTATCGGAAAGCACTGTCTTTGCAACGGATTGCTGGCTACTATCGGACTGGGGCAGGTCCGTGAAAACGGTTCCGAACTGCCGGTTGTGACTTCCGGCGAGGATTTTTCTTTTGCAGCGCATCTGGTCAGAAATCCGGATGATCTGAACTACAGTGCAAAAGATGTAATTGACTACATAAAAAGTTAAATGTTCATTCCCAAGCTCCGGCTTGAGAACAAGAAGGTGTTTAAAAACTGGCATTCAGGCATTTTTTTTGTCCCGGAGGGAGGTATGAAAATAGCCCGGCAATTCATTGCCGGGATAACGGCAGACGCAAACCTTTCCCGGCAATTGCAAACCTTTTCCCGGCAATAAATTGCCGGGCTATTTTCGGAAGTCCCTGCGGGACTGATCATACTTTTTAAACACCTTCTGAATGCAAACTTCAAGTATTTTATCTTTGACTTTTTCGAAAATCTGTTTTATAGACATTATCAGAAATAAGGAATCAGTGCCTGCCGGGTTCTGGTCCCTTTTTCGGATACAGCAGCTTGAAACTATAAGTTGATTTGCGGTCAGAGAGGTCAGACGGCTGTTTTTGACTGACATAAAAAATTATCATTTGTAAAAGATGGGAAACTTCCAAAGATGCTCTGGCTGATTCTCTCACTTCTGAGCGGACTGGCTGTTTCTTCGCAGGACGCGTGCAACAAGAAATATTTTTCCCATCTCAGCCCCTATCAGATGTCTGCATATCCGCTGAGTTACAGCCTTCCGCTGTTTGCCATAGCCATACTTTTTGTTCCGGTGCCGCAGTTGGATGCCACTTTTTTCTGGTGTTTTGCAGTGAGCATTCCCATCAATGCAGTGGCATATCTGCTGTATATGAAAGCACTTAAAATATCTCCGCTTTCCCTTACGGTTCCGTATCTTGCATTCACTCCGGCATTTATGACTGTGACAGGATATCTGTTTTTAGATGAGATGCCGGATACTTGGGGAATATCAGGAATCTTTATAGTCTGCACCGGCGGCTATATTCTCAATATTGATCCTGAAAAACGGTCATTTGCCGGACCGTTGAAAGCAGTGTTCAGGGAAACAGGTTCATGGATCATGCTTTCTGTAGCCTTTATCTTCAGTTTCTGCGCGGTGATCGGGAAAAAAGCCATTCTTCACTCATCCCCGCTTTTTTTCAGCCTGTCTTTTTTTCTTATCTTTAACACGCTGATGCTTCTTTTTCTAATGGGAATCCGCAAGATTGATCTGCTTTCTGTCAGAAAATCGCCTTTGCAGGGAATTGCCGTGGGAACGCTGCTGTTTGCCGAAGCGATCCTTCACGGATGGGCAATTTCTCTGATTCAGGCAGCATATATGATTTCGGTAAAGCGGCTGAGTGTGGTGTTCGGCGTTATTTACGGAAGACTGATTTTCAAAGAGAAAAACATCGCGTTCCGTTTCAGCGGCGCGCTGCTGATGGTGATCGGGACAATTCTCATAGCGTTTCAGGGGGGATAAAGCAGATGAAGGAATCGTCTGAGAAAGATTATACCTCGGCAATGAATACCGCGATCCGTCTGATTTCACGCCGTAACCATACGGAACAGGAAATCAGACAGAAACTGCGGCAGCGCGGTTTCGAAGCCGAAGTCATTGCAAGGGTTATTTCCGAATGCCAAAGATTCAATTATATCAATGACAAAGAAACTGCCCGGAAATATCTTGGGGAACTCCGTTCAAAAGGACAGGGCATCCGCGGTATCCGCTTTTCAATGAAAAAAAAAGGAATCCATAATGAGATCATTGACAAGGTTCTTGATGAAAATCATTCCGCGGCAGAGGAACTGGAGTCCGCGGCCAAGGCATTTCAAAAGAAATTTATCTCATTAAGCAGAGAAAAGGATATCAGGAAAAAAAGAGAAAAAATATTCAGATTCCTGAGCTTACGCGGATTTTCCTCTTCTGTAATAGCCGAAGTGATGGAATCTGAGTTTTCAAAGAGGCAGAACAGGTGAAGGCGGAAATAAGCCGGTTGTCCATATTTATGACCTGATTTTTTATATTAATTTTCTTGACATGCGATTATTTTTTCTCTATTATTCCTTTAATTATAGTATCGGAGGAGCAGGAGTTTGAAATTTTAAACCCATGCCCATAAAAAAGTAACGGATCAGACAGGAGGATTAAACAGCAAAAATGAAAATGTTCAGAATGTTGTCCGTGGTGCTGCTTGCATTTACACTGGTAAGCTGCGCCGCAATAAAACAGAAACTCGAAGGGCTTGGAACATCGGGTACCACCTTCAATCTTGTCATGGATAAGGGCAAAAGTGGTCTGGAAACCAAGGAAAAGGTTTACAAGGTCGTAAAAAGTATGGTCGGACCTTCCAACACGGTCATTGTTTATGATGCTTCAGGAAGTATGCACTATGAAACCCCGGTCGGAGATGACTCCGCTAAGAAATCCCAGAAAAGATATGAACTGGCATACCAGGGGCTGACCAAAGTCGCGGAAATATTTGATCAGAACGACAAAGTATGGCTGCTGGTTTTCGGGACCAAAGTGCCTTATGAATTGTCAGAAGGCAGAAGCCTCAAAGACATCAATTTTGAAAAAGCCTTCAGGACACATAGTGATATTGTTCAGGTTTACGGGGAAAAAGATGCGGGCTACAACCGTGAAAAATTCATGTCTGCAATCCGTTTTCTCAAATCCGGCAAAGCTTATATCGGGGATACGCCCATCGGTTACTCGGTAGTAAAAGCTACGGCTCTTCTGGAATCCAAACCCAATGCTAAAATCGTTTTGATTACAGACGGTCAGGAGACCAGCCCGGTATTGGCAAAAGCCATAGCCGGAAAGAAAAGCCAGGAAAAGAAACTGAAGGCAAAGTATCCGGATTATAACGATATCCTTATTTCGGCGTCGGACGCGCTGGAGAGAGCGGTTCAGAAAAAGATTCATTTCACGCCTATTCTCTGCGGTCTGAAAAGCATTACCAAAAACAGAACCACTACCGACAAGGAAGTGGCGGAAACCCGTGCCTTTTATGAAAATCTGGCTCATGAAACCGGCAGTGCCGCGCTGGAAGCCTCATCATCGGAAGGACTTGCTTCTGCGGTGATGGATGCCGAAGCCGCGAGTCTTACCTACGAGATTTTCAAGGGCGACCTCCCGGAACAGAAAATCGCGGAGGGCAAAGCCGGTGTGCCGCTCAATCTTGATCCGGGAACCTATCGGCTCGTGGTAAACACTGTCCCGCGAATTGAAACAGAAATAACGGTCAAGGAACATACCGCGAATGTTTATGTGCTGAAAAGTGCCGAAGGCGGAGCCATGAAGGTTGTGCCTTCCGAATGATGTTCCGGCAGTGACGTATGGCGGAAAAGAAAAAATAAAATCCTTTCAGGATGTTATTTTTTCTTTTCTGCATGGAAAAAAGCGGAATCAATTTTTGCACTCCGGATTCCGATTCCCAAAATCCTTTACAATCAGAAAATTCTGTCACCGTCTTTCAGCGATTCGGGAGACAGAATCACCGTATCGTTTTCATCAAGCCCTGAAGTGATATAAACCTGATAGTTATCTGTTTCTTCTACCGATACGATCTGTTCTCTGGCAATTCCTTCGCTCAGTATATAAACCTTTGTGATTTCACCCTGTTTTTGAACTGCTTTTTCCGGAACAGCCAATCGGACGGTCTTTTCTTCGAGCATAAGTTCGGCTGTGGCAAACAAGCCGGGTAAAAGCATTTTATCTTTGTTATCTGCCACTGCTTCGACCATAAGAGAACGGGAATCTTTTTCCACCGAAGGCGCAATATATCTGACTTTTGCCGTAAAGGTTTTGTCCGGGAAACTGTCAACCTGAAAATTGACGGTCTGTTCCGGACGGATCAGGCTCACATATTGCTGAGGAACGGTCAGCACCAACCTCAGAGGATTGATTCTGACTAAATTGATGACTTTCGCGCCTTCGCCTACCCTCTCTCCCGAAGAAACATATTTTTCTGCAACCCATCCGCTGAACGGCGCGGTAATCGCCGTATCCCTGACTAATTTCCGAAGCGTCGTCAGACGGGTCAATGCAGTCTGATAGCTCTGATACAACTGTTTTGCCTGATGTACCGTCTGCCGATAACGCTGTGCGGATAAGTCGTATTCATTTTGCATCCGGTCATAATCGGATTTTGACACGCCGTTTTGAATATAAAGAGAGGAATAGCGTTTGTAATTGGCTTCGGAAAGCGTAAGAGAAGCTTTTGCAGCCTTTACTTCCGGCTGTTTTTCCGGATCATAAACCTTTGGAGAGAAATCATCCAGCCCGAGTCTTACTTTTAATTCCTCAGCCGAAGCGGTTCCTTCTGCCAATTTGTTTTTGGCGTCCGTTGCATCCAATTGAACCAATATGTCCCCTTTTTCTGCCATGCTGCCGCGCTCAACCATGACTTTTTCCACAATCCCGGCAATATTGCTGGCAATATTCGAAGTCTCATCGCCGATCAGATTGCCGATAAGCCGAATCGCAGCATTCCGAACATTCTGTTGAACTTTTGCCGTCTGAAATTCCTTTTGTCTCACTTTTTCAGAAGATTTTCCGGATTCGGAATATCCGAGCGAGGCTTTCGGCTTATTCAGCATCTGTTTATCCGCATAAAGCTTGTTTCCCACAAATCCGGCACATGCGATGAGCAGAATAATCATTACCGTAAAAATGCTTTTCATAATTTAATATTTCCTCCTGATTTTACGACCTTTTTTTATTTCATCTTTCAACTCGTTACGAGACTCTGCCGTAAAACGGGTTTAAAACCCGTTCTGCCACTATCTAATATCTCTGATTCGCTGATGCAGTTTTTCGTATGGCAGTGTGTCAGGAATATTTATAGTTATAAGCATACAATTTCCTTTCTGTTTTATCATTTTGTCCGAACCCTTATTTTCAGGACTAAAGGATTTGCATGATTGCTGCTAAAATTTCATTTCAGCACTCCGGAACATCCTTGAATCCTGAAAATCAGGGTTCAGACAATCGCGAATCAGGGTTCAAAACTGTTCCTACCGTAATTTCATATCCCCGCAGAAAATCTTGTATGGAAAGCCGTTTTCCCGAAGCCCCCTGAATTTCCAGTATGGAAAGATAGCCGTCAGCAGTTGACACCCTGAGTTCGTCGGAAAAGCCTCTGATTACCGTTCCGGGAGAGTCATTGATTTCTGCGGAAACAGGCTTTGCCTTAAAAATTTTGAGACGATTTTCTCCGTGAAAAGTAAATGCCCCGGGCCAGGGCGTGACCCCCCGGATAAAGCTTTCAATGGCTTGGGCAGGCTGATTCCAGGCGATCAGACCATCTTTTTTGCTCAGTATCGGCGCGTAAGTGGCTTGGCTGTGATCTTGCGGAATCGGCTTGATGTCTTGCGCCTCGAATCGCTTCAATGTCTTAATCAGCAGTTCTGCGCCGACAACTGACAGACGGTCATGAAGCGTGGCAGAAGTATCATCCGAAGCGATTTCGATTTTTTCAGACAAAAGAATGTCTCCGGTATCCAATCCCTTATCCATGAACATGGTCGTAATACCGGTTTCTTTTTCTCCGGCAATAATTGCCCGTTGAATCGGCGCGGGACCTCGGTATTTGGGCAAAAGCGAGGCATGGATATTGATGGCTCCGA
>JFJP01036417.1_pt1 | contig 10162 bp, 10 predicted proteins | sample 431651 | NCBI WGS metagenome assembly JFJP01 (sample SAMN02602958, study PRJNA72255) | Microbial mat metagenome, whole genome shotgun sequencing project. | biome: fresh water; feature: sink hole; material: water; isolation source: purple microbial (photo- and chemosynthetic) mats found in... | reverse complement strand
TCGGCATGCTGCACGGGATTCCGTACCCGTCCGAGGCGAGCGTCGTCGGCACGAATGTCTCGATAGCCCTTTTGTCGATTTTTTACGGCGCGGGCGGGTCGCTCCTTCTTGTCCTTCCCTTCCGCACCGCGGCGGTGTCCCGCCTCTCGGAGCTCGAAGCGGAATAAGTTACCGGTCAGGGTGCAAAAAGGCCCTTCCCGTTTACGCCGTATGGGCGGAACGGGAAGGGCTTTTTATTTTGGGACGACTTTTACTTCCCCATGTGCAGCAGATGTCCGAACCGTTCCCGCTTGGTTTCGAGGTATTTGATGTCGAATTTGTGGGTCGGCAGTTCGTGGCTGACCCGTTCGGTCACCGGGATGCCGTTGCGTTCGAGGTCTTCAACCTTTTCGGGATTGTTGGTAAGGAGGCGTACGCTTTTGACGCCGACTTTCTTGAGCATTTCGGCAGGAACCCGGTAATCGCGTCCGTCAGCCTCGAAGCCGAGGGCGATATTCGCGTCGAGGGTATCGTAGCCCTTGTCCTGGAGGGCGTAGGCCCGGAGCTTGTTGACGAGCCCGATGCCGCGCCCTTCCTCCTGGTGGTAGAGCACGATTCCCCGGCCTTCGGCTTCGATCAGCTCGAGGGCAAGATGCAGCTGTGGACCGCAGTCGCAGCGGAGGCTGCCGAGCGCGTCTCCGGTCAGGCAGGCCGAATGGACGCGGGTCAGTACGGCCGTACCGTCTCCGATGTCGCCTTTCATGATTATGATATGGTCTTTCCTGTCCTTGTTGTTGACGAAACCGATAATTCGGAACTTTCCGTACGCGGTCGGAAAATCGGCGACCGAGACAATCTTGACGCAGACTTCCTCGCCGCAGTTGTCGCAGTCGAGTTTTTTCGGGCACTTGCGCAGGAAATCCATGTCCTGCGCGATGATTTCTTCGATTTCTGGTGTTTCCATTTCTCGAGTATACCATGTTTCCATCAGTGATGGACACTAAAAAAGCCCGCCGGATTTTTCATTTCCGGCGGGCTCTCAGATATCAGTCGGAGGAAAAGAGACGTTTCAGAAGGGTAGTACGTGGGGCAGGTTCAGTTTTTCCTTGACGTCCCGGAACGCCTTTTTGAGCGGTGCGTTGAAGGGCACGCCCTTGTCCTTGCGGAAGAGGGATATTTCGTATTCCTTTTCGCCGGGAGTGTAGATGCGGTCGTGACCCGGGGCTTTCTGCGATGCGCGGAGCGCGCGGGAGATTTCGCCCGCCTGTTTTTTGAACGCGTCGAGCTCGACGAAGGCCTCGATTTTCATCGCCATGAAGAAGTGGCCCAGTTCGATCGGGGCCGGCTTTCCCGAAGCGTCGACGCCCATCAGCGCCTTCATGAAATTGGCCTGCGAGAGGGCGGAGGACATGAGTTCGACGACCATTGCGTAGCCGTAGCCCTTGTAACCGCCCATTTCCTCGCCGATGCCGCCGAGGGGGGTGAGCGCCGCCTTGTCCTTGGTCAGGTCGATGAGCACCTGATGCGTGTCGTGCCGGTCTTTTCCGTCCTGGCCGATTACCCAGCCGTCCGGAAGTTCCTTTCCGAGCCGGTCGTAGAGTTCCAGCTTGCCGCGCTGCGTAACCGAAGTCGCGCAGTCGAGCATGAAGGGGAATTTTTCGTCGGTGGGCATTCCCCAGGTCATCGGGTTGGTGCCGAGCATCGGTTCGACGCCGAAGGTCGGGGCGATGGACGGCCGGGCGCTGGTCCCGGTGAGTCCGATCATGCCGTGCTGCACGGCCATGTTCGGGTAATAGAAAGCCGCGCCGTAATGGGTGGAATTCCGCACGACGGTCATGCCGAGACCCATCTTGTCGGCTTTGTCGATGGCCATCTGCATTGCCCTTTTGGCGATGTAATGACCCATGCCGTTATGCCCGTCGATGACGGCCGTTGTGGGCGTTTCGCGGGTTATTTCAAAATTGGTCTTGACGTTCTGCGTTCCGTTCCAGATCCGGTCGAGATAGATCGGCTTGAAACGTCCGACTCCATGAGAATCCACGCCGCGCTTGTCGGCTGAAACGAGCACATCCGCGCAGATCGCGGCTTCCTCGGGAGGAACGCCGACTGCGACGAATCCGTCTTTCATGAATTGTTCGACCTCGTCAAAAGCCCACCAGGTAATTTCGTTATCGTTCATTACACACTCCATTGTATGTATAAGCTAACATGGATTTTTTTTTCGGTAAAGCGTTTTCGGGTCCGGTCAATCCTTTTTCCGGGTGGAAATGCCGAACGGGATATACAGCGGACAAACGGAGACCACGCTGGTGAGTACGAAGACGACGGCGAAAACGCCCAGAATGATCGCCGCGACCCCGGTTACCTGGCCGAGCAGGACGAGAATCCCAACCACGGCGGCAAAAACGATCCGTACGACACGGTCAATGAGGCCCATGTTCTTTTTCATATTGTTCTCCTTGAAGATAGCGATACTTCCAGTATAAGTAATCCATGTGCGGAATCAATACAAATCGGCGTACCGCAAATGCCGGGATTCATGATAGAATCAGGCATGGATAATTTCGTATTCTCGAACCCGACCAAGATCGTTTTCGGCAGGGGCGTCGAGGCCCAGGCCGGTCTAGAGGTCAAACCGTATGCAGACCGGATCCTGCTCCATTCAGGCGGCAGCAGCGCCGTCCGCTCGGGTCTTCTCGGCCGCATCCGTGATTCCCTTGCCGCTTCCGGCATAGGCTGCCCCGCGTGTCGCTCGTCCGCGAGGGCATCGCGCTGTGCCGGAAGGAAAATCTGTCCTTCATTCTCGCGGTCGGCGGCGGCAGCGTCATCGACTCCGCCAAGGCCATCGCGGTCGGTGTGCCGCATTCAGGCGACGTATGGGACTTTTTCGACTACAGCACCCAGCCGGGGACAGCCCTGCCGATCGGAGCGGTTCTTACCATACCGGCCGCGGGCAGCGAATCGAGCAGCCGTTCTGTCATTTCGAACGCGGACCCCGTTTCGCCCTCATGAACCCCGAACTCACCTTCACCCTGCCGCCCTTCCAGAGCGCCTGCGGGATCGCGGACATCATGTCCCACATAATGGAACGCTATTTCACCAATACCCGCGACGTCGAGCTGACCGACCGCCTCTGCGAGGCCGCGCTCCGGACGGTCATCGTCAGCGCTCCGGCCGTCATGCGCGATCCTTCGGATTATGCCGCCCGCGCCGAGATAATGTGGACGGGTTCCATCGCCCACAACGATCTGCTCAATACAGGCCGCGAGGGCGACTGGGCTTCCCACGCCATCGGCCACGAATTGAGCGCCTTTTACGATGCCGCCCACGGCGAGGGCTTGGCCGTCATTTTCCCTGCCTGGATGAAATTCGTGTACCGGCACGACACGGCCCGCTTCGCGCAGTTCGCCCATCGCGTCTGGGAAGTCGAAAGCGACCACTTCCATCCGGAAAAAACCGCACTCGAGGGCATCCGGCGGACGGAAGTCTTTTTCCGTTCTCTCGGCCTGCCGTCGACCCTTGCGGAAATGGGCATCCCGACCGACCGTTTCGCGGATATCGCCGCCAAATGCACGGTGCGCGGCAAGGGCACCACCGGCAAGTTCGTCAAGCTTGATCCGAAGGCGGTCGTCGAGATACTGGCACTGGCCAAATAGCCGTACAAACTTGCAGATTCCGGGGTCATGCTTTATATTTATTGATAAAGTATGTCAGGCATCCGCCCGGGAGATTTTTGTAATGAAGAAAATCGCGACTAAAGTGTTTTTGGCCTCGCTCGCGAGCGGTGTGCTGGTAGGGCTTGTAAGCCTGTCCGGCATGCTTTTCAGTTTCAACACGGTTAACAGTTACAGTATAGAAGCCATCCAGGCCACGATGTTTCAGGATTACGACAATACAATCAAGTCCGAAATCGATACGGTATATTCATTGATAGACTGGTATTACCAGCAGTCACAGAAAGGCAGGTTTACCGGGGAAGAAGCGAAAAAGCAGGCTGCCGACCTTGTCCGCGAACTCCGGTACGGCAACAACGCGTATTTCTGGATCGATACGTCGAAGGGTGACAATATCGTCCTCCTCGGCGGAAAATCCGAGGGAACCAACCGGTTCGAACTGAAGGACGCAAATGGAAAGTTGCTGGTCCAGGAAATCATACAAGCCGCGCTTGCCGGCGGCGGGTTTACCGACTATTACTTTCCCCGTGCCGGCGAAACAGAACCGCTGCCCAAACGCGGTTATTCCCGCTATTTCGAGCCGTTCGACTGGGTCATCGGAACGGGCAATTACGTCGATGACATGAATGCCGTCATTGTCACCAAAAAAAATATCATACAGAAGATGATCCTTAAGGCGATGGTCTTGATGTTCCTGGTCATTTCCGCCGGCATCATCGTTACCGTCGTCATTTCCTTTCTTATCGGCCGGGCGATCGCGAAGCCCATCACGCACGTGTCGCTCGTGCTCAAGGAGCTCGCCGAGGGCGACGCCGATCTCACCAACCGGCTGCCGATCCTCTCGAAGGACGAGGTGGGCCAGCTGAGCGAAAACTACAATGTGTTCCTCGAGAAGCTGTCGGCGATCGTCAAGGCCATCAACGAGTCGATGAAGAAGACGATCGAGCTCAAGGAGACCATGTCGAACGGGTCCCAGGAAACCCTCAGCGCCCTCAACGAGATTTCGGCGAACGCCGCCTCGATGAACACCCGGCTCCAGTACCTGGATAAAAACATCGAAGATGCGAACGGCGCGGTCCGTTCCATCGAAAGCAGCATAGACTCCGTCGACAACGGCATAGAAAGCCAGGTAAGCGCGGTGGAACAGGCCACCGCCTCGGTAAACGAGATGGTCGCCTCGCTCAAGAACGTCTCGGACGTCACGGACAAAAAGGGCAGGGCGACCCAGGCCCTCGTCGACATTTCCGGCATCGGCAAGCAGAACATGGATACCACCCGGAGCATCATTGGCAAGATAAGCCAGAATATCGGCAGCATCAACGAAATGGTCTCGATGATCAACTCGATCGCCTCGCAGACCAACCTGCTGGCGATGAACGCGGCGATCGAAGCCGCGCATGCGGGCGAATCCGGGAAGGGTTTCGCGGTCGTCGCCTCGGAGATCCGCAAGCTCGCCGAAACCTCGTCGAAAAACGCGAAGGATATCGGGATCAACCTCAAGCAGATCCTGGTTTTCATCGCTGAGGCTGATACCTCGAGCGAAAAGGGCATGAAGGTGATCGAGCAGGTGAATTCGGAGGTCAAGGAGACCGCGCGTTCCCTCGACGAGATCCTGTCCAATACCCGGGAACTCTTTATCGGCGGCGAGCAGATCCTCGAAGCCATGACTTCCCTGACGCAGGTATCGCTGCAGGTCAAGGAAAACTCGGGCCGGATGAAGGGCGGCTCGCGGATCATGAATTCCACCATCACGGCGGTATCGAGCATATCGGGCGAAGTGGTTACCGGGATGAACGAAATCGCGATAGGCACGCATGAGATAACCGAAAACATGTCGAGCATCAACCGTCAGATGGTGATCCTTTCGGAGGTCACGGACTCGCTCAAAGCGGAAGTCGGCCGCTTCAAGGTGTAGCCATCGCATCATGCGGGATAATCCGGTCCTGATTCGACCCTGTCCCGGTGTTGGCGAGCAGAAAAATGGAGGATGCATGACGCATCGTACGGCGGTCGAGGATCTGCGGGCGAGCGAGGCCAAGTATCGCAGCCTCATCGAGAACACAAACGACATCATTTATTCGCTCACGGCCGGGGGATTGATGACATTCGTATCCCCTTCCTGGACCCGGCTGGTCGGGCACGCCAAAGAAGAGGTTGAAGGCCATTCCTTTACCGAATTCGTCCATCCCGACGACCTGCCCGCCTGCTTTGCCTTCCTGAAAACCGTGCTGGATACCGGCGAGCGCCAGGGCGACGTTGAATATCGCGTACGGCACAGGAACGGACAGTGGCGCTGGCACAGTTCGAGCGCCAATCCCGTCAGGGACGCATCCGGCGCGGTCACGGGTTTCGACGGCATCGCAAGGGACATTACCGAGCGCAAGAAGCAGACCGAGGAACTCGAGGGCTTCTTCACGGTGAACTTGGATCTCCTGTGCATCGCCGACCTGAAAGGAAATTTCGTCAAGACGAACGAGGCATGGAGCCGCATCCTGGGGTATTCCACCGAGGAGTTGAACGGAATGCGATTCCTCGATTTCGTCCATCCCGACGATTTGCAGGATACCCTGTCCGCCATGTCGAATCTCGGCAAGGGCGAGAACGTTCTCGACTTTACCAACCGGTACCGCTGCAAGGATGGATCCTACCGGTACATCGAATGGCGATCGCTGCCGAAGGGTAACATGATCTACGCCGCCGCCAGGGACGTCACGGAGCGGAAGCGGATGGAGGACTCTCTCAAGGCGAGCGAGGCCAGTCTGCGGAGCGTGATCGTCAACTCCCCTGTGGGCTTCCATATCTATCATCTTGAAGACGACGGCCGGCTGGTGTTCTCGCTTTTTAACACTTCCGCGGATGTGATATTGCATGCGAGCCATGCGCAATTCATCGGTCTCGAGATATTGGACGCCTTTCCCGCATTGGCGGGTACCGGAATCCCTGAAATGTACGCAGGGATCGCAAGGGGAGACCTGGAACCCCGGAACTTCGAGGCGCCATATGATCATGCCGGTATCCGGGGCGTGTTCGAGGTTCGCGTGTTCCGCGGAGCCCCGGGACAGGCTGTCGTCAATTTCGTCGACATAACCGAACGAAAGCGGGCCGAAGAGGAGATCCTGCAGATACAACGGCAGCTGACCGCAAAGAACATGGAACTGGAACAGCTCGTATACGTCGCCTCCCATGACCTTCGTTCGCCGCTGGTAAATGTGGACGGTTTCAGCCGGGAACTGGAATTTTCATTCAAGGAAATCGGTGTCCTTCTGGAGGACGATGCGGAACGGGGGGCGCTCGAGAACCTTCTCCGGGCGGAGATTCCCGATATCCACCGGGCGATAGCCCGGATCCGGGCGAGCGCACGCCAGATGGACGGTTTGCTCAAGGCCCTGCTTTCCCTTTCCCGCTCCGGCAGGGCGGCCTTGCGTATCGAGAGTGTGGATATGGATGAACTGATGCTGCAGGTATCCTCATCCTTCTCCTTCCGTATCAAGGAAGCAGGCATCGATCTGTCCGTGGGGAAGCTTCCTCCCTGCACGGGTGACGCCGTCCAGCTGACCCAGGTTTTCTCGAACCTCCTGGACAACGCCATAAAGTACCTTGACAGGGAACGGGCGGGACTGATAACCATCCGGGGCAGTCTCGAGGAGGGCCGTGCGGTGTATCGCGTCGAGGACAACGGCATAGGCATCGCCGACAATCATAAAGAGAAGATATTCGAGCTTTTTCATCGCTTGAACCCCAAGTCTACCGAGGGAGAGGGCCTCGGTCTGACCCTGGTCCGGCAGATTCTCGGCCGGCTCGACGGCGAGATACGCGTGGAATCTACGATCGGGAAGGGCAGCTCCTTCATCGTGACGCTGCCCGCCGTTTAGGAGGATGCATGGCAACGAAGGGGGAGAATACCGTGAATCAACAGGTCATCATACTTATCGCCGAAGATGACGAAGGGCATGCGGAGCTTATCCGCAAGAATTTGGGTCGTGCCGGAATCGTCAACCGGATCATCCACTTCAAGGACGGACAGGAAGCCGTCGATTACCTGTTTTGCCGGGGTGACGGTCCGCATCGCGTGTCCGGGGACTCTTACGTCCTGCTCCTGGACATCCGTATGCCCAAGCTCGACGGTACCGAGGTCCTGGAACAGGTAAAGGCCGATCCCGAACTGCGAAAAATCCCCGTGATCATGATCACCACCACAGACGATCCCCGCGAAGTCGAGCGTTGCCATGCGCTCGGCTGCAGTACCTACATCACGAAACCGATCGAGTATGACAGTTTTGTCCATGCGATCCGCCAATTGGGCCTTTTCCTGTCAGTCGTCCAGGTACCGAGGGTCAACGGCATCCATTAATCGGAAAACGGCGAAGGAGGGTCTCTTTGGCGAACAGGAAAATCAAGCATCGCGGCCTCATCCTTGTCGTCGACGACGACGAAAATCTCCGGACTCTTGTCATGCGTACACTCGTGAAGTCGGGGTATACGGTCGAAGGCGCCGCCGACGGTGCGGGAGCCCTGGCCCTGATCCTCGAAAGCCCGCCTGTCGCCATGCTCCTCGACCAGCAACTGCCGGACATGACCGGTCTGCAGGTACTTCGCAGCCTTGCCGAGCGGGACGCGAATTTGCCCTTTATAGTGATGACCGGCCAGGGCGACGAACGTCTGGCCGTGGAATTGATGAAGCTCGGCGCCTTCGATTATCTGGTCAAGGACATGGATTTCCTTGATTTGCTGCCGTTGGCGGTCGATCGTCTCTTCGACACGCTGGGAACGAAGCGGGAATTACGCGAAACGGAGGCCCGGCTCCTGGCGAGCGAGGAGAAGTACCGTTTCATCGTTGATCATACCCACGACATGATATGGATGCTCCGTTCTGACGGCATGTTCTCCTTCATATCTCCCTCATGGAAGGTGAATCTCGGTTACGAACCGTCATACCTTGAAGGGCAATCATTCCGCACCTTCGTGCATGCGGATGACGTCCCTGTCTGTGATTCGTATTTGCGAAAGATGTTCGGCGAGCGCAATGCCTGGCCCGGGCCGCAATACCGGGTCAAGCACGCAGACGGGACCTGGCGATGGCATGAATGCACCATGACTCCGGTTCTGGCCGATGACGGTTCTTTCATGCATTTTGTCGGGGTTTCGAGGGATATCACCGAACGCAAGCATACGGAAGAGATCCTCGCTTTGCAGCTTGCCGAGAAGGAAACCCTGCTTCGCGAAGTGCACCACCGGGTCAAGAACAACATCGCCGCCATCGGGAGCTTTCTTTTTATCCAGGCATCCTCGGCGGTCGGACAGGAGGCGAAGGATGCCATGGAGACAGCCCTTTGCCGCGTCAGGAGCATGGGCAGGTTGTACGACGCCCTTCTTCTTTCGGGAGAATACCGGGACGTGGGCATGAAGGAATACCTTGCGGGAATCGTCGCTTCGATCATGGAGATCTTTCCGGAGGGTTCGGCCCTTGTTCTCGATACCCGCATAGACGATTGTGCCCTGGATCCAAAGAAGGCGGTGTCCGTCGGGATCATTCTCAATGAGCTGCTGACCAACGTCCTCAAATATGCGTTCAAGGATCGGGACGGAGGCGCAATCTCCGTACTTTTCGAAATGACGGGAACAGTCGTGACCCTTATGGTTCACGACGATGGCGTCGGGCTGCCCTCCCCCCGGGACCGGAAATCTCCCGCCGCGGCCGGCTCGGGTTTCGGACTTGCCCTGGTCGGGATGCTTGCAGAACAGCTGGGCGGAAGTTTTGTGATCGAAGGCGGCAACGGTACCACCAGCGTACTGAGGTTCGAACCCTGAACCAATTGCGGGACGACGGTCGGCCGCTTCAAGGCGTAGCGGTCTTTTCCTTGATATAGAGCGCCCATTCCCGGTCTGCTTTCGCTATGTGCGACAGGAGCCAGTTTCCGAGGTACCGGTAAAACTGGTATCCCTCGTCGGGAAGTGCGTGGGGCAGGGTCTGGATCTGGCTGTGGATGCGCTCGACGAACGCGTCGTGGGCCTCTTTGTGGGCGCCGTACCCGGGATACCCGTATTTTTTCATGAAGGTTTCTTCCTCCGAAAAATGGTAGAGCGTATAGTCCGTCAGTTTTTTGAGGTTTTTCGACATCAGCAGGGCATATTCTCCGGGCGGAGCCTGTACCGACGCATACACATCGTCGATTATCTTTATCAGCTTTTTGTGCTGCAGATCGACTTCCGCGAAACCCGTGCGCAGGGAATCATCCCAGGTAAGAATATTGATCATGGATCGAGTATAGGGCAGGTTTGCCGCGGGAATCAACCTTCCCGTGCGCGATTCGGCTTCTTGTCATCGCCGGATTCTGCCTGTATACTTTTTTTGTGAAATTACTCATCAAGGTTGGACTCATAATCACCGGAATTCTCGCGATACTCACCTTCGGCATGTCGGTTTCGCTGGTGCGCGACCTCCTGCGAAAGGTACCGCTCGATACCGCGCAAGACCGTCTCGAATACCATTTCGCCCTGTATCTGCCCGC
>JFJP01034142.1_pt1 | contig 10162 bp, 7 predicted proteins | sample 431651 | NCBI WGS metagenome assembly JFJP01 (sample SAMN02602958, study PRJNA72255) | Microbial mat metagenome, whole genome shotgun sequencing project. | biome: fresh water; feature: sink hole; material: water; isolation source: purple microbial (photo- and chemosynthetic) mats found in... | reverse complement strand
CCAGAATGGCAAAGGACTCGAGCCGGATGAACTTCAGGTCTTGAGCGCTGCACTGAGCCTGGATCATGGGAGCCAAGCGCCCACCCGTGCGTTGAGATTTTCGGGAAAGGCCGGCTCGGGATCGACACCCAGTTCGCCCCACTCTTGACCAAGTTTGACCGCGAAGCTGTGCGCAACGGGTACAACGGTTACTCGTGGGGCTCCAAAGGGGTCTACAACCCCTTCGATATTCTATTGCCGTTTGCGAATCAGGAACTCCGCCCATGGTGGTTCGAGACCAACACGCCGACCTATCTACTCAAGCTGCTAGGCGAATAGCCCCGCTCGCTCCCCGAGACGATGAGCCTAAACAACCGGGGCCGCACCAACGCCCAGGGCTAGCTTTCGCCGCCTGGGATGAGGATTCGAACGAGGGTTCCCTGTCCAGGCGTACTTTCAAAAACGAGCCCGGAGGGATCTCCATACCTCAAACGAAGCCTCCGGTCAATGTTGAAGACCCCGTAACCGTGGCCTTCGGTACCGTTGGTCAGGCGTTCTCCACTGAGGAGGTTAGCAAGGGTGGCGTCATCAATTCCGACACCATCATCTTCGACCTCGAGCCCCAGCCAAGGCTGTGTTCCGACCATGACCGTCTGGCCCCGTAGAAAGATGGTCCCCTTCCCCTCGGGCTTCTCAAGAATACCGTGCAGAATGGCGTTCTCAACCAAGGGCTGCAGGATCATTTTGAGCACTGGGTACGACCCCCAGCGAGGCTCGAGGTTAACAACCAGGGTGACCGCCTCCTCAAACCGAAGGTTTTGAATTTTGACATAAGTTTCAGCGTGTGTGAATTCTTTTGATAGCGCCAGGGTCTCGGCCCCTCCTGAAAGGGTCAAGCGGTAAAATTTCGAAAGCGCTAGGGTCGTCTCGGCAATCCTCGTCTGCCCTGCGCCTAGGGCCAGGCCGTTGATCAAATCGAGGGTGTTGTACAGGAAGTGTGGGTTGATTTGAGCTTGGAGTGCCCGGAGTTCCAGGTTCTTGACCTCAGCCCCGAGCCGGTATTGGTCTTGCACCAGGTCGCGGATTCGGGCCACCATAAAATTGAAGTTTCGAGTCAACTCGCCGAATTCATCGTTGCCGTTTTCAGGAAGCTCGACGTCGAAGCCACCTTCTCCCACCCTTCGCACCCCGGACAGAAGGAGTTCGAGGCGCCGGGTGCTGCTGTTGGCGGCCCAAAGCGACAAAGGGACCATCAAAGGAAGCATCACTGCTAAAACTGCCAAAAGCAAGTTCCGAACTTGGTCACCAAAGGCACCGATATCATGATTGGGAATGGCCGTTACCAAAGTCCACCCGGTGGAATCCACCGCTTGCCGGCCGATTCGGTACGAGGTTCCCCCGGACTGGATTTGAACCCAGGGACTCTGAGGCGCTGAAGACAGTTCGGTGAGGGTTGGATCACCTAGTTGACGGGCTTGACGTGAGAGGGCCACCAGGGAGCCCTGAGCATCGACCAGAAAAGCCGCTGTGGAAGGCGAGAATTCCGCCTTGTCGAGAATCTCCTCAAACCCGCGGACCTTGAGGTCGGCTCGGATATACCCTACCGTCAGGGCCAAATCTTGGTCGCTAGCAATGCGTCGAACCACATAAAGATCTTCGGGACGGGCATGGTCAAAGTCGGTACCTGGGGGAAACCAGCGGGGAAGGTTTTCAGCGGGATCGAGAGCTTGATACCAGAGAGTCGAGCTTTGTTCGTCCAAGGGGAGAAATTGGGGACTTTCCTCTCGGGAAAGGGAGGCACCAAGGCCACCCACCATGTAGAGCACAAAGGTTCGAATATCCGGGTTATTTTGGGCAGCGTTGTCCTTAACCGCATGGAGTATCCCAGCATCCCGAATCCAAAGGCCTGGATCCAAACCATAAACTGCTGGATCTACCGTCGAAAGCTCGCGCACCACAGGGTTGAGCGAAATGAGGTCAAGAGCCCTTTTTACCAGATCAGTCCGGCTTTCCAGGTAGCTGGCGGTTTGTCCCAAGACCAAATCGGCAGTGTGGAAACCTAAAATCTCCATTTGGGCCGAGACCTGCCCGACAACGATGGTCGTGTAAATCAGAAAAGGAACCAGGATCAGGGCAAGGAAAAGAAAGAACAGTTTCTTGCGTATTCCTGTTGCAGAGAGGGTATACCAGTTCATCCCAACGCCTTTTTTCGGTACGCCCCTGGGCTGGTTCCTGTGTGCCGCTTAAATACGGTGCTGAAATAGTTGGGGTCTCGAAATCCGACTTTCAGGGCGAGATCGGCCAGGGTCGGCGGTTCTTTTTCCCAAAGGTAGGCCTTAGCCCGCTCAATCCTATGACGGTTGACAAAGTCTTTCACGGTTATACCCTGAGCCTGTTTGAACACTGTGCAGAAGTAGGATTCAGAAAACCCGACATGGACGGCAATCGCATCGACGGTCAGGTCGGGGTCGGCAAACTTCTCCTCGATGAAGGACCTCGCTTTCTGGACCCGGTCGCCGACATGAAGGTCTCCTGGGGACTGGAGGAACAACCTGTCGAAACAATCTCGGGCACACGCCGCAATAGAGGTCAAGTCAGGGGCGGACCAGAGCTCCCGGCGCAACTTTTCGGCCCGGGCACCTCGTTCAGGAGCTCCCCAGGAGGGAACAAAACCTAACAGAAACTCCATTGCTCGAAGCCAAACAGCTCTCACGTGCTCATGGTCGGGCTCACGGGCAGCCATGGACCGCTGTTCCAGCACGACCAACTGGCGAATGACGGAAGAAAAATCCTGAGACTCCATCAAGTGGCTCCAGGAGGCCAGGAGGTCATCGGACAAGTCAAGAATCCGACCCGAAGGCGGACGAACAGAGTGAAGTAAAAGATCAGGCCGGTAGAACGCATCGGTGAGAGCGCTCTGGGCTTCGGCCAAGCCAGCTCGAAGCCCCTCGGGTCCAGAAACAGCCAGCGACAGTCCGGCCCGGAGCCGCAGCGACCCATCGGTATCGGCGTGAGCCAGCAAAGTTTGGGCAACTTGCTCAAAAAAAGCGGGGTCCCCGCCCAACGTATGGTCGCAGATCACAAATATCTGTAAGCCAGGACCTGGGGCGGCAATCAGGCCGTTCCTTGGCGAATCTTCTCCATTGATCCTGGCTAAAACCGACGGCCGCCACTCGGCAGGAGGCTCGATCCCTGGACTGGGGGACAGGACCAACACCCTCAGGGGTCCCCTTTGAAACCCAGGCTCGGGCAAGGCTCCAGACTCAGGACCTAGGCCTAAAAGCGCCAGAACCAGCGCTTGGCGCCTCAAGGGCGAGAGCCCCCTAACGGCTTGCTTCTGCTGGAGGGTGCGGACAGCCTCGGCGATTGCCTCACTCACCACGGCCAGATCGATGGGCTTATCGAGGTAATCCAGGGCTTGAACACGGATAGCCGTCTTCAGATACTCTTTGTCCGAGTACCCTGAAAGGAAGATCAGGACACAGTCAGGCCAACGCCGGTGAACCTCGAGGGCCAGTTCAACCCCATCCATCTTCGGCATCCTGACGTCGGTCAGAACAAGGTCAATGCCGCCTTCCTGCAACACCTCAAGGGCCTCAAGGCCGTTGCGGGCGGTATCAACACGATCAAAGCCATACCGGCTCCAAGGCACCAAATCGCGGAGAATTTCCCTTGGAGTCCTTTCATCCTCAACGATCAAGGCGCGCATGAAACCAGTATACCATGGAGGCAGGGCCGGTCAGTTGACCAGCACAGCGAAGGACGGGGTCAGTGTCTCGACGGCTAAGTGGGTGGCATAGCGTTTCATTCTATTTCCTTTCATAGGTCTAGGAAACAACCGGAGGAGCCATCTGTGAACCGGACAGAGTTTAGATTCTCTTGGATTTCTTGCGTAGAAATCTCAACCGGAAAAACTCAAAGCTTTTCCCAGATTTGTCCAGTGTGCAAAAGACGTGTTCAGGAGTGATATCGAAGTCGTCACTAATCCCTTTCAAGGAGAACCATATGAAGAAGTGCTTGCACTTGCTCTCAATCCTCGCCTTCGGGCTCCTGGCCTCGACCGGAATCGTTGCCCAGGAGACCAAGATCACCGGCTATCTGCTGGGTTCCGGGCCCTCGGGTACACAGGATGTCCTAGACGCCCTCAACTTCAAGCTCAAGGCTGACATGGGAGCCAAGCTCGAACTGAACTACATCGGATGGAACGAGTTAGGCTCCAAATATCCGCTCGTCCTCGCCGCTGGTGAAGACGTCGACTGGGTGTACGCCGCCAGTTGGAACGGCTACGCCACCCAGGCGGTGAGGGGTGCGTTTAAAGAACTCACTCCCGAGATCATTCAGAAATATATGCCCCGCCATTGGAAGGCAACGCCATCAGAGGCCTGGGATCAGGCTAAGATCAACGGCAAGATTTTCATGATTCCCACCTCAACCCCCGACCGTAAGATTCCGCTCGCGGTCATCCGTGGAGACCTGCGAAAGAAGTATGGCCTGGCACCGGTGACGAATGTTGCCGGTCTCGAGGCCTACCTCACTGCCGTAAAAAAGAACAACCCAGCGATCATTCCCATCAACCTAGGCAGCGGCTACGACATCGGCCAGCCCTTCTTCGCCCTTCTGAACAATGAGGTGCCACCGATCAATTTTGTTTTTGGCGGTTCTGTATTCGGCAATTATGAGGACAAGGCCCACAGCCTAGTGGACATTCTCGAAGAACCGTACTTGACGGCTTTCAAAAAAGTTGCCAATACCATGAAGTCCTGGTACACCAAGGGGTTCATCAACAAGGCACCCTTCGCCAATACCGTGCTGAGCAAACAGTCCTTCGCGCAGGGAAAGTCAGCGGTGGGTTTTGGCAATAGCCTGGATATTCAGGAAGTGCTCTCCAAGGCCACTGCTTCCGGATTCGACCCGGAAATCATCCCCATCCTGTCGAGGACGGGGCACTCCCCGGCCGATAGCCACGTTGGAAACGGTGTGGCGATTGCCGCCAACAGCAAGAACTGGGAGAAGACGCTCCAGCTTCTCGACTTGATTATGGAAGACCCAGACTACGTCATGCTGGTGTACTTCGGCATCAAGGGAAAGAGCTACGATTTGACTCCAGACGGCAAACTCACCCTGCCCGCCGGAGTCACCCCCGAGAAGAACCCCTACCCCCAGGATGCCGCTGGGTTCTGGTTCGCCAAAAAAGACCTGTTTCCACCCCAGGCAACATGGACCTCCGGCTATATTGAGCTGCGCAAAAAACTCAAGGATATCCTGGTGGTCAATACCTTCGTCGATTTCAACTTCAACCCCGGTAAAGTGAAGAACGAGCTCGCGTCGATAGCCAACGTCATCAGTCAATACATGGACCCGATCAGCATCGGGGCGGTGAGCGATGTCGATAAAGCGGTAGCCACCCTCATTGCCAAGCTCAAGTCAGCGAACCAAGACAAGGTGGTGGCCGAGTTAAAAGCCCAACTGGCCGCACACTACAAGTAACCCGACCTGCATTCAACCCTGGTTCTCTTTGAGTAGCACCTCGAAAACTCAAAGAGAATCATAATTCCTTCCCGTGTTCCAAACCCAGCTTTCCCCTTGTAATGGTGTTATGACAACGAAAATCCTTCACAACCGCCAGGGCTTCCTTTTCGAAATGATCCGCAACGGGAGACTCTACGCCATGTTCATGCCCGTGGCGGTGTACTTCCTGATTTTTGCCTACCTCCCCATGACAGGCATCGTCGTGGCGTTTAAGGATTTCAATTATCAGGGAGGAATCTGGGGCAGCCCCTGGAACGGCTGGGATAACTTCCGGTACTTCATCGAATCAGGCAAACTGGTACAGGTGACCATCAACACCCTCCTTTATAATACCTTGTTCCTGGTCGCCTACCTGTTTTTCTCTATCCTCGTGGCCATCCTGATCAGCGAAATGGGCAGCCGCCTGGCAAAGAAGACCTTCCAGACCATGCTGTTCTTACCGTACTTCATCAGCTGGGTCACGGTTTCGGCCCTCGTCTACAACCTTTTCAACTATGAATACGGCCTGATGAACACTCTTGTTAAAGGATGGGGAATGGAGGCGGTGGATATCTATGCCGACCCCAACCTCTGGCCCGTCATCCTTCCCTTCTTTTACGTTTGGAAATGGGTCGGCTTCGGTTCTGTTCTTTTTTTAGCGTCGATAGCAGGCCAGGACAAAGAGTGCCACGAAGCGGCATCCATCGATGGGGCGAACATCTTTTACCGGATCCGCAGAATCACCCTCCCTCAGCTGAAGCCCACGATTATCATTCTTCTTCTGCTGGGGGTAGGCCGTATCATGCGCGGTGAGTTCGATATGTTCTACCAATTGGTAGGCACAAACGGCAACCTGATCGATGCAACCGATATCATCGACACCTTGGTGTTCCGGTCGCTGGTATCGACCCAGGACTTCGGAATGTCCTCGGCTGCGGGCTTGTACCAGTCCATCCTTTGTTTTGTCATCATTCTTGCTGTCAACGGTATTGTCCGCAGACAAGACAAGAGCCAGGCCCTCTTTTAAGGAGATCCTCCATGAAGAAATCCCCCGACCTCGTGGCCATCAACTTACTGGGATGGATCATCATTGGTTTCCTTGCCCTCGTTGCAACGGCACCCTTCCTCATCCTGGTGATCAACTCCCTTTCGAGCGAGCACAGCATCATCAACTACGGGTACCAGTTGTGGCCTAAGGAATTCAGTGCAGACGCCTATACCATGATCTTCGAGAACCCTCAAAGAATCCTTCGAGTCTACGGCATCACGATCCTGGTAACGGGTCTCGGTACGGGGCTCTCCCTCTTGCTGTCATCCATGGCTGCCTACGTGGTGGCCCGAAGGGAGGTGAAGTACCGGAACGTGCTATCGTTCTTCCTCTACTTCACCCAGCTGTTCAATGGCGGCCTTGTCACGTATTACCTGCTGGTCAGTCGCGACCTCCATCTGTCCAATACTCTGTGGGTATTAATCTTGGTTCCTATGTTCAGCGTCATGAACATTCTGATCCTGCGCAACTTCATAGCTACCTCAATTCCCGAGTCTATCATCGAATCGGCCCGCATTGACGGCATGGATGACTTGGGAATCTTTTTCCGGATTGTTCTGCCGTTGTCGGCACCTGTCTTGGCGTCCATCGGCCTCTTCACGGCCCTTGGCTACTGGAACGATTGGTGGACACCCATGATGTTCATTCAAAAACGGGACCTCCAGCCGCTTCAGTATACCCTGTACCAAATGCTGGCTAGCGTGACCTATACCGCACAAATGGTGGGAAACATGCCGACCGTCAATCTGCCCAAGGAGAGTCTGAAACTGGCGATGACCGTCGTGGCCACGGGTCCCATCATTCTCATCTACCCCTTCCTCCAGAAGCATTTCGTCGCGGGAATCACAATCGGCTCAGTGAAGGGTTGAGGATGGACTAGACTTGGAACCAGGAGGGTCAAGAATGCGAGTGCTCCTTATTTTGGTTTCCTGGCTTCTGTTCCTGACTTCACCGATCCTCGGCTTAGAGACCAAAATCTCCGGAATCCTGCTGGGGACGCCTCCCGCGGGTATACAGCAGGTCCTGGATGCTCTGAACGTGAAGCTGAAGTCCGACCTGGGGGTAGTGCTTGAGCTGAGTTATATAGGCTGGAACGAGGTCAACTCCAAATACCCGCTGGTTCTGGCCTCGGGCGAGGGGGTCGACTGGATTTATACCGCTAGTTGGGCTCCCTATACCTCTCAAGCCGTCCGAGGTGCATTCCAGCCCCTGACTCCCGCCCTCCTGCAGACCTGGATGCCCCAGCACTGGGCTGTCACGCCGGCCATCGCCTGGGAGCAGGCAAAGGTGGGAGGAAAGCTCTTCATGATCCCCACCGCCTCACCAGACCGAAAGGTTCCCATCGCCGTGATTCGGGGGGATCTGCGCCGTAAGTATGGCTTGGCTCCGGTGGACCGGATTTCAGAGCTCGAACCTTATTTGGCAGCTATCAAAAAGCACCAGCCAGACCTGACTCCCATCAACCTGGGCAACGGCTACGACATTGGCCAGCCGTTTTTCGCCATGCTGATGGAGTCGGTTCCACCCATCGCCGTACCGTTTTTCGGTACCATTTACGGTAACTCCGAGGACCCGGCCCATAGCCTGGTGAACCTGCTTGACCCAGCCTGGAAGCCCGCCTACCTGCGCGTCGCCACCGTTATGAAGTCCTGGTACGACAAGGGCTACCTCAACCGGGCACCGTTTGCCAATACCCTTTTGAGCAAGCAGTCGTTCGCCCTGGGCAAATCGGCTGTCGGTTTCGGTAACAGTCAGGACATTCAAGAGGTTCTCGCGGTGGCCCAGGCGAGGGGCTTCGATCCCGAGATCATCCCCATCCTTTCGAGCAACGGTCATTCAAACGCCGATTCGTATACCGGAAACGGGGTGGCCCTGGCTTCGGGGAGAAAGAACCTTGAAAAAACTCTGCAGGTTCTCGACCGGATCATGGAGGACCCAGCCTATGCCCGACTGGTTTCGTTCGGGGTCGAGGGAATTCACTGGGTAATGACACCAGACGGAAAGGTTTCCATCCCCCTGGGAGTCGAGCCTGGCTCAAACCCCTACCCGGTGGAGGCTGGGGGGTTCTGGTTCGTCAACAAGGACATCCTTCCTCCCCTTGCCGGCTGGTCGCCCGCCTACCTGGCCCTTCGCGAGCGTTTGAAAGTCCTGCTGGTGCCCAATACCTTCCTCGGTTTCGCCTTTCTCCCCACAAAGGTGAGAAACGAGGTGGCGGCAATTACCAAGGTCATGTCCCAGTACGGTGATGTGATCTCGATCGGAGCCGTGGCCAACGTCGCCAAAGCGGTGGCAGTCCTCGAAGCCCAGCTCAAGAGTGCCAAACAAGAAATTGTCCTCCAGGAACTGAAAAACCAGCTCAAGGCCCACTATGGGTCTTCTGAACACCCGTGACCAAGGAGCCCCCCGTGAACCCTCTCAGCATTGACCTTATCGACCGCGCTAAAACCCTGGTCCGAGGCACCATACCCCAAGGAGGAACCTCACCCTCGGGCGAGACCTTCACCGTCAACAACTACTACTTCGAACGCAATGGACAACCGTTTCAAGCGGTCGCCGGTGAGATGCACTACTCTCGGTACGACGAAAGGTTCTGGGAGGAAAGCCTGGCAAAGATGAAGTCCGGGGGCATCAATCTCGTGTCGACCTATGTGTTCTGGAACCATCACGAAGAAGTGGAAGGGGTCTTTGAATGGAGGGGCCGGAAGGATTTGCGGCGGTTCGTGGAACTCTGTGGTTCCCATGGTTTGAAAGTCCTTGTCCGTCTGGGTCCCTTCTGCCATGGGGAGGTTCGCAACGGTGGCTTTCCCGACTGGCTCTACGGCCGACCGTTCGAGGCCCGGAGCAACGACGAAGACTACTTGGTGCTGGTGAAGCGGCTTTACTCCCAGATCGCCAGCCAGCTTCACGGCTTGTTCCACCAGGACGGAGGGCCCATCCTTGGCCTTCAAATCGAAAATGAGCACCAGCACTCGGCCGCGCCTTGGGAAGCCACCACATCCACAAGTAAGGACTGGCTGCCCGGAGGGCGGGATGGCCGGGACCACCTGTTGAGGCTTAAAAACCTCGCCCGAGATGCCGGAATGGAGGCACCGTTCTGGACTGCGACCGCCTGGGGCGGGGCCAGTGTGCCTCTTCCCGAAACCCTTCCGCTATGGGGCGGCTACGCCTACCAGCCCTGGCTTTTTTACACCGACGTGAAGCAGCATCCGGCCACTCCCGAGTTCCTGTTCCGCGACCACCACAACAACAGCCAGCCCAAAACCTACAACTTTGCGCCCGCTTACGCCCCCGAGGACTACCCCTACTCCTGCTGCGAAATGGGCGGAGGAATGCAAGTCTGGTACCCCTACCGGTTCACCGTCCCCCCGCAAAGTGTCGAAGCCATGGCCGTCGTCAAGTCCGCTGGGGGCTGCAACTTCCTGGGGTATTACATGTATCACGGGGGCACCAACCCGTACGGCACGGTCAATCCGTTCCTGAACGAACATACCTGTCCCAAGTTGAGCTACGATTTCCAAGCTCCTCTGGGTGAGTTTGGTCGACCCCGCGAGCACTTCCACCGGCTCCGGCTCCTGCATTCGCTGTTGAGAACCTGGCAGGATTGGCTCACCCCCCTGCCTACCGTTC
>JFJP01024760.1_pt1 | contig 10163 bp, 11 predicted proteins | sample 431651 | NCBI WGS metagenome assembly JFJP01 (sample SAMN02602958, study PRJNA72255) | Microbial mat metagenome, whole genome shotgun sequencing project. | biome: fresh water; feature: sink hole; material: water; isolation source: purple microbial (photo- and chemosynthetic) mats found in... | reverse complement strand
AGCTAAGAGAAAAGAGTTGTATACGCCTTTAGCTGCTGTGAAGACCCCTGCATGCAAATACTAGAGCTCGAGGAGCACAGCAGCAGCCGGAGAGAGCTACTGGTTCTCATAAACATTTGCCGGGAATAATTCATAATTCTTGCTAGCCATGAAGATGACGGGAGATGGTGAGCGGACAGAAGACATCGAGAAGAACATGTAGACTCTCCTGATCTAGCTTCGAGATCGAAACCGTTCGAGACGGACAGGTGCGTGTGGGCTACCTCGCGAACGTGAAGACCACGACAGTCGAAGACTTGGAAGAGAACAAGTTCACCGCGCTGCTCTGCTACTTCTACTCCGACGAAGGCACGTGGTTCAAGAGCTACTTCCGCTACGACCCGTACTTCTACATCCAGGTGCACGCAGAGCTCAAAGAAGAGTTCATGGGCTTCCTCGAAAAGAACTACAGACCGTACTTCAAGAACGTCGAAGAAGTCTCCAAGATCAACCTCAGCGAGATCAGCCACATGTCTGGCGATAAGTGCATCTACCACAAGCTGACTTTCCAAACGATCCCCGACCTGGTCAGTCTGAGGAAGAAGTTGGCCCTCGAATTCGAGAGAGTGAAGCGGCAAAAGATAGAACCGACGATCCACAACATGTACAGCTGCATCCTCGACATGCGAGAGTTCGACGTGCTCTACCACACCAGAGTCATGGTCGACCACGACATCCGAGTCTCCAGCTGGTACAAAGTCACCTACCAAGACCAGTTCATCAGGTCCATCGATAAACTGGACATGAACGACCGACCCGAGTTCGTCATCCTCGCATACGACATAGAAACCAGCAAAAGCCCTCTGAAGTTCCCCGACGCAAAGGTGGACTGCGTGATGCTGATATCGTACGTGATCAACGGAGACGGCTATCTGATCACCAACCGAGAGATCATCTCCGAAGAAATAGAAGACTTCGAGTACAGCCCCAACGACGCCTTCCGCACGAACATCACGGTCTTCAACGAACCCAACGAAAGAGCGGCTCTCGTCAAGTTCCTCGAACACATCAAAGAAGTCAAGCCCTTCATCATCGTCACCTACAACGGAGACTTCTTCGACTGGCCCTTCGTCGACCAGCGGCTGCAGAGGTACGGCATCAGTCTCGAGCAAGAGATCGGAGTCGCCAACAACCAAGGCGGCCAAGGCGAGTACTTCGGCAGGTTCATCGCCCACATGGACTGCTTCTACTGGGTCGAAAGAGACTCCTACCTGCCGCAGGGCAGCCACGGCCTCAAAGCAGTCACCAAAGCGAAGCTGCACTACGACCCCATCGAAGTCGACCCCGAAGACATGGTGCCTTTCGCTCGAGAGCGGCCCAACATCCTCTGCCAGTACTCGGTCTCCGACGCCGTGGCCACCTACCACCTCTACCTCAAACACATCCACGACTTCATCTTCGCCTTGTGCACCGTGGTGCCTCTCGGACCCGACGACGTGCTCAGGAGAGGATCGGGCACGCTCTGCGAAAACGTAGCTTCTTCGTGAGTCAGCTGCTGATGGCCGAAGCCTTCACGAAGAACATCATCTTCCCCAACAAGCAGTCGGCCAGCGAAGAGACCTTCTACAACGGCCACCTGATGGAGAGCGAGACCTACATCGGAGGCCGCGTCGAGTGCATGCACAACGGCGTCTACAGGTGTGACCTCGACACGGAGTTCGTCCTCGATCAAGCTGCCTTCGAAGAACTCGTCGCGAAGACCCCGAGCATCACGAACTTCTTCGTCGTCCACGAGCTCGGCAAAAACGTGGACGACGTGATCAACTTCGAGCAGGTCAACAGCCAGATCATCAGCAAGCTCAGCAGGTTCGCTTGTCTCGAGAAGCCCAAGCTCGTCAGCAAGCCGCTGATCTACCACGTCGACGTCGCAGCGATGTACCCCAACATCATCTTGACCAACCGTCTGCAGCCCGTCTCGATCGTCAGCGAGAAGACCTGTTCGGGCTGCGTCTACAACAGCAGAGAGAACAACTGCAAACGCTTCATGGACTGGCAGTGGAAAGGAGACTACTACCCCCTCAACCGCGGCGAGTTCGAGAGGATCAAGCTCCAGCACGTCAGCAACCCTCTGCTCACCAAACCCGAAGACAACCTCTTGCTCAGGAAAGCCGTGCGCGAGTACAGCCAGAAGCACTACAAGCAGGCCTTCGAACACAAGACCGAGATGCGACGCGACATCGTCTGCATGCGCGAGAACCCCTTCTACGTCGACACCGTCCGAGCCTTCCGAGACCGCAGGTACGAGTTCAAGACCAAAGTCAAGGTCTGGGCCAAGGCGCTGCAGAGAGCCAAAGACGACCCCGACGAGAGCAAGCGAGCGCACAACATGATGCTGCTGTACGAGTCGCTGCAGCTCGCTCACAAAAGCATCTTGAACTCCTTCTACGGCTACGTCATGAGGAGAGGCGCGCGCTGGTACTCCATGGAGATGGCTGCGATGGTCACCCACACAGGCTCCGAGATCATCCAGCACGCCCGCAACCTCTTCGTCAAGATCGGCAAGCCTCTCGAGCTCGACACCGACGGCATCTGGACTCTCCTCCCAGCAGGCTTTCCCGAGACCTTCGATCTCGAGTTCCGAGACGGCTCGAAAGGAACCATCAGCTTCCCCTGCTCGATGTGCAACCTGCTCATCTACGACAGCTTCAAGAACTCCCAGTACCAGATGGAGCGGCCGGACAAGCCGATGAAGTTCACGACCACATCGGAGATGTCTATCTTCTTCGAGATCGACGGTCCGCACAGAGCCATGGTCATCCCTGCCGCCCGAGAAGAAAACAAGGTGCTCAAAAAGCGGTACGCCGTCTTCGACATGAAGGGAAAGCTCTCCGAAGTCAAGGGCTTCGAGATCAAGCGGAGAGGAGAGCTCAAGATCATCAAGATCTTCCAGGGAGAAATCTTCGGCCAGTACCTCAAAGGAGACTCGCTCCAAGACTGCTACCGACACTGCGCAGAGACCTGCAACAAGTGGCTCGGCATCCTCGTCGAGAAAGGCAAGGGCATGAGAGACTCGGACATCGTCGACCTCATCGCCGAGTCGAAGGTGCTCGCCAAGAACATCAAAGACTACAACTCCAAGAAAGGCGTCGCCATCACCGCGGCCAAACGCATGTCTGAGTTCCTGGGCCAAGACCTGCTCGAAGGCAAGGGCTTGAACTGCAAGTTCATCGTCTCGAGACAGCCGACCACCGCACCCCTCAACGAAAGAGCCATCCCCGTCGCCATCTTCGAGATCGGCGAAGAAGCCATTCGGATGAAGCTGTTGAGGAAGTGGCTCAAAGACCCGAAGCTCGAGTCATCCGAGATCAAGCCCATGCTCGACTGGGACTACTACATCGAGCGACTGAGCAACACCATCCAAAAGATGGTCACCCTGAGCGCCGCCTACCAAGGCATCCCCAACCCCGTCCCCAAAGTCGCCCACCCCAAGTGGCTCGAACAGAAGCTCGCGAGAGAAAGCTCGACCAACCCTCAGACCAAACTGCAGGAGTTCTTCCTCCTCAAGTCTGCAGTCCGAGACATCGAAGACGCCTTCGAAGCTGACATCGCGAGACCCAAAAGAATGGACGTCGAACACCCGAAGAGCTCAAAGTCGTCTGCGAAGAAAGACCTCGACTTCACTCCCACGAAGCTCATGGACCAAGACTTCAAAGGCTGGCTGCACGAACAGAAGAAGCTCTGGAGACTCAACAGAGACAGGAGGAAGGTCGGCATCCTCACGCCTGCGACGCACCGCAGAGACAACGAACTCACTTCACTCTTCAAGCTCTCCGAAACCTACCTGCTCACCTCCGAGCTCCACCTCGTCGGCGTCGGCAGGTCCGGCACCCCCGGCGAGTACCTGATGTGGGTCGCTGCGGAGAACGGCCTGGTCTCTTTCAAGATGAAGATCGACCGCACCATCTACATCCACTGCTACAACTCGAAGATCAGCGTCCCCTCGGAGTTCCGCAAGACCGGCAAGCTGCTGCCGAGAGACAAGAAGAACCACGCTCTCTTCGAGTACTCGATGCCCGAAGCTGCCTTCCTCGCCAACAAGTCGCTCTTCGAAAGGTACCTCCTCAACCCCGAATACGAAGGCATCTACGAAACCCAGATGGACCTGCTCTTCAAGCTCATCCTCAAAGCAGGCGCCAAGATGCGACTCGGGCAGGGCTGTCGAAAAGACGAGCAGGGCTGCTACCACTTCAAAGACATCGTCCACTTCAACTCAGGGCCAGCCAACAAGCTCGACCGCTCGAAGTTCGCCTCGCTGTACTTCTACTGTGTGCCGTTCAAAGATGAAAAGGCCGTCTTGGTCATCAACGAGAAGTCTCTCAAGACGCAGCTGATCTTTTTCCACAAGAGAAGATTCAACGAGACCAGCCAGCTCAAAAAGATCATTCTCAACTCGATCGTCCGTTCGGGCAGGAAGGAAGAGTACAGCCTCGAGGTGCTGCAGGAGAAGAACGACCGAGAGACCATCCGATCGACGCTCGCGAAGCTGCAGCGGTCTGCAGAAGAAGCCATCGCTAAGAACTTCGTCTGCTACGTCTACGGCTACAGCCACCTGAAAGCCTTCTTCGACGAGCTGTCCGAGTCGCACCCCGTCTGCGTCATCTCGGCGGCCAACTACGCCAGCTACCTGCAAGCCGCGTCATCGCTCGACTGGCACGTGAAGGCCATCGAGCACATCGGAGAGATGCTCATGAAGACTGACGACCTCATCGACGACAAACTCGAGATCAGCAGAGTGCTCAACATCCCCTTCTGCAACCTGCCCGAGCAGTGGGAAACCTTCGCCACAGACGTCATGTATGCCAGACTGCTGAACAAACACAACATGGTGCACTGGTGCTCTTCGCAGGGCTCTCCTGACCTCGGCATGGGCGAGGTCGTCAGCGAAGGACTGGTGAACCTCATCGAGAACCAGCAGGCCGCTGAAGAAGAAGGCAAGCTGATCTTCTGTCCGAACTACTCGCTCGAGATCGGCCTCGAGAACCTCGAACTCAACGCGATCCTCAAATACGAAGACCTCATGAAGGCAGACAGAGAAGTCGCCATGCTCGTCGAAGGAGGGTAGTCTCGCTTCAACAGGAACGAAGGCGTCGAAGGTGGCTTTTCCAAAGTGGCATTCAAAGCGATCAACGAGCTGCTGATCCAGCTGCTGGGCTTCAAGATAAAGACTCGCCACCACTCCATCTACAAGCTGCTCATCTCCTTCCAAACATGGATGTCTGACAAAAGGAGTCTCTACTTCGACCCCCTTCTTCTCGAAGCCATCTCGAAGCTAGCTCAGCAGATGAGGAGGCGACTGGCTAGCGACCTCAAAGACAGGTCCATCAAAGTGCTCTCTCTGTCTGCGAACAAGCTGCTCATCGACACCAGAAAGAAAACCTTCGAACCTGCGAAGGAGTACTTCAACTACCTGCAAGAACTGGTCTCATCCATCGAGCTCTACAAAGACATCGACATCGGCAGCGAGCCAAAGTTCTGGAGGTTCATCATGTTCCAAAACAGCCAGAAGTTCTCTGGCCTGCAACACGGAGAGGTACTCATCTATCACCAGTCTCAATTCGACTTCGTCTGGAAAGAGACCCAGCTGCTGCCGGCCTTCTTCAGAGAGCAGCTGCTGTTCGTTCTGAGCGACTTCATGGTCACCTTCTTGGAGGAGCACGAGAAGATAGTGCAGCAGTCGAACGAAGAGCACGGAGAGACGTACTCTGATGTTATCAAGAACCGAAATCGAGATGGTGAGCTACTACCCGATATTCCTGAAGAGAATAAAAGAAGTCTTCCACTCCAAAACCATCCCTGCAGCTGTCAAAGTCTTGAACCTCTGCAAAGAAGAACTGCGACAACATGACGCCAGTCTCGAACTCGCTGCTTCGAAGACAAAGACGGAAGCGACCTACCATAGTTCTGCCAAGAAGAGGAGACTCGAGTCTGACGACGAAGAAGGCGACGAAGAAGAAGCTGATGATGAGTACGACTCAGGTGACTCCTTCTTGGCAGGCGACGACGAAGACGAGCAAGCAGCAAACATCAAAGCAACACCGAAGAAGAAACGAAGATACAAAGTCAAAGACTTCGATGAGCCGATTGAAGGCACTCTCCAGAAACCGCAGTATGCAGGAAATAGAAACCCTGAAGAATCCCCGCTTTGGATTTTCGCAGACGTACGCGTCTCTGACAGCAGATCATCTTGGAGTTCTTCTACTCCATCGACTTCTTGTCGGACGAGTTCGTCGCTCTCTCGAGAATGCTCAACAATGTGCTCGAAAGAAGTACGCTTCGGTGACCAGTCAACCCTGCAGTCTTCAAACCCAAGCAACACATCGTCTGTCTGAAGCTTGAACCTCTTACTTGCTCGAGCTGTCTCTCGACCTCGGTCCTCGACGTCTTCAAGTCCTACAACAGAAGGTCCAGAATCTTCGAGTGTCCCGAGTGCGACAGCGCTCTGGATCTCCAGTTCATCGAGCAGCGGCTGGTGAGCTGGCTGGACAAGGTGACAGCTCACATCGGTTGTCAAGATCTGCACTGTGCCAACACGAGAGAGCCTAGGATGGACGTGCTGACTCTCTACTCGGAAAAAGGAGGCGCCTACATCGAGAAGAAGTTCACCTTCTTCAAAGAGTACGAGTGGGAAGCGCTGCACAGCTTCAGAGACCTCTCTCAGGTTGCACAGGAGGCCGGCATGAGCAATTTGAACGGATACCTCAAGCAGCTGATAAGTCTCCTTTCATAATTAGCGTCTCAGTGTTGTAATAATATTAATAAAATGATTGAGGAAACAGCAAAGCAGCAGGCTGCAAAGATCAGACTCGCCGCAGGCATGGTAGGAGTGAGTCTCACTCAGAGCAAGAAGAAGAATGCAGTCAACCTCAGAGGCGTGTCGGTCAAAAGAATCGCCGAGCTTTTCAAAAATTCGAGAACAGAAAACCGCCTGTTGCCTCCATGCGAACGGACTGAAATGCGCGACACGGACATCGAGCTGATGAAAAGCTTCAGAAAGAGACACGACTCTGCCTCAGACTCCTCGATTGAATCGGATGCACACAAGTCACAAGATAGCTCACAGAAGAGGATCAGGTCGAACGTTTGTTTCGGCATGCCAGTCAAAGTACGGAAGAGACCCATAGCGGTCAGTCTTAAAACTTCAACGAATAATCTCGAACTATCGAAGAAGAGCTTTGATTGGAAAACTGTCGATGACTTGGATCTCGGTCCAGAAGACACTGACCAGGTTGACAAGCTGGTCCAAGGCAGCTTATTCTTTAAGAATAAAGATGCCTTCAACCTGACGGACAAACACAAGATGTACTTCAAGCTCAAGAACAAAGATGAGCAGTCGCAGGGAAAGAGCAACGAGCCCACCATCTGCAACGAGACGGCCAAAGAGAACAGCAGACTGTCTTCGAGAATCTCCATCGCATGCTCACTGAAGAACCTCCGTCCCAAAGATATCAGCCATCAAAGAGTCTCTATCCCTGCTTGCAGCGATGCGTCGAATAAGACTAGTAAGCCTAACTTCATGCGAACATTGCGACCTTCGCCGACGATCGTAGCAAAGTTCGGTGTCCCTTCTCCTCTGGCCACCCAGACTCACGAAGTCCCTCAAGAAAGCCAGCCGATCCGCTCCAATAGTAAGTTCCAGCATCTGAGACTATCTTCGAGGATAAACTTCTCCAAGCCGATCAAAGGAGCGAATCTAGGACAAGACAAAGAACAGATGATGGAGTAGACTTCTTTCAGCAGAAACCTCCTGTCAGAAATCAACTCCATGGGCGACATCACATACAAAGTCACCGGATTCGCGAACTTCCAAATCAACGACAAGCTGAGGATCTTCAACCTGGACGATGCAGTCATCAAAAACGACAGAGCGATCCAAAGCGTCTTGCAGAGGAACATCCTCAACAACTCAAGCGTCTATCTGGCCAGCTGGAAGGTAGTCGAGTCTCACTAGATGAGCATCAAAGGACTCGAGGAAGACTCTGTGAATAAAGAGATGAGAGACCAGCAAGACCAGAAGATCAAATCAAACTCAAAGTCGCTCTTTTCACTCAACGACTTGAACAGAGTCGGCACCAGCTCGATGCCCATGGACAGAAACCTCTACCAAGACTCGGACCACATCGCAGACATGTCTCTCGTCCCCAGCGACACAGGCATCGAAAATCAGGAGCCTTTTGCTTCTCAGCTCCAGCTGCTGATGAAGCAATCGATAATGGCGACGCCTCGTAGGTCACCTCGCGAGTTCAGCTTAGATCTGACGAAACTGATCTTCGAAGGAAACCATCAAGAGGTGGCGAAGCTTGTACAGCACCTGCCTGATGAAAATAGCTTGGATCAAAAGGACATCCGCGGCTACCCGCCTTTGGTTCTTGCAAGCAAGTTGGCAGGCAGAGACCCAGACGCCTACTACAACATCATCCTGTGTCTCCTCGAAGCAGGCGCAGACCCAAGAGTCAAAGACTGCGATGGGTGGACGGCTTTCGAGGAAGCGGTCTCTCGACAACAGATAAAGATATGTTCAATCCTGTACGACTACATCTCTGCCTACAAACTCAGAACCCTCACCGACCAGCAAGACTACCTCGAAGCAGCTTTGACAGCGCTCCCTGACTACGTGATCCACATCAAGTGGGAATTCGACAGCTCGATCATTCCTCTGGTGTCGTCCATCGCACCTTCAGACACCTTCAAGATCACGAAGCGAGGCTCTTCTCTGCGACTCGACTCGACCATCGCTGGGTACAAGAACCTGATGACCAAACGCCGACCGATGTGTGTAGTTCCGAATAATGCAGCCCTCATCTTCAACCCCACCTACAGTGAACAGCACACCTTCAAAGACTACCTCGGCGTGAACGCACTGCGTGTGTACCAACTGAACCACTCGAAGAAGACCTTCTTCAACCCGCTCGAAGAAGTGGACCTCGAAGAAAAGAAAGCCATCCTCAACGACATCCTCAACTCATCTCCTATCCAAGGCAACTTCGAGTTGATCGGCTCTTCTCTCGAACAATCCAAGAGCATCTTTGGCAATCCGCAGACGAAAGAGATCGCTGGCTTCGACTGTCTGAAGTAATCTTTGGTGACCAGATACAACGTCAAGCTTAACTTCGAGTACATCCTCAACAGGAAGTCTTCTTTCAACCTTGTCCCAGACTTCGAAAGGTACAGCAACCTTTCAGGTGCGTGTATGGTGGCCGCCTCGAAAGAAGGCAGAGACAAGCTCCAGTTCAAATTCAACAAAAAAGACATCGTCTTGACAGTCAAAGAGAAGAAAGAAAAGAGCCAGACCGTATCGATATTTGTGACCGAGAAGCATCCTTTCTCTTTCAAGGTAGCCTTCGATCATCACAGGATGTTATCCCGATCATCCGAGCGTTGTCCGCAGGCAACCCTCTCCTCCAAAAAGTGGAGAAAGTCATATCGCAGCCGATCCTCGATCAAGTCATCGAGACAGGCTTTCCTCTCAAGATCCAAATCCCGATGAGCATGTCGATCCGAGCCAACATTGTTTTCGAAGTGTTCAAGCAAGTCGCTCCTTCCGAGATTCCCAGCGACCACTTCGACATCCCCTTGAACTACTCACTGGAGTCAAGGAAAGAGGCTCAGAAGATACTCACTCGGCCGAAGAAAAGAATGGTTCTGGCGAACATGCTGATATAGGCAGTCTAGGTAGTGTGTGCGACTGTAATTACTTTCCCTTCGCTTTCTTTAACTTCTTCGCCTTCTTTTCTCTGTCCAGTCTCTCGATGAGACTCAGCTGGTGAGACCTGTAGGCAGCTACCTGCGAGACACCTGCTTGTTTTGGGACGCTGACTTTGGATACCTCCGAGTGGTTCGATACCATGTCTGAACTCGCCTTCATCCTCGAGTCACTCTCGATGAGCTCTTTGTGGTCTGCTGCGGGTCTCCTTAGGTCTCTCTCGGGTTCGCGAAGACTGGAAAAGGTCGACTCCATGATCTTGAACTTTTCTTCGTACTTGTCGACCTTCCGCTGCAAGTATTCGATGAGCTGCGTCAGTGAGTCCTACCTCTCTCTGCTTCTGATTCTCAGCCTTCAGTCGTTGGTTCTCCTCGACGATTTTGTGGCGGTCGAAGTCCTTCTCTTCATCTGGTTGCGATTCTGT
>JFJP01000066.1_pt1 | contig 10163 bp, 7 predicted proteins | sample 431651 | NCBI WGS metagenome assembly JFJP01 (sample SAMN02602958, study PRJNA72255) | Microbial mat metagenome, whole genome shotgun sequencing project. | biome: fresh water; feature: sink hole; material: water; isolation source: purple microbial (photo- and chemosynthetic) mats found in... | reverse complement strand
ACCCGATCCAGTTCCGCCATGCCCGTGGGCATCCGTTCGGTCTCGCTGGTTTCCACATCCAGCAGCGAGACCGGCCCGCTGTACTGGCTCTGGGCAAAGGCGCTGCGACTCCGAGTGAGATCCTTGCGCAGGCTCCCGCGAACTTCTTCGATGCTATCAAAGGCACCACATGCGCCACATTTGCCCATGGGGCTGGAATAGCGGGCACCGCAGGCAGTGCATTCGAACAGGGATGATGTCTTGGCCATGGATCAAGAGTACCTGGACCGTTAGGAGCCCGCCCAAGTATTCTCCGGGAAGCTAGAGGCACGGCATGCTTGGTATTAAGGAAAGGGCTTGCCGGCACGGCATCGGCCCTCTTTATGTGGCTGCTGGAACGCGTCATCCACCTGCGTGGGCAACATCTCTGGCTCTTGGCCTTGCTGCCGGTGTTTGGCGTCACCAGCGCGTGGATCTATCAACGCTGGGGGCACGAAGCGGAAGGCGGTGGCAGCCTCATCCTGGATGAAGTTTTGGAATTCAAGGGCCGGGTGCCCTCCCGCATGGCCCCCATGGTGCTAATTGGAACGCTGCTGACTCATTTGGGTGGAGGCTCGGCTGGACGCGAGGGCACCGCCATTCAGATGGGAGCCAGTCTGGCGCGATCCGTGGGGAAATTGCCCTGGGCCTGGCTTGGCTTCAATCAATCGCGGCAACGACTCCTGTTGATGGCGGGCGTTTCCGCCGGCTTCGGTTCGCTTTTTGGAACGCCAGTCGCCGGGGCGATCTTCGGTATGGAAGTCATCGCCATCGGCAAGATGCACTACGAAGGCTTGCTCGTTTGTGGTGCGGCCAGTTTCGTGGCGGATGCCGTTTGTCGCGGGTTGGGGGCTCACCACATTCACTTTCAGCCCGCGGCCCTGGACCTTTCCGTGATGGTGGCGCTCAAGTTGGCCCTGTTTGCGCTGATCGTGGCTGTGGTCGCTGGAAGTTTTTCGGAACTGAGCCACCGCTTGGCGCGCTGGACTCGCTCGCGCCTCGTGAACCCTTACCTTCGCGCCCTGCTGGGCGGCTTGGCGGTCATTGCCTTGGCGGCCGTTTTTCGCAGCACCGACTTTCTGAACCTTGGCACCATCTGGTTGCCGAGAGTGTTTGAAGGCTCAGCGCCCGTTCCGCCCTGGGCCTTTGCCGCAAAATTCCTGTTCACGGTGGTCACGCTGGGCTTTGGTTTCAAGGGTGGCGAGGTGACGCCGCTCTTTGTGATTGGGGCCTTGCTGGGTGCGGCACTAGCGCCCATTCTCGGGTTGCCAATCCCCTTTGTGGCTGCGGTGGGCTTCATCGCCATGTTCGCGGCGGCCAGCAATACGCCCATCGCCTCAACGCTGATGGGCATAGAACTATTCGGTGGAGGCTTCGCGGGCCCCTTGGTCATCACCTGTTTCCTGGCCTACATCCTGGTAGGGCACCGCGGCATCTACGGTGGGCATCGGGTTCAGACCGCCAAGTGAGGACATAACGTGAACGAGTCGGTGCCGGAAACTACCCAACCCAAATGGCTGAATGCCACGGTCTGGGGCATGGCCATTACGAGTTTTCTTTCGGATCTCGGCCACGAGGCGCAAAGCACCTTGCTGCCAGGCTTCATGGCGGCGCTTGGCTTGCCGCCCCTCGCGCTGGGTGCGGTGGAAGGCATCGCCGATGCCGCCTCCAGCTTTATGAAACTAGGCGCAGGCTGGTTTTCGGATCGCCTGGGACGACGCAAAGGCCTGATTGTGGGCGGCTACATGGCCACGGGCGCGGCCTCGGGCATCATGGCTCTGGCCGCCGGGTGGCCCCTGATCTTGTTTGGCAAGTTCTTCGGCTGGTTGGGCCGCGGGATTCGCGGACCGCTGCGGAATGCCCTGCTTACCGATAGTGTTCCGGCCGAAGCCCGAGGGCGGGCCTTTGGGTTCCACCGCTTCGGGGACACGCTGGGCGCCATACTGGGGCCCTTGGCGGCGGTGCTGCTGTTGGCCTGGGGAACGTCCAAAGGCATGCCCTCCCTTGGCCTCCACCGCACCCTGCTGGCCTGGACCTTGGTACCGGGTGTGCTTTCGGGCCTAGCCTTCGCATGGCTGGTCAAAGAACGGGCGCGCACCAAACCGAAGCTCTTGGCTTTTCGCCATGCTTTAAGCCAGATGCCCACCCGTTTTCGAGCGTACCTGGTCAGTGTGGGAATATTTGGCGCGGGAGATTACGCCCATACGCTGCTAATCCTGGCCGCCACGCAACTGCTTTCACCGGCGCTGGGATTCGCCAAGGCCGCCACCTGGGGCGGGCTGCTGTACGTTTTGCACAACGTTGTCTATGCCCTGGCTGCCTATCCCGCAGGTGCTCTGGCCGATCGTTTTCGCAATCATCGCCGCATCTTAGGGATGGGCTACGCGGTTTCGGTCACCGTACCACTGCTTTTAATCGTCTGTTTTCAAAGAGGCCATGCCTCTTTGCCAATGCTGGCCCTGATTTTCAGCCTGGCGGGACTCGTGAATGGCATTCAAGACACGCTGGAAGATGCCACAACGGGCGATCTGGCACCGGCGGATCATCGCGGACTCGCCTTCGGGCTCTTGGGGGGCGTGAATGGCGTAGGCGATCTGATCTCCAGCCTTGTGGTTGGCGGGCTTTGGACCCTGCATCCCACCTGGGGGTTTGGATACGCCGCCGTGATGATGGGTGCGGGAGCCGCCCTGATGTTGGTCAAGAACAAATGAAAATCGGTGCGGAAAACCTTGCGGATTTCTCCTTAAAGCCGGGCATAAAGCCCACAGTTTTCACCATTTCGGCACAATGCGAAGTTTACCGCGATTACACGCATTTAAATGATTTCATTAGACTTATGAACACCAGCCTTACAGCGATTGGACTTGCCACCCCTGCGGGGGTTATCCACAATTTTCCAGTTTCTTTCGCGTTGACATCTGCCGGGACTTTCTGACGACTCGGCTACGGACTTGTGACAGGTTCATGACGTGCGGAATTTTAGACCAGTTGCTGAGCATCTCGGAGTTGAACGCTGACCAAGCGACTGATGCCGCGTTCTTCCATCGTCACGCCGTACAGCGTGTCTGCGGCCACCATGGTGGGTTTTTGGTGCGTGATGACGATGAATTGCGTTTCGGTTTTCATGCGCTGTACGAGCTTGGCAAAACGCCCGACGTTGGCCTCATCCAGGGGCGCATCCACTTCGTCTAGCACACAAAAGGGACTTGGCTTGAACTGAAAAATAGCGAAGAGGAGCGAAATGGCGGTCAAGGCTTTTTCACCACCCGAAAGCAGCGTCAGTGCCTTGGGGGTTTTACCGGGTGGTTGGGCCATGATTTCGATGCCGCACTCCAGCAGATCTTTGGGATCCTGCAGGGAAAGATGCGCCGTGCCCCCGCCGAAGACCTCGCGGAAAACCTCGGTAAATCGGGCATTCACAAAATCGAAGGCCTCGCGGAAGCGTTCCTCACTGGTGAGATTGATCTCCTTGATGGTGGCTTCCAAATTATTGATGGCCTCCATCACATCTGCCCGTTGTTCATTCATAAAGGTGAGGCGGGATTCGGCTTCTTCCAATTCCTGAATGGCCAAAGGGTTCACACTGCCCAGATCCAAGCGCCGTCCTTGGTATTCCGAAAAGGCGGTCTGATGCACAAGCTCGCCTTGCTCCCAGGCTTCGCGCTCATCATCGGTGATGGAAGCAATGAAATCGGGCACCGACAAAGAAAGTGCTAATTCGATTTCCTTGGCCATGGTTTCCAGGCTGCCCTGCACCTGAGCACCGGAAATCAGACATTCCTGGTGAAGTTGGCGCGCGTTTTCAAGGGCCTGCTGCAGTTCACGGGCCCGGCGCTCGTGAACGCGCAATTCTTCGGCCACATGTTCGATTTCAGGCTGCGAGACCCCTTGTCGCTCCACGAGCAGTTGCCGTTCCTGCAGACGCTGCTGGGTCTCGGTTTCGAGTTCTGCCACGCGCAGCAGGGCCTGCTCTGCCCGTTGTCCGGCCAAGTCAATATCTTCCTGGATCCGCTTTCGCTCGGCATCCAGATCGTAGGCTCCCCGCTGCAATTGCAGCACCTGTCGTTGCAGGCTATCGCGCTCGGCCCAGGCCGAAGCGCGCATTTGGGTGCATTCCATGAGCACTTGTCGGCGCTGTTCTAATTCGCCCTGAGCCTCGTGTTGACGGTGCTCGGTTCGGTGAATGGTTTCTGTGAGCTCGGCCACTTCGGGATTTTCATCGGGTGCTTCCAGATCACGGAGCTGAATGCGCAACGCGCCGATTTCGTTTTCAAGCTGCTCCCATTGCTGGTCCGCACGCTCTTGAGCTTCCTGGATATCGCGGAGTTGCCCTTTCACGGAGGCCGAGCGACCCTTCAGGTCCTCCCGATTCCGACGGAACTGCAGGCGGTCCTCTTCCATTTCTCGGGATCGTTCGGCGCTTTCCTGCAATTTGGTTTGACGAGTCTTAACTTGTCCTTCGAGCGTTTCCACACGATCCAGTAGCTCTTCGCGAGCTTTTCGACAGGCTGCGAGGTCGGCACGAAGTTTAAGCGGAGAAGCCTCCGGTGCCGCAACGCCCACCTGCACGGGGCCGAAGGGCAGTTTCACCAGCCGTGGCGAGACAAAGCCAAGATCGGGATGAGACGCCGCCAGTTCTGGCAACGCGGCATCCGCACAGCGGAAGGAGCGGACAAGAAGGGCTTCCAAGGGCCTCGGCATGCCCGTGCGCCAGCGGATCGACGAGGCTAAAGCCTCGCAGTCGCTGGGTGGTTCCGAAGGTTGAAGCTGGGTGGTCGTAGCCACTTGAAGCTGGCCTGGGATCTCGTTCAGTAGACTCAGGGCCGATTGCCCCAGGCAAACGGCCTGCAGCCAGTTCCCGAGAAGGCGCTCCACGTCGGGGCGGGCGGCCTCATCCACGGTAAAGAGGTCGGAGAGGGCTTGAGGATCTTCGCCCTTGGTCTTAAGCCAGGCCAACGCTTTTTGCGCCTCTTCGGAGCCGCTCACCTGGCGTAAAACATCACCGAGTTGCTTCAGGCGACGTTCTTCGGCATCGAGCGCGCCTTCAGCTTCCCGCAGACCATTGGCGGCCTGGCGGTGACTCTCCAGGGCTTCACCATGCAAGCGTGTTTGCACCTGCACCGATTCTTCCACTTGCTCGAACTGGGCTTCGGCGCCTTCAAGCGCACGCACGAGGCGCTGGTCTTCGGATTGCAGGCCTTCCAGTCGCGGCGCCCGCACGGATTCTTCGTGGTTGAGAGCATCGAGACGACCTTCGATTTGTGCAATTTGCTGATGCACAACTTGGCGCTGACGTTGGAGAGCAAGCCCTGCCCGCTCGGCTTCGGCCCGGCGAGCGCGGAGATCTTTGAGTTCGGCCTCGACTTGGCGCAGAGCACCCCCCGCCAGGGCAACGGCCTCTTCCGCATCCGCGACCAAGCCATCCCGCGCTTCCAGGGCCGTCGCCGCTGCCTTCAGAGCAGTCTGCAATCGCTCCATTTCAGCTTGCGCATCGCCCGAGCGCGTGGAAAGTTCCAACAGGCGCTCTTGCGAAACGATCTGTTGCTGACGGTTTTCCTCGATGCGTTCTTCTTGAAATCCCCGATCCTGATCCGCAAGGGTCAGCCGCTGATCAAGGGCGAGAATGGCGCGGTTGCGACCATCTTGAGCGTGATTCAGCTCGTCCAACTTGTGTCGCTGGGCTTCAACTTCGCTGGCCTTTTCCGAGGCTTGAGCCGTGAGCGCCGCGATGCCCCGCTCCAAGGTATCGAGCTGGTCGACGATGCGTGCCTTGGCCTCATCCAACTCCGTGGCCTTGCCTGCCAGCAGAATGCGTTGGGTGGCCTTAATGGCAGTGTCGAGTTCGAGGGCACGGCGAGCTTTCGCGGCTTGGCGCTTCAGCGATTCCTGTTGCTTACCGAGCTCATGCAGGATGTCATCCAGGCGCAAAAGATTTGAGCGGGTGTCTTCCAGACGGCGCTCGGCATCGGTACGACGCAGCTTGTAGCGCGTGATTCCCGCAGCTTCTTCAAGCAGAGAACGTCGATCCTTGGGCTTGGTGGAGAGAATGAGATCGATCTGGCCCTGCTGAATGAAGCTATAGGCACGGGTTCCCATTCCCGTGTCCATCAGCAGATCCTGGATGTCCTTGAGGCGGGTTTCTCGGCCATTGATGCGATATTCGCCACCCGTATCACGGTACAAACGGCGAGAAATGACCACTTCCTTGTGGGTGCCGGGATGCGCGGGATCGGGCATTTCAAGGGTGAGTTTGACCTCGGACATTCCCAAAGGTTTGCGTTCGCTGGTGCCCGCGAAAATTACATCGGACATATCATTGCCGCGCAGCAACGTCGCGCGCTGTTCACCTAAAACCCATGCCAGGGCATCGGAAATATTGGACTTTCCGCACCCATTGGGCCCTACCACAGCCGTCATCCCCCCTGGGAACACCAGCTTCTGGGGATCGGCAAAGGATTTAAATCCATGTAACTCGAGGGCAACTAAACGCAATCTGATACTCCGGCGGGAACCATTCTCCCGCATAGTTCATCATTAACCGAGCGTAAGGACCCTTGGGATCTGAAGGCTCGGGACGATAGACTGTCATTCTCCCCGTTTCTGGAGTTCCCGTGACCCCCCTTCCTGAATATTCGCCTGCGGCCCGGACCACCCTCCGGCCCACACGCCGTCTGAAGGGGCTGCTGTGAGTGTGTTTAGCCTGAAATCCGGCCCTGCCTCGCGGGTATGGCTGGAACCCCATCGCCTCGTGGCAGGAGGGAAAACCCTATCCATTGAGGGATTACCTTCGGAAGAAGCCATCGCTCGCAGCCTTCAGGCTCTGCCCCAAGGGCCGACCTCATGGGTGGTCGATGACCTGTGGGCGCCTTCGGTGCTTCTGCGGGATGTGGTCGCCGTGCCTTCCAGCACCGAGGCTCAGGATTCCTTCTTCCGTTGGAAATTTACAACGAGCCTGGCCCTGGAAGCCCCCTTTTCGGTTCAGGCCCTGAATTTGGGTGAGGGAGCCTGGCTTCTGGCGGGCATTCGTGAAGATCTCCGTGAAAGCTGGCTACAAACGGCGTTGCGAGTTGGGCGGCCCATGCACAGCCTCTTGCCCCGCTGGCTGCACCTCTACAACCGCCTCGCTCCCAACCTCGATCTTCCAGGCATGCTGTTATCCCTTTGTCCTCATCCCGAAGGGGGCTTTACGGGCACGCTGGCCGCTTGGGGTCGCAACCTGACCTTGCTCCGCCAATGGGCCGATCCCGCGGATCCGCAGACTTGGATGGACGAACGCATTGCACCCACCGCTGCGTATATGACACGGGAATCCAAACCACCTCAGGAGCTTTGGATCTGGGGCGTAACGGCCTGGCCCGAGGGTGACATTCCCCATCGCTTGATCCAGCCCGAAATTTCCGCCCAGGAGGCCCTCTAATGGCCATCCCGGTTCTCAAGCTCAATCTGGCACCCCCCCCTACCCTTTGGCGACGGCAGCACACGCTGCTCAGTTGGTCTGTCTTGGGCCTTGGCATTCTCGCCTTGGCAGCCGTTGGTGGCCTGACTTGGCGGGCCTATCACTTGGCCAATCGTGTCGGTCGAGAAGCCTTTCTGCTCTCCCGGCAAACCCAAGACTCCATCGCCCGCCAAGGCAGCATTCAAAATCAACTGAAGGCCATCAATGTTCAGAAGGAGCTGCCCCGCTGGCGCTTGGCTGAACGCATCCTGGGCGAGCGAAGCAGTCCGTGGTCACGATTGACCGCCGAATTGGAGCGCAGTCTGGTGCAAGACATGCGGATCCGCAGCCTACAACGCAGCCGTGGAACGGATCAGCAAGTGATCGTGAAGCTCAAGGGGGAAGCCCGCACGCGAGCCGCCGAGGCGGCCTTTGTGGAATCCGTAGAGAAGAACCCGTACTTCGCTCAAATAATCCTGGACCGCGAGAATGAGCGTCCCGGTGGGGGAGTCGAGTTTGAATTCACCATGCCCCTTGCCCTCACTCCCCCGACCTACGTGGCGCTGCCCACCTTTGGCCCCCTCCGAAAAGTCGAGCCATCTAAGGCGGCCGTACCCGTCAAGCTGCCTGTGAAGCCGATTTTGAAACCCGCACCGGTTTCAAATACTCCAATGGCAGCCATGCCAACCAACCCCACGGGGCCACGCCCCGGCATCATCGCTGCCGGCAACCAACCCCAAGGCGCCCCCACTCGCCCCCTTCGGCAAGCCCCAGAACCAAATTCTGAAGAGGAAGGACCTCGCCGTCGTTCCAGGTCCCTCAATCGGCCCAATCCGGAGGAACGGCGATGAATCGCACGCTTCGCGCTAGTACCATCCGTTTGGTTTGTGGGTTCGTGCTCCTGGTCGGTGCCCTTGGCGTGGCCATCGTGCTGCTGCCGGATGCCAGCCAGAAAAGGGTTCGACAAGAAAAGGCCTTCCGCGACGCCAAGGCTCAGTTGGGTGTCCAGGAGAGTGAGCTTGGCAAGTTGAAGACCCGCTCCGAGAATTTGCGCATCAGCCGCGAGCGCATGGAAGAGATTCTCGCCGGCATGCCCAACGAGAATGAAGGTCAACTCAAGTGGAAACTCAGCCGGGTGCTCTTCGATTTATCCGCCGCTCACGGCACCCAGATACAGACCGTCAAATATGGCGCTCCCACTCGCGAAGGGGCCAAGGGTACTGACCTGGAAGCCTTGGACGTGGAGTTGGTCGCATCGGGGATTTACGCCAATCTCAAGGCCTTCATGCTAGGGCTGGAAAGCAGTAAATTGCCCTTTGGTCTCGCCAGCGGCAAGCTCGAAGAATCGCCCGAAGGCGCTCGCCTTACCATTACCCTGCGAGCCTTCCGACGCACCGGCATCACCAAGGCTGATCCTGCCGGGGAGGAAGCATGAGCGTGCCCGCCTCGGGAAATCGGTCACAGGGCCACTCACAGGGGATGGCCTGGCTTGAAGAGCTCAAGAGCAACCGCCAAACCCAAGCCGGCCTGGCAGCCTTCGCTCTGGCCCTGACCTTTATGGGCTACATGCTTTGGCCCGACGCACCCAAAACCAAGGCTCCAAAGGTCGTAGCAAGCTCGAACTTGGCCACTCAGGAGAGTAATCGAACGCTGCAATCGCTGGAAAAATTGCCTGATCTTGCCCGGCTGGGCAAGGCCGGCGAACTCCCCTCCGAGGCCCGGATGTACCGCGACCTTTTTCAGTTCGATGGTCCACCACCACCGCCCCCTCCTCCACCGCCGCCTCCGCCGCCACCCAAGCCACCCACCGACGCCGAACTCGCTGCGATGGCGGCCCAGCGGCTCAAGGACAGTGCCTTCGAGACCCGTCCCCAGGGCCTTCGCTATTTGGGCTATCTCGAACGAAAATCCGTGGGGCGTTTTGGCGCCTTCATGAAAAACGAGGAGCCTGTCTCCATCAAGTTGGGCGACACCCTCGGCGATCAATGGCGCCTGATCACCCTGACCGATACCTTTGCCGAATTCCAGAACCATAAATATCCCGAAATGCGCCATCGCATCGAAGCTACCGATGCGAGCGGAACCCGCGGTAATGCGATCTCTAATCAATTCTGATCCGGATGGTACCCATGTCGAAAATGTCCACCTCGCTCCGCACCCTGGGGATTTCGGCCTCAGCAGCGGCGATTCTTGTTCTAAGTTTGGGTTGCAGTCTCTACAAGGCGCGCAAGGCCTTCGACCGAGGTCAGTTCGATGAGTCGGTCAAGGAATATCAAAGCGTGCTGCAGAGTTCCCCCAACAATATCAACGCCAAGATCGGCTACCGCCGAGCCGCGTCCAGAGCCGCCGAAGTTCACCTCAACTTAGCCCGCGAGGCCGAAAAGCGGGGTCAGAACGACTTGGTTTACCTGGAAGTCCGAAAAGCCGCCGTGCTCGACCCCGCCAATGCGGTGGCTGCAGATTGGATCAATAATTTGGAATTGGCGCTCCGCGAAAAGAAACTCGAGCAGGAAGCCGAAGAAAGCATCGACGCCCAGCGTGCTAAGTCGGAATGGCAACCCGCTGTCACTTTGAATCCCCGATCCATCGAAGGTATGGATCTTAATTTCACAAGAAAAGTCAGTCTCAAGGAGATCTTTGCGAGCCTTAGCAAAACGTCCGGCGTGAACATCATTCTTCACACTTCCTTCCAGGATTCTCACATCTCAGC
>JFJP01041139.1_pt1 | contig 10164 bp, 8 predicted proteins | sample 431651 | NCBI WGS metagenome assembly JFJP01 (sample SAMN02602958, study PRJNA72255) | Microbial mat metagenome, whole genome shotgun sequencing project. | biome: fresh water; feature: sink hole; material: water; isolation source: purple microbial (photo- and chemosynthetic) mats found in... | reverse complement strand
TAAAATTTTAATTAAATGGAAACCAGCAGAAGAAATTTTATCCGCAAAGCAGTTGGGGCTGTAGCTTTTACAGCAATGTTACCAGCTGCATCGACATTAATTTCATGCAAACAAAATCAAAAAAAGATGAGTAAAGACACATTAAAAGTGGTAGCTATAGCTGAAACATCAGCTGACAAAGCCGAAGAATTAAAAAAGGTCTGCCTTGGCTTGATTGAGCCAACCCGCAAAGAGAATGGATGTATAGCCTATGAATTATACCAGGATTCAACTAATCCCGGCATTTTTACATTTGTTGAAGAATGGGAAAGTAAAGAGCACCTGGATGTCCATCTCAAATCGCCTCACCTTGTAGCAGCAGGAGAAGCATTTGGCAAATTGGTTACGAAAGATCTTGTGGTACTGATGTTAAATAAGCTTGCTTAATAAATATCACAATATTATTAACAACGCTCCGATTTAAGATATTTTGTCACTAATTTTGGAATAACCTCAGCCAGAAGTTATTTAACTATTCAAATCAATGAAAAACAGAAGCTTAGTATCAATCGATGATTTTTCAACAGAAGAGATCCTGAAAATACTTGATCTCACCGAAGAATTTGAGAAAGAGCCATCGAGTAAACTGCTCGAAGGGAAAGTCGTTGCAACCCTCTTTTTCGAACCATCAACCCGCACCAGATTAAGCTTTGAAAGTGCCATAAGCAGATTAGGAGGCAAAATCGTTGGTTTTTCTGATGCCTCCAACTCGAGTGTATCAAAAGGTGAAACGCTCAATGATACAATTAGAACGGTAAACAACTACTGCGATCTGATTGTAATGAGGCACCCGATTGAAGGAAGTGCTAGATTTGCCAGTGAAATTGCAACTGTTCCGGTTATCAATGCCGGTGATGGGGCTAATCAGCATCCTTCACAAACATTACTGGATCTTTATTCCATCAAAAAAACTCAGGGGAAACTTGATAACCTTAATATCTTCATGGTGGGTGACCTTAAATACGGGCGGACCGTACACTCACTTATGATGGCAATGTCGAGATGGAATGCAACTTTCAATTTCATTTCACCCGAAGAACTGAAAATGCCTGATGAGTTTAAGCTTTATCTCGATGACCTTGGCTTAAAATATTATGAGCATAACGATTTTACTGATATTATCTCAAAGGCAGATATAATATATATGACAAGGGTCCAGAAGGAAAGGTTCTCCGATCCTATTGAATATGAAAAAGTTAAGAACGTATATGTTCTTAGGAATTCAATGCTGAAAAATACTAAACCGAATATGAGGATTCTCCATCCGCTTCCAAGAGTAAATGAAATTCATCAGGATGTGGATAGTAATCCAAAGGCTTATTATTTTGAGCAGGCACTTAACGGAGTTTATACAAGGCAGGCAATATTGTGTTCATTATTAGGGATAAAATAGGAAAGGGTAAAGATATGAAAGAACCTAAACAATTGGTTGTAAGCGCCATAGAGAATGGAACAGTTATTGACCATGTACCGGCAAGTAATCTGTTTAAGGTAATCCAAATCCTTGGACTCGACAGAATTGATAACCAGATAACATTCGGAACAAACCTTGAGAGCAAAAAGCTTGGAAGAAAAGCAATTATCAAGATTTCCGGACTATATTTTCAGGATGAAGACATTAACAGAATAGCCCTTGTAGCACCTGATGCAAAACTGAATATTATAAGGGATTATGAAGTTGTTGAGAAAAAGGTAGTGGAAGTCCCTGATAATATTGTTGGTATAGCAAAATGCATGAATCCCAAATGCATTACCAACTTTGAAACTGTAACCACACGTTTTAAAGTGGTTTCGAAGAAAAATGTTTCGCTCAGATGCCATTATTGTGAGAAGATCACAAACCAGGAGAATATGCAGATAATTTAGCTGGTTGCCCCCGCTTTACAGTCAGTCCTTTTGCCCCCCAACCCCGCTTTCCACTAAGCCTTTTTGCCCCCCCACCCCCCTAAAGGGGGGCTAAATCTCAATAAATGCTAATTTTTCTTATGTGTCGGGATTAGGCCCCCTTTAGGGGGCAGGCAACACAGTTGCCGGGGGCGCTGCAACCCAGAGAAATCTTAATTTTGTGTCTGTAATAACCCCCATTTAGGGCAGGCACCTTTTTTCAAGGTGCCGGGGGCAACTAAATTAAGATTGCCAATTCACTGAAATTCTACCTTAATCTATCGTAAGATTTTACCAGCTCATCATCCTTTTTAATTCCCCTGTAGGCAAGGAATGAAAAAATCAACTGCAAGACTGGTACAGTCATCATAAAACCAGGTATTAACCTTGCATTGAATTGTGAAGTCAGGGCATAAACATAAAATGCCAATCCGAGAATAAATCCCAGAATCATAGAAATCAGTATTTTAGATAACAATAACTGAATTTTCCTTTTTTTAAATAATGCAATAATTATTGCAGACAAGAGAGAGATTATGACAATAACTATTGCCGGCAGCCAGGATCTTTCCAGCAAATCTGATCCTCTGTATATTCCACTGATATTTAAGTGAATAGCCGATCCTGATGAATCAGAAAAAATTAAAATTTCCCCTTTAAGGAATAAAATCGATAGCATTGTTGTCAGAAGCAGGTATACTGATTGAATTCTTTGAATCATATTTTAAAAATGTTAGAGAACAAATTTAGCTGCTTTTGGTTAATAATAAAACACTCACAATTTATGGATTCAATTTATGCTTTTTTAACATAAATCAGAAAATATGAAACACTCAAAAGCTTATTATTTGCCTACATTTGCAAATTATAACGGATGGATCACTTTAAAATCAATTTATTTACCCCAACCCCAAGGGGAGTAAATTGATTTTGGCTGAGTCGAGATCGTCCGAAAAGCGGCCTCGGTTCTTCGCTCCCCATGGGGCCGGGGTAAACGAAGAACCGATGCAGCGAAGCAAAGAACTCGACGAAGTCAAAATCAATCAGGGTATATGAATTATTAAGGACTCACATATTAATATTATTAATAAACTCACTTTCACAAAAATGACTAAAAATCTACGTTTAACATTAACAATAATCATCACTGTTTTTCTTCTGGGGATTATATTTTATCCAAAATTAAAGCCCTTTATCGTTAAGAAATTTTCAAAGCAGGGAGTTAATCCTGAGATGATGAGACAACAGCAGCAAAAATTAAACGCTGATGGATATCTTATTGTTCCTACAGATCTCAGTGAATTTAACACTCAAACAGGAACACTAAGACCTGATGAAGAGGTTGATTTATCATTTGAGACTTCTGGTAAGATTGTTGGAATCAATTTTACAGAGGGAACCAGAGTAAAAAAGGGAGATTTACTTGCTAAAATTAATGATCGTCCTCTGCAGGCACAACTTGAGAAACTTACAGTTCAGCTTAAACTGGCAGAAGAAAAAGAATTCAGGCAAAGAAGCCTCCTTGATAAAGATGCTATCAGCCAGGAAAGCTATGATCAGGTAGAGACTGATGTTCAGAGCCTTAAGGCTGACATTAACCTTTTAAAGGCACGTATTTCCGAGACAGAACTAAGGGCTCCGTTTGATGGAACAATTGGTCTGCGATATATAAGTGAGGGAAGTTTTACTAACTCTTCAACCAAAATAGCAAAACTTATAAAAATTAGTCCGTTAAAAATGCAATTTTCAATCCCTGAAAAATATGCAGGGGAAATAAAGAATGGTTATCCTTTAACGTTTAAAATTGATGGAAATGATAAGGTCTTCAATGCAACTGTTTACGCTATCGACCCTAAAATCGATGAAGACATGAGATCTATTACAATCCGTGCTATGTTTCAGAATAAGAATGAGGAACTTAAACCAGGAGTATTTGCTAAAGTAACATTAGAATTATCGAAATTAGATAGTGCAATAGCAATTCCAACAGAGGCAATAATTCCTGAAATGGAAGGAGAAAGAGTCTTTGTATATAAAAATGGGAAAGCGCAATCTAAAAAAGTAGTTATCGGTTTGAGAACTGAAGCTAAAGTTCAGATAACAAGCGGACTAGAATTTGGAGATACTTTAATTACTTCAGGTATTATGCAGCTTAGACAGGGTCTGCCGGTTGTTCTCGATACAATTATTATTAATAAATAACGGGGTTGCAATATGAGTTTATCATCAGTAAGTATTCACAGACCCGTCCTCGCAACAGTATTTGCAATTGTTATTTTACTGTTTGGTGTTGTCGGGGTTACCTTTTTAGGTATCAGGGAATTTCCCAGCGTCGACCCTCCTATTATATCTGTAAGCACCTCATACCCAGGCGCCAACTCTGATGTTATAGAAACACAGATAACAGAACCTCTTGAACAATCAATAAATGGTATTCAGGGTATCCGTTCGCTCACAAGTGTCAGCCGTCAGGGCAGTAGTAATATAACAGTTGAATTTCAGCTTTCAGTTGATATGGAAACTGCCGCAAATGACACCAGGGACAAAGTATCGCAAGCTATGAGAATGCTGCCCCGCGACTGCGATCCTCCAGTAGTGGCGAAAGCAGATGCTGATGCAAATCCGATTCTGCAGATGACGGTTGAAAGTGACAAAAGATCGCTTCTTGAACTCTCTGAAGTTGCAGAACTGACATTTAAGGAGCAGTTGCAAACCGTTTCAGGTGTAAGTGCTGTTAACATCTGGGGACAGAAAAGATATGCTATGAGGCTGTGGCTTGATCCATTAAAGCTTGCTGGCTATAAGCTGACACCGCTTGATGTCAGAAATGCAATTCAAAGGGAAAATGTTGAGCTGCCATCGGGAAGCATTGAAGGCAACACAACACAACTAACAATAAGGACTCTTGGACTCATGTCTACTCCAAAAGAGTTTGATGATCTGATTATCAAACAGACCGGCGACATGATTGTCCGATTTAAAGACATTGGAAGAGCTGAACTGGGACCGGAAGATATACGTGGAATTCTTAAAAGGGATGGAGTTCCAATGGTGAGTGTAATTATTATTCCGCAACCAGGCTCAAACCAGATAGATATAGTTGATGAAGTTAATCGCAGACTTGAATACATAAAGAAGGATCTTGCGGAAGACATAACTGTAAAAGTTGCCTATGATAATACCAAGTATATCAGGAATTCAATAACTGAGGTAAAGGATACTATATTTATTGCTTTCTTTCTTGTAGTTGTTATAATTTACTTCTTCCTCAGAAGCTGGCGTGCTACATTAATCCCGATTCTTGTTATTCCGGTTTCTCTCATTGGTTCATTCTTCATAATGTATCTTGCCGATTACTCGATAAACGTTCTCACATTACTTGCAATCGTACTTGCTATCGGAATTGTGGTTGACGATGCTATTGTTGTGATGGAGAATATTTATGTAAAGGTTGAGAACGGCATGCCGCCGATGAAGGCAGCAATAGAAGGCTCCAAAGAAATCTATTTTGCCATTATTGCAACTACAATAACTCTGATTGCTGTTTTTTTCCCGATTGTTTTTCTTTCGGGGATTACCGGAAGACTTTTCAGGGAATTTGCTATTGTAATGGCTGGGGCGGTAGGTATCTCCGCATTCCTTGCACTTTCACTCACGCCTATGGTTTCTTCAAAACTGCTCAAGCGTGAGACAACACATAGTTGGTTCTTCAGAAAAACCGAGAAATTTTTCGACAGATTAAACGAAGGTTACAGGAAGATGCTGGAATCATTTCTTAACAACAGACGGGTAACATTCCTTATTCTCGTCTTTTCTTTCGGATTGATTATCCTATTGTGGATCTCAATTCCTGCAGAAATGGCGCCTCTTGAGGACAGGTCACAAGTCTCGGTAAATACTGTTGCACAGGAAGGATCAACTTATGAGTTTAACCTTGCCTATATTGATGATATTGCAAAAACTGTTGAGAAACTTGTACCCGAACGCGAAGGAGTCATATCAATGGTCAGAGGCGGTGGTGGATTCGTGATGGTTACACTTGATAGCCCTGATGAAAGAGAGCGTACACAGCAGGAAATTGCAGATCAGCTTGGAGGAGCATTAAGAAAAAAGACAAAGGCCAGGGCTATGGTAATGCAGCAGTCAACCTTTGGAGGCAGACGCTCAGGAATGCCGATACAGTACGTACTGCAGGCAACAAGCATTGATAAACTTAGAGAAGTACTTCCTGAATTTATGGCCAAAGTGCAGGAAAACCCTATGTTTCAGATGGCCGACGTAAACCTGAAATTCACAAAGCCTGAACTCAGAATTCATATAGACAGGGATAAGGCAAGTGCACTGGGAGTATCAACTCAAAATATTGGTCAAACGCTGCAATTAGCATTAAGCGGACAGCGGTTCGGATATTTCTTTATGAATGGAAAACAGTACCAGATCCTGGGCGATCTGGCAAGAGGTGATCGCAACAAACCACTGGATCTTAAATCTCTGTATGTCAGAAATAATTATGGAGACATGATACAGTTTGATAATCTGGTTACCCTTACTGAGGAAACAGCACCTCCGCAACTTAACAGGTATAACAGGTTTGTCTCCGCAACAGTATCAGCAGGTCTCCCGAAGGGAAAAACTATTAGTCAGGGACTCGATGAAATGGATAAAATATCTAAAGAGGTGTTGGATGATTCTTTCAGAACTGCCTTGGCCGGAGACTCAAAAGATTTCAAGGAAAGCTCATCGAGTCTGATGTTCGCATTTATGCTTGCACTGATTCTGATATTTCTTGTCCTTGCAGCACAGTTTGAGAGCTTTAAGGATCCGTTTATTGTGATGATGACTGTTCCTCTTGCACTTACAGGAGCTCTGCTGTTCATGTGGTATTTTAATGTCACAATGAACATCTTCAGTCAGATTGGAATTATTATGCTCATAGGTCTTGTTACCAAAAACGGAATTTTAATAGTTGAATTTGCCAACCAGAGAAAAGAGAGCGGAATGTCGAAGATGGATGCAATAAAATATGCGGCAGCTTCACGATTCAGACCTATCCTTATGACCAGTCTGGCTACTATACTGGGTATTTTACCTCTGGCCCTCGGATTTGGTGAAGGAGCTCAGAGCCGTGTATCGATGGGTATTGCAGTCGTTGGTGGAATGACATTTTCTACGTTGCTTACACTATTTGTTGTACCGGCAATTTATTCTTATATATCAAGTGAAACAAAACATACTGAAAATGAAAATCAGGTACTTATACCTTAGTTTACTATTAATAAATTTTATTCCTGCAGCTCAAGCCCAGAAAGTTTACGGCCTGAATGAGGTAATCGGAATTGGTCTTGAGAGGAATTTTTCAATTCTTGTTGCAAGAAACAGCGAGACCATAGCAAAGAACAATTATACCCTTGGAAATGCAGGTTATCTCCCTTCTCTTGATCTGAGCAGCAGATATAACGGGACATTGATCAGTACCACTCAAAACCTCCGCACAGGTGGGCAGGTTGAGACTAAAGATGTAAATACAAATACAGCGAATGCAGGAGTAACACTTGGATGGACAATCTTTAACGGATTTAATGTTCAGACTACCTACAAAAAGCTGAATGAGCTAAAGCAACTGGGAACACTAAATACACAAATGGCGGCTGAGAATCTGATCTCTGATATAGTATCCGGTTATTACAATTACATAGAACAGGTTCAGATGCTCAAGAATATGGAGTATGCCGTTGCTTTATCGAAAGAAAGGTTAAGAATTGATGAGGTAAGATACCAGTTGCAGTCAGGTTCCAAGCTACAGGTATTGCAATCGAGAGTATATCTTAATGCTGACAGTTCGAGGCTTTCTAAACAGGTTGAAGTCGTAAGAACGGTGCAGATAAATCTGAATGAACTAATGGCTGCTGAGGATATTGGAGCCGAGTTTGTTTCTATTGACACTGCGATAGAGGTTAATCCGGGACTGCTTTACGAAAAACTACTTGAGGAAACACTTAATAAGAATACAAGTCTGCAGATTGCATCAAAAAACAAGACAATTTCAGAATACGATTATAAAATTATAGTGTCCAGATCTTATCCATTTCTGAATTTATCATCAGGGTATAGTTATAATATGAATAGCTATTCTTCTGGCACGAATAAGAGCATGACCACAAACGGAATGAATTATGGTTTGACTCTGGGTATGAATCTTTTCGATGGATTTAATCAGAGGCGAAGTATTACTAATTCATCGATAGAAATAAAGAATAAGGAGCTTAAATATCTTGAAATTGAGCAAGGAATAAGGGCAGATCTGATAACTCTATATCACTGGTACAGCAATAATCTCAGGCTAATAGAACTTGAGCAGCAAAATTTTGAGACAGCTTCCGAAAACCTGTCTATAGCACTTGAGAGATACAAGCTCGGCAGCTTATCAGGTATTGACCTCCGTGAAGTACAGAAGAGTTTCCTTGATGCAAAGGAAAGCCTGCTTGCAATAAAGTTTCAGACCAAGCTGGCTGAGATCTCATTGCAGCTTATCTCGGGGAATATTATGGCATACTATAAATAAGCGGGGAGCGGAGAGCGTAAAGCGTAAAGCGTAAAGATAAAAGACAAAAGTAAAAAGACAAAAGTGGGAAGAAGCGTTGAGCTTTTAGAACAGAGAGGTAATCAGTAAGCGAAAGTGATTTATCAGCCACAGAGTGGCGACATATTGGTAGAATAAAGAATCAAAGAGATCTGGCGCCGGAGCAGAAAATTAATAAAAGGAACAGACCAACAACCGGCGCTGAAAGTAAAAAGGTTACCGGTCTTCAGATAGACCTGGGACCAAATAGATCTTGTTATTTCCACTGTTTATTGTAAATTTGAGGCTAATTTTTTTCTATGGAAAAGAAAACCGAACTCATTACAAATAAAGACGGGAGTATATTTCATCTGAATCTTCTTCCGGGAGATATATCAGATAAAATTATTATAGTTGGCGATCCAGGAAGGGTTGAAATGCTCGCCTCTCTGATGCATGAAGTAAGGGTTAGAAAGGAAAACAGGGAATTCAAGACAGTCACGGGATATTTTGAAAATACAGAAATAACTGTAATCTCATCTGGAATTGGAACAGATAATATAGATATACTTATCAATGAGCTTGATGCATTAGTAAATATCGATTTAAAAACAGGCATTTGTAAAGAAGAACCAGTATCACTGACCATTGTGCGACTTGGAACATCGGGCGGATTGAGATCGGATGTTCCGGCAGGATCGTGTGTTCTGGCAGAGACAGCAATAGGATTTGACGGATTACTGCACTTTTACGAAGGCTATGACTGGATACTCGACACAGCTCTGGCAGATTACCTTGTTGAACACATTGAATGGCCTGATACACTCTCCTACCCTTACGCAGTAAATGCAAATAAAGAGCTGGTTGAGTTATTCAGCAATGAGAATTTTTTAAAAGGAATTACGGTTTCGGCACCAGGATTTTATGCGCCGCAGGGAAGAAGACTCAGACTGGAGACCTTTGATAATGAGATAAACCAGAAATTATCTGAATTCTCATTCAGAGGAAGAACTATAAGCAATTACGAGATGGAAAGTTCTGCGATTTATGGCCTTTCAGCATTGCTTGGTCACAAGGCTGTAACCATTTGTCTTGTAATTGGAAATAGAGTTACAGGAGAGTTTGTACAGGATTACAAGCCATTGATGAGGGATTTGGCTGTGAAGGTATTTAAGCTTATATAGAAATACTCTTTGATTTTATTCGTTTACCCCGGCCCCACCTTGCTTCGCTAAAGCTACGCAAGGCGTAGAGGGGAGCGAATAAAATCAATTTGCAGATGCGTCAAATTTCAATATATTTGTATAAATAACCAGTCAATTAAAATAATATGTCTGAAAACGCAACTAATAATAAGAATGTCAGAGATGACGAAATCGATCTGTTGGACCTGTTCAGAAGAATGGGAAAAACCTTAAGCAAATGGGTTAATGCTATTGGCAGGGCATTCCTGATTTCGGTAGTTTTCATGTTAAGGAGGTGGTTGCCTTTGGGATTGAGTGTCGTGCTTGGTGTCGGATTATCATTCCTTATGAAATCTACTTCAGAATCATCATTTACTTCGGATATGGTATTGAGGACAAACACAGTTGCCTCGGCTGATCTGATACCATATATTAATAAACTTCACACATTTTGTGAGGAAGATAATATGCCGGCCCTTACAGCAGCGATCTCATCCA
>JFJP01006098.1_pt1 | contig 10164 bp, 7 predicted proteins | sample 431651 | NCBI WGS metagenome assembly JFJP01 (sample SAMN02602958, study PRJNA72255) | Microbial mat metagenome, whole genome shotgun sequencing project. | biome: fresh water; feature: sink hole; material: water; isolation source: purple microbial (photo- and chemosynthetic) mats found in... | reverse complement strand
TCAGGCTTTTGTGGCTGGTGACGCTGAGTTTGTTGGTGTTCGCTTGTCAAGCACCAGACACAGACAGTTACAAACCGCTTTATCGCGAGACTCCGCCAAAACAAGAGAATATTTATAGCTTTGGGGTACACCCGTTACATAATCCTCGGCGTTTATTTGAAATTTATCAGCCGCTGATGGATTATTTGAATGCCCATCTCACTGGCGTGACTTTTAGACTCGAAGCTTCTCGCAACTATGCGGCTTATGACGAAAAGCTGCTGGCGGGGCATTTTCACTTTGCTTTGCCCAATCCTTACCAAACCATCCAGGCAGCCGAGCAGGGGTATCGTATTTTTGGCAAAATGGCCGACGATGAAAATTTCTATGGCATTATTCTGGTACGCAAAGACAGTGCTATCCAAACCGTGGCTGATCTCAAAGGCAAAGCCGTCAGTTATCCGGCTCCCACCGCTTTAGCCGCGACCATGATGCCGCAATGGTATTTATATCAGCAGGGCTTGGACATCAACCAGGATATTGAAAATCGTTATGTGGGTTCTCAGGAATCGTCGATCATGAACGTGTATTTGGGACACACAGCGGCGGGCGCGACCTGGCCACCGCCTTGGCAAGCCTTCAGCAAGGAGCATCCAGAGATCGCCGCAACCCTAGAAGTCCGCTGGCGCACGACTTCCTTGCCCAACAATGGACTGGTGGTGCGCAATGACGTGCCTGCCGCGTTGCTGGATCAAGTCAGCCAGTTGTTGTTTCATCTCCATGAACATCCTGAAGGGGCGGCGATTCTGGCGGCGATGGCATTGAGCCGTTTTGAAGCCGCCAACAGCGATACCTATGGGTCAGTGCGCCATTTCTTGCGGCGTTTTGAGCAAGAATTACGTCCCGTTCAATTACCGAAGACGCCGCTTGATCAAGGCGCTACTTCGCCATGATCGCTTGGTTGCAGCAATTTTGGACGGCTTCGATTCGTCGCCAACTCATGCTTGGCATCGTGTTGGTACACGCGGTGTTGATGAGTTTTTTTGTCGTCGATTTGGTGTCACGCCAGCGCGATTTTTTGCACGCACATAATCTAGAAAGTACGCTGGGATTGGCGCACACCCTGGCGGTCAACAGCAGCAGTTGGGTGCTGGCTAACGACGTGATGGGGCTTGAGGAAGTTTTGCACAGCTTGCGCGCTTATCCAGACTTACAGTATGCCCTAGTGGTGGATAGCCGCGATTTGCGGGTATTGGGTCACAGCCAGGCTGGCCTGACGGGCCAGTATTTGGCGGATAGCACCAGTCAAGCCTTACTAGACGGCAATCCAAAACCGCACATTTTGCACGACAGCGTACATCTGATTGATGTGGCGGTGCCGATTTTGCTCGATGAACTGCTGGTGGGGTGGGCGCGGATCGGCATCAGCCAAACCCACTATCATCTGAGTTTACAACAAGTGGCCCGCAACGGTTTGCTGTATACCCTGTTCGCGATTTTAATTGGATTGGGCTTTGCCTATGCGCTCTCCAGAGGCTTGACTCACAGCCTGTACGAATTGCTGTGGCTGACCCAAAATATTCGCGGTGGACAGCGACAGTTGCGCGCCACCACGCAACGTCATGATGAGTTGGGGCGTTTGGCGAGAGAATTTAATCTGATGCTCGACACCTTGGAATCACGCGAACAGGAATTGCGCTTGACCCGAGAGCGCCTGACCCTGGCTTTGCAAGGTTCCAACGATGGTCTGTGGGATTGGGACATCAATCAGCAGGTGGTGTTTTATTCCAGCCGTTGGAAAAGTATGTTGGGTTATGCGGACACCGACATCGCAGCGGACTACGCCGCTTGGCAAAACCTGATTCACCCCGACGATGCGCCTCGGGTTACCGACAGCCTGCAAGCCCATTTACGGGGCCAGACCGCCTGTTACGAAGTGGTGTGTCGATTACGCTGTAAAAATGGCAGTTACGCTTGGATCATGGCTCGCGGTTTAGTCCGGCGCGACGCCCAGGGACATCCGCTGCGCATGGTGGGCACCCACACCGATGTGACCCAATTAAAAGACACCGAAACCAAGCTCAGCGACGCCAATTTGCGCTTGGCTAAATTGCTGGACAGTATGCACGATGCGGTGTTAGTGGAAGACGAACATCATCAAGTGCTGCTGGTCAATCAAAATTTTTGTCATTACTTTGGCGTGCCACGTCCCGAGCAAATGCTGTTGGGCCACAATGCCGAGACGGCTTTCGGCGCGATGCAAAGTACCGTCGAAGATGTGAGTGGTTTTATGGCGCGTTGTCAGCAACTCAGCCTGCAACGCCAACCCGTGTTTGGAGAACTCCTCAAACTCTATGACGGACGGGTGCTGGAATATGATTATATGCCGATTGTGGTGGACGGCGAATTTCGCGGTCAAATGTGGCAATACGATGATGTCACCGCCCGTCGTCAAATGGACATTGATCTGCACGCCCAAAAAGAACGCTTGCAAGTCACTCTGGATGCGATAGCCGAAGGGGTGATTACCACCGATCTCCAGCAACGGGTCGATTATTTGAATCCCGTGGCCGAGTATCTCACCGGTTGGCGTGCCGCCGATGCTTATGGGCGGCCCTTGTCGGAGATTTTTAATAGCTACGACGACACCGATGAACCAGCCCTGCTTGTCCCGCTCACTTTCTCACAAACCAAAACCACCGGCGCTAACCGCAACCTCATCCTGATTAACCGCCGAGGCGAACGTTGCGCGATTGAACAATGCAGTGCGCCGATCCGTGATTACAACGGCGACAGCAGCGGTGCGGTGATCGTGTTTCGTGATGTCAGTCATGCGCGTGACATGGCGCAAAAAATTCGCTGGCAAGCCAGTCACGATGCCTTAACCGGCTTGGCTAATCGCCGCGTTTTTGAAGAACGCCTGCGCCAGTTATTGGAAAACGCCCACGACACCGGCAGTAGTCACGCCTTGCTGTATCTGGACTTGGATCAATTCAAAGTGATTAACGACACTTGCGGGCATCGGGCTGGGGACGAATTGCTGTACCGGTTAGCCAGTTTGCTAGAAAGCCAAATGCAAACCGACGATCTCTTGGCGCGTCTAGGGGGAGACGAATTTGGCATTTTATTGAGCGATTGCACCCTAGACACCGCCAAACAACGCGCCGCTTTGTTGCGCGACAGCATCAGCAATTTTCGCTTTGACTGGCTGGAACACACTTACACCCTGGGCGTGAGTATCGGGCTGGCCGCACTCGACCAGCAGGCCGGCAATTCGGCTGATGCGCTGAGCGCGGCTGACTTAGCCTGTTATGCCGCGAAAGAACAAGGCCGCAATCGGATTCACGTTCACCAGCCCGATGATCGCGACATCCTCAAGCGCCAAGGGGAAATGCACTGGGTCAGCCGGATCCGCAACGCGCTAGAAGAACAGCGCCTCGTGTTATATTGCCAGACCATCGCGCCCCTACGCAGCCCTGAGACCAGCAATTTGCATTTTGAAGTGCTGTTGCGAATGCGCGATGAACAGGGCTTGATTGTGCTGCCGAATGCCTTTTTACCCGCCGCTGAACGCTATAATCTGATGCAGCAATTGGATAATTGGGTGGTGGAAGCCACCTTCAGCACCTTGCATCGCTGCCAACAACAGGCCGATGAACCCTGTGCATCCGTCACCTGTAGCATTAATTTATCAGGGGCTTCGCTGACCGATGACGACATGCTCAAGCATATCAAACAGTTATTTCAGCAATATCAGATTTCGCCACAAAACATCTGTTTTGAAATCACAGAAACCGTGGCAGTGAGTAATTTAGCCAAGGCCAGTTATTTTATTAAAACCCTGCGCAAAATGGGCTGTCGCTTTTCACTGGACGACTTTGGCACGGGCCTTTCTTCTTTTGCTTATTTGAAAGAATTGCCGGTGGACTATTTGAAAATAGATGGCAGTTTTGTGCGCGATATTTTGCACGATCCCAGTGATCGGGCCATTGTCTCGGCGATCAATCAAATTGCTCACACCTTGGGTTTACAAACCATTGCTGAATTCGTGGAAACTGACACTATCCGCAGCATGTTAATTGACTTGGAGGTGGATTATGCCCAAGGTTATTGCATGCACAAACCCGCGCCACTTGAAGAAACCCTGTTATCGTTGGCGCACTTGTCCACCACCTGCGATTTAAGTACATGAGCATCATTTGTTTAATACAAAATATTCACCACAAAGACACGAAGGCACAAAGCCACACAAAGGTGAAAATCAAACACTAATAGCTAGTTATTTGTGAAATCAGTCTTTGTGTACCTTGGTGTCTTTGTGCCTTTGTGGTGCGCTAGATGTTAAGATAAACTCGGTGGGAACGGCGGCTCACCAAGCGCTGTGACCGCTGTCCATCTTGAAATTGGTGGGTACACCCTGATTATGAGGGGTGGTTAATCGTCTGCTAAACCCACTGTGGCAAACCTTGCCCGTTGGTTTTCTGAAAATATAGCGTGGAGAATGTTATGCCTATTTATGAATATGCCTGTACCGCTTGTGGTCATCAACTCGAAGTCATCCAAAAAATGAGCGATCCCGTGTTGCGCACCTGTCCTGCCTGCAATACCGAGCAGTTACAAAAATTGATTTCTGCGGCAGGGTTTCGCTTGAAAGGCAGCGGTTGGTATGAAACCGATTTTAAGGGCGGTCAAAAGCCTGCTGCCAAAGAAGCGCCTTCGCCCGCTTGCGGCACCGGTGCTTGTCCGGCCTGCGTGCCTTCAACGGACTGATACCTGGACTTATCCCCGAAGATCAGCGATGATCGCGAGCAGGCAGCTTGGTTTTCACCCAATCCCAAGCCTTGCGATGCCGCGCCGCCTGTGGACTTGCAAGCGCTGGTCACAGGCTTCAGCGTCCATTCATTATTGAGTCAGTTTCAAGGAGCAGAATACCCATGTCGATGGATGACCGCGATGGTGTCATCTGGTTTGATGGTAAGCTGGTGCCCTGGCGTGATGCCACCGTACATGTGCTGACCCATAGCCTGCATTACGGAATGGGCGTGTTTGAAGGCTTACGCGCTTACCAAACCGAACAGGGCGCGGCGATTTTTCGCCTGCCGGAACACACCCGCCGCTTATTTGACTCCGCCCATATTCTGAAAATGGGTATGCCCTACGATAAAGACACCCTCAATGCCGCTTGCTGCGAGGTGGTGCGTGAAAACAAACTGGACAGCGCCTATATCCGCCCGATTTGTTTTTATGGCTCGGAAGGCATGGGCTTGCGTGCCGACAACCTCAAAGTCCATGTCGCTGTGGCAGCCTGGACTTGGGGCGCTTATCTGGGCGCAGAAGGCATGGAAAAAGGCATACGGATTCGCACCTCGTCGTATACCCGCCACCATGTCAACATCACCATGTGCAAGGCCAAAGCCACCAGCAATTACGCCAACTCCATGTTGGCCTTACAAGAAGCGCTGGCCTGCGGTTACGACGAAGCGCTGTTGCTAGATGCGGAAGGCTATGTGGCTGAAGGCAGCGGCGAAAATGTGTTTGTGGTGCGTGATGAGGTGATTTACACCCCGGTGCTGACTTCCGCCCTCAACGGCATTACCCGCCAGACCTTGATGAAACTGGCGGCTGAAATGGGCTTGGAAGTGCGAGAAAAGCACTTGACCCGCGATGAAGTCTATATTGCCGATGAAGCCTTCTTCAGCGGCACCGCAGCGGAAGTCACGCCGATCCGTGAACTGGATGGTCGCGCCATAGGGAGCGGTGTCCGTGGGCCGATCACCGAACGCCTGCAACGCAAATACTTCGATGTGGTGCATGGCCGCGACTCTGCCCACACCGACTGGTTGAGCTACGTTTAGGAACATCCCTGATGCACACGCCCGCAAAAACGTCACTGACTCCCGCCGCGCCCACCACGGTGGGCCGCCGTCACGAGCTTGGCCGTGGCGATTTACCGTTACACTGTCCTTTGCCAGGTTTACCCCTGTGGAACGCCCATCCCCGGGTGTTTCTGGCGTTGTCTGGCGCGGGCAGCGCGGTGCGCTGTCCCTATTGCGGCACGGAATACGTGCTGCGTGATTGAGTCTAGCCATTGCCACGGAGATTTGCGCTGAGCGCAGCCGCAACGGCGGGTTTTCGTGGCAGTCGTTATCCCATCGGCAGGTGCAATCCTGCCGTTTTTTTTGGTTACCATAAAGCCGATGTCGCCACTGCCACTTGAACATTGCCAACACTGTCCGCGTCTGGCCCAACACCTGGCCGAGGTGCGCAGCGCTTGGCCCAGTTATTATGCCAAACCAGTCCTGCCCTTCGGTGATCCTGCGGCGCGTTTGATCATCGTCGGCCTAGCCCCCGGTTTACACGGAGCCAATGCCAGCGGACGCCCGTTCACCGGCGATCATGCGGGCATTTTGCTCTACCAAACCCTCTATGATTTTGGTTTCAGCAACCAACCCTTATCCACGCACCGGGGCGATGGGCTGCAATTGCTGAATTGTCGAATTACCAATGCCGTCAAATGTTTGCCGCCGGCCAACAAACCCACCACCGCTGAAATAAAAACCTGTAATACTTGGCTCACTGCGGAATTAGCCGAATTACCCGTCGGCACGGTGTTACTGGCCTTGGGCACCGTGGCGCATCAAGCCGTGTTGCGGGCACGGGATTTACCCCCAAGCACCGCCAAATTTGCCCACGCGGCACAGCACGCACTGCCGGGCGGCTTGTGGTTGCTCGATTCCTACCATTGCAGCCGTTATAACACCCAAACCAAACGACTGACCGCGCCCATGTTTCAAGCGGTGTTTGCCCAAGCACGTCAATTATTAAATGGATTGTGAGATGGCATTTGATGCCAAAGCCTTTCTGGCCACCCTGACCAGTAAGCCCGGTGTGTATCGGATGTTTTCAGCCACCGGTGAAATCCTCTATGTTGGCAAAGCCAAAAATCTAAAAAAACGAGTCAGCAGTTATTTCGGCGACAGCCAACGACTCAGCCCCAAAAATCGGGCGCTGGTCTTGCGCATCCAACATATTGAAATCACCGCCACTCACACCGAAACCGAAGCCTTATTGCTAGAACATAACCTGATCAAGCAATGGCTGCCGCCTTACAACATCTTGCTTCGCGATGACAAAAGTTACCCGTTTATCTATTTGTCCAACGATGAATTTCCCCGCTTAGGCATACACCGGGGCGCAAAACACGCCAAAGGCCGCTATTTCGGCCCGTATCCAAATGGACGGGCGGTGTATGAAAGTTTGAATTTACTACAAAAATTGTTTCCAGTGCGCCAATGTAGCGAGGTGTTTTATCGCAACCGCTCGCGGCCTTGCCTGCAACACCAAATCAAACGCTGCACCGCGCCCTGTGTCGGCCTGATCAGCCCGGCCCAGTATCAAGAAGCCGTGCGCCACGCCGTGTTATTTCTGGAAGGAAAAAGCCTGGCCGTGATCGAATCTTTGGTGGAAAAAATGAACGCCGCCGCCGCCCAACTGGCCTATGAACAAGCGGCACTGTATCGCGATCAAATCACCCGGTTGCGCCACATCCAAGAACGCCAATACATGGACACCGAAGGCCACCAAAATCTCGACGTGGTGGCTTGTCTGGCCAACGACGGCATCGGCTGCGTGCAAGTGCTGTCGATCCGCGATGGACGCCATCTGGGCAGCCAAGCTTATTTCCCGATCCACACCCAAGACGCCAGCGCTGCCGACATTCTCGACTCGTTTTTGCCCCAATATTATCTGGCGCACAACCGCGACTTGCCGTCAGACATCTTGCTGAATCTTGACTTGGCAGGATTGGACACCCTAGCCGCCGCCTTGCACAGCCAATTGGGACGCACCGTGCATTTTCATCGGCGGGTACGCGGCACCCGCGCCCACTGGCTGGCGATGGCCGAAGACAATGCCCAGCTCAGCTTGGCACAACGCCGCCCCAGCCAACACCGCGAACGCCTCAGCGCCTTGGCCGTGGCGCTCCAACTGGAAGAATTACCCCAACGCCTGGAATGCTTTGACATCAGCCACACCGGCGGCGAAGCCACGCTCGCCGCCTGCGTGGTGTTCGACCTCGAAGGCCCGCGCCCCAGCGATTACCGGCGTTACAACATCCAAGACATCCAGCCCGGCGATGACTACGCGGCGATGCACCAAGCCCTGCAACGCCGTTACCGACGGGTGCGCGAGGAAGCTGGGCCGTTGCCAGATATTTTGCTGGTAGACGGCGGCAAAGGTCAGTTAGCGCAAGCCCAAGCGGTACTTGAAGAATTACAACTCAGCGGCGTGTTACTGATCGGCGTGGCGAAAGGCCCTACCCGTCAACCGGGCCTGGAAACTCTGTTCTTGCCCGATGATCCACAGCCACTTATACTGCCGAAAGAATCGCCAGCCCTACACCTCATCCAACAGATACGCGACGAAGCGCACCGCTTTGCCATCACCGGACATCGCCAGCGCCGCGCCAAGGCACGCAAAGTCTCGGTGTTAGAAGACATTGCAGGCATAGGCCCGCGTCGCCGCCGCCAACTCATCACCTATTTTGGCGGCCTGCAAGGCATCCAACGGGCTGGCGTAGAGGATTTAAGCAAAGTACCAGGGATTAGCCAAGCTCTGGCCCACAAGATTTATGCTGTTTTTCACGAATAACCCCGCCGCCCGTTGACCGTCTTTGGAAACCGTTATGAAGAACTTACCTAATTTCCTCACCCTGATGCGCATTGCGCTAATCCCTGTGTTGATGGCGGCTTTCTACCTACCCGTCACCTGGTCACATATCGCCGCCATGCTGATTTTTGCACTCGCCACTATCACCGACTGGTTTGATGGCTATTTGGCCCGCAAATATGGTTTAACCAGTGCTTTTGGTGCCTTTCTCGATCCAGTAGCCGATAAATTAATCGTCGCCGTGACTTTGGTACTTTTAGTGGAATCTTATCCAGGGCCGTGGATGTCAATACCCGCCGCGATTATCATAGGCCGAGAAATCGTGATTTCTGCGTTACGCGAATGGATGGCCGTCGAAGGCAAGCGAGATTGCGTAGCCGTTTCTGAGGTAGGTAAACTCAAAACCACGATGCAAATGTTTGCAATGGGCTTTCTAATTTATAAACAACCGTTGTTTGACGTGGTGCCCGTGGCTGAAATCGGTTATGTTTTGCTGTACATAGCAGCTTTATTAACCGTCTGGTCGATGTTCATTTATTTGAAAGCCGCTTTGCCGGTGTTGTTGCGTGATCAGTGAGGCTGGTATGGCGTCTTGTAATTCTGTCAATTTTCATAAACCACAGAACGGCATACCCTTCGGCTTACTGCCATTAAGTTAAGATAAAAAAACCCGCAAGGCCGTTTAGCCAAGCGGGTTTGAAGAGGAAATGAGGGTTTCACTGGTTGCGCCCACGCAGGCTGCGTGGGTGCCAGTGAAGACTTAGGGTTTGTGTAATACCGGGTTGCCAAAGAAGTGATTACGAATCGCTTTGCGGGTCAAATCGATGGGAATCATCAGCGTTGAAAGCACCAGGATATACATCCATTCTTGCCCAGTTAAGCCCACCACCCGCATCACATCTCCACCGATATAGGTAAAGGTAATCTGTAATCCAAAGGTGAAGAGAATAACCATTAAGAAATATCGGTTATCTAACAGGTGTTCACCCAGGTTGAGGCTGTTAGTACGGACATTCAATTTATTGAAGTTATGTAAAAACACAAAAAATCCAAAGAATGCCGTTAAATACACCAGGTTATTGCCAGGTGACAGGGGTAAATTTGGATTTAATAATAAACCGGTCATATCCGGTCTGACAAACCAACTGTACACCGTGGCTGATTTCAAGAAGAGAATACTCATCACCGTTGCACTGAAGCTGGTTATCAAAACTTGTGACCACATTTCGCCGGTGATTAGATGGGTGTTTTTGGGAATCGGTTTTTCCAACATATACCGTTGTAATGCCGCTTCGCCTGAAAACGCCAGTGCAGCTAGGCTGTCGATGATGATGTTAATCCATAATAATTGGATCATCGTTAACGGCAAATCAAAGCCCAGAAATGGCCCTAGAAAGGCCAGCAGAATGGCTGAGGCGCTCACCGTCAATTGGAACACCAAAAACTTGCGGATGGATTTGAACAGGGTGCGCCCGTATAACACCGCTTGGGTAATCGAGGCGAAGTTGTCGTCCAAGA
>JFJP01028575.1_pt1 | contig 10165 bp, 10 predicted proteins | sample 431651 | NCBI WGS metagenome assembly JFJP01 (sample SAMN02602958, study PRJNA72255) | Microbial mat metagenome, whole genome shotgun sequencing project. | biome: fresh water; feature: sink hole; material: water; isolation source: purple microbial (photo- and chemosynthetic) mats found in... | reverse complement strand
CTTTTTCTGTTCGAACTCCTAGAATATGCTGTCGAACGAACCTATTGCTATTCATTTGAAAATAGGCTTTAAACCAGCCTAATTGATTGCCTTTTCTCCAAAATTTTTCGCTAGCGAATTTATTCATTTTGACACTGACAAAAGAAAGTTGTTTTTCTACATGATTTATATCAAATTCATAGATATCTTCTCTAATAAGTTTCGTGAAACTTATTGAGCATTCTCCTATCATTTTCTTATTGTTTTCATGTGTATCTAAATCAGAAGAAGATCGTGAATTTTTCAAACTCCATAAAAAGATCGATAAACAGCTAGATCCGAACTCGCTGATGAGAATCTCTGTCTTTTTTTATTGAAAAAAAAGAGTTTTTATTGGGTTTTTATCAAGAAAACCTCGATGCAGGGAATATTGAGGGATTTATTTGGTGAATTTAATGAAAAAAACTTCCATTCGAGGTCTTTTCCTGATGGGAAGGTTTGTGTGGGAGTTATATTGAATTTTTCATTGAGTTTATCTATGATACCTTTTTTCTTAGATTTTTCATTGATTAATTTCGTGTCAAAATTCTCTTCGGAAAGGGGGGTTGGCTGCTGGCGGTAGATAATTTGACTGTTTTCGCTGAGAATCTCATCACCTTCCGTAGACTTTTTAAAAGATTTAAAAGAATTTTCTAATAAAAATCATTGAATATCAGAGAAAATTCAGCTTTTCGCCTAAAAACTCCACAAATTAATATTTCTCGAATTAAAAATCCTCGAGTTTTCAAAAAATCAATAAAACCCTTAAAATCCCTAATTTTTGAGGTAATTTACCACGAATTTCAGACTGAAAAAGTAGTTATTTTCTTTATGTGGTTCATTGAATTGAAAATGCAAGTTTTCTGGTATAATGGCTATTCTGATCTTCTGCAGCATCTGTAGCTTAAAGGACAATCTCCCATTGACTTTGCACAGTTTATTCTCTAAAGTAACATCATTATACGAGGGACCAGTGGCCACATCATAAAGATTCAAGATAATTTCACAAATGTTCTGATTTTGTTGATTTTTAAGCACCTTTTTTTTTTTGATAAAAAATTCTTGATTTTTTCAAAGAATTTTAAACAAAAAAACTATTTTTAAAAAGCTTTGTTTGATTTTCACTGTGTTTGTCTTTAATTCAAAGCTTTCTTTCAAATCCCACTACAGGAAACTCTTCTAATAAAGGCTTTTATTCAAATTTTCTTTTACTTTTGGATCAATTTGATTAGGAATTCGAGAAGTTCGGATGATTTTCTCATCATTGAAATTGAATTCTAGCATGATATCACTCTTTTTAAAGGGGGTTTTCTTTATAATTACACGATAAAATAAAGAGAAAAATACATGGGTTAAATTCTTGCATTTGATTTTTTCGAGAATTATTAGGAATTTTAAAGGCTCGAGTTTCTCTTCAGAAGGGTGTAAAGGACTTAAGAAGGGGTTATTTGAAAGTTTGGAAGAAAGAGCTGATTTTCCTTCTTCTTTTGAAGGTTTTGGACCCATGGAGACAATAAAAAGGGTTTTTATGAGAAATGATTGGAAATATTAATTAAATCTGAGCTTATTTTTGTAATTCAGCTGATGTCTTGTTTAATTTTGGTTATTATTTTAGGAAAAAAGGGTTTTGTTAGTTTTAATTTAATTTTATCAAGTAATTCATTATTATTTGATAAAAAAAGAAAGGAAAATTAATGAAATTTCTTTTATCAAATTTACTTGTTTTTTTAAAGAAAAATTCAAAAAAAAAATTAAAATTTATTCAAAAAACAGCTAATTTTTTTTTATTTTTTAAAACTTTCAGAAAATTCCTGCGATAGTGAATTCTTCACATTTTTTCCTCTTTTTATTCCACTAATGCTTTTCATAATCAGCCTATTTTCACCATCGAAATACTCTGAATAATTATGACTATTACCATATCTTTCAGTTAATTCTCTACTTCTAGTGCTAATTCTTTCAGTACTTCTCTCAGAATTGAAATATTCACCGAAAGAACCTATTTTCTTATGAATTTTGCTCAAATTCAGCTTAAAATACCGTTTTTTATCAAGAAAATTAGGCTTTTTTTCTATTGAATTCTCGAGATTTTTCTCATAAAAGATCGATGATTTTTTTCCTAGGTTTCCCAAGCGATTTTCTGTTGGATTTTCCGTGTTTTTATCCATAAAAATCAAGTTTTTTTCTTTAAAACCACAATTTCTTTGTTCTGTGAGCAAATTTTCAAGTAAATTTCTTTCATTTTTCATTTTAAAATCCACTTTCTTTGCGATTTTCCCTGTGTTTTTCGATAAAAACGTTGTTTTCTTTTCGAAAGCCACTTTTTCTTCATTAAAGGTCAAAAATTGAAGAAAGCAATCTTCGCAGACAGCTATTTTCTTTTGTAAAAACAGATATTTCCCTTTTAAATCCAAATAGTCTTTCTCAGTGAGTTTTCCATGAATTTTTCTTATCAAATACGGTATTTCCTCGTTTTTCTTAAAAAAACCGCTGATTTTACAAAGAAAAACTAATTATACAGTAAAATTATCAATAATCTTCAAGTTTTCTTTTTTTATCAAAGAAAAATGACGATTTTTTTCTTTAATAAGCATTGAATAAGGGATTTCTTGGAATTTTCTCGAATTTTTCTTTTGTTTACAGTTCAAACAGATCAAATCATTGATAAACGCGTTTTCTGCGATCTTTTAAACAATTTTGTTAATAATTTTATTGAAATAACCTGCAATTTATTCTGTAAAGCTAAAGGTTTCGCGTTTTTTTCTGACTAAAAATCATTATTTTTAGGAATTTCTTTAAAAAAAAAGGACTTTTTCAAAGAATTTTCCCATTGGGTTTTTTTTTATCAGGTTTTTTTCTGGCTAAGAAACTTTAATTTATCGAATTTTACTTAAAAATAAAGAACATTTTTGCTAATTCTCATTGAAGTTGAGTAAAGGAAGAAAATTCGGTTATTTCTCGATTGTTTGAAATAAAGAATAATTCGATTTATTGAGATTCTGTCAAAAGAAACTTCAGAAACATGCTTTATTTATGGAATTTTATGGAATTTTATCAGAAATTCAAAGAATATAATGGAAACTGCGATGATTTTATTGCAAATCTCAGCAATTTCTTCAGATAATTTGCCTCCAAAAGGGACTTTTCTTTGTGAAATTAGCGAATTATAAAAGGAAATTGAAAAATACTTTCAGAACTCAGAAAAGCTGGGCCTTCGAAAGTGCAAACTCTTGAGTAAATATCCAGTTTCTCGTTGAAAAACGGGTTTGAATTTGTTCTTTTAGTGAAAATGCACACTTTATCACTGAAAATCGATTGCAAACAGCCTATAAATTAATTAAAAATTAAGAAAAATTCAATGAAATTCAAAATAATTCAATGAAAATCCAAAGAAATCAATGATAAAATTTAGAGAAATTCCATAAAATTTGATGAAATTAATAAAAACCATTAAAATTCTATATAAAAAATCAAATAAAATTCACTAACTATTCGAATTTCCTATGGGATCAATGAATTTCTGTAGAATTCCTGAAGAAAAACTCTGACTTTTATAAAGAAATTCAATAAATTTCTCCTCATTAAAATACTCAACAGTAGGTTTTTTCACATTCCCCTGGCCTACCATCATTTCTTTATAAATGAAATAAGCTATTATATTAGATTTCGAAGTTTTTATCAGGAATTTCTCCTTTATATTATCCAAAAAGAGATTTGCGTGCTTTTTCCTTTTTATGAAACCATTTTTGTCGTTATAATACCAGAATAAAGGTTGTTTATTCTCGAATATCACGGTTTCAGGGATATTCAGCTTTAAACGCGCCGCATCTTCTTTCATCAAAAAAAAAAAAAATTTCCTTCAATTTTTAAAATTTTTTTGTTTTTTGATTAAAAAAATAAAAAATTACAAAAAATTTTTTTTTTGTTAAATTAAAAGTTTTTTGGTGGCTTATGCCTCTCTAAACCTTTCGGGTCGCAATTAATGTTCTCCCTTCAATCCCCCATCAATAAAAAAAAAATTTGTGTGTTTTTTCTTTGATTTTTTTTTTATTTTATGGTATTTTCCATTTTTTTTTTAATAATTTTCTCAAACAAAATACAAAATAAATAAAGAAATGAATAAAAAGGAAATCCTTGAGAATCTTTTCCTCCGAACCCCTCTTCTCCGTCCCCAAAACCTGCATTACAACAGCAAGCGAATTCGAAACCGACTTTCGCAAAACCTGAAGCCTCTTTCATACCCTTTGCAGCCACTTCCCGAAGATCACAATTATTTAATAAAGCCTTTGGGTTCGTTAGCTCCTCTTCCTTTTCACGTATTGTCTTTTGTTTTTCTTGAGGAATTTCATTTCATTTGTAATAAAAGATCGATAGAACACATATGGGAAATTTGCCAGTTTATGTGAAATATCGCAATAGAAGACATGTAAAAAAAACCATTATTCGATTAGTTTCTGGGGATATTACTGTAAAAAAAAAACCCTTTTAAAAACTTTAAAATCACTAAAAAATCAGGCTTTCACAGAAGAACTTGCAAAAGTGGTGAGTAACAGTGAAATAGTCCCAAAAGTCGGGAAAATCGAAGTAAATGGCCTTCATACCGAATCTATCAACCTTTGGCTCAAACGTCTGGGGTTTTAAGCTCTTAATTTACAATAAAAAAAACATTTTGAACGAAAAATTCGATTTCAAAAAAAATTTTCTTTGGAGAAAAAAAAAATCGATTTACTTCAAAAAAACAAAAATTTAATTTCTCTCATTTCTTCAATTAATTTCTGTTAATTTTTTTTTTCAACATCAATAATTTCATCTTCATAATTTTGCTGGAGAATTAATGCCAATAAAATATTAATAATAGGAAAAAATATGAATTTTTCCATAAAAAATGATTATAATTTAAAAAAAAATCAAATAAAAATTCTTAACTTCAAAAAAAATTCTTTCTTTTGAAAATAATTTTTAAAAAAACGAAGATTAATTAGTTCCCATTCTGATTTGATAATTACCGTGTTTCGTCACGTACCTCACCCAAGGCGAGCCTTCATATCCGCTTTTATCAGTGATTTTCAAATACCTGACCTGAATTCCTGAGAGAGTATAATATGGTATTTCGAACTCTATTTGTATAGGCAATTTCACGAAATTATCCCTTTCTGGTGATTTTACACTTGGTAGCGAAAAACTAGCAGACATTGTTAAATCGCTTTGTCCAGGGAATTCTTTGATGGCCCATGCCATACAGTCTTTATCAGGTAAATACTCAATAGAGCCAGTGGCTGTTTTGAAGCTGGGACCCTGAGCATCACAAGGAACTGGTATATAGATCATGACATCCTGTGCAATGCATTTGCTTTTAAAGAAAGTCTGTGCTTTGACATGAAAAGCGATTCTTGTAAAAGATTTTGTCTCAGCGACCACATCAACCATAATTAAAGACTTAAAAGACATGTCCATTCTATAAGAAATCAGCTCGAATTCCCCGTCTGGAGGTATAAAAGAGATAGTTCTTTCGTTTTCGAAACGGGATAATCTAACACATTGATGGAATTTCACGTCGGATAAATCAATTGAGCTTTTATGTTTTTTACCTTCTAATTCAAATAAAGCCTTGTCATTTAGACCTAATTTACATTCAGGCATACCACTGAGGAAACTCTTCGCGTTCAAAATGCCTATAACCTCAGATTTTATCACAACGCCTGTCTTTGAGACTATCATGTTGACTTTTTCTGTTACGTCAAGGAAAATCTCATTTTTCTTATGTTTAATGCCTTCTTTACGCCAGGAAACAGCATTGCTGATTGCTGAAGGAATATCGACGATTTCATTGTTTTTTTCAGCATATAACTCATGGGATTCTGTCTTGATAAACTCCTTTAATATCTTAGATTCAGTGGTCTGAGGGTAGCCATTATCAAGCATTTCATCCAGTAACTCGTAAATAACCACGAAATTATCACGAATCGACTCTTCTTCTAATTCATTAAAGTATTCTTTGAAAACTTCGATTAATTTGTGCATAAAAGAAAAAACGAGGGTAACATTTGCATTTGATTGAGAAACAATGAGGAAAATCAGGTTGTTGACTTGTATGTGAAAATATGCGATGTTATTATCGATGAAGATTGGACGATATGAGGTTTCATCGTTGAATTCGATCAGCTTAGAATTGAAAACGTCCAGTACGGAATGGGAAACGTCGTCACGATAGGCTCGGGTTATCAGGACTCGACCTTTGTTGTCAAGAATGTAGATGGAAGAGATTCCGGACATCTGGTGCTTTTTCTTTGTTTTGAATTATTTATTTCAATAATTTTTTTATTTTATTTTTAGAGATGTTTTTTTTGGAGGTTTTTTGAGCTATTTTTTTTTTTGGATCAAGTTTTTGTTAAAATTTTTTTCTCTTAAAACCTAAAAAATCAAGAAAAACTCAAAAAAACAGTAGTAAAACAATAAAAAATTATTGAAATATCTATATTTCCAAAAAAAGCTTTTGATTAATAAAACAAAATAAAGCTATTCTTTGTCATTCCTTTGTAATTTTGCTAAAAAAATCGGGTGGATAATGCTGGACTGTCTCCTTCCGAGTTTTGATGCGACCATTGAATTGATTTGATTCTGGAAATTGCCGAAGACTTCTTTTTGCATTGCCAAATTCTTCACAGTTTTGCTCAAATCCCCATTCATCTTCACATAATGACTCCTTTTCGCTATCAATTCCCTCTCGATTTTCCTCTTCCTTTTCTCATTTCCGAACTCATTTTTCTTCAAATCCACGATTATTTTATCACAATTCTCCATATCTCTATACACATTTTCTGCCATTTTCTGTATAATTTCCTTTGTGTTTTCATGATTTTTCTGAAGAAACTCTGAACTTTCTTCTTTACGTGTTTTTTTCAAAACGCCCAAACTTTGTGAATTTCGATGTTCTGAATTTTTCCCTTTTTTTATCAATGAATTTGTCCTTTGAACATCGATCATTTGATTAAATTCAAATGTGGTGATCAAACTCTGGAATTTTTCTTTTGAGCCTTCTGATTTCTCCTGGTTTTTGTCGAAAAATTGCGAAGCAATAATGCTTTTCTGCATTTTTTTCGATTTATTCTGCAACATTACAGAGGATCTTTCACAGAGTTTCATTGAGAAATTATTGGTTTTTTCTTCTTCTTGTGCATTTTTTTTCTCATGAATTTTGTTCAAAATAAGGTTCTTCGTCAATAAATCCTTGATTTCAAGGCGAATTTCTCTACGAGGATGTTGAAAATTCAATTGATCTCTTTCTTCTTTATCAGTGAGAATTTCTGATTTGATTTTTCCCATGCTGTAGGACTTTTTGTGTCTGAGCATTTTCTTTGAAAAATCGAACTCTTTTTTATCGAAATCCTCATCACGAAGATATTCTTCATAAGTGACTTTTACATCGTTTATTGGTCGATTCTTGCATTTCTTCAGAAGAACTTCGTTGATTTTCTTCGCGAAAAAATCGTCTAAATTCTGCATTTGTTGAGAAACAGGCGAGTTTTCTTCTAAAGTCAATTTCTTGTATTTTTCATTCACTAATTTACGAATTTCTTCAGAAGTTTTGAAGTATTTCATTGTTGTTAAAATCGTTGAGTTATTCGGAAATTCTTCACGAATTTGTTGACTTTTTGGTCGTTTTCTAGAAGATTTGTCATTGGGGGTAAAAGGTTCGATTCTTTCTTTTGAATAAGAGCGTTTATGAGAGGATTTATTCAAAGAACTTTCTAAAGCCAAATTCTCGAGTTTATTTAGGGTAAAAAGGCTTTTTTTCGCAAGGATTGATAAACGCTTTGAAGTAAGGCTTTGTTCTTTATAACTTGGTTCAAGAGAAACTTCAAAAATATTGGTTTTTTCAAGGATTTTTGACTCAGAAATTTGAAGATTCTTTGTATTTTCGGGAAGAATCGTTGAATTCTTATGGTTTTGGTGAGGCAAATTAAGAGAATTTGTGAGATTCGCAGTTTCGAAAGAGTTTTGAGGAGGATCAGGGGAGGATTTTATGAGGATGTATTCGAAATTCAAGAGCTTTTCCTTGTATTTGTTGTAAAGGGTTTGGTCTGAGGAGTGAAGAATTTCGGCTTGAAAATCAGGCTTTTGGTCGATTTTCAGGAAATCTATATCTGATTGTGGGAGTTTGGAAAAATGGAGTTGAATAATTTTTGAGATTTCACCAGATTCGTTCAAAATTGCTTCATACTTTTAAAAATTAATTTATGCAAAATTTTTAAAAAATTTTCACTATTTTGGCAAAATCAATAGTTTTTTTAAAATTTTATCATTACTTTGTTTCGATTTTCGGCTAAAAATCCTTTTGACAATCTATAGATTTCGTCTTTATCATCAAGAAAAGCAATGGAAATCCAAGCTGAGAATCTACAAAAAATAAAACATTTAATCTCAAAAACTGCTTTTTTTTAAAACTTTAAACATTCGAACGATTTCTCGTATTTATCTAATCCTTCATAAAGAACGCTTTGTAAAATGAAGACCAAGCTCATTTTTCTCACACAAACATTGATTTTTTTTTTGAACTTCGAAAAAAGATTCTTTTTTCTATAATTAAACTCCTTTTGTTGAATCGAAGCGTATTGTTTACGAAAACACTCAATCAATTCATCATAAAGACCTAAGGCCTCTTTTATCATGCTATTTTCCCAATAAATCCCAGCTAAAAACATTGAATTCCTGATAAAAATCTCTTCTAAAGCAGCATTCTAGAATATGATTAAAAAATAAATTTCAATTGAAAAATACATGAAAAGTCGAATCAACAATAAGAATCCTGATATTTTCTGCGATTTTTATCAGTATTTGGACTGATAAAGCCAAATTTCTTTTTCTTTTCTGCACCATAGCAAAATTCAAGCAAAATTGAAGGAATTCATACACGAATTTATCGAAATAAAACCCAACTTTTCCGAATAAAAAACCCAATAAATTTTATAATTTCATCACAAAATAAAAAAACCTCACATTTAATGTATTTTTCCTTTTCTTCATCATTTAATTTCCGAAATTTGAACTTAATCCCCATTAAAGTGATATTTCTCAAAGAACCTTTCCTCAGAATCGCTGCGATTTCTTTCACTTCTTTTATAGGCGTTTTCTTCGTATTAGGAGAATTTTCCTGATGTTCATCATGGTTTTTTACTTCTTCAATGATTTTTATATTGAAAAGTCTTTCTTTTTCGCTCATCAACAAAGGCGTTAAATTTTCGATCATTTCATGAAACAATGCCTCATTTTTCTTATTTATGTGATTTCCTTTGAATTCGTTCAAATAAGTCAAGATATAATCGTTCCAATCTTCTAATGCTGCAAAGGCTTTGATCATTAAAGAGTTTATTTTAATTGTCTGTTTTTCCTTTCTTTCAGGATGTTTGATCAGAGTGCGATAAATTATCCGGTTTATGCATTCGAGATAACTGCGGTATATTTGAAAACGAGAATGGATGTCAACTTCACAATCTTGAAGAGATTTCCACATTCGGTTCAATAAATAAAAACAATTGATGTTTTTATTCTTGTAAAAAATATGAGTTTTAATGGTTTTATTAGTTTATAAGGATAAAATAATGTACAAATTTGAGAAAATCTTTGGATTTTTGGATTATTTCTTTGATTTCATCATCAGGGGTTAAAGTTGGTTTTATTTGAGGAGTTGGTGTTTTTGTCCATAAGGTTTTAGATTTGGGCTTGTGAACTGAGGTGTTGAAGGGGCTTTTAATAACCAGAGAAGAGTCATTCATTTATTATTGATTAACTGTTTATATATATTTAATGTTTTTAAAAATTTTCGAATAAATATTACAAATTAAAAAAAATTTTGATTTTTAAAATCAAAATTCAAATTTGAAATAAAAATAAAAATTTTCTTTGTATTTATTACAAAGAAAATTCTAAAAAAAAATTTTGATTTATTTTGGTTTTTTTGTAATAATTATAAATAAAAAATATAATTTTAAATATAAAATCAAAATTTTCTTTTTTTACTAAAAAAATTGATTTTAAAAAAATAAAATCAATTTTCAAAGCAAATTTTTTAAAAAACTTCAAATTTTTTTTGTGATCTTTTTAAAGTTTTTTGAGATTTTATCGCTATTTAATCAAACCTAATTCCCAA
>JFJP01002456.1_pt1 | contig 10165 bp, 9 predicted proteins | sample 431651 | NCBI WGS metagenome assembly JFJP01 (sample SAMN02602958, study PRJNA72255) | Microbial mat metagenome, whole genome shotgun sequencing project. | biome: fresh water; feature: sink hole; material: water; isolation source: purple microbial (photo- and chemosynthetic) mats found in... | reverse complement strand
CGCGATCTCACGCCCGATTTCTATCGTGCGGTGCAGTTTGACCGGATACTCTATCGACCGGACGTTGTAACCGCTGCGTTTCGTGCTGCCGTGTCGACAACCACCCGAAGTCTGCCACTGAGTGCGCTGGGCGCTGATTTTGAGATCGCCAGGCTACGCGAGATAGCGCCGCCACGTCTGCGGCTGCAGCCGGTGGAGATTACGTTCAGAGCGGACGGAAGGCCACGGATGGTTCTGCAACTTGAGGGAGAACGTAACCGGCTGGACATGAAGGATGTTACGGTTTTCGTTAACAATATCCCGGTGACTCCGAGCAGTGAGCGTCGTCTTTCCGGGCGTGAAGCAGAGCGTTTCATACGCAGGCTTGAGGTTGATCTGTTCAGTCGTACCAACGATATTCGCGTTGAGGCATTCAATGGAGTGTCAATGGGTGTTGCGGAAAGTTTTGTCGACCTCCCAGCGACTACCAAATTGGGTGCCGAGCCCGGCGATCTCTACTTGCTTGCAGTGGGCGTCAACGAGTTTCCGAATTTGCCCAGGCGCACCTACCTTACCTATGCAGCACGTGATGCCGAGGAAATGGCAAAGACGATCAAAGCGAAAAGTAGTGGGTATTTCAAGCGGGTACATACCAAGATTCTGACTGACAATACTGAGGCCAAGCCTGACGGGGCAACGATCATGGAGGCGCTGGAATTTGTTCGACAAGGGCGACCCGCCGACACGGTTATCGTTTTTCTGGCTTCGCACGGAATAAGTGACACCGCAGGAAGCTACTATTTCGTGCCGCGCGATGCGCGGGCCGAAGATCTGCAAGCACTTGGCAAGGGGCAGAAAGTACCTTCTCTCGTGCCATGGACTGCGTTCTTTGATGCCCTGCGTGGCGCTGCCGGAAGGCGATTGTTGATCGTCGATACTTGCCAGGCAAGCAACATCGAGGGGCGCTTTGAAGCCCACTCGCTGCTAAAGCGCTCGGCTTCATCGATGTTCTCGTTGATCGTCGCTTCGAAGGGAGATGAGTCTTCGCAGGAGTATGAAACAGGCAAGCACGGATTGTTTACTTACGCGCTGATTAATGCGCTTATCCCCGAGTCAGACAGCAACGGAGACGGTTTGGTGTCGGTGAGTGAGTTGTTCGGGGCCGCAAAACCTGTCGTTGACAAGCTGCACGACAAATCTGTCGGCCCCCAGACACCGCAGCTTGTGGCGCCTCCGCTTGTCGGAGAACTGCCGCTTATGAGAACGATGCCCCCTGTTTCCAGGCTACAATAATCGATTACGTGTTCCACACAGGATGTCGATTCAGTGACGCGGATTCTATTTGTCTGCATGGGTAACATTTGCCGCTCGCCGATGGCGGAGGGGGTATTCAGGACGCTTGCGGAGCGTTCTGGGCTATCGACTGCCATCGAAGTGGATTCGGCTGGAACGCACGCCAGTCACGAAGGGGAGTTGCCGGATCAGCGCGCCAGAAGGGTTGCTACCAGCCGGGGTTACAATCTGTCTGCTTTGCGAGCGCGGCGGGTGAAGGAGCAGGATTTCAGTCGTTTTGACCTGATTGTGGCCATGGATCGCCAGAATCTGGACTATCTGCGTAGGTGTTGTCAGGCTGACTATCAATCCAAACTTCATCTGTTTCTGGAATTTGCCGACGGTCTTGCATTGGACGAAGTGCTCGATCCCTATTATGGCGGGACCGAAGGTTTCGAAAAAGTGCTTGATCTGTGTGAAATTGCTGCACAAGGTTTGTTGGCGGCCATTTCTAGTCCTGGCTATGAATTCAAGGCGGGAGCTTAGTCGAGCTTCTTCAGGTAGTCCTTGGTGAAAACCTTGTCCGGCAAATCACGCAGTTTCATGCTGTTGTATTCAAGAACAGACTGTTCGCCACTCTTCATCGCATCCACCATTACCAGTCGCGTTGGTCTCAGTCTTCCTTCCATGGTCTGGAAATTTTCGTATTTGCAGGTTTTGAGCAAGCGGTTGGATAGTGAATAGAATTCGGCCTGGAACGGCCAATTGTCCTTTTGCCTGACCCAGTAAACTACTTTCTGATAGGTGACGCTGCGGTCCACCGCGATCAGTTCGAGCACGTGGTAGGTTTCCTGGCCGATGGTTTCGCTCCGCAAGAGTTTAGGGTTGTAATCAGCGGCAAAGTTTGCTCGCGCCAGATCGCCGTTCGCCACTTGCCCGGTCAGGCGTTGGGAGAGAGCAAGGCGGATTGGTTGCGATACGTCGGGCATGAATACCCATAGGTCGCGCCCCTTCATAAGAATGATCTGGCCGCGCTCGGAGGCTGGTTCAGTGACCATGACCACGGTGTTGCTGTTGCCTTTGGAGAGCACCCGGTACTTGCGGAGTTCGCTGTCCTGGCCAGATTTGGTGCTGGTGATGTTGATATCGACCTGAAACCCCTCGGCCGGGAACCTGACAAGGTCGGCTTTTTCTACAACGTTGCGCGCAACCGGATCATCCACAGCGACGGGCGGAGGCGTCTCCTGGGCTTGGCTTGCGCAGGAAAGGAAGAGGAAGCAAGCCGCGAAAAACGCTGCTGCCTTGACACTTTGATTCCGGATGGTCATGATTTCCATAGTTTTATCCATTTATGCTGACCGCAGACAAGTTCGGTAGAGAGCGCACTAATGAGTATTGTCCGCATTGAACACGTGTACAAGGATTATCTGCTTGGTGATCAAAAAGTCCAAGCCCTGAAGGACATTACACTTTCTTTTGAGTCTGGAGTGTTTTTGGCTATCGCCGGGCCTTCTGGTAGCGGCAAGACAACGCTCCTCAACTTGATCGGCTGCATCGATACACCGACGAGTGGCAAGATATTTATCAACGAACAGGATGTCAGCGGTCGAACTGCGGATCAACTGGCCGATTTGCGAAGTCGAACCATTGGCTTTATTTTCCAGACCTTTAACCTGTTGCCGGTCTTGTCGGCTGCTGAGAACGTTGAATATCCATTGCTGCAGCGGCGTGATGTCTCTGAAAGCGAGCGAAAGCAGCGCGTCGACTATTTTCTCGATATTGTCGGATTATCAAAATTTGCCGATCATCGACCGAATCAATTGAGTGGTGGTCAGCGTCAACGGGTTGCTATCGCACGGGCACTGGTAATTCAACCGTCTATCGTGCTGGCAGATGAGCCTACGGCCAACCTTGATCACAAAACCGGCGAGGAAATCCTGCTGCTGATGAAGCAGATCAATCGCGCTTTCAACACCACATTCATTTTTTCCACGCATGATAAACGGGTGATAGCAAAGGCTGACCGGCTGGTTCGTGTCGATGATGGAGAAATTGTTGCACTGGGTGTACGTGCCGAATCAAAATGGTCACTTGCTCGGCAGCGCCGCCCAAAAGCTGCTTCTGATCTTGAGTCCGCACAATGAATGCCAATTTGATTGCCGAAAGGGCAGGTATGTTTGACGTGAATGAATCAGTTCGAGGCCTGAGCTACAAACCCATTGTTTGCATATTGCTCGCGTTGTCTGCCGCCACCGCGTGGGCTGAGCCCTCGGGTAAGCCAGCAATCCAAAAATCGCCCTATTTGCTCGCGGCGAACGACAGCCGTGATTCGCTTTTCGGTGATGATGACGATGTGCTCAAAGCAGACGCAAAGACCGAGAAGCAGGCTTCACCGTCTACTGGCGGTATCAAAGGTTTTCTGCAAATCGAAATGGCACGTGCCTATCAGTCGCCGGAACACTGGTCGAAAATGCTGACGCGAGCTGATCTAAGTTCGCAGGGGAATCTGGGTGATGGCATTAAGTGGAAACTGGGTGCTCGTGTTGATTACGATGCGGTTTTCAGCGTCAACAATCACTATCCAGGTGCAGTCGCTAAAGACCAGCGTTTCAATCTGACGCTGCGCGAAAACTATCTGGACATCGGTGCCGGAGACTGGGATTTTCGTTTAGGAAAGCAAAATGTCGTCTGGGGTGAAATGGTTGGCCTGTTCTTCGCTGACGTAGTTTCAGCCAGAGATACGCGCGAGTTTATCCTTCCGGAATTCGACACCATGCGGATTCCCCAGTGGGCCGTGCGGGCAGAGTATTTCAAAGATGATATTCATGCCGAGTTGCTGTGGATTCCGGTCGCCAGTTACGATCTGATTGGCAAGCCGGGGGCTGAGTTCTATCCTTATCCGTTGCAAGCTGGCGTTCAGTACCGAAACGAGGTCCGCCCGACGCGGAATTTGAGCAATACCAACTATGGATTGCGTCTCTCGGCCCTTCAGAATGGTTGGGATGTTTCCGGCTTTGCATACAGCAGTATGGATATTTCGCCAACGTTTTACCGTGATACCGCGACGTCGCCAGGAATGATCATTTACGAAGCCCGGCATGAAAGGATCAATCAGTTCGGTAGCACGCTGGCCAAGGATTTCGGTTCGTTCGTTCTGAAGGGTGAGGCTGTCTATACACGCGGACGAAAGTTCAGCGTTTTGCGGCTTGGTGATGCCGATGGGCTCGCTCCGCAGAATACCCTCGACTGGGCGCTTGGGTTCGATTTTACCTTGCCGGCAGATACGCGTTTTAACGTGCAGGTTTTTCAACGGGACTACTTCAATCACGACCCGGACCTGATTTCGGACAAGCAGGAAAACGGCTACAGCCTTTTATTGAATCACAAACTCAACGATAAACTGGAAGTTCAGGCAATGTTTATTTCCAGTCTAAATCGTACCGATTGGCTTTTCCGCCCCAGAGTGACTTGGAATTTCGAGCGGAACTGGCGTCTGGCCGTCGGTGCCGATGTGTTCAAAGGCCCGGCGCTGGGGTTGTTCGGGCAGTACGATGGTCGAGACCGCGTGTATTCGGAAGTCCGCTACAGCTTCTGAAATTGCTGAAGCAGCGCGCCGATTGCTCTGGCTGAGGGCAATTGGTTTGCATGGCACCGGGTGTTGATGAAGGAATGTGGCAGAATAGTCCCGTCCCTCGGTTTTGAGAGGTGGAATTGGTGACGGGTTTCATGATCAAACAATCCGGGTGTGGTAGATCTGGCTTCAATCGCGTGCTTGAAGTTACAACTTCGGCGATGTGTTGCCTGTTGCTGGCTGTACCGGTTGCCCATGGCGCAGATGTTGGTCTGGCTGGACTGTTCTCTGGGAAGGCCTTGTTAACCATCAATGGCGGTCAGCCGCGCATCGTTCCGGTCGGTGTCAGGACGGATGAAGGGGTCAAAGTCGTTTCAATTGAAGGCGAAACGGCAACCATTGAGGTCGATGGGAAGAAAAGGGTGTTGCGAGTTGGCCAGAACGTTGCATCTCAGTCTTCGGGCAATGGCCCGGCGTCGGTCGTTTTGACCGCTGACGCGGCTGGGCATTTTTTGACGACTGGAAATGTGAACGGTACAACCATTCGGTTTATCGTGGATACGGGGGCTTCCATGATTTCTCTGGGGGCGAGCGATGCACGCCGGATTGGTATCGATACCAACAAGGGCCAGCAAGGCATTGCCAACACCGCGAATGGACAGACGGTGGTTACGCGCGTCAAGCTTGATTCTGTGCGTGTCGGTGAAATTGTCATGAACAACGTTGATGCCTTGGTGCATCAGCAGGATATGCCGTTTGCACTGCTCGGCATGAGTTTTTTAAACCGTATGGAAATGCAGCGAAGTGGAGATACCATGACGCTAAAGAAACGCTACTAGGAGAATTACATGCCCCATCGCGACCAGGAAATAGTCATGTTGCGCCGCGAACTCGAAATGCTGATGGGCGAACGGCAGAACCTGCTGCGCGTAGTCGGTGCGACCGCCGCACTTATTGCCAGTCTGGACAGCAAGCGACTACCGGTTGGCGCCGTAGAGTCTGCGGATCTGGTGGCGACATCGATTAACTCATTGTCTGAAGAAACATTGCAGGACGCACTAAACGCCGTGCGCGCCGAAATCGAGGAAGAGCAAGCTGTCGCAGGAAACTGAGCAGTCTGATTCGGCTTTGGATAGCACCGCTTTGCTGGCAGCAGAGATAGTCGATATTGTTCATCTGCGTTCGGTTCTATATCCGGTAGCGGTGGGGCCTATCGATGTGGTGGGAGACGGTGTTGGCGACGAAGAACTGATACCCGCTTCGGTGCTTTTTCCCATCGTTCTACGCGAGAGCGGGCCCTCAGTGCTGTTTACTCAGCGTACCGCCCATCTTAAAGATCATCCCGGGCAGATCAGCTTTCCCGGTGGCCGCGTGGAGCCCGAAGATTCTTCGCCGGCACATACGGCCTTGCGTGAGGCGGCAGAAGAAATCGGCTTGTCCTCGGCACACGTTGAAATCCTTGGCTACTTACCCGAATACCACACCGTTACAGGTTTTCGTATTACACCCGTGGTGGCGATAGTGACGCCTCCCTTCGATTTATCCCCAGCTCCCGGAGAGGTTGCGGAAGTTTTTGAAGTGCCACTTGCTTTCTTGATGGACCCTGCCAACCATCAGCAGCATTCCTTGAACTATCGTGGGGAACTTCGGCATTATTACGCTATGCCCTTTCAGGACTACTTCATCTGGGGAGCGACGGCGGGGATCATCCTGATGCTTTTTAAAGCACTGAGCGCCGAGCACAATTCATGAGGTAGAGCCGGAAATCCACTGGTTAAGGCTATACCTGGCACTATCGATTAATTCACCCGCATTCAGCCCGACCGGGCCGCAGCCTTGTGCAACGAGACGGTCGGCTGCGGCGCCGTGCAAATGCACCGCAGCAAGCAGGGCCTCCAGCGCTGGCCAGCCCTGGGAAAGAAGCGCAGTGACGATGCCGGTGAGGATGTCCCCACTGCCCGCTGTGGCCAACCCCGGATTGCCGTTGGTGTTGATGAACCACTCGCCAGCGGCGGAAGCTACTACGCTCCCGCATCCCTTTAAAACCACGAGGGCGTTGTAGTGCGTCGCAAGTTCGAGTGCGGCAGCCAGACGGTCTTCCTGAATCGTTGCTACGTCGCAGTCAAGCAGCCGCGCAGCTTCTGCCGGATGCGGGGAGAGCAATGTGGGGGCCGTTCGTGTTGCCAAGGCAACGTGCAACTCTCCCTCCGCTGCTACGAGATTTAGGGCGTCGGCGTCGAGTACGAGCGGCAGGTCGAGTTGACAAGCCTCTTCAAGCAGGGCGCGCGCTTCGTGGGTGCTTCCCATACCGGGGCCACAGGCCAGCGCCGTAAGGTCGGTCGCGAGCAGCCTTTCTGGGCGGCGCAGCATGAGTTCCGGTTGCATCATGTCGAGCGCCGGGGCGTGTTTGTCGAGCAGTCCGACGTAGACCCGGCCACTGCCCAGTCGAAGTGCAGCGCGAGCGGCGAGCAGTGCGGCACCAATCATGCCTTGCGCTCCGCCAAGAATACCGGCATTGCCATTGCTGCCCTTGTGGCTGTTGCGCAAGCGGGGTCTGAGTTGGTCGGAAAAAAGCTTCAGGCTGACGGTTCTGCCCGGTGTTTCGACGATTTTTTCAGTATCGAGTTCGAGCCGGGCAATCGAGACTTCGCCGCATTGATCTGGTCCGTCAGCGGTGAACAATCCAGGCTTGGCACCGATGAAGGTGATCGTATGACTGGCACGGATCGTTACCCCGTGGCGTTTTCCAGTATCAGCATCAAGGCCGCTTGGGCAGTCCAGGGCGAGCAGCGGACAGCCATCGCGTGCAGCCAGCGCATTGGCTTGGTGAATCAGCTCGGCGTAGGCACCGCTAATCTCACGCTTCAAACCAATGCCGAACAGTCCGTCGATGATCAGTGACCAGCGCTGATTATCGGGAATTTCGCGAATTGTTGAGCCTCCCGTATTTGTATAGTGCCGGTACGCATTTGCCGCATCCGCTGGCATATCCTCGGCTTGGCCGATAGACACCACATGGGTATCAAAGAACCGGTCACCTAGAAGTCGAGCGGCCTCAAAGGCATCGCCACCGTTGTTACCCGGACCGGCGAGGACGAGAATGGCTGCACCGCGATTGAGGCAGATTGCCGTTGCTAGATCGGCGGCGGCACGCCCAGCACGTCGCATGAGCGGTTGATCAGAGGCGGCGGCTTCGATACGACGCAGTTCTGCTGCGCGAAAAAGCGGAATGGAACTCATGGTTTAAGGTAGAACTCTGAGTGTGGAGACGCAATTTAACCACGAAGTGGGACTGCACGGACTTATGCTGACTCACCGTGGAAAGAACCGATCTGGTCCAAAGCGGCTCGCAGGACTCATCAGATTATATGCTATATTAATACATTCACTGGCCTGCTCTTGGCCAGTTCACATACGTCTGCTTCCTTCTTGGAGCTACCGACCATGACAGCATGTGTGCAAGCATCAAGAACTTTCACCGTAAACTGTCGAGTGCTTCTGGGGTGTTTTCTTGCTCTCTTGTCCATGCCCGGTATTGCACAAGATCTTGCCGAAATTCGTGAACGGGGAGTGCTTCGTCACCTTGGAGTGCCTTATGCTCGATTTGTCACTGGCAACGGCGAAGGCCTTGACGTGGAGATTGTCCAGTTGTTCGCCAAACACATCGGTGTGCGCTATGAGTTTGTTGCGGCCGATTGGTCAAACGTCATTCAGGATTTGATCGGCCATGACCTGGAGTATAAGCCGACCACGCGAGCGGTAGGGAAACGGCCGATTCGTGGTGACATTATTGGTAACGGTCTGACTATTCTGCCCAGCCGGCAGTCAGTGATTGATTACTCGGTGCCAACATTTCCTTCGGCGGTCTGGCTTCTGGCTCGCGCTGACTTGTCGATTACGCCGATTTCACCGAGTGGTGATTTGGCGACTGACATCAAGGCGACCAAAGCTAAATTGAATCAGGGCCTGACCTATGTTATGGATAATTCGTGTCTCGATCCAAAGCTCTACGACATTGAGGGCAAAGGCTACCGCCTGCATCGATTCTCAAAGAGCACCAATCTCAATGACATCGTACCTGCTGTGCTCAAACAGGAGAGCGAAATGACCCTGCTTGACGTTCCAGACATCATCGACGCTTTGGAGAAGTGGCCTGGACAGATCAAAGTGATTGGCCCCGTATCGGAAGAGCAGCGCATGGCAGCGGCTTTCAGGAAAAGCTCACCCGTCTTGCGACAGGCCTTTGACGAATTCTTTGTCAAACTTCAGGAAGATGGCACCTATATGAGCCTGGTGCGGAAGTATTTTCGTTCGGCCCCTCGTTACTTGCCAACTTATTTTCGTAATCTGCCGAGCGGTCGATAATGCCCGACGCGCTGCCGAATCGCAGCATCTTTCATCTGCTGAAGAGCTACAAGAAGAGTGTTGTTTCTCTTCTATTGTTGATCGTCTATGCGTTAGCTGTTTTCTGGAGCAACTACGAATCTCTGCGGCAATTGCAGACCGATGCTCTTCTTCAGTTTCAACTTGAAACCGAGAAGCAGGCTGCAGCGATCTCTTATTACTTCTCGGAGCGTCGGAACGACATTATTGAACTGGCAGGAGCGGAACCGGTCGTCAGTTTTTTCAAGAACCGTGATCTTGGAATGAGCTATGAGTACGGTCTGGGAATGAACGTTCAGGTAATCGAGGATCGTTTCGAGCAGATCGTAAAACGCAAGCGAATCGGCGAACAGGAAATTTACTCGGGAATGGCCTTGGTCGATAGTGACGGTGAAATGATCGTCAGTTGGAACAGGGTCGAGGGAACTGACGAATTCAGGGCGTGGCTTGCTCCAGATAGCCATGATGCAAACATCCGTCTGGCAAAAAACAGGACCGAGCTGCTGGTCAGTGCGCCGGTCTGGATTAACAAGACCTACCGTGGGGAATTGCTGGCGTGGACCAGTGCCGATACCAGTTTTGCCCAGTTCGGACGAACCCGGCCTCGTTGGCACAACCTGCTTGTCGACCGCCAGACGGTGACACCGCTTGATACCGGAAACGGGGCTTCCAGACTATCACCGGGGCTTGAGCAGTCTCTCAAGGAATTGTCGGGAAGTGGCAACCATACGAGTGTATTGGTGGTTAAAAATAGCCAGGAAAAGGCAGTCATCGCCAAGGTCGATATTGCGCAGACCCCTTTGTCCTTCGTCACCATTTCCATGGAGCACAGTGCTGATCAGGGGACGATGTGGCTGCTACTGCTTGCAGCTGGAGTGATACCGCTCGTTGTTCTGCTGTTCGCGTTTCTCGAGCTTCGTGAGCGTCATCGTCTTGAGCGTTTGAGCGAACAGGCGCGTG
>JFJP01006097.1_pt1 | contig 10166 bp, 10 predicted proteins | sample 431651 | NCBI WGS metagenome assembly JFJP01 (sample SAMN02602958, study PRJNA72255) | Microbial mat metagenome, whole genome shotgun sequencing project. | biome: fresh water; feature: sink hole; material: water; isolation source: purple microbial (photo- and chemosynthetic) mats found in... | reverse complement strand
ACTGCCCCCGTGCCGGGGGCAGCGTTGCCCACAGAGGTTGTCGGTGCGCGCTCAACGAGTTGCTGGTAATAGCGCTGCGCGGCACGCTCAATTTTGTCGGAGCAGTTCAGACTGCACAGCTTGTGGATTGAGCAGTTGTTCCAGACGGCTGCACAGCAGCGGCCAGTCGTCTTGAGCGAGGGGAAAGTGTCGTCCCAGGTTGAGGATGGTGATTTGGCGTACTTTGCCCGCAATGCGTTCGCCGCGCACCAGTCGGAAGGTGAAATAGCCCTCGCCGGTGGCTTTGTTATTGGTGCGGGTTTGGCGAATGAACATGTGTGCCATCCTAGCGAGGAAAATGGCAAAAATCCGGAACCAGTCAAATTATTATGGCACAACAAAACGTCATTAAAAATCAACCTGCCAAAATACCTACATAAATCATATAGCTGCGGTTTTGATAGCTGGTAAAAACAGGGTCTGCTATCATTTTGTTTGTTAAAGACCGGCTAAAGTAGCGGTCGCCAATCATCATTGCCATGTTGATCACATTCGGGCCGGGCAACACTTGGGCCACCGCCCAGTCTTCCATGAATTGCTCAAGGGTGAGCCAGCGTTTGCGCTCCACCAGCACGCGCTGCACCACCGCCAGCACGCCACCAAAACCCTGCAAAGCCAGCCAGGTAAAGGCCCAGAACAGCTGGGCCAATGATTCAGGGCGCGGCTGGTCCGGCATGGCGGGTGTGTCGGCTAAAGACGCAATGGCTGGCATGGTTTAACTTTCATGGCTTGGTAACCAGCACAAATGATGAAACTGTGCTGTAGATGCGGCTTCTAGCCGCATTTCAAGCGGCAGGATGCCGCTTCTACAGTGGTGTTTCATGTTAAATCGGGGTGGATGCCGGTTGGCTGTTGCAGGCGAATCAACGCAAAAGACGTTCATGTCGATCAGACTGGCGCACTCAGGTCGCCGGACTGGCATCAAGTTGCTGCACCAGCCAGGCAATTACCGCCGGGCTCAGGCACATTTGCAGGTGACCGATACCGCTGAACTGCGTCACCGCAGCGCCTTCCAGCACTTGTTCGCGCTGCGGATAAACGATGTTGTCCTGTTGCGACAGGGCGATATGAAACAAGCGGCGCACGGCGGGGGCTTCGCTGCTTTGCAAGGCTTGCAGCCAGTCGCTGTGCCAGATCATCTGTGCGCCGTTGGTTGTCACGGAAGCTTTGGCGATGCGGGTGCCCTGGTGCGGACTGCCCAAGGTGATGACGCGCGCCACGCGCGCTTGGCCGCAGGCGCGCAGCCAGGCGCGGATCACCAGCCCACCCATGCTATGACCGACCAGCATGAGTTGCGTGGCACCCGTGGCCGCCAGCAGCGTACTGGCTGCTTGCTCAATGTTGACGGCGTAATTGTCAATCGAGGTAAACAGCGGCTCCAGATCAACCGCCAGCACCGGGTGACCGGCTTGGCGCAGGGCATCTGCCACGTTGTCCCAGACCCGGCGATTGCAAATATAGCCATGCACCAGCAACACCGGCAGTTTGGCCGGGCCGGTATGGGCGTGTGTGGGCAACATCACGCCCGGGTTTTTGCCCGCCCACGGCTGACGCAACAGGTAAATCGTCAGCGCCGCACGAAACTCGCCGCCTAAAGCTCGCCACCAAAGCGCCCCTTGACCTGGCACCCGCGAGCGCAGCATGGATGTGCAAATCACCAAAAACTGCAGCGATAACGGCAAACCCACAGCACACAGCGGCACCAGCAGCAGCGCTGTGGCACTGGCGGTGTCTTGTGCCCAAGACACCGCCAGCCAGGTCCCCAACAGCGCACCACTGAGCAGTTGAAACAGGTAAACACCACGAAGAAGGCGAGCCAACATATCAGGTTTCCTCAAAAAGTAGAGCTGTCAGCGCAGGTTCCATAAGGGCTAGAGGCCATTTTTGTTATGAAACTGATGGATTTGCGCATCCTTCTCAGTCCACAGCTGGTTGACCCATTGCTGGCAGATTTCGCGCAGTGCCAGCGCGTGGTTCTGGCTAATATCGGGCGGCACCTTGGGGACCGGCAGGGTGCGCACCTGCACCACCACACGAGGTACGTGGCCCTGCAAAAACTGCCAAAAATTCGGTGTCCCAGCTGGGTAGATCAGGGTGATGTCGAGCACCGCGCCAAATTTCTCGCCCATGGCATCGAGTGCCAGCGTGACACCGCCGGCCTTGGGCTTGAGCAAATGCCGGTAGGGCGACTGCTGCCGTTGTTGCTTGGCCGGGGTGCAGCGGGTGCCTTCCAGAAAGTTCATCACGCTGGTGGGCACCAACGCGTATTTTTCGCAGGCAGCACGGGTGGTGGCAGCATCCTTGCCGCGCGCCTCGGGGTGTTTTTGCAAATAGGCCTCACTATGGCGACGCATGAAAGGAAATTCAAGCGCCCACCAGGCCAGGCCCATGATGGGCACCCAGATCAGTTGTTGTTTCAGAAAAAATTTCAACAGCGGAATGCGCCGGTTCAGCACATGCTGCAGCACCAGGATGTCCACCCACGACTGGTGGTTGCACACCACCAGGTACCACTGGCGCGGGCTCAGGTTGTCAATGCCGCTGACATCCCAGTTCAGTGCCTGAGTTAGCCGCATCCAGCCGCTGTTGCCAGCAATCCAGGCTTCGGCAATGCGCAGCAGCAGTGGGTCAATGAAGAGTCGCACACGTTTGAACGGTAACAACAGTTTGATCAGCGACACCAGCACCAAAATAGGTACCCACAGCAAGATGTTGAGCAGCATCAGCAAGCTGGCAATGGCACCGACCAGTGGCGCAGGTAAGAAATGAAGCATGGTGGCTTGAATTTTGTGACGCAGCCGAAGCAGCAGCGTCTTATTTTCGGTGATGATCGGGTTTTTATTAGAGCTTGTCTTCAGCTGGAGTGTAAAAAGATGATGTACGTTTTTGCGGTGTTGATTGGGGTCACACTGCTGCTCAGTGTGTTCAGTGTCGATGAGATTAGCCAGGCAGCAGGCAGCTTGCTGGGTGCTGCCGAGGGTGACACACTAACCGGGCGCGTGCTGTTGATGCTGCTGATCGTGGTGGTGCTGGTGCTGCTGATCGCCTACAAAGTCAGAAAAAAACACCGGATGGAGAAGCCATGAACCTGCAAGTCGCGTTGATTGGCAATGGTGCTGCCGCCAAAATTTTTCACGCGCCACTGATTTCCGGTGTGCCCGGTTTGAGCCTGGCTTGCATCAGTTCGAGCCGGGCGCACGCGGTGCAGCAGGACTGGCCACAGATGCCGGTGGTTGCCACACCGCAACAGGCGTTTGACGACCCGCTGATCGACCTGGTGGTGATTGCCACGCCGAATGACAGCCATTACCCGCTGGCGCTTGCCGCCCTGCAGGCGGGCAAACATGTGGTGATTGACAAGCCCTGCACACCGACACTGGCGCAGACCGAGCACCTGCTGGCGCTGGCCGCGCAGCAGGGCCGGGTGCTAACCGTGTTCCAGAACCGGCGCTTTGACACCGATTTTCTGGCGCTACAGCAAGTGCTTGCCAGCGGCGTGCTGGGGCGCGTGGTGCAGGTTGAGTCGCACTTTGACCGCTACCGGCCGGTGGTGCCGCAGCGCTGGCGCGAGCAAGACTTGCCAGGCTCTGGCCTGTGGGTTGACCTGGGTTCGCATTTGGTGGACCAGGCGCTGTGCCTGTGGGGTATGCCCGATGCAATCAGCCTCGACACCGCTTGCGTGCGCGACGGCGCGCTGGTGAACGACTGGTTTCACGCCGTGTTGCGCTATGAACAGCTGGGCGGCCTGCGCGTCATTTTGCACGCCAGCACGTTGGTGACCGAGCCCGGGCCTCGTTGGGCCGTGCATGGCACGCTGGGCAGCTTTACCAAATTTGGGCAGGATCCACAAGAAGACAGCCTGAAAACTGGCCGCTTGCCGCAGCTCGATGCGCTGGGCGACTGGGGCGCTGACGCGCACCCTGGCGAGGTGCTGCACATGGCCAGCATGGCCGGGGTGGCGGCACCGGTTGCCGTGCGCCGTGCGGCACCCCAGCCAGCGGGCAATTATTTGAATTACTACGCCAACTTGCGTGATCACCTGCGCGGGCAGGCTGATTTGCTGGTAACCCCGGCGCAGGTTCGTCAGGTGATGCAGCTGCTGACATTGGGCGAACAAAGCGCCAGCCAGGGCCGTGTGCTGAAAGTGGCCACGATGTAATGGTCGATCGTTGCCAGCGATGGGCCATGACATCAACTAGATTTGCCTGTAGCATTCGGACTGGCACGATGGATCGGCAAGCGCAGGCTCAGGCAGGTGCCACTGGCGCTTGAGTTCCAATTCACGTCAGCGCCAATGGACTCAGCCCGTCGCAGCTGGTTGCCCATGCCCTTGCCGCCGCTGCACAAACCTTGGCTGACATCAAACCCTGAGCCGTTGTCGGTCAGGCTGACCACCACCGTGTTGTCTTGCACGCTGGTGGCTACCCGGATGGCGGTGGCGTGGGTGTGCTTGATGATGTTGGTAAAAGCCTCTTGCAGAATGCGCAAAATGTGCAGTGCATTGCGCGGGTCAATCCAGTCCAGCTGTGGCACATGGCCAATGTCCCAGCGCAGCGCGATGCCGGCGGCCTCCAGCCGGGGTCCAAGGCGGTAACGCAGCGTGGCCAACAGCAACAGCAGGTCGGCCTGTACCGGTTCCATGGCATCAATGGCCAGTTTCAGATCGTCGATGCAACCTTTGAGCACATCGGCCACCACCGCCGCGTCAATCTGCCCGCGCTCAATGGCCAGTAGCGCCGTGCGCAGCGATGAGCCCATGCCGTCGTGCATGTCTTGCATCATGCGCTGGCGCTCATCTGCCAGCGTCTGTCGGTGTTCAATGTCACGTTGGTCGGCCCAGCTTTGCGCCAGTTCTGTTTCACGCGCCAGCAGCCGCTGCGCCAGGCTGGCGTTGACTTGCTTGACCTCGTCGATGGCACCCACGTAGCGACGAAACATGATGCCCAGAAACAGCAAGAACGCGAGGAAATTGGTGTACGGCCCCAGGTATATGTCTTCAATGTCGATGTGGTTGCCTTGCAGCAGCCAGTCGTGCAGCCAGAACACCATGCCAATCAAACACCAGGTGCTCAGTAGCAGACCATCACGGGACGTTGCCTTTTTGGACTGGTAAAACCCCATGGCGCATACCAGGCCACCCATCACCAGCAAAACAATGTAGGCCAGCGGTGCCATTTCATAGACCTTGGGCAAGACCGTCAAGCCCGTCAAGATCGGCAGCGTCACGATGCTCATCAGACCGGTGGCAAAAAGCACCACGGCATTGAGCCAGCGCAGTGGGCGCTGATGCAGGTAGTTCAGAAAAAAGTGCACCACTGCAAACAGCCAGAAAAGCGAATTGACGGTCAGCCAGCTGAACCAGTCCTCTGGCAGCAACAGTTGGTTTTCACCAACGTGGTAATGCAGGGTGCGCAAGAACGAGGCCACCGACACACCAAAAAACAGCAAATACAGGGTTTCCTGGCGGTGGCGCAACCAAAGCAGCAACGAAAACAGCCCTGCCGTCAAAAACGCCACGCTGCTCATGTACGGCAGTTGCGCCTGTAGCAAATAGCGCAGGTGATAACGCCAGCTCAAAGCAGCGTCGTTGCCGAGCCAGACGGTTGAAACACCACCGCCTGCATCGCGCGGGCGCTGAATGCGCAGCCAGATCACGCTGGGGCTCGCGGTATCGGCGGTGGCATCGAGTGCGATGTACAGTGGGATGTTCCAGCCATTCCAGAAGACATTGGCGTGCGATTGGTAAAGCAGGCGTGAGTCGCCATAAACGGCAATCTGACCATCAGTTTTCCAGCGTGGGATATACAGGTAGCGCGGGCTGACGCTGGCAGGCAGCGCCGGCAGCTGCAACTTGTACCAGGTAACGATGGTGGGCGGGTGCAACTCACTTGGGGCACCGTCAGGCATCAGGCGGCGCTTGAGCGCATGGGGCAGTGAGACGGTTTTCCAGCTGTCCTGCAATTGGGCTGGGTCAAGTACATAAGGTGGTGGCGTGTAGCCAAAACCCTCAATGTGCTGAACTTGTGCAGACGCGATGTGCAGTGGTGCTTGGGCCTGCGCGCTGGCTGGGCACAACCAATAGCACCCCAGCAGCACCAACAGCCAGCGCCACCTGCTGTTAATCACCCAGCAGCCCTTGCTGGCGCGCCTCAAAAATCGCCTCGGTTTTGGAGCTGACTTCGAGCTTGCTGTAGATACGCCGCACGTAGGTTTGCACGGTGTGTCGCGACACTGACAGCAGCCCGGCAATCTCGTCAAAGGAAAAGCCTTTGGTGATGAATTCGAGTACCTGTTGTTCGCGCCCCGACAGGGTTGCACGCGGCTTTTCTGCAACGATGGGACGCCGGGCCACTGCAGGCTTGTCCTGTGCGTGAAAACGCATCAATATCTGCCGTGCAATCATTGGGCTGATCGGGCTGCCGCCGGCGTGCAGGCTGCGAATTTCGGCCAGCATGCTGGGTGCTGCACTGTCTTTGAGCAAATAGCCAGCTGCACCAGCTTCCAGCGACTGCATCACATGCAGTTCGTCGCCAAACGCGGTGCAAACCATGATGCCGCAGAGTGGCCAGCGCGCGTGGGCGGCGCGGATGATCTCGATGCCAGAGCCGTCAGGCAGCCCCAAATCGACCAGCAACACATCCACCGGCTCCCCAGCAACCGCCCGCAAACCAGCAGCAAGCGTGCAGGACACCGACACCAGCCGCATGTCGGGGGCACCCTCAATGGTGTCGCGCAGCGCCTGCTGAAAATAAACATCATCTTCAACAAGGGCGACACGAATGGTGGTGGAACTGATGGTGACGGGCATGTGGGTGCAAGCGGGCAGGGCGACGCAGAACAGTTCATCGGCAAATGGCCAGTTTGCCATCTTCACACTATTTTGCAGCCTTCGTTGTCGCTATTTAGTGCTACAGACGGATTTAACTAGGTCAATTACATTGAGCTTGCGCTGTCAATCCGATCCACGTCCCTATTTATTACAGGTTTCACCATGAACTTAACCAAATCCATCCTAACGCTGGTCGCCATGGCCAGTGGGTTGGCATCCACCGCCGCCTTTGCTGGTGGTGCCGATTTCACCCTGGTCAACCGCACCGGCTACACGTTGCGCGAAGTTTATCTGTCGGCATCGGATAAAAACTCCTGGGGACGTGATCGCATGGGCCAGGGCTATCTGGACAACGGCAAGTCGCGCCTGTTCAAGTTTTCTGACAAAAGCGCGTGCGAGCAAGACCTGAAAGTGGTTTTTGACGACGACGGCTCTGAAGTGATCTGGGAAGGGTTTGACTTGTGCGAACTCAACAAGATCACCCTCAAGTACAACCGCAAGACCGGCGACGTGTCAGCTGACGAGGAATAAGCCGCTGCAATCAGGCATCGCGATCCTCAAGTCCGGGCGAGCGCTTCCGATAACGGGTTACCACCCAAACCCTGATTGGAGATTGCCATGAACATTGCTAACACACCTGCCGTCCAGTCCGCAACCGCTGCGGCGCAAGGTCAGACGGCCGATGCCGTCAATATTTTGGTGCTGAAAAAGGCGCTTGACACCCAGGCCGCTGCGGCTGTGACGCTGTTGCAGGCGCTGCCGCAGCCGCAGTTGGCGACCCAAGGCTCAGTGGGCACCCAGCTCAATACTTACGCTTGAGCGTCAAGGGATGACGGTAACCCCGTCGCCTGTGTGGCGCGCGTAAAACCTTACACTTCGCCGCCTTTGCTGTAGGTGCTGACTGATCCGGTTTATGCCGGATTTTTCTTTTGCGACAACAGCCGCGTCTTCCAGCGCGCCACCCGCTCCGCCCCTGACCTAAGTTTTGCATGAATGCTCCCGTTGACGTGTCTTTTTTCCCACGCGCCGCCAAACCCCTGAACAGCTACCGCAAATTCTGGGCGGCGCGCTTTGGCACGGCGCCGTTGTTGCCGATGAGCCGCGCCGAGATGGACAAACTCGGCTGGGACAGCTGCGACATCATCCTCGTCACTGGCGATGCCTATGTCGATCACCCCAGTTTTGGCATGGCGGTGATTGGCCGCATGCTCGAAGCGCAGGGGTTTCGGGTCGGCATCATTGCCCAGCCTGACTGGCAAAGCGCCGAACCCTTCAGGGTGCTAGGCAAACCCAACCTGTTTTGGGGTGTGACCGCCGGCAACATGGACAGCATGATCAACCGCTACACCGCCGACCGCAAAATTCGCACCGACGATGCATACACCCCCGGCGACGTGGCGGGCAAACGGCCAGACCGTGCTGCCATCGTCTATAGCCAACGCTGCCGCGAGGCGTTCAAAGATGTCCCCGTCATCCTGGGCGGCATCGAAGGCAGCCTGCGCCGCATCGCGCATTACGATTACTGGAGCGACAAGGTGCGCCGCAGCATCGTGGTGGATGCCAAGTGCGACCTGCTGCTGTATGGCAACGCCGAACGCGCCATTGTCGAAATAGCCCACCGCCTGGCTATGCGTGAGCCGGTGGAGCACATCACCGACGTGCGCGGTACGGCGTTTGTACGCCGCTCTGATGACGCGTCTTGCCAGGGCTGGTTTGAGATTGACTCCACCAGTGTTGACGCACCCGGGCGCATCGAGGCACACATCAACCCCTACCAGACCACCAGCGAACAAGCAGCCGTGCAGGGCACCACATGCGCCCAACAAGAGACAGAAAACGCGGCCATCGCCACCCTCCCGGTTGATGTAGAAAACATAGCTGGTAGCGCTTACCAGTCAAGGGCTACAGGCCAAAAAGATATAAAAAATCAGCTGACGGCGAGTTCGCCAGCGGTGGCGCTTCAGAGTGATATAGAAAACATAGCTGTTAGCGCAGACCAGATAAGGGCTACAGGCCAAAAAGTCTTAAAACATCAGGCGAAAGCTGACGTTCAGCCACTGCGTTTTTTCGCCAACCCCGCGCTGCCTACCGGCAGCGGCAAGCTGCGCGTACCGCCGCGTGACCGCTCGGTCATCCGCTTGCCCAGCTATGAGCAGGTCAAGGCCGACCCAGTGCTGTACGCACACGCCAACCGCGTGCTGCACCTGGAAACCAACCCCGGCAACGCCCGCGCGCTGGTGCAGGCGCACGGCGAAGGCATCACCGCGCGAGACGTGTGGATCAATCCGCCGCCGATTCCGCTGACCACGCCCGAGATGGACCTGGTGTTTGACCTGCCTTACGCGCGTAGCCCGCACCCGGCGTATGCCGATGCCAACGGCAGCCATGACCAGACCACCAAAATCCCGGCCTGGGAGATGATCCGCTTTTCCATCAACATCATGCGCGGCTGTTTTGGTGGCTGCACCTTTTGCAGCATTACCGAACACGAGGGCCGCATCATCCAAAGCCGCTCGGAAGACTCGGTGATCAAGGAAATTGAAGACATCCGCGACAAGGTCAAAGGCTTTACCGGCACCATTTCAGACCTGGGCGGCCCCACCGCCAACATGTACCGGCTGGGCTGCAAAAGCCCCGAGATTGAAGCGGCTTGTCGCAAGCCAAGCTGCGTGTTCCCCGGCGTCTGCCACAACCTCGGCACCGACCACGCCCCGCTGATCCAGATTTACCGCCGTGGCCGGGCCTTGCGCGGCATCAAAAAGATCTTGATCGGCTCCGGCGTGCGATACGACCTGGCGGTGCTGAGCCCCGAGTACGTCAAGGAACTGGTGCAACACCATGTGGGTGGCTACCTGAAGATTGCGCCGGAACACACCGAGTCCGGCCCCTTGAGCAAAATGATGAAGCCCGGCATGGGCGCCTATGACAAGTTCAAAACCCTGTTTGACAAGTTCAGCCTGGAGGCGGGTAAAAAGCAGTTTTTGATTCCGTACTTCATCGCCGCTCACCCCGGCACCACCGATGAAGACATGATGAACCTGGCCATCTGGCTGAAGAAAAACGGCTTTCGCGCCGATCAGGTGCAAACCTTTTACCCCAGCCCCATGGCGACTGCCACTGCCATGTACCACACCGGTCGCAACCCGCTGCGCGGTGTGCGCCGTGAGGTGCAGGGCGATGACGAAACCGTGGATGTGGTGCGCGGCGAAAAGCGCCGCAGGTTGCACAAGGCGTTTTTGCGCTACCACGATGCCAACAACTGGCCGCTGTTGCGCGAAGCGCTCAAGGCCATGGGCCG
>JFJP01036886.1_pt1 | contig 10167 bp, 7 predicted proteins | sample 431651 | NCBI WGS metagenome assembly JFJP01 (sample SAMN02602958, study PRJNA72255) | Microbial mat metagenome, whole genome shotgun sequencing project. | biome: fresh water; feature: sink hole; material: water; isolation source: purple microbial (photo- and chemosynthetic) mats found in... | reverse complement strand
AAAAAATGTTGAAAAAAGTAGAAATTGAAGCTAAAAACCTACAAGAAGCTGAAAAGCAAGCTGTAGAACTATTGAAGATTCAAAAGGAAAAGATCAAAATGACCATCCTGACTGAAAAGAAGGGTTTGTTCGGTATTGGTTCTTCTGCAGTCTATGAAGCAACACCAAATGTCAATCTCGCAATCGAAGGTAAACAATATTTGGAAAATGTTTTAAAAGCAATGGATGTAAAGTGTCAAATGGAAGTCAGAACAGTGGTTGAAGGTGAAGAAATTCACTATCACGTCGAAAGCGATGAAAACGCGCTTTTGATCGGCCGCGAAGGACGTACATTGCTCGCTCTTCAATTCATGCTTAGAAACTATTTGAATGTTTTTGTCGATAATCACCTGATTATCTCACTTGATATTGGAAATTATCATGAAAATAGAAGAAAACAACTTGAAATCTTAGCAACTAAAACTGCTAAAGAAGTTGCTCAAACCAGAATTGCTGTCAAACTTGACCCAATGAATGCATTTGATCGCAGAATCATCCACACCAAATTAAGCGAGTGGAGAGATGTCATCACAGAATCAGAAGGCGAAGGCGAAGAAAGAGCTTTAGTCATTAAACCGAAGAATTCAAGATAAAACCATGGATGACAGCAAATGCTGCCATCCTTTTCTTTACTTAATCCATAATGTTTCGAATTCGAAATAATAAGGATGTTGTTCTCATCTTTATGTTCTTGATCAGATGTGTTATAATATTACCAATCATAAAGGTGAAAACATGCTGAGTTTCCTGAATGCAAATATAAAAAGAAAACATAAGAAAAAGAAGAAAAAGATAAGTATCGTGCGTATGCTTAAGTTTTTATTGCTGATCATCATTGGAGGCATTGTGTACAGTTTTGGCGTTGCAGTTTCTGAAAACATTAGAGTTGACCGCGCTATAGAGGCCTTTAAGGATCGATCTGTCTTTGAAGAAGAAGTTAACTTTGAATATGCACCAGGGGTATTTCAAGTGAGGAGATACTATAGTGTTTCACGTGAAACATCCTTTGAACTTGAAGACACCAGAAGCGTATTTTATGACAGCACTAGAAAGTATTTGGGCCAAAAAGGGGATGTTTATGTAACAAGAGAATCTCCTTTCCCAGATTCACCTGCCTTTCATCTTTTCATGTCTTATTATTTTGGCGGACATGCGGCAATCAACAACGGAGAAAACAAGTTTATTGAAGCGACAGGATTTCCTGAAGATGATGAAACGGTTTGGGAGATCATCACGCAACCAGGAAATGAGCCCAATGATTATAGTGTTACCGCAAGTTTAAGTGCGTCCAACTACTGGCTCAACCCTAGATATAGAGCTGCAAATGCACCTGAAGTCCCTTATTTTGGAAGAGGTTATCGTCAAAACTTTATTGGACTTCGAATTAAAAATGTCACACAGGATCAACTTGATGGTGTCGTAGAGTTCGGAATGGAGAAAGTAGATGTGTCTTTATACAACTTTTTATTCTTCTTGGATATGAAATATAAGTTCTATTGTACAGATTTGGTCAGTCGTGCGTGGCAACATGTTTTAATAGAAAGTGATGAACAAAGACTGTACTCCAAAGCACTGAATGACGACGGTTTTATTACATCCGTAAGTGACATCATCTTATCGAATGACACTTATATGTCTGTCTATGTTGAAGTTATTGATGAAATTTATCATATTTACTATTTAGAAGATATTTAGGAGGGGTACCATGATTGAAAACTATATCATCATCGGATTGCTTGTTGTCTTGGTTGTCGCAGTCATCTATTTGATTGTTTCATCAAAGAAGAACCAAGGAAACGATAAAAACGTGATTGATGAACAAAAAAACATCCAAAGTGACTTAAAGATCTACTTTCAAAAGGAATATGGCGAACTTAAGTATGAGATGGGTAAATTATTCAGTGATTCCAGCAAAATCAATCAAAGCGATTTATCGGCTTTTAAAGATAGCATGATGCTTCACATTGATAACCAACTCAGACAAATCAATGATAAAGTCGAATCCAGACTCGGTAAAGGTTTTGAAGAAACAACAAAAACATTCGCAAGCGTCACAGAAAGATTGATCAAAATTGATGAAGCCCAAAAGAAAATTGAAAGTCTATCCACTGAAGTTGTTTCATTGAATGAGCTCTTAACAGACAAAAAATCTAGGGGTATATTTGGTGAAGTTCAGCTTTATCAGCTCTTATCAGCCGTGATGGGAGACAGCAAACAGATGTATGAACGCCAAAAGACAATGTCGAACGGCTATATCGCGGATGCTTTGGTGCATGCTCCAGACCCATTGAACGATGTAGCAATCGATTCCAAGTTCCCTTTGGACAATTATAAGCGTATGATTGACAAGAAACTAGGCGATGCAGACCGTAAAAATGCAGAAAAAGAATTCAAAAACGATGTCAAAAAACATATCAATGACATCAAAAACAAATATATTATCCCAGGTGAAACCGGAGATCAGGCATTTATGTTCATCCCGGCGGAAGCGATATTTGCAGAACTCTCTGCATATCACGAAGAATTGGTGGAATATGCAGCAAAAAACAAGGTTTGGATGGTCTCTCCGACTACACTCATTTCCACACTTTCCATGATTCAAATGGTCGTTAAAAATTTGCAGCGAGACGAACAAGCCAAGGTTATTATCCAAGAACTGATCAAGCTTGGCGAAGAATTCAAACGGTATTCAGAACGTTGGGACAAGCTCAAGAAATCTATCGAAAGCGTCTCTAAGAATGCAGAACAAGTCAATATCACATCCAATAAGATCAACTCTAAGTTCAAGCATATCTCCGAAGCCAAATTTGATGAAATTGAAGAGATTGAAGTGGAAGAAATTGAACAGGATACCGATAAAGATTCAGATTGACAAACCTAATATTTAAGTATATAATAGGGTATAAATCAATGATGAGAAAGTAATCAACTGACCTTTTGCACAGAGAGCTGGAGATGGTGGAAACCAGTCAAAAACAGTGGATGAAGAACACTCGGAGAGATAGAAGAAATCACTTGTGAAAGTAGAACTATCCGCATACCTGCGTTACAGGTTTCAAGGGCTAGAATTCATTTCTAGAACTAAGGTGGTACCGCGTAAAATTACGTCCTTAGAATTTCTAAGGGCGTTTTATATTTATATTGAATCTACCGCTTTATCAAGCGGTTCAGTTAAAGGAGAATTGAGATGGAAACGACAGTAAAAAAGATCTACAGATCTGCATCAGCTCACGTCAATAAGGAACTTGTTTTATATGGTTGGGTAAGAAATAACCGTGCTCAAAAAGAGTTTGGTTTTATCAACTTCCACGATGGCACATTCTTTGAAAGCGTGCAAGTGGTTTATGAAGAATCCAAGCTTAAAAACTTCAAGGATATTCAGAAAATCAGAGTGGGCAGCTCCATCCTCGTCAAAGGACATCTTCATTTAACTCCAGATGCGAAACAACCCTTTGAAATCAAAGCGGATGAAGTTGAACTTTTGGGTGATTCCCCTGAAGATTATCCAATCCAGCCAAAGAGACACACCAGAGAATTTTTGCGTGAAGTCGCACATTTAAGAGCACGAACAAACCTGTTCCATGCAGTCTTCAGATTAAGAAGCGTTGCAGCGATGGCGGTTCACGAATTCTTCCAGTCCCAAGGGTTCATTTATACGCATACGCCAATCATCACCGGCAACGATGGAGAGGGTGCGGGACAGATGTTTTCTGTCACGACACTTCCACTTGAGAAAATACCATTCAATGAGGAAAAAAAGGTTGATTTCAAGAAGGATTTCTTTGGGAAAAGGACAAATTTAACGGTGACCGGACAGCTCGAAGCTGAAGCATTCGCACTCGCTTTTAAAAATGTCTATACATTCGGACCTACGTTTAGAGCTGAAAATTCAAACACGATGAAACATGGATCTGAGTTCTGGATGATTGAACCAGAAATGGCGTTCGCTGATCTGGAAAAAAACATGAAAACCGTTGAAGAGATGGTAAAGTTCATCATCAAGTATGTCTTTGATAAACTTCCTGAGGAAATGACATTTTTCAATCAATTTGTTGAACCAGGGTTAACCGATCGCTTAATGAAGGTGTTGAACACCCCATTTGCACGAGTCTCTCATCACGAAGCCATCGATATTCTTCTAAGAAGCAACGTCAAATTTGAAAACACGCCAACCCATGGTCAAGACATCAATACCGAGCATGAAAAATACTTGACAGACAAGCATTTCATGGGACCTGTCTTTGTCATTGATTGGCCAAAAGATATCAAAGCGTTTTATATGAGACTTAATGATGATCAAAAATCAGTTGCAGCCATGGATCTTCTCGTTCCTGGAAGCGGTGAACTTGTCGGAGGATCTCAAAGAGAAGAAAGATTGGATTACCTGCTCAAACGCATGGATGAAATGCATGTTCCAAAAGAAGATCTTAACTGGTATATTGATTTAAGAAGATATGGCGGATGTGTGCATTCAGGATTTGGCATGGGATTTGATCGTCTGATTATGTATCTATCAGGTGTTGAGAATATCAGAGACGTCCTTCCTTTCCCGAGAACTCCAAAAAATTGCGAATTTTAAAAAGGCCGAAAGGTCTTTTTATTATACATCCCCCTCTATTTCTATGATAAAATATGTTTGGTTTATTAAACAAACGTTTAATATCATGTTCAGGAGGAAGATGCATGGAAAAACTCACGCTATATGGCTTTAATAATTTAACAAAAACACTCAGTTTCAATATTTATGATGTTTGTTATACAAGAACTGAAGACGAGCGAAGAGCCTACATTGATTATATCAATGACCAATATAATTCCGAACGTTTAACCAGAATATTGACAGATGTTACCAAAATCATCGATGCCAATGTTTTAAATATCGCCAAACAGGACTATGATCCGATTGGCGCGAGCGTCACGTTGCTTATTTCTGAAGAATCTGTCCATATGGAATTTGTCGATCCATCCTGTAATTTGGGTGTTGTGCCCAAAAAAGAATCGGTTGTCGCCCATTTAGACAAAAGTCACGTAACCGTACATACTTATCCAGAAAGCCATCCAGATCATAATATCGCGACATTTCGTGTTGATATTGATGTTTCAACATGCGGAAAAGTATCTCCAATCAAAGCACTTAATTATCTGATACAAAGTTTTGATTCTGATGTCATCATCATGGACTATCGTGTCAGAGGATTTACCAGAGACATTTCAGGTAAAAAATTATACATGGATCATGAAATCCATTCGATTCAGGACTATATCGATCATAACATTTTGGAAAAGTATACGACGATTGATGTCAACTTAGACCATTCCAATATTTTTCATACCAAGATGATGTTGAATGAATTTGTCTTGGATAATTACATTTTTAATGTAACCAGCAACGACCTGTCAAAGCCCGAAAAGATTAAAATACAGGCTGAAGTCAATCGTGAGATTGCTGAAATATTTTACGGTATGAACATTCCAACCATGAAAGGCGGGGTCAAATGAGCTGGTTTACAGAAAATTGGACACCCAATATACGCTTTTCAGTGAAGATCAAAAGTCATCTTTATCACGAAAAGACACCGTTTCAACAGATGGATTTTTATGATTCAGAAGAGCTTGGACGTTTCTTTACTTTAGATGGAATCATGATGGCAAACGAAAAAGATGAGTTTATCTATCATGAAATGATAATTCATGCCCCAATGTCTGTCCACCCTGATGTTAAACAGGTTTTGGTCATCGGAGGAGGAGACGGAGGAAGTGTCAGAGAACTCACCAAATACCCATCCATACAGCTGATTGATATGGTTGAAATTGATAAACGTGTGGTTGAAGGCTGCAAATCTTATTTCCCAGTCACTACCACAGGCTTTCAAGATCATCGTGTCCATCTATTTTTCGAGGATGGTCTGGCTTTTGTCAAAAACAGTCATCAAACCTATGATTTGATCATCGTGGACTCAACAGATCCCGTAGGACCCGGTGAAGGACTCTTCTCACATGAATTTTATGAAAATTGTTACCGCATTCTCGCCAAAGACGGTATTCTCATCAATCAACATGAGAGCCCTTATTTTGAAAAAGAATCAAATGAGATGAAACGAGCTCATCAAAAAATCAAATCCCTATTCCCGATCGCCATGGTTTATCAAGCATTTATTCCAACATATCCATCAGGACACTGGCTCTTCGGGTTTGCATCCAAGACGTATCATCCCATCTTAGATTTCAAGACCTCAAAAATCAACCAAATCGGTTGCCTGACCAGGTACTACAATTCTGAAGTTCATACAGCATCATTTGCACTTCCTAACTATGTTAAAGATCAATTAAAAAATATATAAAAAAGCTATAAAACACCTAAAAGGTGTTTTTTTCTCATCATCATTCATTTTTAAAACTATTGCATTGACAAAGCTTATTGAAAATACTATAATCAAATTACCCCTAAAAGCGCTTTCACAATTCTCGTTTGAAAAAATCGCGTAAATATTCCCAAATTACCTATCCCTGACGTTGTTTTTTTTCAGGTATTATTGTATAATACTTTATGTTGAGGTGAGTAGTCTATGTTATACGTACGATTAACTTTTCAAACGAATACCAGTGAAACGATTACTAATGTTTTGCCATATCTGTAATTAGAGTGCTTTTGGGCTATCCAACGGTACTTTTCTTTTTTATAAAAGTAAACAATATACATAAGGAGTATAAAAGACAACATGGAAATCAGATTAGAAAATTTGACCAAAATTTTTACCGACAAGAACGGTAAAGAAACAAGAGCAGTTGACGACTTATCCATTACAATTCCCTCAGGAAAACTTGTTGGTTTGCTAGGACCTTCAGGATGTGGTAAATCGACCACTCTTTTTATGATAGCCGGATTACATAAACCTTCAGGAGGAAAAATTTTCTTTGGAGATGATGATGTTACCAAGTTAGCACCAGAAAAAAGAGGTATTGGTCTTGTTTTTCAAAACTATGCATTGTATCCTCATATGACTGTTCGCCAAAATATCATGTTCCCATTGGAAAACTTGAACATCAAGCGTGCTGAAGCAGAACAACTTGTCGAAGAAATGGCTAAATTGGTTGGTATCGCCGATCAACTTGACAAAAAACCTTCACAATTATCAGGTGGTCAGCAACAACGTGTCGCTATTGCGAGAGCGCTTGTCAAAAAGCCAAGAGTTCTTCTGCTTGACGAACCACTTTCAAACCTTGATGCCAGACTCCGTCTTCAGACAAGAGAAGAAATCAAGCGTATTCAAAGAGAAACGGGCATAACAACTATTTTCGTAACCCATGATCAGGAAGAAGCAATGTCAATCAGCGATCAGATGGTTGTTCTTGAATTTGGTGTGAATCGTCAAATGGACGCTCCACAAGAAATGTATAATCATCCAGATAACTTATTCGTTGCTAAATTCCTTGGTAATCCTCCAATCAATATCGTTGAAGGTAAGGTTGTCAAAGGTGAAATTATCGTGGGTTCAACTGTGATTGGCCAAACCACAGTCAAAGATGGCATTTATGATTTAGGTATTCGTCCTGAAGATTTCAGATTTGACCCAACAGGTTTTACTGTGGATACTAGAGACATTGAAAGTATCGGCAGAGATACATTGATTCGCTTCATCATGGGCGATAAGGAATTAAGAGCCTTAGTGGATTCAGATTCCGTACATGGTGCAGCATCCATCAAACTGATTATCAAAAAGGGCAAAGTACATCTCTTTGACAAAGGAACAGGACTTGTGTGTCTATGATCAATCTAAAAGAACATATTAAGGAGGCTGCATGGAGAACTAGAAATGCTCTTCATGTGTTCCGACTCAAGAAAAATGAATTTTTTGAGAAAATCCACCTCGGTTTCCTCGTTAGAGCTCCAAAATGGATGCCAGAATGGCTGAAGAAAATTCTTCAAGCATTTGTTTATCTGATTCCTGCGATTCTATTATTGGGAACCTTCACCTTTTATCCAATTTTTAACTCGTTCATCATTTCTTTCTATACCGGATATAACATCCAAACTGGTCAATATGATGGATTTACGTTCCTAGGAAACTATGAAACCGTCATCAAGCATGCCAATTTTACAAAGGCATTGATGAACACTGGAATCATTGTCGCGGTTTCTGTTCCAATTGCTATCTTGTTATCTTTGTTGATTGCAGTTGCGATGAATTCCATCAAACCGCTTAAAAGCTTTTATCAAACCATATTTTTCCTGCCTTACGTCACAAACTCAATCGCTATTGGGTTGGTATTCGCCTTTATGTTTAAAGGAAACTCAAATGATTTGACCAACTTAGGTTTAGCCAATCAAATCATTTCATGGTTCGGTGGTCAACCTATTGTCTGGATTGGCGTAGGCGCAACCTATTGGTCTGCCATCTCGGTCATCTTGATTTATAGTGTCTGGGCAGGTCTCGCATTCAAAATCATCGTATTCCTTGCAGGCATACAAGGTATTGACAAGCAATACTACCAAGCAGCTCAAATCGATGGTGCGAATAAGGTAAAATCATTCAGAAGAATTACTGTTCCGCTCATTTCACCCATGATTTTCTATATTTTAATTACTTCAGTCATTGGATCTTTTAAAACATACTCATCGGTTGTTGCAATCATCAATAGAGAAGGTTTGATTACCACAGGAGCCAATGGAACCATCAATTTAAAAACCATCGTCTTCTATATTTATGATTATATCGGACTTGCGGCTCTGGATGGCATGATGTCATATGCATCTGCAGCAGCAATCATTTTGTTCATTATTATATTATCCTTTACGATGATCCAACTCTATGTTGGTAAACGTAGAGTTCACTACTAGGGGAGGCATAAATCATGAAAAGACTAACAAAAAGAATTAAAAAACTTGATTTATTCGCAACTCTGATTGATATCGTCTATGTCATCCTCGGTATTGCTTTAATCACACATTTCTTTATTATATTGGTTGAACCTGTTGTCATTACTGACATTGTAAACACCACCTATAACGTTTTTGGAATTACCTTGTCTTCCGCTCAACTTAACGCAGGAATCAGCTTGCTTGTTGGATACTTGGTGGTATTCGTGCCACTTGCAGTATCAAACTTGAAGAGAGTCAACAGCAAAGACATCATCGAAATGGATGCATGGACATATCGTACGCAATTCTTGTATTTATTCATGAGTTTGTTTACATTCAATCCATTCAGTGCTGTATTAAGATATATGGCAGGTGTTGAAACCATCCAAATTGTTGAAGGATATGGTATTAAACAAGCGATCATTAATCTTGGCCACAGCATTGCAGATTTATTCAATGGGAAAGCTTTACAAAAAGCAAAGATTAGAAGACAAAAGAGATTAGAAGAATCAGACAGCCAACGTGATTTAGAACAAGTTGGTAAACGTGATCTCATGTTTAAAATATTTGGACTTGCAGCAACCTATACATTCTTAACTATTGTTGCACTCTTCATCTTCATTCCATTCTATTGGATGATCTTGACGGCATTGAAGACAAATCAGGAATTGACAACAGCACTGAATCCTCGCATGTTCATTGGAATTTCTGAGATGCAATGGGTAAACTTCAAAATTGCATTGACAAGATTTAATTTCTGGCAATATATGGGAAATACATTGTTTGTCGGTATTGTTTCCATGGTTGGGACAGTTACAACAACCATCCTTGCAGCATTTGCGTTTTCAAGGATTGATTTCAAAGGAAGAGATTTCATATTCTCCATTCTATTGATGACCATGATGATTCCAGGTGAACTTTATACAATCACCAATTACATCACTGTCAGAAATCTTGGATGGTATGACAGTTTCTTCGCATTAATCTTTCCATTCATGACTTCAGTATTTTACATCTTCTTCTTAAGACAGTCATTCAAGCAAATACCTGATACGTTATATCGAGCAGCTCAGGTTGATGGATGCAGTGACTTTAAGTACTTAAGAAGAGTCATGATCCCAATTGCCAAACCAACCATCACAACAATTACCATCTTAAGTGCGATTGGCGCATGGGATGCGTACATCTGGCCTCAATTGGTCGCGCCTTCGGAAAAGAACTGGTTGATCTCTGTTGCCTTAAGAAGCACAAGCTTCGTTGTAGGTACT
>JFJP01000377.1_pt1 | contig 10168 bp, 9 predicted proteins | sample 431651 | NCBI WGS metagenome assembly JFJP01 (sample SAMN02602958, study PRJNA72255) | Microbial mat metagenome, whole genome shotgun sequencing project. | biome: fresh water; feature: sink hole; material: water; isolation source: purple microbial (photo- and chemosynthetic) mats found in... | reverse complement strand
AGGTCAAATCGGAACGGCTATCCCGCCTGCAGGCTCGCCAGATGGAACTGACTCTCCAGAGCCATCGCCGCACGGTGGGGCGCACCGTGAAGGCAAGGATCGAGAGCCAAGGCCCCACGGAGGGCGGTCACTGGCTGGCCCGCACCGGCGAGTGGCAGAACGTGCACCTCACCGTGCCAACAGGAGTCTTGCCGCCCTTCGGGGAGCTGGTGGAGGTGCGGATCACCGATGCCGGACCCCATTTCCTGCGAGGGGAGCTGGTGGTGTGAAGGGTCGGGTTGTCCTCTGGCACCCATCGGGCGGGGCGCGGGTCCTTCAGGCGGTGAGCCCCTTCGCCCCCTGCACGACGGCGCCATCGAACTTGGCGCCGTGGGTCTGGGCGCCCCGGAAATCCGCGTTCAGGCAGAGAGCATGGTTCAGATTGGTTCCGAACAACCGGGCATTCTGCAGATTCGCATTCATCAGAGTAGCCTTCTGCAGGTTGGCCCGGGTGAGGTCGGCTTTCTCCATATCCGCATCCGTGAAGACGGCCTCCTTGCAGTTCGCCTCCGTGAAATTCGCCCGGCGCAGGTTGGATCCTCGGAAATCGGCATGGACCAGCAGGGCTTCCGTGAGATCCGCTTCCTCGAAGGAGCATTGCCGGAAGCTGGTGCCACCCAGGTCGTTGCCGGTGAGCCTGGCGCCTGCAAAACTGCTGCCGTCGAACTTCACGTCCGGGAAGGCGAGTCCTCGCAGATCCAGATTGGAGTAATCCAGTCCCTCCATGATGTGACCCTCCTGGAGGTAGATGATGACGTCTTCCCGGGTGAGTTCCGCCATGTCGGCTCCTGTGCTGCGGTTGGTTGGACTTAGCGTCCGTACGTTGCCGTGAAAGTGCCTTCGGCCAGGACTTTACCGATCAGGGCGCGGTCCAGCGCTTCCCGGGTGGCTCCGGCTGGCAGGTCCAGGAGATCGGCGAGGGCCAGCACCTTGAAGAGGTAGCGGTGGGGCTTCCCGGGGGGCGGGGAAGGGCCGTTGTAGCCGATCCGGCCCCAGGTGTTCCGTCCCTGGTGGGCACCATTGGGCAGGGTGGGCGCCTTGGGGAGATTCTCGCCCAGGGAGGTGACGGTGGCCGGCAGATCGTAGAGCGTCCAGTGGGTCCATAGCCCCATGGGGGCGTCGGGATCCTCCATGATCACGGCGAATCCCTTGGTCTTGCTGGGAGGAGCCATCCAGTTCATGGCCGGGGAGATGTCGGCTCCATCGGCGGTGAAGCCCCTGGGAATGATCCCCTCTCTCGGGAAGCCCACAACATTGACGTCCAAGGCAGCCTCCTGGGTCCAGAATGCGAACGTAAGTGTCGTTTCCAGAGGACCGGCGCACAAGGCCGGATCATTCGGACTTCAGGGATCTCCCCATGAGATGGGCCACGGCTTCATGGGGGTCTTCTCCCTGGAGGAGATCGGCAATGACCCTTGTGATAGGGAGTTCCACACCTACGCTTGCGGCCAGGGCCAGGGCCGCTTCCGTGGTGGCGACCCCTTCCACGACCTGTTCCCCCATGGAGGCTGCGGCGGCCTTGGGACTCTGCCCCGAGCCCACCAGGGCGCCGAAGCGCCGGTTCCTGCTCTGGGGGCCCGTAGCCGTCAGGAAGAGATCCCCCATGCCGGCGAGGCCCATGACGGTCTCCGAGCGTCCCCCCAGCTTTTCCACGAGCCGGGTCATTTCCGCCAGTCCCCGGGTCATGAGGGCCGCCTTGGCGTTGTGCCCCAGGCCCAGGGATTCCACCAGCCCTGCGGCGATAGCCAGCACGTTCTTGAAGGCCCCGCAGAGTTCCACCCCGGCCACGTCCCGGCTGAGGTAGATCCGGAGCCTGGGCGTTGCGAGCAGGGCCTGGAGCTGCTGTGCCCGCTCCTCTTCGACGGTCGCTGGGAGCGCCAGGACCAGCGCGGCGGGAAGATTGCGCGCCACTTCGTCCGAGAAGGTGGGACCCGACAACACCCCCACGGGAATCCCCAGGAGGGGCTCCAGGGTTTCGGAAAGGCGCTGGTGACTGTCCAGCAGGATGCCCTTGCTGACGTGCACCAGGAGTTCGGGACGGTGCTTGCCCAGGGCCTGCAGGTCTCTCCAGACCGTCGGGGTCACCTGGGTGGGCAGGGCGCTCACCCAGAGGGGTGCCCGGAGCGCCTCGGCCGGCTTGCTGACCGGCCGCACGCTGGCCGGCAGCTCGGCCTGGGGCAGGCGGGGATGGTGCCGGGTCAGGGCCAGTTCCTGGATGGCTTCGGTGGGGATCCCCCACAGGGCCACGTGGGCTCCTTCCCGGCCCCAGGCCATGGCCAGGGCTGTACCCCAGGCCCCGGCGCCGAAAATGGCGAGATCGGGTTGCTTAGGCATCCTTGGCAACCTTCTTGCCGCCCCCCAGCTTGGACTCCGTGCCTGCCAGCAGTCGCTTGATATTGGCGCTGTGCCGCTGGATCACCAGGAAGGCGAGGATCGTCCAGGCCACCAGGGGCCAGCTCTCGAAGGTTTCCGGCGTCTGCAGGCAGAACCTGGGGCCGAAGACGCCTGCGGCGGAAGGGATCAGCACGAGCCCCGCCAGCACGCTGCCCAGGCTCACATAGCGGGTGACGGCCACCACCCCCAGGAAGGCAGCAAGACTGGGCACGACCATCAGGGGGTGGTAGGCCAGGGCGACTCCCAGGGCTGTGGCGACCCCCTTGCCACCCTTGAATCTGAGCCAAGGGGTGAACATGTGCCCCAGCACGGCGGCCAGGGCGACGAAGGCCAGAAGGTGGGGGGGCAGGCCCAGGTACTTGGCCAGGAAGACCGGCACGAAGCCCTTGGTCACGTCCAGCAGCAGGGTGGCGATGCCCAGAGCCTTGCCTCCGGCCCGCATGACGTTGGTGGCGCCGATGTTGCCGGAACCGTACTGGCGGACATCGCCTTTGCCCGCCAGCCGGACGAGGAGGAGGCCGAAGGGGATGGACCCCGCCAGGAAGGCCGCAAGACACCAGAGAAGGAAGTGGATGAGGTCGGTCTGGAGCATGGATGCACTTTATCGCAAGTGCCGCTTTCGTGCGATCGTCGATGAAAAGATGAGCCACGAAGGCACACGAAGGCACACGAAGAAAAGCCAAAGACAGAACCGGGGGGAATGGATACCTTGCCCGTCCTTTCCTTTTTTCTTTTCTTCGTGTTGGCGTGAAGCGCCCTTCGTGTGCCTTTGTGGCTCCTTCTCTCGCCCGAGATCCCTTGGCGGCTTTCCGGATGCCTGGGCGATGGCCTACACTGGAGGATCTGGAGTCTCCCTGTGGCCAAGCGCTTCTACATCACCACACCCATCTACTACGTCAACGACAAGCCCCACATCGGCCATACCTACACGACGGTGCTGGCGGATGTGCTGGCGCGCCACCACCGGATGATGGGCGAGGAGGTCTACTTCCTCACGGGGACCGACGAGCACGGCCAGAAGATCGAGAAGACCGCCGCCGCCCGGGGGATCACGCCCCAGCAGTTGGCGGATGAGGTGATGCCCAACTTCGAGAACCTATGGAAACGCATGGGACTCACCCACGACCACTTTGTCCGGACCACGGATGCCCAGCACAAAGCCGTGGTTCAGGAACGGTTCAAACAGCTCCTGACCACCGGGGACATCTACAAGGCCACCTACAAAGGCCTCTATTCCGTCTCCGACGAGGCTTACGTCACCGAAATCCAGGCCAAGGAACTCCAGGCCCAGGGCCTCGCGCACCAACTCGTGGAACTGGAAGAGGAGAGCTACTTCTTCCGGCTTGCCTCTTACGAGAACTGGCTCATCCAGCTCTTCGACAAGTATCCGGGGTTCGTCCTGCCGGACTTCCGCCTCAACGAGGTGAAGCAGTTCGTGTTCCCCAACGGGGAACGGGGCAACCTGCAGGACCTCAGCATCAGCCGCACCAGCATTACCTGGGGCATTCCCGTACCGGGCGATCCCAGGCACGTCATCTACGTCTGGTTCGATGCGCTGCTCAACTACCTGTCCGCCTGCAAGGACGGGTTCTGGCCCCCCACGGTCCAGCTGGTGGGCAAGGACATTCTCCGCTTCCATGCCGTCTACTGGCCCGCATTCCTCATGGCCATGTACCGCCAGGAGGGGGATGACCTGAACGGGGAGCTGCCGGTCCGCATTCGCGAACTGCTGCCGACGACCATCCTGGCCCATGGATGGTGGCTCATGGGAGAGGACAAGATGTCCAAGTCCAAGGGCAACATCGTGCGTCCCGAGGATCTCCTGCGCTTCGGGAACGATGGCGCGCGCTATTTCCTGCTGCGGGATATGCAGATCGGCTACGACCGCAGTTTCTCCTTCGAGGGTTTCATGGAACGCCTCAATGCCGACCTGGCCAATGGCCTGGGCAACCTCGCCTCCCGCTCCATCAGCATGCTCCAGCGCTACCGGATGGGCGTGGTACCCGCGGCCGAAGTGTTCGACGACCTGGATCGCGAGGTCGCGGAGCAGGGCCGGGATCTGGCCAGGGACTACCTGGCCATGGCCGAGCGGCACGATTTCAGCGGCGCTCTGGATCGCCTCTGGAGCTACCTGCGCTACCTGGACGGCTACATCGTCAAGGCCGAACCCTGGAAGCTGGCCAAGGACGAGGCCAACAAGGCCAAGCTCGACACCGTGCTCTGCCAGCTCTACCGCTCCCTGCGGGCCGCGGCGATCCTGGTGGCTCCGGTGATGCCGGAGCTGGCCCAGCTCCTCTGGGAAAACCTGGGCCTGGCTGGTCAGGTGCAGGACCAGCGTTTCGTCGACTTCCAGTACGAAGCCTCGGCACCCGGTCCCGTGAAGGATCCCAAACCCCTGTTCCAGCGCATTGACAAGGAGACCGTCGTGAAGGAAATGACCGAACCCGCCCCTGCGGAACCCGTGGTGGAGCAACCCGTGGAGTACGCTCCCCTCAAGGAGAACATCGACTACGACACCTTTGCCAGGACCGATCTGCGGGTCGGGCTGGTGCTCGACGCCGAGGCCGTGCCCAAGAGCAAGAAGCTCATCCGGATGACCGTGGATCTTGGCTTCGAGAAGCGCACCATCCTGGCCGGGATCAAGGAGGCCTACGCGCCTGAAGAACTGGTCGGGCGGAAGATTGTGGTGGTTGCCAATCTGGAACCCCGCGCCCTCATGGGGGTCATGAGCCATGGCATGCTCCTGGCCGCCAGCGACAGCGGCTCCAAACCCTACCTCATCGCGCCCCCCCCAGACGCAAAGCCGGGCTTCATCGTGCGGTAGCCGGGAGATGCACCGGGGCTGATCCGGTTCACCCCGTTCGCGTTCATTCGCGCCATTCGCGGTTGCATTCTTTTCCGGTCCGGAGGCCTTGATGCGCTTCTACAGTTGGAACGTCAACGGTTTCCGCTCGGTGCTGAAACAGGGCTTCATGGAGTGGCTCGAAATGGCCGATCCGGATGTCCTGTCCCTCCAGGAGATCCGTGCAGAATGGGAGCAGGTGGATCTGGGGGTGCGGCGGGAGCTGGAGGCCGCCTTCGATGTGGCCTGGTTCCCGGCGACGAGCAAGAAGGGCTATGCGGGTTCGGCGACGCTCACCAAGCGGGAGCTGGGCTTCGCCCACGCCAAGGGCCTGGGTCTGGCGGACTACGATCGGGAAGGGCGCCTGGTGATCAGCACCCGGGGCGATCTGGTCTTCGCGGGGGGCTACTTTCCCAATGCTTCCGCAGGCCTGGCGAGGCTGCCCTACAAGCGGCAGTTCGCCAGGGATCTGGCGATTTTCGTGGCCGCTCAGCACGAGGCCGGGCGGAAGCTCGTCGTTACCGGGGACATGAACGTCGCGCCGGAAGAGATCGATCTGGCCAGGCCCAGGGAGAATCGCCTGAACCCGGGCTTCACGGATGAGGAGCGGGAAGACTTCCGACAGTATCTTGCCGCTGGTCTGCACGACGTGCTGCGCGAGCGCAATCCCGGGAAAGCGGGTCTCTACACCTGGTGGACCGCCCGGGGGGGGGCCCGGGAGAAGAACGTCGGGTGGCGCATCGATCACTTCCTGGTGTCCGCTGCGCTGCTGGACCGCGTGCAGGAGGTGCGGATCCATCCCGAGGTGCTGGGCTCCGACCATTGTCCCATCAGCCTGGAACTGCTGGAGGACTCCCCCTCGCGATAGGTTCCGTTTGCGGAAGGGGTATTGTGATAATCTGCGAGTAAATCTCGGGGTATCTATGAATCCGGTGGCGCCAGAAGCGTTCCTTTCGGCCCTCTCCCAACGGCTGGCCGAGCAGGCATTGCTGGCGATGGAGGGGTGAGATGCAACCCTCCCGCTCGCTCCTGCGCCCCCTGATCTCCCTTCTGCTCTTTCTCAGCCTCGCCACGGGCGCATCCTTCTGTCCGGGGCAGGCCGCCGTGCCCTCGCAGGCAGCTCCCCTGCAGGCCCCGCCGGTGCTGGCACCGGCCATCGCGCTCAGCCATCGGGCAGAGCAGCTCAAGAAGGCCTTTGCCTCGGGCGATGCCAACGCCATCCAGGCCGCCGTGGAAGCTGTGGAAATCCTGCGACGGAATTTCGGCACCTACGAGGTCACCCCCCTGGTGGAAGCCCTGTGTCTCTGGGCGAGGGAACAAGAGGAGCCTTCCCGGGGGCTGGAAGTCCTCAAGGCCATGGAACGGTGGGCACCCGACCAGCCCATCCTCCTGGGGACGCGCATCATCCTCCTCCGGAAGACGGGCCTCAGGGGCTATGTGGACAGCCTTCCGGACGTACTCCAGTTGACGCGGCTTCGCCTGAGCCATCCCACCCACCGATGGCTCTGGCTTGCGCAGCATGTGGCCTGGCTTCGGCTCATGGCCTCGGCGCTGCTGTGGGGCTGGGCCCTCATGCTGGCTCTGCGGTACCGGAATGTCTTCCGCTACCTGTGGGAGGAGCCGCTCGCCAAGCGCGGGATGAGCTCCCTGGCCATGGCCCTGATCGGAACCCTCATCCTTGCCCTGCCCATTCTCCTGGGGCTCGATCCCAGCATGGCGGCCATGGTCTGGCTGTGGTTGCTGGCGCCCTTCCTGCTCGGTTCCGAGATCAAGATCGCCCTCTTCGTCATTCTGCTCCAGCTGGTTCATCCCGCCCTGGCGCTCCTGGAGCCCGAAGCTGCCAGGATCCCTCCCCCCAGCCTGGTCACGCTGCAGGTCCAGCCCCAGACACGACCCCTGGAGGAACTGGGCATCCAGGCCTTGCCGGCGCCGGATCGGGCCTTCCTGAAGGGCTGGCAGCAGCTCGTGGCCCAGGACTGGCCGGGGGCGGAAGCGACCTTCGAGGCCCTGAAGACGGGCCATCCCGACAAGGCCGAGGTGCTGAACAACCTGGGGGTAGCCCGCTTCCAGCAGGGCAAGCTGGAGGCAGCGCAGCAGGATTTCGACGCGGCCTCCAAGGCCGCCGATCGGCTGATCCCGGAGATCCCCCTGAACCAGAGCGTGGTGGCCTTCCGGCAGCTGGATAGCGGTACCGGCATTGCCAAGCAGGAAGAGGCCCGCATGATGGACCCCGATTTCGTGAAGGGGCTGATGACCGCCAACCAGTCGCGCAACGACCAGCGGACCTTCGCCGTCCCCCTCCAGGACACACCCGCCCGTATCGACGCCATCTCCGGGCACCCGTCCTCCCAGGATGCCGGGTGGCTGGTGCGACTCCAAAGCCGGGAGACGCTGTTCTGGATCATCCTGGCCCTGTTCGCCGCAGGAGCGATGCTCGTCCGACTGCGGCGCAGCATCCGCCAGGCCCATCCGACCCAGTGCGCGCGCTGTGGAGAGCCCTTCCATACCACGGATTGTCCCGACGTGAACGTGTGTTCCAAGTGCCATCACCTGTTTGTACTGAAGGACGGCCTGCATGGGGAAAGCCGGAAGAAGAAGGTCGAGGAGGTGGGCATCCACCAGCACGCCCAGGCCTGGATCCACAAGCTCCTCATCGTGCTGCTGCCCGGTCTGGACCTCTGCTTCCTGGGGGCGACCCGGCAGGGCTTCCTGGAGTTCACTTTCCTGGCCTTCGCCCTGGGCATCGTATTCGCGACGGGACGTTCGGTGCGATTCCCGGGCGAGATCATCCAGGACCCCGCCTCCACCTGGCAGACCCTGGGCATCCTCCTTCTGGCCACGCTGTTCCTGCGATCCTGGATGAAGCTCCTTCCCCGCCGCCGTTCCTGAGGAACGAGGAGACACCATGGCCCTTGAAGGTTCCCTGCGCGATTTCGACCTCTTCTCCTTGTTCAACATGATCAAGACCCAGGGCAAGAGCGGTACGCTCGTGCTTTCCCGGGGCCAGGAATTCGTGAAGATATTCTTCGACCAGGGGGATATCGTCGGTTGCGATTCCAATCAGGTGCGCATGGAGGATCGGGTGGGCGCCATGCTGGTGAGGCTGGGCCGCCTCTCCGGGGATGAGCTGCTGGGCATGATCCAGAAACAGCGGCAGACCCTCAAGCGCATGGGCACCCTGCTGCTGGAATCCGGGAAGGTGTCCTCCCAGGATCTCCAGGACGCCCTCTTCAATCAGGCCATGTCCATCATCTACCGGACCTTCCGCTGGATCGAAGGCGATTACCGCTTCGATTCCATGCTGCCCCTGGATCTGGACCGGGAGAACTTCCCCCCCATTCCTGTGGACACTGTGCTCATGGAGGCTGCCCGCATCATGGACGAATGGCCGGAGGTGCAACGCCGCCTGCCGGACAACCATATCCCCCTGAAGAAGACCGACAAGGCCATGGCGCTCCGCCTCGACATCGATCAGGAACTCTCCTCGGTCTTTGATGGACGGCCCAGCATGAATTCCAAGGGCTCCGGGCTCAGCCACGAGCAGGAGACGGTGCTCACCTACTTCACGGAGTCCCAGAGTATCCAGAGCGTCATCCAGATCACCCGCTATGACGAGCTCGATACCTGCAAGGTCATCGCCGAACTCCTCGAGGCGGGCCTGCTGGAGATCTCCCAGGAAGGCGGGGAGCAGACCACCACCCCTCCCGCCTGGGGCCTGCCCATGGCGGCCAGGCCCATTCCCCAGGAACCCGCAGGTCCCTCCCCCTTCTTCTGGCCCCTGGTGGCCATCCTGGTGCTGGTCCCCATCTTCACCTACGTGCCGCGGACCCGCAGCTCCATCAATCAGGGACTGGCCAGCCTCCAACCCTCCGATGTGCGCATCGGTCTGGACCGGACCACCCATGATCGCCGGGTCTGGGCCTTCCGGATGGCCGCCCCCAAGGACGGTGGAGCCGCTCTGGCGAAGCACCTGGGAACCCCCCTGGAAGAGGCGAAGAATCCAGCCCCGGATTTCACGAAGTTGCCCGACACACTGCTCGTGGCCCCCCTCATACCGGAGCTTCCAACGGCGCCCGCAGCCAAGCCCTGATCGGGTTCTTCTTGAAGGGAACCCCCCATGGCCGCCTCCCGGGATCGTACCGATTGGGCTCTGCTGGTCCTGCGCCTGGCGGTGGGAGGCTATGCCATCCTCCATGGGCTCGGCCCTCTGCTGCATGCCCGGGGAAGCGCCACCATCGCCAACGCCATGCGCCTCGGGATGGCGCTCCTGGAGATGATCAGCGGCGGGCTCATGATCGTGGGCGTCTGGATGGTGCCCGCCTCGGCCACGCTATTGGTTCTCCTGGGCTGGCCCCTCGTGCAAGGGTGGCTGCGCGGTGGCTCCGTCCTGGGTAACGTACCCGGTCTGTTCCGCCTCCTGGCAACCCTGGCTTCCGGCCTTGGGGGACCGGGGAAGTGGTCCCCTTCGAAGTGACAACAGGCCTCCTGGGAATGGGCTCACTGCCGTTTCATGTGGGTAAATCAATCAGTCTTGGCGTGGCATTAAAATCAAGGTTTTCAGTCAATTGAAAGCCATGCCAGCTTGAGCGTTCCAGGTGTCCACGTAGGCGGTTAAGTGGTTGGAGGGCAGCAGGGTAAATACCGCCTGAATTCATGAACCCTTGCCACTTCCCGATAGATCGTAATCGGCTGTCAATTTGGTGACCGCCTCTAAGGTGACTTTCATATCATGGCTTCTGCATTCCATGTTCGCCATTCCATCAAGTTCAAAGTCACTTTCACCATGGTGGCAATCTTCCTGGTCAGCCTCTGGTCGCTGGCGTTCTATGCCGATCGGATGCTGCGCATCGAAATGGAACGCCTGCTGGGCGACCAGCAGGCTGCTTCGGTTGC
>JFJP01022154.1_pt1 | contig 10169 bp, 7 predicted proteins | sample 431651 | NCBI WGS metagenome assembly JFJP01 (sample SAMN02602958, study PRJNA72255) | Microbial mat metagenome, whole genome shotgun sequencing project. | biome: fresh water; feature: sink hole; material: water; isolation source: purple microbial (photo- and chemosynthetic) mats found in... | reverse complement strand
TATACTCCGAGGAGTTATGAAAATGCTGGCTACAGCTTTGAACAAAGCCTCTTACGAAGATTTGTATTCGATACCGGAAAACATGATAGGTGAGATTTTTGACGGCGAACTTTTTGTCATGCCGAGACCGTCCTTTCGGCATAGTCATGCCGCCTCTGTGATCAGTATGGAAATTTCCGCTCCCTTTCATATAGGACGAGGCGGACCCGGCGGATGGATCATTTTATATGAACCGGAAATCTGTCTTGGGGAAAACATTCTTGTGCCTGATCTTGCCGGATGGAAAAAGGAAAGGCTTCCGCAGCCGCCGGATGAAAATTATACCACCATCCCGCCGGACTGGGTCTGCGAAATTCTGTCTCCGAGTACTGTCCGTATTGACAGAATCCGTAAGATGCACATTTACGCCTGTTTCGAGGTCAAGTATTCATGGCTGATAGACCCTATCGCCAAAACCTTGGAAATTTTCAAGCTCGAATCAGACAGATGGGTATTATTATCCGCTTACAGCGAGCATGACAAAGTTCGTGCAGAACCTTTTCAGGAAATCGAAATTGCTTTGCAAAATCTTTGGTGGGAATGACAAAGCCGAGGTGCGGAAATGAAAAACGCTATGTCCGATGCCAAAAGCATTCTCCGTGATTATTTCGGATATGACCGCTTTCGGGAATTTCAGGAAGAAATTATCCTCAGCCTGACGCATGGTAATGATGCCTTTGTGCTGATGCCTACGGGTTCGGGCAAATCCCTGTGCTATCAGATTCCGGCAATGCTGCGTCAGGGAGCAGGGATTGTTATCTCGCCTCTGATTGCTCTTATGCAGGATCAGGTTGACGCCCTGCGTCAGACCGGCATCCGGGCGGATTTTCTCAATTCCACGTTGTCGGCTCAGGCGTCGGCGGCAGTTGAACAGCGGATAATTGCCGGTGAAAGCGATATCCTTTATGCGGCTCCGGAGCGGCTTGCTACAAGCGGTTTTCAACGGCTGCTCAGTCAGAGCCGAATCGCATTGTTTGCTATTGATGAGGCTCACTGCATATCTCAGTGGGGGCATGATTTCCGTCCCGAATATTTGCAGATTGCCTCTATTCTCAGGCAGTTTCCCGGTATTCCACGGATTGCTCTCACTGCTACTGCCGATCTCATTACCCGAAAAGAGATTCTTGAAAAACTGAATCTGACACAGGCAAGACAGTTTATCTCCGGTTTTGACCGCCCCAATATTTCCTATCGGGTAGAAGTCCGACAAAACCGGAAACAGCAACTGCTTGAATTTCTCTCAGAACATCCAGGAGAATCGGGAATTATTTACTGCCTGAGCCGTAAAGAGACCGATTCGATTGCTGCCGGGCTTTCCGGAATCGGATATACGGCACTTCCCTATCATGCCGGAATGACTTCCGAATCAAGATTGACTCACCAACGCCGGTTTATGAGAGAAGAAGGACTTATCATTGTGGCAACCATTGCTTTCGGAATGGGAATTGACAAACCCGATGTCCGTTTTGTCGCCCATCTCGGAATGCCCAAAACCATTGAAGCCTATTATCAGGAAACGGGTCGCGCAGGGCGTGACGGCAAAAAATCAGAGGCATGGATGATTTACAGCCTTGCAGATGTGGTCGCACATCGCCGGATGATGGAACGCTCCGAAGGAGATGAGACATTCAAACATATCCGGCAGAAGAAAATTGAGGCAATGCTGAGTTATTGCGAATCATTGGTCTGCCGGCGGAAAATCCTTCTGAATTATCTCGGAGAAGATTATTCCGGACCTTGCGGAAACTGCGATATCTGTCTGGGCAAAGTGGAAACTTGGGAGGGACTGATTGTCGCTCAGAAAGCCCTTTCCTGTGTCTATCGCACGGGACAAAGGTTCGGATCAGAATATCTCATGGATGTTCTGCTGGGAATACCGAATGAGAGAATTATCCGATACGGGCATGACAAAATTTCTACTTTCGGAATAGGCATGGAACTTTCCAAAAAAGAATGGCGGTCTGTGTTTCGGCAATTGGTTGCCGCAGGATTTCTGACTACCGATGCAGAGGATAAAGGCGGATTCCGTCTCAGCCCTGAAAGCAGAGCGGTTCTGAAAGGAGAGCAGAAAGTCTTTTTCAGAAAAGACCCGGTTCGAAGCAAAGCAGACCGGAAAACGAAGCATTACTACCGATCTGAAAATGAATTTTCCGACCCGTCATACATAGAACTTTGGGAAAAGCTGCGTTCTCTCCGTCTGGAATTCGCTGAAAGAGAAAATGTTCCGCCTTACGTGATTTTTCATGATTCGACATTGAGAGAATTGGTGCAGATTCAGCCTCAGACGCTTGAAGAAATGAAGAAGATTTACGGAGTCGGGCAGAAAAAACTGGAGCGCTACGGAGAACAGGTTATTCTGATTCTTCAGGATCATGTTCGAAAGCACGGTATTCCTAAGATTTCGAGTGAAAAGCCGCTTCATGTTCCGAAACCGACTTGGCTTTCTGCAACTGTTCTGGAGACTCTGCATCTTTTTCAAAGCGGAAAATCTCCCGAAGAGATCGCCGAATATCGTCATTTGGTTGTCGGCACTATTTACGGGCATTTGTCGGAGCTTATAAGCGAGGGGCAGGTATTGCTGAAAGATGCAATCAGACTGAACGAAGAAGAAATCCTCGAAATCACCGATGCTTATCAATTGCTACCCGAAGATCAGAAACACCGATTGAAACCGGTTTTCGAGAAATTCGAGGGAAAATATAATTACGGAATTATCCGATGTGTTGTCGCCGGATTAGCAATGGAAAATGAAGCAAACTATTTCCGAAAAGAAATTATATGTCTTGCCAATTCCCGAAAATATTCGGGATATTGTGTTGCCGGAAAAGAAATAACTGAAAATGGTATCGCTCAGTGGATAAGACCGGTCAGCATCCGGGAAACCGGTGAGATGTTGAGCAGAGAAATAATGTTTAACGACGGGAATATCCCAAAACTTTTGGACATTATCGCGGTTCCTTTTGAACAGCATGTTCCGCATTCCTGTCAGATCGAAAACTGGCTGATTGCTAAAAAGAATTGGATCCGAAAAGGTGAGTTTTCGCTTTCAGATATGCCGAAACTTTGCGATAATCCTGATACGCTGTGGATAAACGGCTATCATGGAAATTATGGCATCAATGACAAAATACCGCAGGAACGAGCCGAAAGCATTTCATCTTCTTTAGTGCTGATTGAGCCGGAAAATTTTATTGTGACAGTTCAGGAAGAATCCGGTATCAAAAAAGTTCGAGGTAAATTCGATTTTAAGGGAATAGCTTACAAACTGGCAATTACCGATCCCGGAATTGAAAATCAATATCTTGCTAAATCTTCCGGACAATATCCGATATATGAGAAACCTTTATATATCACGATCAGCGTCGGTGAGCCTTTTAACGATTATCATTATAAACTTATTGCGGGAGTGGTTCGGGGCAGTACCCAGTTAATTTAATTCTGACAGATGAGCGGGGCGCTCCGGTCCGGCTCCGGAGTGCGAAAATAGAGCGAAGCGGTTTTTCGCAGCTTTTCACACCGCACCGCCCGCCGCACGGACGCGATGCAAAAAAACGCTGCGCTTATTTTTGCACTCCGGACTCCTAAGAATTAAATTAATTGAGTAGTAGTTCTACCGCTAACCCCTGACCCCGAACCCCGAACCTCAAAAATTTTTTTTATGAATAAATTATATACGGTCGGTCATTCGACTCACAGCATAGAAGAATTCGTCCGTCTGCTGAAGATGCACGGAATTACAGCAATCTGCGATGTCCGTTCTCAGCCCTACAGCAAATTCAACCCGCAGTTCAATAAAGAAAATCTGCGGGATGAACTGAAAAACGCTCGAATTGCATTCGTGTTTCTCGGAAAAGAACTGGGACCTCGCAGCGATAATCCTGCATGTTACCTGAACGGCAAAGTGCAGTATCAGCGGCTTGCCGAAACAGAACAGTTCCGTCAGGGATTGATTCGGATCAAAGAAGGAATGAAATCTTATCGTATTGCCCTGATGTGTGCGGAAAAGGATCCGCTGATGTGTCACAGAATGATTCTGGTCAGCCGATATCTTCGATCCGATGCTGAAATTCTTCATATTTTGGAAGACGGAACTATCGAAAATAACAGGGATTCGGAAAAACGGCTGATGCAACTGTTCGGAATCGTACAGGAATTATTTGACAGCAGCATTGAAGATGCAATTCAGAGAGCTTACGACAAACAAAGCGAGAAAATCGCATATACGCAATCCGGAGTGCAAAAATAGAGCGAAGCGGTTTTTTGCAGAAAATTCGGGAGAGTGTAAATTTGCACATATACGCAATCCGGAGTGCAAAAATAGAGCGAAGCGGTTTTTTGCAGAAAATTCGGGAGAGTGCAAAAAATCGCTCCGTTGCACTCCGCTCTATTTTTGCACTCCGGAAATTTTTGAAAGGAAACGGGATTGAAAACACAGAGTAAAATAAGGCTTTATACCATCGGATTTACAAAAAAAGGCGCGGAGAAATTTTTCACGGCTTTGACTCGTGAACATATCACCCGTGTTATAGATATTCGGCTCAATAATATATCTCAACTCGCCGGATTTGCCAAAAAAGAGGACTTGAGATATTTTCTCAAAACGATTTGCAATATAGAATATCTTCATATTCCGGACCTTGCCCCCACTGAAGACATTCTCAGCGAATATAAAAAACAGGGTGAAAACTGGGAAGTCTATGAGATGAAATTTATCGGACTGATGAGCCGGCGCAGGATTGAAGACAAAATGAGAGACATTATCTCAGACGGGGATTGTCTGCTATGCAGCGAAGATAAACCCGATCACTGTCACCGCCGGCTTGCGGCTGAATATCTCAATGAAAAATGGGGAAATCTGGAAATACGGCATATTGTTTGAGGGGACAGTTCCGCCTGAAGGCAGAACTACGAACTTTTTTTGATCTGCTGATATTGTCTGATGGGATGATGATGAAGTTTGTCATTATTATCACAGGGGGAGCGGATATGAATTCAAAGAAACAGTTATCTGAGCGTGATATATGTACAAAGTTTATTACGCCTGCTCTTGAAAAAGCCGGATGGGACAAACAGACCCGGTTTCTGGAAGAAGTATCTTTCACGGCAGGCAAAATCTATGTCCGCGGCAGACTGACCATGAGAGGCAAAGTTAAGCGGGCGGATTATATTCTGTATTATAAGCCCAATATTCCGGTTGCCGTTATCGAAGCCAAAGACAATACGCATTCTGTCAGAGCCGGCATTCAGCAGGCATTGGAATATGCCGAAATTCTGGATATTCCCTGTGTGTTCAGCAGCAACGGAGACGCGTTTCTCTTTCATGATCGGACAGCAAAACAGGGAAATATCGAAACCCTGCTCAATTTGAACGATTTTCCCTCTCCGGAGGAACTTTGGGAAAAATATAAGCGATATAAGGGGATTAGCACGCAGAGGGCTGAAAAAATCATATCTCAGGACTATTATTTTGACGGCACAGACCGCAAACCGAGATATTATCAGCAAATCGCAGTCAACAGAACAGTTGAGGCGGTTGCCAAAGGACAAAACAGAATCCTGCTGGTCATGGCAACCGGCACCGGAAAAACTTACACGGCTTTTCAGATTGTTTATCGTCTCCGGAAAGCAGGAGTCAAAAAACGCATTCTGTTTTTAGCCGACCGCAATGCCCTGATTGATCAGGCTCGCCGAAATGATTTCAAACATTTCAAAGACAAAATGACCGTTGTCAAACATCGTCAGATTGATAAAAGCTATGAAATTTATTTGGCTTTATATCAGGGCTTATCCGGTTCGGAAGAAGACAAAAATATTTACAGACAGTTTTCCCGCGAATTTTTCGACCTGATTATCATTGACGAATGCCATCGGGGCAGCGCAAAGGAAGACAGCGCATGGCATGAAATTCTGACATATTTCGACAAAGCAACCCATATCGGTCTGACTGCAACTCCAAAAGAAAGTAAAGATACGAGCAATATCGAATATTTCGGCGAAGCGATTTATGTCTATTCGCTCAGACAGGGCATTGACGACGGATTTCTCGCGCCCTATCGTGTGATCCGAATCGGGCTGAATGTGGATTTGGAAGGCTGGCGTCCTGAAAAGGGCAAGACAGATATTTACGGCAATCCGGTTGAAGACAGAATTTATAACCGCAGGGATTTTGACCGGAACTTAGTCATTCAGGAGCGAACTGAAATTGTTTCAAAAAAGCTTACGGAATTTTTAAAAGGCTATGACCGCTTTGCAAAAACAATCGTATTTTGCGTGGATATTGACCATGCTCAACGGATGCGGTCGGAAATCGCCAACCTTAATGCCGATCTGGTATCAGCCAATTATAAATACGTGATGCAGATTACCGGCGATAATGACGAAGGCAAGCGGGAACTGGAAAATTTTACCGAACCTGACGAACCCTATCCGGTGATTGCCACGACATCGGAACTGATGACTACCGGCATTGACTCTCAGACCTGCAAAGTGATTGTGCTGGACTGCAATATCGCATCCATGACCAAGTTCAAACAGATCATCGGCAGAGGGACCAGAATCAGAGAAGACTATGACAAGCGGTATTTCACGGTTCTCGATTTTCGCAATGCCACTGATCTGTTTGCAGACAAAGACTTTGACGGCGATCCAGTCCGAATAAAGCCTGTCAGCGAAGAAACAGATTTGAGCAAAATTATTGACGAAGAAGAACATGAACCGCTGCCTGCGGATAAAGAGACCGGCGAGGAAATTCCTTTTGAACCCATAACGCCCGATTATCCCGAACCTTTCATTGATAAACCTCAAGTCAGAGAAAAGGTCTTTGTCAACGGCGTTGATGTCTCTGTTCTGGTCACCCGGGAACTGCATTTTGACCGGCAGGGAAAACCTGTTACCATGAGTTTGAAAGATCATACCAAAGAGGTCATCTTCGGAAAATTTGCGACACTCGATGATTTTTTAAACAAATGGAACAGCGCAGACCGAAAAACAGCCATTATCCAAGAATTGGAAGAACAAGGGGTTTCAACAGATGCCCTGCTCGACGCGGTCAACAAAGAAATGGACTTGTTCGATCTGATCTGCTATCTTGCTTTTGATCAGCCGCCGCTGACCCGGAAAGAGCGTGTAAACCATGTCAGAAAAAGCAACTGTTTTGTCAAATACGGAGAACAATCCCGCAAGGTGTTGGAAGCATTATTGGATAAATATGCCGATGTCGGCGTTGAAAATATCGAAAATCTGGAAGTGCTGAAAGTCAAACCTCTGGCTGATTTCGGGTCGGCTGTGGAAATTATCGGCATGTTCGGCGGAAAACAGCAGTATTTCGAAGCCATACAGGAATTGGAAACAGAACTTTATAAGGCAGCATAAACAATGGCAAATCTGAGCGGAATTATCAAAAGTATCCGGAACATCATGCGTCAGGATATGGGACTCAACGGAGATGCCCAGCGAATTGAGCAGTTGGGCTGGATGCTGTTTCTCAAAATATTTTCAGATAAAGACAAAGAACTCGAATTGATAGATGAAAATTATCAATCTCCCATACCGGAACAGTTTCATTGGATAAAAGCAAAAGGCAACTGGGCAGGAGATGATGAAGGCATGACCGGAGACGAACTGCTTGAATTTATTGACCGAAAATTATTTCCGGCTCTCAGAAATATCAATGTCGGTGCAGGAAACGGGCGGTTATTGATTGTGCGGGAAGTCTTTGAAGGCAACAACAACTACATGAAAAGCGGCATCAATCTCCGCAAGGTTTTGAACAAGCTCAATGAAATTGATTTCAATATTGCCAAAGACCGCCACGCTTTCGGAGACATTTACGAAGACATGCTGAAAGAATTGCAGAGCGCGGGCAAAAGCGGCGAATTTTATACGCCCCGAGCTGTTACGCAGTTTATTACCGACCGGATGGATCCGAAACTCGGCGAAACCGTATTGGATCCGGCTTGCGGAACCGGCGGTTTTCTCACTTGCGCGATCAGGCATTTGAAAAATCAGGCAAATGATATTGAACAGCGGCAGGCATTGCAGAAAAATGTCATGGGCTGGGAATACAAGCCTCTGCCCTATCTGCTGGCAACCACGAATCTGATTCTGCATGATATCGAAGTGCCGAACATCAGTTTTCGGGATTCTTTGGACAAGCCTCTGAGAGATTACAAAGAAAATGACCGGGTGAATCTGATTCTGACCAATCCGCCCTTCGGCGGCATTGTCGCCAATAATAACGAAAACAATTTTCCTCAAAATTTCCGAACCAAAGAAAGCGCAGATTTGTTTTTAATTCTGATGATTCATCTGCTTAAAAAGGGCGGCAGAGCCGGTATTGTCCTGCCTGACGGTTCTCTGACCGGCGAAGGCGTGAAGCAGAGAGTCAGAGAGAAATTGCTGAAAGACTGCAATCTGCATACGATTATCCGCTTGCCCAACTCGGTGTTTCAACCTTACGCCACGGTTGCAACCAATCTGCTTTTTTTTGAAAAAGGCAGTCCCACAAAGGAAGTCTGGTTTTATGAACATCGTCTTCCCGAAGGACAGAAATCCTACAGCAAAACCAAGACCATCCGTCTGGAGGAATTTGATCCGATCAAAGCATGGTGGAATCAGAGAGAGGAAAGCGAAGTCTGCTGGAAGGTTGATATTGAAACCCTTATTGAGCGCAATTATGATTTGGATATAAAAAATCCGAATAAAGCGGAAGAGAGCCATATTCACAGCACGCAGGAATTGATGCTTATGCTTGAAAGCAGTTTTGCCGATAGCCGTAAGCTGCTGAATCAATTAAAAAAGGCAATATGATGGAAACTCTCCCCGGGAAACCCTTAGGGTTTGGAGAGTCGGCGCTTATTTCCGATAAAATCTATTATTGAAAGGAGATTTTAACCGGTCTTGCTAATTTTCTTGAGGAAAAGTTGGAACATAAAGTTGATATAGTTTCTCAAAATGCTGTCCGTGAAGAAATCAAGCCTTATATTTATAATGAATTGTATTTATGAAAAGAGACTCTGTAACTATGAAAATATCAACCGTCAGGATAAATTCTAAAGGACAAATTACCATTCCGTCATTCATTCGCAGGAAATTGGAATTGAAAAGCGGAGATGAAATCAGTTTGCAGATTGATGACAGAAAAATTGTCGGTTTTCCGAAACAGGGTGATATTAAAGCGGCTTTCGGATTAGTTAAGGCAAAAGTGTCTGTCAGCGTAGAAGATATGGAAAGAGCTATCCGAAACAGGGCAAGCCGTGATTGCGGTTGATACCAATATATTGATACGGATTTTAGTGGAAGATCCGGGACAAACAGCGCAAACTCAAATTGCTCGTGAGGTAGCGATTACTGCCAAACGGGTTTATATTCCGCAGATTGTTCAGGTAGAAACTGTATGGGTTCTTGAAACCGCATATAAATTCGATAAAGCAAGTATTTTAAAGCTATTGGAGCATATTCAGGCAAACAGCGCATTTATTCTGCAAAATTCCGACACATTTTCTGAGGCTTTGGATATTTTCCGTAAGTGTAAGGCTGATTTTTCCGATTGCCTGATTCTTGCTGAAAGTCATAAAGAAAACATGACATTATATACTTTTGATAAACGCTTGGGCAGACAGGATGGCGCTGAATTAGCTATGAAAAAACGCGTTATCGGCTCTCTTAAAGGAAAAATTGAAATTCCTGATGATTTTGATGAACCATTGGATGATCTGAAAGTGTGATATTATGAATTGGAAAAAAGTGAAGTTGGGTGATATCTGTCTGGTTGAAAAAGGTAAAATTGGAATTAAAAAGGCAATTTCTGGCAAATTTCCTTTAGTGGTCATAGGACATGAAAGAAAAAGCCACAATGAATTTCATTTTGATGGTCAAGCAGTCATAATTCCTTTAGTTTCCTCATCAGGGCATGGTCGAAAAGACTTAAAACGAATCCACTATCAGGAAGGAAAGTTTGCTGTCGGCGATATTCTATGTGCAGTTATGCCAAAAGATTATAATGAAACTTATGCTAAATTTCTCTATTATTTTCTGGACTTAAATAAAGAAGATGAATTGGTGAGCAGGATGAAAGGAATGGCAAATGTTTCTTTGCCGATAAAATCATTGCTTGATATTGAAATTCCTTT
>JFJP01021880.1_pt1 | contig 10169 bp, 7 predicted proteins | sample 431651 | NCBI WGS metagenome assembly JFJP01 (sample SAMN02602958, study PRJNA72255) | Microbial mat metagenome, whole genome shotgun sequencing project. | biome: fresh water; feature: sink hole; material: water; isolation source: purple microbial (photo- and chemosynthetic) mats found in... | reverse complement strand
GGTTCCTTTGGGGGACAACAGAGCACTGGGCCTCGCATATCGCACTTCCGATGTAGCTCGTTACACAAAAATGCTTGCAAAAGTTGGCATTAAACCGAAAGCGCTGTCAGTTGATTTTGTCAGTTTGGTGAACCTTCTCGAGGCCAATCATGGGGCAAACAAAGAAACAATTCTGTTTTTTGCTTCAGTGCCTTCATCCTCCGTTATCTATGTTCGCGATGGAAAGTTGTGGGACATTCGGATGATCTATGGGATCGAAGAGTCCACTACACCGGATGAGCTAGTGCCGCTGTTTCTTCATGCGCGCAACGAGTTGCGTGAACGTTGGGATATTCACGATGAACTTCTTACAAAAATGACAGGATCTCTCGTGGCCAATCCGCAAATACGTTCAGAACTCGCGCGTGCTCTTCCCAATTGTTATGAACTAAACTGCTTCGAAACTGTACCGAATGAAACGGGGAGCGATGCAGAAAAATTATCAGCATATACCGCTGTTGTCGCGGTTGCTGCAGGACTTGCTTTGAGCGGGGTACAGGAATGATCCAAATTAATTTATTGCATCAAAAACCGATAATACTCGGGATTCCCTCTGAAAAAGATGGCATAAAATTGATCGTGTTCGTGTTGGTAATCGCTTTGAGTTGCGCAGTGGGAACAGCACTGATTATCAAGAAAAAAAATACCGTCGACGAGGTCGGTGCTCAGCCATTTGTGAATCCCACACCGGTAGTTCAGACCACAGCGGTTGCCACAGGTCAACTAGCTGATTCTGTAAAAAGTACCACCGTCAACGATACCACGCACACCCGATATGCTGATATGGCTATGGCACAACGACTTACTTACGAACATCTCTTTGCCTACGCATTATTCCGCGAATTGGCTTTGATTGTTCCTGCAGATGTTGATTTCACGACGCTTACCATGAATGGATACGAACAGGTCGTTGGGATGGGTGGCATTAAGAGTGAAGCAAGTACCATTTCTCTCTTTTCTTCACTGAAACAGGATTCGTGGGATCTTCTCCCCAAACCTGCGAGCTTGTTCCGTGAAGTTGTTGGAGGGTATCAGTTTAGGTTCGAAGGTTCGTATATTTTGCAACCATCTGCTTTGGAACCGTTGGTGATAACAGAATCATCTATTCCTACGCAGGCGCATTTGCAGTCACTAAAAGATAGTGTTATCGCGATTGCAAGTAAGACAGCCGTCACTGTTTCTGGTGAATTGGAAGCCATGGAGCCTGAAGTTGAGGGGAAATATCGCCACTATCACTATGCTCTTCATGGGCAGAGTAGCTTTACACAGTTCAAAGATTTTCTTAAAGAGATGAAAAACAGTTCTCAGCCAATCTCTGTTTCCGCAGTTGATTTGCACGCTGCCGGCACGGGGCTCGAATGGAAAATTGTTGTTCGGGTTACGGTGCTCTGATCATGGATGTACAAATTAGCGCTGGTCGATTTAAGGGGAAGAAAATTCGCGTGCCCGATACTGCCGCTGATTTCAGGCCAACGAAGCAGATGGTCCGCGAGGCTATTTGTAGTTCACTTCAGATGGAAACCGTTGATGCACAAGTTCTTGAAATCTGTGCCGGAAGCGGAGTTTTTTCATTTGAAATGATAAGTCGCGGGGCTCGTTCGGCCACTATGGTAGAATTTTCTGCTGATCGGATAAAAATGATCCGGTCAATTGTTGAAGTTCTGCAAATAGGATCGCAAGTAACTGTAGTATCTGGAGATGCTAAAGATGTGTTACAGCGATTAAGTGAGTCCTTTGACATTATATTTTTCGATCCTCCCTACAATGAGAATGAGCTTACTGAACTAATTCCATTGGCATATTCCCTTCTAAATCCCTATGGTATCCTACTATTTGAGCACTCGACCGATGATCTGTACGCTTCTCGGTTTACTGCGCCGGAGTCATGTAAGGAGCGATCAAAAAAGTATGGACATACCACTATTCGCTATTTCCGCAAAGAGGAGTAATTTGTGCCGATTGCCATCTATCCAGGAACATTTGATCCAATCACATTAGGACACATCGATATTGCGGAACGCGCTTCAGCAATTTTTACAAAAGTTATTGCGATCGTCTCAGTAAATCCCACGAAGAGTTGTCTTTTTTCCGATGAAGAGCGGTTGTATCTTGCTCGTGAAAGTATGGCACATCTTGAGCGTGTTGAGGTCATCTCCTACGGGGGGCTCGTGGTTGATGCTCTTCGCGAATACGAGGCTTCGACAATTATTCGCGGTGTTCGTGCCCTTTCGGATTTCGACTATGAATTCCAGATGGCCTTTACTAATCGTCAACTCTCTAGTTCCGCTGAAACAGTATTTCTCATGCCAAGCGCCGAATATACTTATCTCAGTTCATCCTTGGTTCGCAATCTTGCACAGTTTCATGGTGATATTTCTCGTTTTGTGCCAACTCCTGTAGAATGCGCACTACGCGAGAAGTTTGGGCGTCACTGATGTATTACGGTGAAACTCGTTTTCCGAAGTTGATTAAGTGGATTGTTGTTGTCAATGTAACAATGTGGGTTCTGCAAAGTATTCCCGCGCTTGGGTCGCACGTAACGAATACCTTTGGCCTCTATCCTGACCTTGCAATCCGTGGGCAGATTTGGCGCTTCTTTACCTATGGGTTTTTACATCAGCCGGTGAGTCCATTCCACATTTTGTTCAATATGTTCGGCTTGTGGTTTTTCGGGCTAGCATTGATCAATCGTTTTGGTGAAAGAAAAATGTTGGCCTTTTATCTCACATCGATTCTTTTTTGTGGGATTGTGTCGCTCTTCTATCTGTTTAGTGGCCATGTATCACTTATTGTTGGCGCCTCTGGTGGGGTAATCGCCTTGGCAATTCTTTACGCGATCAATTTCCCGCACGAAGAGATTTGGTTTTGGGGTTTGTTTCCTATTAAAGCGAGAATTATAGCACTGATCTACATAGTCACCACAATAGTTGGTGCAATGAATAGTGCAGGTGAAACGGCGTACCTAACGCACCTTGGTGGAATCATTTTTGCTTTTTTGTGGTTTTGGCTTGAACCCAAGGTAGCTCAGATAAAGTTATCTAGTTTTTTTACTAAAAGAAACAAGAAAACAGTAATCCATTATTTCGAGCCGCGCAAAAGTCGTCAGGAATTGATAGCTGAGAAACTAGAACTTGATGATGTGCTGAAAAAAATATCTGATACAGGTATGAGTTCTCTTAGTGAAAACGAGTATAAGATTCTAGAGAAAGCATCGGGAAAACCAGTACCTCGATCTTGATGATGTATAATAGAGATATAAAAAAACGGCTTCCAAATAATTGGAAGCCATATTTTTATCAGAACAGAATCAATAGTTCGGATTAACGAACTTTAGAAGCTGTTTTGAGACATTTCATACAAATGGTTTTAGAAACACCATTTTCTTTTACAGAGCGAAGATTCGGTTTGAACTTGCGCAGATTCACATTGTGAGCGTGAGAAATTGAATTTCCTGAAACAGGACTCTTTCCACAGATATCACATACTTTTGACATTATAGTCCTCCAGAATGACTCTTAAATAACTTTTCGAAGGCAAATATACATCACAATCGATACTTTGAGCAACAGGTTTTTCGTTAAATCTCGGAGATTCTCAGAACCTCACTTACGGATTGGAATGGCAGCAAGTTGACCATCTTTTAAGGTGTAGTGCATCGCGTGGTCATTCTTCTTGACCGAAAGTCTTTTTTTATGAACTTCAATGGTCGTTCCAATGTGGATGGCACCAGTAATATAAAGGTCTCCTTCAAGAATGTCATCGCGTTTGAGTTCAGTATCAATAGAATCAATATTTTTTTCAACCATTTCGGTTTTCATTTTAACTGTTTCAAAGCGTTTGGTTGATTGTTCTAAACCGGTTTTATGGTCATCAGTAGCGTAGATACCGGCTTTCTTAATCATGCTAGCCTTGTTGCGCATTTCCCGTTCTGCTGGAACATAGAGTTCGTTCAGTTGTGCTAGTGCTTCACTCAGCTTTTTCCGTTTTTCGATGAGTTCAATTACTTTTCGATCCATAATTTTCAGTTCAGTGTGAGTCTCTTCTTCATTACCTGATTCTACCAGCGAGATTGATCGGTAGGCTATCACTTCGCCGCCAATAACTGCGGAGCTGGTTCCGGTTACTTTAAACTCATTACACATGACTTTGCACCGTAGAAGATTCGTTTCCACAATAACTTCGCCTTCAGAAATGATCTGAGCATCCTGAGCGAAGTTAATGACAACACGGTTTTTCCCGAAAATTTTCGTTGTATCTTTTCCTATGATACCTTTTTCAATCTGGACCGTTCCACCAGTTGAAATTACCGTTGAGGCTTCGACTTGGCCGTGAATAAGAATATCACTTTCACTTTCGATTTTAAAGCCCGGCAAAACATCTCCATTTATAATGATTTTCCCCGTGAAGCTAATATTTCCAACCTTGAAATCGACATTACCTTTTATTTCTAAATCATTCTTTATCGAAATGAAACCATCTTTTTTAATAATTATTCCTGAACATTCAGCTCGTAGTTCATTTTTGTCAGCCGTGACAATAATATTTGCTGCTGGTCTCAGTTCGTACGGTTTTCCTGGTTCTGCAGGAAGTGGGCTACCAAAGATCGATGTTCCTGGTGTTCCTTTGCCTTCGGGAATTCTTACGGCGATCAAGTCGCCCGCTTTTACCTGAGTAAAGCTTTGGATATCGCGATAGTCTGCGATGCCGTGTTCGTTGATCTTTGGAGCATAAATAGCTTCTGTAGAAATTTTGTATTCAATACCGCCATTTTCACCTCGGATCGGTTCTATACCTTCAGCAATAACCACTGATGATTCCCACAACTTTTTCTCAATTATCCTTCCGATAACATCTTCTTTGATACCAAAAATGACATTTGCGCGTTTCAACCGATGTTTAACAATATTCACCGTAGGGCGAATTCCATTGTCGAGAAGGTCCATTTTTATGGTGAGTGTACAACGCAGTGGTGATGTTGTCAGAATCAAATAGGTGTCACATAGCGGTGCGTATATTTCAAAAAGTGGGCCGATATCGGAAAATTCACCAGTGGCTCCAAGGATTGCTTTTCTGATCGAAGCAATATCTGCATTTATAACCATTTTATCATCTATTGTTGCTTGAATACGCGCGAGAAGGGCTTTTTTGTCTACATCTGCGTCCACGCAAATTTCGAGTCTCGCTCCATTTTCCCGATATTTTACAATTTCATGGAGGGGGTGCAGTAAATCCATAATAGTTCTCCAATACAACGAATCTATAACTCTCTTTATAGTATCATTCCGATGTGAATGTGCAAGCTTAAAGTTCACTGTTGTATATTTGCACCAAATTATAAATGGTTCGTAAGCCAGAAGGACAAGTATGAGTACGCTTCGCAGTAAAATTGAATCGGTAGTGGTCGATGCTGCGCGCCCTGATCTCTGCCAATTTCAGTGTAATGGAGCACTTGCGGTCGCCAAAAGTGCCGGTAGAAATCCCCGTGAACTGGCTGTTGAAATTATGGAGCGGCTTTCTGAAAAACCGATGTTCAAAAATATAGAAATCGCCGGCCCTGGATTTCTCAACTTTACTCTGACCGATGCGTACATTATCAATCACGCATCGGAAGTCTCTGTGGATGAATCTATGGGTTGTGATACCGCTGCAAAAGAGTTGCGCGTAGTGATCGATTTCGGTGGACCAAATGTGGCGAAACCGATGCACGTGGGACATCTTCGTTCGGCAATTATTGGCGATTCACTTCAGCGGTTGTTCCGCTATCTTGGATACAACGTTATCAGTGATAATCATCTAGGCGACTGGGGTACACAAATGGGAATGCTCATTTCAGAACTTCGCCGCCGCGAACCTTCACTTCCGTATTTTGATGAATTTTTTGGTGGAGAATATCCCGCGGAAGCACCAATTTCTATCGTAGACCTCGAATTGATGTATCCCGAAGCGAGCAAAAAGTGCAAAGCTGATTCGGAACTCATGGCTGAAGCGATCGTTTGCACCGATCAACTTCAGCAGGGAAGACCCGGATTTGTGGCGCTGTGGAAACATTTCGTCAATCTGTCGGTGAAAACACTTAACGTTGATTTTGAAAAACTCGATGTGAAATTCGATCACTGGCTCGGCGAAAGTTACTACATGGACCGCATGTCAACGGTGGTGGATCGCCTTAAAAAAGATGGCTTTGCTGAAACGTCCGAAGGTGCAACCGTAATGCATGTTGTCACCGAAAAAGATACCAAAGAGATACCGCCGGTTATGCTTGTGAAATCTGGCGGAGGATTTCTCTACGCCACTTCGGATATTGCCACAATCGACTATCGTGTGGAAACGTTCAATGCCGATAGAATATGCTACGTCGTTGATAAACGGCAAGGACTCCACTTTGAACAGGTGTTCCGTGCGGTGAAAAAATCGGGTATAGCCCCAGAATCGCTCATGCTCGAACACGTGGGATTTGGCACTGTAAACGGAGCCGATGGCAAGCCGTACAAAACTCGTGATGGCGGGGTGATGAAACTGGGCGATTTGATCACGCTCGTGATTGACAAAGCAGTTGAACGGATTAGCGAAGCCAACGTCGCGGCGGATCAGTCCGAGGAAGCGCGTCGTGAAATCGCGGAGATCGTTGGAATGGCAGCACTCAAATTTGCCGACCTTCAGAACCATCGACTCTCTGACTATGTATTTGACCTTGAAAAGTTTAGCTCTTTTGAAGGTAAAACTGGCCCGTATTTACTCTACAGTGCGGTCCGTATCAAATCGATACTTCGCAAAGCCACCGATGCTGGATTCCCCGTGGGTTCGATCGCGGTGTGCACTTCAGAAGCGGAGCGAAATCTCATGCTCGAGCTGGCCAAGTTCGAAGATACACTTATCGCGGCTGCGGCGGACACGGCTCCGAATTATCTCTGCGACTATGTATATGATTTGTCTAAAGTGTTTAATCGATTCTTTAAAGAGTGCCACATCCTTCGCGAAGAGAACGAAACGACGCGTGGAAGTTGGCTCGCACTTGTATCTTACACGCTTTCCACTATGGAAACGGTGCTCGGGCTTTTGGGGATCCAGGTTCCTGAACGGATGTAAAGTTGTCGCTTGTCAGGAATGACTTGCTTTTTTCCAAACAATTGTGTCCTGAAAGAGGTGAACGGTGATGTTTACCTTTTCAGGACTTTTTTGATATTTTTCTTTTAAATCATAGCTATACCCTTTTATTTACACTCATTTCTAGCATTCTTCGTCAATAGAGGTTGAATATTCTCAATTGAAATAACCGTTCACTGAGAATCTAAAGCGTCTGTGGAAAATCGTATCGGTGTACATGGTGGCACATTTCTAAGAAATACACGTCATGGCAAATGAGTATGTCCTCTGCCTTGTTCGTGAGCAAGATCAATGGAAATTTTCAATAATCTGTTGATAAGGTTGGCATATTTGTGTGATCAATCGATCTAATGTCACTTGTAATTTGCATCTTTAGTATCACGGGTGACATTTTTGATTTAGACTTATTTACACCGTTTTAGGGTGATTTTACTCAATTTCAACTGAACTGATTTCATCTTTGAAATGACTACTTTTGATCACATCTTTTCACTTGTTGACAGAGTGTTGAAAACACAAGAATCTAACACGTCGAGATCAGTGGGGATAACCTCTTTCATGGCAATCAACACAGGTAGTGTTTATGGGCTTTTCAACACCGTATTAACAGATTCTGTTGATAATTACCCTGCTTGAACAGTGGATTTTCCTGTCGGTTTACTAGGATGTTGAAAAAAAGTGTTGATTAGTATGGATTCAGTGAGTTTTCAATAGAGTGTCAACAGATTTCAAACTACAGATATTTGTATTTATTGAATGGATTGAGGGATGTCAACCACTATATATAGTACTATGGTGGTCGCAAAAGTTTTTTTCCTGTTGATAACTTTGGAATGATCACTGTTCAAGCGGATGCCAAATCTCACCCTAAAAACTCCACATTTTGAAAGAAAATTTTACCCTTTTATTTCATTTTTTTTGAGTATAATTTTGGAAGCGTTAATAGCCACCACATACAAGATATTGTGGTCATGAAACAAGCAAAACAATAGATGGGGGATTCCACGTATGATTCAGACAGTTCGCAAAAGAGACGGTAAACTGGTTCCATTTGATATCGCAAAAATCACAGATGCGATCTTTAAGGCAGCGGAAGCTGTTGGTGGGCACGATCATGGAACAGCGGAACAACTCGCAGTTGCCACAGAAAAAGCCGTTGCGAAACGTTTTCACAAGAACTCAATCCCCGCTGTTGAAGAGATTCAGGATCTCATCGAAAAGGTTTTGATCGAAGAAGGTCATGCGAAAGTTGCGAAAGCGTACATTCTCTACCGCGATCAGCATCGTAAAATCCGTGAAAAGAAAAACCTGATTCTCGATATCAATCACACCATGGACGGCTATCTTCAGCAGTCTGACTGGCGTGTGAACGAAAATTCTAATGTGAACTATTCACTTGGTGGATTGATTCTCCATAACTCTGGTGCGATTACGGCAAACTACTGGCTCAATAATATTTATACACAGGATATCGCGGACGCTCATAAAAACGGCGACCTTCATATCCATGACCTCTCAATGTTCAGTGGTTATTGCGCCGGATGGTCGCTTCGTCAGTTGATCACCGAAGGTCTTGGCGGTGTTCCAAACAAAATCACATCCGCTCCGGCAAAACACCTTTTGACACTTATTCAGCAGATGGTGAATTTCCTTGGTTGTATGCAGAATGAATGGGCAGGTGCTCAGGCATTTAGCTCCGTTGACACGTACCTTGCTCCGTTTGTTGCGGCGGATAACCTCACTTTCAAAGAAGTTAAACAGGCCATGCAGTCGTTTATCTTTGGTGTGAACACTCCTTCGCGCTGGGGTTCACAGGCGCCGTTCACCAACGTAACGTTCGACTGGATCTGCCCAACTGACCTCAAAGAGCAGTGTGCGATCATCGGTGGAATGCCGATCGAAAAGACCTACGGCGAATTCCAAACCGAAATGGACATGATCAACCGTGCCTTCCTTGAAATTTTCATCGAAGGTGATGCGGAAGGTCGTGGATTTGCGTATCCAATCCCAACATACAACGTGACCAAAGATTTTGACTGGGATTCAGAAAACGCTGAACTTCTCTTCAAAATGACTGGTAAATACGGAACGCCATATTTCCAGAACTTTATCAACTCAGATCTCAACCCTGAAGATGTTCGTTCTATGTGTTGTCGTCTTCAGCTCGACAAACGCGAACTGCGTAAACGCGGTGGCGGACTGTTTGGTGCTGATGAGTTCACTGGATCAATCGGGGTGGTAACAATCAATCTTCCGCGTATTGGGTATCTCGCGAGCACAAAAGAAGAGTTCTTCCTTCAGCTTGACCATCTTATGGATGTTGCACGGGATTCCCTCGAAACCAAACGCGAAGTGTGTAAAACCCTTCTCGATCAGGGACTTTTCCCCTATACCCAGCGCTACCTTCGCCACTGGGATAACCACTTCTCGACGGTGGGGATCAACGGGATGAACGAATGTGCTCTCAACTTTATGGGCAAAGATCTCACCGATGATGGTGCTCGTGCTTTCGCCAAAGAGATTTTGGAACACATGAGAGACCGTATGCGTGACTATCAAGAAGCGACAGGTAACCTCTACAACCTCGAAGCGACTCCGGGCGAAGGAACTTCGTACCGTCTTGCAAAAGCGGACTATGATCGTTACAAAGGGATGAACATTCCCGGGGGCGACACCCCGTACTACACCAACTCTACTCAGCTTCCCGTTGGATCGACCGAGTGTATCTTCGATGCTCTCGAAATGCAGGATGAACTGCAGACGCTCTACACCGGCGGAACCGTATTCCACGGATTCATCGGTGAAGAGATCGAAGATCCGGCGATGGTTCGCAAGTTGATTCAGGATGTGTGTAACAATTTCAGAATGCCGTATTTCACAATCACCCCGACTTTCTCGGTGTGTAAAGATCATGGCTATGTAAAAGGCGAAAAGTTCGAATGCCCAACCTGTGGCGAAGACACCGAAGTCTATTCACGAATCGTAGGATACTACCGTCCGGTTCGCAACTGGAACCACGGGAAAAA
>JFJP01041347.1_pt1 | contig 10170 bp, 7 predicted proteins | sample 431651 | NCBI WGS metagenome assembly JFJP01 (sample SAMN02602958, study PRJNA72255) | Microbial mat metagenome, whole genome shotgun sequencing project. | biome: fresh water; feature: sink hole; material: water; isolation source: purple microbial (photo- and chemosynthetic) mats found in... | reverse complement strand
ATTTCGAATCAGGGCTTAATATCATAAAAGGAGGCATGCTCACGTTTTATAACCCATTGTAAGAAACTTGTTGCGAACTGTTCAAAGTCTTCTGGCGATGCCATATGGGCAGCTAAAATACCGAGGCGACTTTCTTGGAATGTTTTGAATCGGGTGTTTTCCATGAAGGCGAGGGCGTCCATCGGTGTTTTGAAGTTGAGCCAACACTGGTCTTTATAGCCGAAGAATCGGAGTGGTTGGTGCTCCAGGCAGTGACTTTTCCACTCGAAGTTGTTGTGGGGTAGTCCGGCCACAAGGATCATGGTTAGGTTCTCCCGTTTGTTGGTTCGTTCCATCGTGAGATGTCCAATTTTGATTGCGATGGAGATGGCTTGTTCTGGGCGACTTTGGCGCTCGTTCTGTTCTGTTCGATGTGCCGCGTGTGTTTGCTTTTATAGCGTCGTTGCCTAACCGGGCGGGCTGTAATTGCTCTGATTGGACCGGTTTGTTTCTAGGGCTTCCACTGTCTGTTTTGTTTCGGTCTTTTTTGGTGAGGATCGATCATGTTCTCAGTGCGATTTTATTTTAAGTTTCGCGTTCTTCTGTGCCAAAAACATCACATACGCGTTTCTTGTGCTAAATGCAAAATTTTAAGGACCCAGCGCAAAGTTGCGCATAGAAGTAACATTTCCACAAGTGTCACAATAGTGCACATCGGACAACTTAATATCGTACTCGATCTTGGCTTTGCGCTGAGAAGCAATCTGGTACAAATCTACCATTAATTGGTCAAAATCTTCTTGCTTGTCCAAGTGTGGTGCCGAAATGGTCATTGGGTATCCTTTGAACGCCTTTCCGTACATTGAGGATGCGAACTTGAAGGCTTGTGCTGATGTGCCAAAATGTAGCCAACATTTTCCTAAACTTCCTCCAAAACGGAGTGGTCTGAACTGGATGCAGGCGTTGATCCAACACTGATCGTTAGCGGGTAATCCTTCGACCATTACCATTCTGCAGTCTTGTTCCGCGAAATCCACTTCCATGGTGGCAAGGGCTGCATGGTATGCGCGATTCCAGGCTGAAATGTCGACGCTCGACCCGTTTGCTGGTTTGTAAAGGTATTCGGCCATTTTTGGAAATGGGTTGCGAATCCTGTGTTCTGTTCTGTCTGAGCTCCTTTTTCTGAGCTTTTATAGTGTGTATCACAGGACTTTTGTTCGGTCAAGGGCTTTATTGGTTCGATTCCCTTTATTGGGGCGGAGTAGAGAGGCGTTTGCTAACAGGGTAAAACCTTTTGTTGTGAGAAAACTTTTCTAGGTTTCCGTTGAAGACATGTAGTATTTAAGTCTAACATCCATGGGGGTTAAAATTGATGTGACCCGTTGCATGCAATCTTTGAATCCTCTTGGGTTGTTGATGCGTTGTGCCGAGACGCTGACGGTTTTCCCGTAGTAGTCCATTTGGTCCACTTCCATGGGGAAATAGCAGGCCAAGTCAGGGTTTGGAAACTTAACCCAGCACATGGTGAGTGCTCCTGCGATATCGGTTGCTCCAGCCTTTATGCATAGGTCAGGGAACTTCATGTCGTTTACGGGGAGTCCTTTGACGAAGAGCATCGTTGCGTCGAGACTTCGGAACGTTGCCAGGGCTATTTGGCTGTCCTTAGGAATGTTGTGAATAACTGCTCGTGCTTCCATTTTAGGCCGGTGCTGTCTAATGCTTTTTAATTCCCCTCTTTTTTATCGGTTATATACTACCCGTGGGGTTTTTGTGGGACGAACTACGTGAGTTTCATTGGTGCACGTTCTAACTGCAGTTTTTATTCGACAAACTTTGAAACCAAAGAACTTTTGAACTGTGAACATGATATTGTGGCAACAATTCTTAAAGAGAAATAACAGCTCGAGCTTGGTAGCCGGGGTACCAGGTGTGTTCGAGTTCGGTGCATTTGGTGAACGGGTTCATCTGGGTTTTCGTGACCTCTTGGGCTTCACGATGCGCTTTTCGCCAGGTTTGCTCGATGATCTCGTTGTTGGAGAAATGTGGTGCCGACGGGTGTGGTGCCATAGTGAAATTCCGTCCGTGCTCTTTAGCTTTCTCGAGGAGCTGTGCGAACATCGCTGTTTGATGCGCCGATTTGAAGTGGATTACCAGTGTCTTTTCGACTGCTACGGCTGCATGTGCGCCGTGTTGCATAACCAGCTTGAACCAGTGTTCGTCCGGGTGATTTTCGAATCCTTCGACTACCATGATGGTGTCTCGCCATTTCCAGAGGCCTTTTGCTTCGGCTTGTGCGGATCGTGGTGCTTTTCCGGCGTCCATTTTGTTTGTTGTTCCCGTGGCGTTGGGGACTTTGTGCGAATTTGGCATTTTTCGTTTTCTTATATAGCAATTCAAACTTCTCTTTTCTGCTCTCATTTGTTGATTCCGTCTCAGGGAGGGGTTTGAGGTTAATGAGGTGAGACTGTCAAACTAGTAACTGTCAAGGGACTGTGTCCAGTAATTTGTTTGTAGTTCTGTTTTCTGAGTGATTACCTGTTCAGGGTAGGTAAACTACTGGTAGTTTTGACAGTGTTCATTTGAACAGTGCTTCGGGATGGGACCTTCACGGTTACAAGTACTTGTGTGATTTGCAAGATACTACTTGGTTCCGTTCTGGTCGTTTTCCACGAAGGATGTGAGTTTTCAGGTGACGTTTTCGCTTCACATGCTTACATGCTCCGAAGAGTTTACACGCTTACATGCCTTGAAGAGTAGAATGAACTATCAGAATGGGGCTGTGCCCACAAACGGTCATCGGTTTTACGTGCTCGAGTGATCACTAGGTGACCATTTGACGTTCTTTTCTAGTGTTCAAGTTACATGGCATCTGTGTGAAGGAAACGTATTTGTGGGGAATCAACTGCGTGTTTTTGTTGTGGATCTTGTAATCATCCAAACATAGAGTTTTCATAGTGTGAGTGATGACTTTCGTTTTCGCTACCTGTGTCCACAAACGGTCATCGGTTTTTACGTGCTCGAGTGATCACTAGGTTGCTTCGGATCGTCATGTCAGACGGTATAACTCTCCTGTTGACAATTTACGAGTCTCACGAGAGCAGAAGTTTTACATTTTCTCAACTTTATTTAAATCTTCGCGTCTTACGCTGACAGAGATACACCAGGGTTAGAATTGTCACAGCACATGCTATTATAGAAACTGTACATTCGTCCTTTTTCGTCGTAGACGATTTTCTTCCGACGACATCCGTAGAATCCGGTTTCAGTTTCCCTGCCAACAAGATACAGAGTTCGGGATGGTGCACAAAGAATATAAATCCAGTTTTGCGAATCAGCAATATAAATTGTTTCGTCTGGGCTTTCTTTTGCCAGAATCTTTGCAGCCTTTCGTATGAAACGTGTCCTTCTATAAGGTTTGGGTTTCTTCTTAATCAAGCGAAAAGAATTCGGCGTAGGGTTTTTCTTCATTGAAATCCATTTTTCTGCCGTTGCTTCGATTGGTAAACATTTGGGGAGAGGATCGGGAAAATCCTAAGAAACTTTGTTTCATCGCTTTTTAGTTTTCTTAACCGACTCGGTGTGATTCTTACCGGTGGGATGGCGTCCTGCATTGGGGCATCTCCATCGTTGTTGGCGATGTTCTGGTGTTGGAAACGCTGAGTGAGGTCTGCAATTTGCTGCTGCATTCCAGCGATGATTTGGAGCGGGTCTCCATTTTGGTGATTCTGTTCATTCCGGTTATTCTGCTGGTTCGGGCGATTTGGCTGTTGTCGCTGCCGGTTGTAATTTTGGGAGATATTTCTCGTTGGCCTCTGTTGGAATGTTCGCTGGTTCTGTGGGGGCAGACGATGTGGTTGCTTTGCCATCATCTGGAAGGTGTGCTGCACTCCTTGCTGATAAGCTTGGGTGGCAATTTGCGCTGCTTGGGCCGCGAGGTCGCCATTGGAACTGAATTCTCTTTTTGGCGGTCGATATTGAGTCGGTCGACGTTGCGACGCTCGTGTGATCGCATGGAATCTCGGTGCTCTGGGCATCCGTTGCATTTGGGGTCGCTGTTGGGCATAGTTTGGGACAAATGCCGTGGGTTGGCTCATTGGAACGAACTGGAAGTTCTGGCGATAGGGGTTCGGAGCTCGGTGGCCGCGTTGGCCGGATCGGTTGGAGTACATTTTCATGGGTAATCTATTGGAGGCTCTTGAAAAGAAAAGCAAATAGGTCGGAAATAGAATGAGAACAGAAACACGGTTCTTTTTAGGGATTTTTTCGCGATTTTTCTATTATTTTTGGTGCTTTTCTGGGATTTTTCGAACAGAACAGAACATTAAGCAAGAGTGCTCTCCTTTGATACCTTTACTCCAGCAAGGATCGCTTCGCAAATTTCCGTCAGTTCAAGTCTCGGGTCGACTTCGGTAGCTACAACGCTGTCGACTTCGAGTTCCTGCTCTTGACGTATTTCTGCGCGCGTTCTGATGCGTGCTCCTGTGGGTTCGGGAAGGTCAACGACTGCGTTAGAAACGGACTGAGAGGTTTCTACGCTCGGTAAGGTATCTTTAATACTACCGGTTGACTGATTAATTTGAGGTTGCTCCTCCTCCTCATCAGGATTGGGTTCGACTGTGAGTGAGGGCTGTGTGGGGGCTGATTCGATTGGTTTTGGGTTGAGGCTATGGTCGGGGGCAATATAGCGTTTCAATCGCTCAATATTGACTTTCTCCGTACCTTTCCTGGCTCCTTTTGGTAGCTCGAGGATATAGTTGTTTTCTCCGGTTTTTTCCAAAATCCGATATGGTCCGAGGTACTTGGGTGCCCATTTTTGGCATTCACCAACCTTTCTGACACAATTTCGGAGCCAGACATAGTCATTGACTTCGAAGTTCAATTTTTGGTGCATTCGATTATATCTGTCTCTTGACTTGTCGAAACTTATTGCGATCTTCAAAGCGGTTTTTTCTTCGATTTGTTTGATTCGCGTGACCAACTCTTGACAATAGTCTCCATATGTTGTGGGTAATCCTTTGTCATTGCGCAAATGCGAGAGAGTGGTGTCGATCGGTATGCGTGGTTCTTCGCCATACACGATTTTATTCGGAGAGTAGCCTGTGGTAGAATGTATCACGTTGTTGTGACCCCACACTATCCATTGAAGTTGCCTATCCCAATTGGCTTTTCCTTCGTTGAGGTACATTGCCGTTCGATTGTTAATCTCTTTCATGAACGATTCGGCTATGCCATTTGCACTGGGGTGATAACTTGAAGTTTTGATGTGTTTGATATCCATCAGCTGATACAGCTCGACCAATAGGTTGCTTACAAAGTTCACACCTCGGTCTGATGTAATAATATCTGGTGAGCCTACTCGGCATACAACATCTTCCGCGAGAAATTCGGCGGTTACTTCAGCGGTTTGATCTGGGATCGCTTTTGCGATGACAAATTTTGAAAATGCGTCGACTGCGACGATCACGAATTTGTTTCCTCCAGTGGTCAGGGTGTACGGACCTCCCACGTCAATGTGGATATGTTCAAATTTTCTTCGGGAAATTATCGGCTGTTGTAGCGAACCCGGTGGCTTTGTGTGTGGCAACTTTCTCCGTTGGCATTCTACACAAGCGTTAATGAACTTTGAGATATCTGAGGCCATTTTTGGCCACCAAAACCTTGTAATGGCTGTGTACCATGTTTTCTCAATACCCATATGGACGCCGGGTATGCTTGTATGCAGATCTTCTAGTATGGATTTTACACATGAGGCTGGTACATATGTTACGAGGGTTTCGTTTCCATCTCGGTTTTTCTTTCGACATAGTACGCCTTCGTGCATTTCGAGGTTTTCTTTTCTTGCCAACTCGGATTTATGTACCGGTTGTTCGGCAGTTCCTTCGAAGATTGAGATAAATCGTTTGCCAAATTCGTCGTTGAGTTGCGCATCGCGCCAACCTTTAAATCCTTGCCATGTTTGGCCAAATCTGAGGACGACTTTGTCTCCGTCAGGTAGAATAACGATTCTGCTTGCTGTTGTATCGCCTCTTTTTAAGGGGAGCAAGATTTGGATTTTTTGTTTCTTAGGTGGCTGCGATGACTCTTGTTGGGCTTCGCTTGTTGGTTGCATGGCTGGTGTTTCTTCTTCCCTGGTGGGGGTGAAGCTGGGTTGAATTACTTCAACCTCGGGTGCATTCTCATTCTCATCAATCGTCGCGATTGGTTGTGCACTTGCTGGTGGCTCGAGGTCAATTTCTTTGCTCGGCTCTTCCTCAGCTACGTTTTTCGGTACTGCTTCGGCTTCACTGGCCGGTTTGTCTGATTCTACTTCGGCTGTTCTTGCCGGTTCTTTTGGCATTTTCGTTGCATCTTTCGTGGTATCTTTCTTGTTTGCTATTCTTACTGAAGTTCGTGGGGTTGTTTGAACTGTCTTCTTGTTTGAGTTCAATTCCTCCATATCTTCGCAAATTTGCAAATCTAACCACGCTGATGCGGCTGCGCTAACCAGTAGTAGGGATTCAGATTCGTCAACGATTGTTTCACTGTCTACCGGTGTCTCGAAAATATCTTCTTCACCAAGAGGTGGTGCGGGCGAGATCGGATTTCGTGACAGTGCGTCAGCGTCTGAATTGAGATGTCCCTTTTTGTGGACTACTTTGAAGTCGAATTGATCAAGGAAAAGCTGCCATCTGCCTACCCTTGGTGCTGGGTTTCTCATGGTTTTAATCCAAACCAGGGCTCGTTGATCTGTGACGACTGTGAACTTTATACCTTCAAGGTAGGGTCGTAACCGCTGAATAGCGTAGATGACCGCGTACAGTTCAAGTTCCAATACAGTCCATTTTTTCGCTTGGTTTTCATTAACTCTTGCGCTCACGCATGCGATCCATCTCCAATCTTTTTCTAGTGGTGCTCGTTGTACTATGAGACCTCCTACACCGATTCTACTCGCATCTGTTCTCAGTTGAGTTTCAAAAGTCGGGTTGTATCGTGCCAGTACGGCATTGGAGAGTAACGCTTTCTTAAGTTCTTCGAAGGCTTGTTGTTGGGTTTCTTCCCAGATAAACTTCTTTGGACCTCTGTTGAGGTCTGTGAGCGGTGATGCAATTTTTGCGAAATCGCGAATAAATCTTCGATAATAAGAACACATTCCGATGAAGGTTTGACACTGCTTCAGCGTTGTTGGTGCTGGATATTTTGCCATTGCTTGAAGTTTGTCAGGGTCCATCATAATTCCTTTCGAATTGATGACGTGTCCAAGGAACGTCACTGACTCTTGGCAAAATAGGCATTTTTTCAATTTTATTGTCAAACCAGCCTTCTCGAGGCGTTGAAGCACTCTTCTGAGTCTTTGTAAATGTTCTTCCATATCGGGACTGTATATGAAAACGTCGTCAATATAGACTAGGCATTCTTTCCACTTGATTCCGGCTAACACAGCGTCCATCATTCTTTGGAACGTTGCTGGTGCGCCTTTAATGCCAAAACACATACGACGCCATTGAAAAAGACCGTCTGGTGTAATGATTGCTGTTTTTTCTCTGTCAGCTGGTCGCACGAAGATTTGGTTAAAACCAGATAAAAGGTCCATTGTGGAGAAGACTCTGCTATCTCCTACGGCGTCGAGAATTTGCTCGATTCTTGGTAACGGATATTTGTCGTCAACTGTGACTGCGTTAAGTCGGCGATAATCGCATACCAATCTTAACGTTCCGTCTTTCTTCTTGACAAAACACACTGGTGCTGCCCACGATGAGTTGGATGGTTCTAAAGACCCATTTTCGAGGTATTCTCGTATTTGCTCACTGCATTTCTTTCGGTGATCCAAACTCATATGATGTGGTGGGACACTTATAGGCTTTGCTTCGCCTGTGTTTATTTCATGTTCGTACAGGGAACAATGTCCGATTGGGTTATTTTTCGTTGGAATGACACCTTTAAATTCATTCAAGATCTGCGCCACTTTTTCGCGCAATTCGGGCGTCAGGTTTCCAGGGACATCCTTTGGTTTGATACACACTTCGTTATCGTCTTCGTCTTCGTCTGACAATTCGTTTATGGCTTCACTTCTGTGATACACCAATTCGTCAGCGATGGCTTTCGCCAGTGTGTCATCATCTTCTCTTGTCCAAACGAATGCGGACGCGTCGGCTATTTTCGTACCGGGTTTGAGATGGATGTGTTTATCACCAGTGTTCCATAGTTTGATGAGGGCCACACCGTCATTGAATCGAGCGACACATTCTTGTGCGTAGATTTCAGTTTTGACTTCGAAATTTAGCAATGGACTGAGGATCAGCGATCCCGTAAAGAATGCTCTTGTAAAGTCATCTTGTGGTGTGCCTCTAAAACTGCTCAGGCCTAGACCGACTTCGACTGTTTTCATTACTCCTGCTGGGAGGATCAAAGACTTGATTGTTGTCGCTCCCCAGTAATCTTGGTCGATTTCTTGTCGGTGTGTGAAGAACAACTGCTCTTTGGCTATTTTTCCTTGTTGTTCGTTTTGGATTGCTTCGGCATATGACATATCATGGTTGGGCAAGTGCCTAACTCTTTCGAGTGGGATTTCGGTTTTATTCACCTTTTTAGCGGTTCCTTTTCTCTTTTTCCGCTGTTCCCACCATGCGTCGAATTTTTCTCTGAGCTCGATTGTTTCGTCCGATTCTTCTTCGAATGTCGGGACCAGGAAAATCACTGGTAACCAACCGACTCGGTGTTTGGTTGCTACTCTGACCCATTTTTCGTATGGGGAGTTGAGAACGATTAGTTTGTCTCCTGCGGACACTCGAAAACGGTTGGGATTCTGGGGCCAAGAACCCCATACGGTTCTGACAATGTCACCTTTGTACAGTGGTCCCTCCCATTGGGGCGATTCGTCGTTTCCGACAGTGCCTGGTACAAGGAGTTTTCGTTGCTCTTGCCAGCTGTAACTTTCTCTGCTTGGCGTTGATGGAGGAGGAAATTGCGACATTTGTTCGAACAATTTCACTGCTTCCTCTCGAATCGGTTCGATTTCGTCCTTTTCGGGTCTTTCTCTCGTGGTTGAGCTTGCAAGCTTCAGTTTTTTCCAGATATCCTTTTGATACGGTTCTATTTCATTTGAACACATTGGGAAATAGTCGCAACTGTCTTTTTTCCAGTTCTTGCGCCTTTTGACCTCCATTCTGGATAGGTCTTCCACACTTCCACCATGGATGTGGTTATCGTCCAATTTAACGTATCTAAACGCGATATTCTCTTTGTCGTTAAATCTCACTTGGTACTCGTAATAGATTGCTTTGGCTCCGAACGGCAACATGCCGTCGAGATATTGCTCTTTACCATTTTGTAAGAGTGCGAGTTTCAAGGATACGTTATCGCAACAGTGGAGTTTTGGGGTGTCTTCCACAAAGGCATTTACTGGGAACTGATTGATTCTTCCGTTTGTCTGTCGTTGCAGATACCATCTCTTCGATTTTGCGTAGTAACACCATTGTTCGAGGTTGATTAACCGTCGGTGTTGTATGTTGTCTCTGATCGCGATGACTAACTTTGGTCTTATTCGCATTTCCGCGCCACGGTTGTCACTGATCAGGTATGACAGTGTTTCGCTGTTTCGTTCGAAAATCGCTTCTCTTGGCAGGATCCCACATTGGTTCGTCCTGAGCGAGATACACATCCAACTGTCTTTTGATCGCATATAGCATACGAAGAGTGGTTCGTTCATTTCGATTGTCATCTCGGAACGAGTAGTTGCCTCATGAGACTGTAAGGCAAATACTAGCACACCTTTCTCAGGTAGCTGAAATTGTCTTCTCACTAGAAACTCGGCGCGCTTGTCTTCGCAGAGGCGCTGCATCATATTAGCATCAAATTCTGGACCATCGTATTCTGACGGAATACGCTCAGTCAAATTCTGGACCATCGTATTCTGACGGAATACGCTCAGTCTCCGCAAACGTTACAACCTTTTTCGGTGAATTTTCACGTTGCTCATGGTCAGTTTGTGCTGTCGATGGGTTACTGTGAGGAAATCCGTTCGTTCCATGGTCAAGTTCTAGATCCTTTACCACGGGTGATCGGATGCACTCTACGTTCTCATGGTTTGGAACATCTTCGAGTGTCTTTTGGGTTACCTCATGATCAAATCTGCAGGTTTCGATCTGAAGGTGTTGACGCAGAGGCACTGCTTCTCGATCGTTATCGACTCCATTGGTCAACGATTTCTTTTCT